>Ga0310811_10009496_pt1 | contig 12561 bp, 9 predicted proteins | sample YCmetagenome_FD_207642 | JGI IMG/M metagenome (GOLD analysis project Ga0310811, IMG submission 207642) | Soil microbial communities from experimental microcosm in Duke University, North Carolina, United States - YC | ecosystem: Engineered > Artificial ecosystem > Soil microcosm > Unclassified ... | reverse complement strand
TCGCGCGTTTCCGGCATCGCCGCCCACACCAGCAGCACCGCGAGCGCGCCCGCCGCCGCGAGGCCGAAGAAGCTCACCGCATTGCCGAAGCGATCGGCGATAAAGCCGGCCGCGGTCGTGCTGAGCGTCGCGCCGATCCCGGCCGCGAGCCCGAACAGACCAATACAGAGGTTGTAGCGGCCCTTGTCGCCGGCAACGTCGGCGGCGATCAGCGGGAGCATCACGCCGAACACCGCGGCACTCAAACCGTCGAGCATCTGTACCGGCACGAGCAGATACGGGCTGCTGATGCCCGCGAACAGCAGCGCACGGATCGGCAGCGCGCTGAAGCCGAGCAGCAGGATCGGCCGGCGTCCCCAGCGTTCGGCCGAGCGCCCGACCCACGGCGACATCATCGCGACGATCGCCTGCGGCACGATGATGCACGCGGCGATTACGAGCTGCACGTTGTCGCCCATGCCGGCCGTCACTTCGCCGGCCGCGAGATTCAGCATCGCCGCATTCGACAGATGGAACAGCACGATGCACGCGGCGAACAGCAGCAGGCGTCTATCGCGCAGCAGCGCGCGCAGGCTTTCGCGCCGCTCGATCTGCTCGGGTGTCGGTGTGGCCTTCGGCAGCTCGATCGTGTCGGTGCGCTGGATCATCGCGAGCGCGAACAGCGCGGGCACCGCGAGGCCCGCGGTCAGGAAGAACACCGCGCGCGGCGAGTAGTACTCGCCGAACAGGCCCATCAGGCCGGCCGCGACCGCGCTGCCGATCGATGCCCAACGCGCGTTGCGCCCGAGCCGGTCGCCGAGATTCGCGCGGCCCACCAGTGCGAACGAGATCGCCGCGAGTGCCGGCGTCAGCATGCAGCTCGCGAAGCCGTGGAACACCTCGGCGGCGATCACTGGCAGCACGGTCGGGCTGATCGCGAGCAGCATCGCGCTCAGGATGATCGCGCCGATCGCCCACGCGGCGGCGGCCTTCTTGTTGCGCAGCGCGTCGACCGCGGCGCCGCCCGGTACCTGGCTCACCATCGCGCTGATGGTGCCGACCGACAGCACCATGCCGATCTCGCCCTGGGTCCATTTATGTGATGCGAGATACGACGCGATGAACGGCCCGAAGCCCGTCTGCACGTTGGCGACGAAGAAGTTGAGCCAATCGAGCGCGCGCAGACTACGTGTTGTGACTTGAGTGCGGACCGTCATCGGACCGCCCTTGCATTGGACACCGCCACCGCTGTCGATGGGGCGGCCGGCGGGGAAGCCGCGGCAGCGGGGGGCGCCGATGCCGCCGGTGCGGGCGGCGGGGCCGGCGACACCGCGCGAATCGGCTTGTCGGTCGCATAGGGCGGGCTCGCGTTGATCTGTGCGTCGCTCAGATCGAGCAGCGCGTGCAGTTCCTTGTCGCGCGTGACGAAGCGCAACGCCGACCAGTTCGCGGCGATCGTGCGCCGGTCGGGGCTGACCATTCCGCTCACGTCGAGCACGACCGCCTGCGGCTGCGCATTGGCGTCGATCAGCACATCGACGACGCGGCCGACCTTCGCGCCGTTCGAGCGCTCGACGGTCGAGTCGAGCAGCGGTAGCGACTGCGGCGTATCGGATTTGGGCGCCGTGTTCGGCACCGCTGTCGCGTTCAGCGTAATCGGCGGGCCCTTGGCGGTCGGCGTGAAGCGGAATGCGCCCCACGGGAAGTTCACCTTGCGGTCGCCGACGCCGAGAAAGCCCTGCAGATTGACGACCATCTCGCGCGGCTTGCCGGCAGCGTCGGCAATCATGTCGACCGCGCGGCCGACCACCTTGCCATCGGGCTTCTGCACCTGGCTGTCGAGCAGCGTGCGCGCGTCGCTGCGCTCGATCGTGCGCAACACGATCAACGGCGGCGGCGGGGGAGGTGGCGGCGGGGGCGCGACGACGGGCGGCGGCGGCTCGACCTTGTGCGGCTTGAAGATCGGCTTTTTCGGCTTCTTCGGCTGCTCGGGCTCTTCGGCGACCTCGGGCTCGACCGGCTCCGGCGCGGATGCCGCGACCGGCGCGCTGGCGGGCTCGACCGGCATCACCGTCGCATCGACGATCGGCGCCTGCTGGGTGCCCCACAGCAGGCTGCTGCAGCCGGACATCGCGGCAAGCGCGACCAGCGCGGCGACGGTGCACAACAGACGAAACAGACGGAGCGCGTCGAGCGCGGCAAACAGAGCAGCCAAATCGAGCGAATCAAGCGGGCCAATCGGCAAACGCCGCAGAGGGCGCGAAAAACCGCCAGTCATCAGGAAAAACTCCACGGGCTGAGGCGGACGGGCGCGAGGGGCCGCCGCGGTTGGATGAGGTACGGCCCAGAGTTTAACCCGCGCTGCCGCGCGGCCCGGCTTTCGTCGGTGCAGGCGCGCGATGTCGGCGTACGCCGCGTGCGAAGAAAAGAGGCGTCAATCAGCTATCAGCGGATGTTTCAAGTCCCCCAAACGGGGTAGGTGTAAACGCGCGGCGCCTGCACGCGCTTTGCCGTCACGCAAGAGATATAAGACGCGCGACATGTCCGGCATGCCGTCCATGCGATTGGACACATATTTGTCTTCACCTACATTGCGAGACAGAACAGCGGTACCGATAAACAAATCCACGAGACGAACCTGATGACGGCCGCCCCCGGCAGCCGTTTCAGCGCGCTGATAAAGGAGTCACTCATCATGATGGAACCCCAGGCCCTCGCGAATCCCGAAGTCGCGACCGAAGCATTCGACGCCGAATCATTCGACGCTCGATCTCCCGGTAAAAGCTTTCTCGATCGCTATTTCGATATCTCCGCGCGCGGCAGCACGCAGCGTCAGGAGATCGTCGCGGGCGTCACGACCTTCCTCGCGATGGTCTACTCCGTGTTCGTCGTGCCGGGCATGTTCGGCAAGGCCGGCTTCGATACCAGCGCGGTGTTCGTCGCGGTGTGTCTGACCACCGCGTTCGGTTCGCTGCTGATGGGCGTGTGGGCGCGTCTGCCGATCGCGATCGGCTGCGCGATCTCGCTGACCGCGTTCACCGCGTTCGGCCTTGTGCTCGGCAAGGGCCTGCATCCGACCGTCGCGCTCGGCGCGGTGTTTCTGATGGGCGTCGTGTTCACCGCGATTTCGGTGACCGGTGTGCGTTCATGGATCTTGCGCAATCTGCCGACCGGCATCGCGCACGGCACCGGCATCGGTATCGGGCTGTTTCTGCTGCTGATCGCCGCGAACGACGTCGGCCTCGTCGTGAAGAATCCGGGCGCGGGCTTGCCGGTGTCGCTCGGCCATATCACGTCGTTGCCCGCGCTGATGTCGGTGGTGGGGCTCGCGGCGATTTTCGGGCTGGTGCACCGCCGTGTGCCGGGTTCGATCCTGATCGTGATCGTCGCGATTTCGGCGATTGGGCTCGCGATCGATCCGGCCGTCGCATTTCACGGCGTCTTCGCGGTGCCGTCGCTCTCGGCGCCGGGCCATGCGTCGCTGATCGGCGCGATGGACGTGAAGGGCGCGCTGTCGATGGCGGTGCTGCCGAGCGTGCTCGCCCTCGTGATGACCGCGGTGTTCGACGCGACCGGCACGATCCGCGCGGTCGCCGGGCAGGCGGGCCAACTCGACGAGAACGGCCGCATCATCAACGGCGGCCGCGCGCTGACCGCCGATTCGCTGAGTTCGATCTTCTCGGGTCTGCTTGGCGGTGCGCCGGCGGCGGCCTATATCGAATCGACGGTCGGCGTCGCGGCCGGCGCGAAGACCGGGATGGCCGCGGCGGTGGTCGGCCTGCTGTTCCTCGTCGTGATGTTCTTCTCGCCGCTTGCCGCGCTGGTGCCTTCGTATGCGACCGCGCCCGCGTTGATGTACGTCGGTCTGCTCATGCTGTCGAACGTCAGCAAGCTGCATATGGACGACATGGTCGACGCGATGTCGGGGCTCATGTGCGCGGTATTCATCGTGCTGACCGCGAATATCGTGACCGGCATCATGCTCGGCTTCGCGACGCTGGTGGTCGGCCGGGTCGTGAGCGGCGAGTATCGCAAACTCAATGTCGGCACGGTGGCGATCGCGGCGGTGCTGGTCGGTTTCTATCTCGGCGGCTGGGCGATCTGAGCCGGGTTGGTTGGTGCGCGCCGAGGGCCGGCTCGCGGCATGCAATTGCGTTCGTGATCGTGATTGAGCGTCGGCGCGGAGGATGTTGCAGGAAGGCTGGAGCGGGGCGGCGGTGCGAGAGGCACGCAGCTTCGCTTCAGCCAGCTAGTCGGCTGTTCTCCACCTTGGCGCGGTGCGTCGCGGGGTTTTATCCGCGGCGTGCCGCGTATCTTTTTGTCCCGCGCTTTTCCCCGCTGTGTTCCGGCTTGTTTCGTGCGCGCTTCACGAAAGTGCGGACCTGTCCTTGACTTTCGATGCTTCGTTTCTAAACTTAACCTCATGGTTAAGTTTGATGAAGCGGTACTCGATCGCACCTTCGCCGCGCTGTCGGACTCGACGCGGCGCGCATTGCTCGCGCGTCTGTCGGAACGCGATCTGTCGATCAGCGAACTCGCGCAGCCGCTTGCGATCTCGTTGCCCGCGGTGATGAAACACGTCGACGTGTTGTGTTCAGCGGGTCTCGTCACACGCAGCAAGACCGGCCGCACGGTCGCGTGCCGGTTGTCCGCGGGGCCGATGCGGGAAGCGATGCAATGGCTCGATCGCTATCAGCGCTTCTGGGGCGCATCGCTCGATCGTCTGGCGGCGTTGGTCGAAGAGGCGCACACGACCGATGCGCAAGAGATCGACGCACTTGCGCAAGCGCGCGTTGCGCCGTCGCATGTACCGAAGCCCGCGGTGCAGTCCGCGCCGCAGCTCGCACCCACGCCCGCCGCGATGCGTGGGAGCCGCGCAAAAAAGCGTGGCGGCTGAGATTGCCGCGCGTGCGCGATATCCGCGTGTGCACGTGGCCAACGGCGCGCAACGCAGGCAGACCCGCAGCGCAATCACAACAAAACTTCACACGGTCCGGACCATTCGCGCTGCCACGCATCCCGTTTCATTCGAGCGCGGCCGCCCTGAACCTGCATCACCCAGCAAAGGAGAAGCAGATGGAACCGCAACATCACATTGGCACGAGAGAGGAGTGGCTGGCCGCGAGCCGCGCGTTGCTCACCGAAGAGAAAGCGCATATGCGCGCCGGCGACGAACTCGCGCGCAAGCGTCGCGCGTTGCCGTGGGTCAAGGTCGACAAGACCTACACGTTCGATACGCCACGGGGCCGCAAGACGCTCGCCGAGCTGTTCGATGGCCGCAGCCAGTTGATCGTCTATCACTTCATGATGGGCGCGGACTGGGAGGAGGGCTGTGTCGGCTGCTCGTTCCTGTCCGATCATATGACCGGCATCGTCACGCATCTGGAGCACCATGACGTGAGCTACGTGACGGTGTCGCATGCACCGCTTGCGAAAATCGAAGCGTTCAAACAACGAATGGGATGGACGTTTCCGTGGGTGTCGTCAGCGGGCAGCGATTTCAATTTCGACTACCACGTGTCGTTCACACCGGAACAGCTGGAAAGCAGAAAGGCGTTCTATAACTTCACCGAGCAGGATGTCGGGATCGACGAACAGCACGGCCATAGCGTGTTCTACAAGGCCGAAAACGGCGACGTGTTTCACACGTATTCGTGCTACGGCCGCGGTGACGAACGCTTCATCAACACGTACGCGCATCTGGACGTGACGCCGAAGGGCCGCAACGAGAACAGCAATCTGACCGACTGGGTCAGGCATCACGATCGCTATGAACAGCGTGACGACGCGGCGCGCGGTGGCTGTCCCGCGTGCGGTTAGCGCGAGGGTTCAACGCGTGCGCTCAAGGGCGTACTCGAGCAGCGGCACCGGGCGAAAGTGATGTGTAAGAAGTGATGGGCGGGGCGCTCGCATAGTGCCCGGGTGGTGTACGGCGCGCGAGCCGTCGATGCGTCAGCGCGTTATAGCGCCATGTCGAAGGCGGGCTTGAGGAACAGTTCGATCGCCATCACCGCGAGGCTCATCGCCGCCGCGGCGAGCGTCAATACGCCATATTCGTCATAACGCGTGTCGTACAGGCACGCGATGACGAACAGGATCGCCAGCAGGTTGGTCAGCCAGTCGAAGTTCAGCGCAAGGGTCATCGATGGAATCCGGGCTCATGTGCGATACAAACGATCGAATCGCACGATCAGGTCGGCGCGATTCTATCGAAATGAGCTTACGGATTCGCAACGGTTGCGCTTACACAGATTACGTTTGCGCGAGCATCTCGCGCTCGATCCATTCGATCACCGACGTGCGTCGCGGCTGCCAGCCGAGCAGCTTGCGCGCGCGCTCGCCGCGCACGCGGCTGTTCGAGCCGAGGCCGTACGACGCCATTTCATAGCCCCATTCCTGTTTCGCTTCGTCGAGCGGCCAGTCTTGCGGCGCGCCGAGCTTCATCGCGCGCGCGATCGCGGTGCTCATGTCGCGGAACGACGCTTCGCCGCTCTCGACGAAATAGAACGTGCCGGCAGGGGTTTTCTCTAGCGCGAGGCGATACAGCTCCGCGACGTCGTCGATATGCACGTTCGACCAGATGTTGCCGCCACTGCCGACGTGCCGCACGACGCCGCTTTTTTGCGCCTGACGTACGAGCCGCGGCAACTGCACGCTCGCGCTGCCCGCAACCGCGCCGTGGCCGTAGATCAGCGTATTGCACAGCACGGCCGAGCGGATATTGCGTTGCGCGGCGTCGAGCACGAGTTGGTCGATCGCGACGCGCGCGGCTTTGTCGGCGGTTGGCTCGGGCAGCGCGTATTCGTCATAGACGCGCGCCTCATTTGCCCCACTCGCGCGTTCACCACCCGACGCATCGCCGACGATGCTCGAACCGCTGGTGTGCAGAAACACCTTGCCGGAGCCGGCGAGTCCGTCGATCAGCGCGCGCACCGCGCCTTCATGATCACTGCTCGCGGCGTTGATGACCGCGTCGGCGGCCTGCGCTTCGGCGATCAGCAGCGCGCGATCGTCGAGCGTGCCTTGCACCGGTTCGATACCGAGCCGTTTCAGCTCGTCGCTATGTTCGGGTTTGCGGATCAGACCGCGCACCTGATGGCCGGCGCGCACGAGATGCGCGGCAATCGAGCCGCCGATAAAACCGCTGGCGCCTGTAACGAAAATCTTCAACATGTTCTCCTTGATGCAAAACGATGACGCAGTCATCCGCATGGGACCGGAGTAACGCGCTCAAGCGCGAACTCCGGTCGACTGGACTGCAGTATCGCGCGGCTGGATTTTCGCAAAAAGCGTGTTAGTCTCAAATAAATCTTGACTTGAAATCAACAATGAAAACGTCCACAGACGAGTTGCTGGTGTTCGTCACCGTGATCGACAGCGGCTCGATTACCGCGGCGGCCGAGAAGCTGGGGCAGACGGTCTCCGGCGTAAGCCGCGCGCTCACGCGTCTCGAACAGAAGCTCGACACCGCGCTGGTGCGGCGCACGACCCGGCGCCTGCATCTGACCGAGGAGGGCGACGCGTTTTTGCGCCGCGCTCGCGCGATTCTCGATGCGCTGGAGGAGGCCGAGGAATCGGTCGCGCGTGGCCGCGAGCGGCCGTCAGGGCGCTTGCGCGTCGATGCGGCGTCGCCGTTCATGCTGCATTGCGTGGCGCCGCATATGACCGCGTTTTCGGCGCTGTATCCCGAGATCCGGCTCGAGCTGACCAGCAACGAGCGGATCGTCGATCTGCTCGAACAGAAGGTCGATATCGCGATTCGTATCGGCGCGCTGCAGGACTCGACGCTGCATGCGCGCGCGCTCGGCAGCAGCCGGTTGCGCGTGCTCGCGAGCCCCGCGTATCTGGCCGAGCACGGCGAGCCGGCGACGCTGGAAGCGTTGCGCGCGCATCGGCTGATCGGCTTTACCGCGCCGGAGCATCTGAACCGCTGGCCGTTGCGCGAAGGCGGCCGCGGCAGGAAGCGCGGCAACGGTCACGACGACGAAGCCGCGCGGCTGAAAATCGAGCCGTCGATCACCGCGTCGAGCGGCGAGACCTTGCGGCAACTGGCGTTGTCCGGCTGGGGCATCGCGTGTCTGGCCGACTTCATGACCGCGGCCGATGTGCGCGAGCAGCGCCTCGTGCCGATTCTCGGCAATCTGAGCGTCGACGAGCGGCAGCCGGTGAACGCGGTGTACTACCAGAGCGCGTCGCTCGCCGGGCGCGTGCAGTGCTTTCTCGATTTCATCGCGGCGCGGGTCAGGCTTTAACCGAACCCGCCGCCCGCCGCTCCGCCGCGGCCGCTTGTCGTTTTCACGACGTCCCGACACACCCTTTGGCGTCGCCCGGCCCGCTCTCCTATAACTCTGTTATCGGCCCCACGGCTGCGCATTCCGCCAGTGCGTCCTTTTTGACGAATGGCGATATACGCGCTTAATGTGTCTATACAAGTTAAAGCGCTCAGCCGCGCGAGCTGCCGCGTGCAAAGCGCGCAAAGGCCGATACAACGCCAGCGGACAAGCATCCATCCCTGCCGTTCCCACGCGACGGCAGGCTAATGGAAATCCCCAGGCACGAAATCTCAAAAAAGAAGTTGTATATACAAGAGCGGCCCGCTAGACTTAATTGAACTTGTATAGACAGGACGACAACCATGATTCTGAAGCCCGGCTACCTGACCCTTCCGCAACTGCGCCAGATCGCGCGTGAACAGGTCACACTGCAACTCGATCCCGCCAGCCACGCCGCCATCGACGCGTGCGCACAGGCCGTCGCCGACATCACCGCCAAGGGCGAGCCGGCCTACGGTATCAACACTGGCTTCGGCCGTCTTGCCAGCACGCATATCCCCCGCGACCAACTCGAACTGCTGCAGCGCAATCTGGTGTTGTCGCATGCGGTCGGCGTCGGCGAGCCGATGTCGCGTCCGGTCGTGCGTCTGTTGATGGCGCTCAAGCTGTCGAGTCTCGGTCGCGGTCATTCGGGTATCCGCCGCGAAGTGATGGAAGCGCTGATTACGCTGTTCAACGCCGACGTGCTGCCGGTCATTCCGGTCAAGGGTTCGGTCGGCGCATCGGGCGACCTCGCGCCGCTCGCGCATATGTCCGCCGTGCTGCTCGGCGTCGGTGAAGTATTCGCGAAAGGCGAACGCATCGCGGCCACCGAAGGTCTCGCGCTGGTCGGTCTTAAGCCGATGACGTTGCAGGCGAAGGAAGGCCTCGCGCTGCTGAACGGCACGCAGGCCTCCACCGCGCTCGCGCTCTACAACATGTTCGCGATCGAAGACCTGTATCGCACGGGGCTCATCGCCGGCGCGCTGTCGGTCGACGCGGCGATGGGTTCGGTCAAACCGTTCGATGCGCGCATTCATGAATTGCGCGGCCATCAAGGGCAGATCGATGCGGCCGCGGCTTACCGCTCGCTGCTGCAAGGCTCGGCGATCAATGTGTCGCACGCCGATTGCGACAAGGTGCAAGACCCGTACAGCCTGCGCTGCCAGCCGCAGGTGATGGGCGCGTGTCTCGACCAGATGCGCGGCGCCGCCGAGGTGCTGCTGCGCGAAGCGAACGCGGTTTCCGACAATCCGCTGATTTTCCCGGACACTGGCGAAGTGCTGTCGGGCGGCAATTTCCACGCGGAGCCGGTCGCGTTCGCGGCCGATAACCTCGCACTGGCCGTGTCCGAGATCGGCGCGCTCGCCGAGCGCCGCATCGCGCTCTTGATCGACGCGACGCTGTCGGGCCTGCCGCCGTTCCTCGTCAGGGATGGCGGTGTGAACTCCGGTTTCATGATTGCCCACGTGACGGCCGCCGCGCTCGCATCGGAAAACAAGACGCTCGCGCATCCGGCCTCGGTCGATTCGCTGCCGACGTCGGCGAACCAGGAAGATCATGTGTCGATGGCGACCTTTGCCGCGCGCAAGCTCGGCGACATCGCCGAGAACACCGCGAACATTCTGTCGATCGAATTGCTCGCCGCCGCCCAGGGCGTCGATCTGCGCGCGCCGCACAAGACCAGCGCGAGCCTGCAGAAGGTGATGGACACCGTGCGCAAGCACGTGCCGCATTACGAGCTCGATCACTACTTCGCGCCGGATATCGCCGCGGTTACGAAGCTCGTGCAGGACGGCACGATCGCGAAGCTGAGCCCGTTCTCGTTCGTGTCGGAACAGTAAGCCGCGCGCGGATCAGGCCAACGGATCAAGCCAATGAGCTCACCCGCTTACCAGGGCATCAAGGACTTCATCCTCTCGCGCATTCATGCGGGCGAGTGGGCCGAAGGCGACCAGGTGCCGTCCGAGAACGAGCTGGCGCGCGAATTCAACGTCGCGCGCATGACGGTCAACCGCGCGTTGCGCGAGCTGACCTCGGAGCAGGTGCTCACGCGCGTGCAAGGCTCGGGCACCTTCGTTGCCCGTCCCAAGTACGAATCGACGCTGGTCGCGATCCGCAGCATCTCCGATGAAATCGTCGCGCGCGGCCATCGCTATCACGCGCAGGTGCTCAACATCGGCGCCACCATCGCCGATCAAACGCTCGCCGAGGAAATGCAGGTGAAGGCGGGCAGCCCGGTATTTCATTCGCGCGTGCTGCATTTCGAAAACGACGAGCCGGTGCAACTGGAAGAACGCTGGGTGAATCCGGTGGTCGCGCCCGAATACGCGCTGCAGGACTTCACGAACACGACGCCGAACCAGTACCTCGTGCGCGTCGCGCCATTGCAGCGCGTCGAATACCGGATCGAAGCGCTGGCGGCCGACGACGGTACGCGCGAACTGCTGGACATGGATGAACGCGAGCCGTGCCTGGTGTTGCACCGGCGCACGTGGTCGCAAGGGCAGGTCGCGTCGATCGCCAATCTGTGGCATCCCGGCACCCGCTACCGCTTCACCGGGCACTTCTGAATTCGCCTGCCTCGCTTTCAGCGAATCTTTATCGAACATCTTCAAGCATCCCGAGGGACACCATGAACAATCCGAAACATATCGATCCGCGTCTTGATCCCACCCGCACGATCCGCGCACCGCGCGGCGCGGACAAGACCTGCAAGACGTGGATCGCGGAAGCCGCGTACCGGATGATCCAGAACAATCTGGATCCCGAAGTCGCCGAGCATCCGCACGCGCTCGTCGTGTACGGCGGCATTGGCCGCGCCGCGCGCAACTGGGATTGCTTCGATCAGATCCTCGCGTCGCTGAAAGACCTGAACGAAGACGAAACGCTGCTGATTCAATCGGGCAAGCCGGTCGGCGTGTTCCGCACGCATGCGGACGCACCGCGCGTGCTGCTCGCGAACTCGAACCTCGTGCCGCACTGGGCGACGTGGGAACATTTCCACGAACTCGACCGCAAGGGCCTGATGATGTACGGCCAGATGACCGCCGGCAGCTGGATCTATATCGGCAGCCAGGGCATCGTGCAGGGCACCTACGAAACTTTCTTCTCGGTGGCGAACCAGCACTTCAACGGCGACCCGAAAGGCCGCTGGATTCTGACGGGCGGTCTCGGCGGCATGGGCGGCGCGCAGCCTCTCGCGGCGACGATGGCCGGCTTCTCGATGATCGCGGTCGAATGCGACGAGACGCGCATCGACTTCCGCCTGAAGACGCGCTACGTCGATAAAAAGGCGAAGACGCTCGACGAAGCGCTCGCGATGATCGACGAAGCGAAGCGCAGCGGCAAACCGGTGTCGGTCGGTCTGCTGGGCAACGCCGCCGACGTGTTCGCGGATTGCGTCGCGCGCGGCATCACGCCGGACTGCGTGACCGATCAGACGAGCGCGCACGATCCGATTCACGGCTATCTGCCGCAGGGCTGGACGGTGGAAGACTGGCGCGAGCGCATGAAGACCGCGCCGGAAAGCATCGTCACGCCGGCCAAACAATCGATGGCCAAGCAGGTGCAGGCGATGCTGACGCTGCAGGAACGCGGCGCCGCGACGCTCGACTATGGCAACAACATCCGCCAGATGGCGCTGGAAATGGGCGTGGAAAACGCGTTCGATTTCCCGGGCTTCGTGCCCGCGTATATCCGCCCGCTCTTCTGCGAAGGCAAGGGGCCGTTCCGCTGGGTCGCGCTGTCGGGCGACCCGGAAGACATCTACAAGACCGATGCGAAGGTGAAGGAGCTGATTCCCGACGATCCGCATCTGCACAACTGGCTCGATATGGCGCGCGAGCGTATCGCGTTCCAGGGCTTGCCCGCGCGGATCTGCTGGGTCGGCGTGAAGGATCGCTATCGTCTGGGCCAGGCGTTCAACGAGATGGTCAAAAACGGCGAGCTGAAGGCACCGATCGTGATCGGCCGCGACCACCTCGACACCGGTTCGGTGGCAAGCCCGAATCGCGAAACCGAATCGATGAAGGACGGCTCGGATGCGGTCAGCGACTGGCCGCTACTCAACGCGCTGCTGAACACCGCGGGCGGCGCGTCGTGGGTGTCGCTGCATCACGGCGGCGGCGTCGGCATGGGCTTCTCGCAGCACGCGGGCGTCGTGATCGTCGCGGACGGTACGGATGCCGCGAAGGAACGCCTCGGCCGCGTGCTGTTCAACGACCCGGCCACCGGCGTGATGCGTCACGCGGATGCCGGCTATGAACTC
>Ga0310811_10009495_pt1 | contig 12561 bp, 11 predicted proteins | sample YCmetagenome_FD_207642 | JGI IMG/M metagenome (GOLD analysis project Ga0310811, IMG submission 207642) | Soil microbial communities from experimental microcosm in Duke University, North Carolina, United States - YC | ecosystem: Engineered > Artificial ecosystem > Soil microcosm > Unclassified ... | reverse complement strand
CATGTTCCGCAACTGCTTAATTTACAGTGAACGCGACAAACTTCGCGGAACGGTTGCGAACGCTGCAGTCAGGCGGGCAGTCGCAACACCTCGCAGGGCGCTCCCGCTTCGGCCTTCGGCGCGAAGGGCGCGCGCACGAGAAGTGCCTGTGCCGCAGCGAGATTCGCAAGCAGCGAGGAGTCCTGGTGGTTGACGGGAAGCGCGACGAGCGTGCCATCATTACGCAGATCGAGGCGCGCGCGCAGGTAATCCTCGCGCTGGTCATTGGCGCCGACGTCGCGGCCGAGCACGGCGCGTTCACGACGGTGATGGACAACCGAACGGCCCGACAACGCGCGAATCAGCGGCACCATGAACAGGAAGCCGCAGACGTAGGATGACACTGGATTGCCGGGCAGGCCGATCACGCGCATCGCCCCGAGCTGTCCGTTCATCATCGGCTTGCCCGGCCGCATCGCGATCTTCCAGAATGCCATCGCGGTGCCTTCGTCGCGGAGTGCCTGCTGCACCAGATCGTGATCGCCGACCGAGGCGCCGCCGGTCGTGATCAGGATGTCGGCGCCGGATTCGCGGGCGCGGCGGATGCCTGATGCGGTTGCAGCAAGCGTGTCGGCGGCAATCCCGAGGTCGACGGTGTCGGCGCCTTCGCTGCGGGCGAGGGCGTGCAGGGCGTAACCGTTGGAATAGACGATCTGACCGTGGCCGGGTGTGCTGCCCGGCATCACCAGCTCATCACCCGTCGCGAGAATCGCGACCTTCGGACGGCGGCGGACTGCGAACTGCGGATGATTCATGCCGGCGGCGAGCGCAAGGTCGCGCTCGGTGAGCCGCGCACCTTTGCGCAGGAGCACGTCACCCTCGCGGAAGTCGATGCCGGCCGGGCGTATATGCCGCCCGGTGACGGCGGCTTCCGTGATCGTGATGCGGCTGCCGTCGGCGACGGTGTCCTCCTGGATCACGACTGCATCCGCGCCATCGGGTACGACGCCGCCGGTGAAGATCCGCACGGCTTCGCCCGAGCCGACAGTGCCTCCGTAGGGACGGCCGGCTGCGACCTCTCCAATGACAGTGAGCTGCGTGTCGACCTTGGCTGCATCAGCCGCACGAACGGCATAGCCATCCATCGCCGACATCGCCTGCGGCGGCTGCGTCCGCCGCGCCGCGACATCGCGTGCGAGCACGCGATGGAAGGCTTGATCAAGGGCGATGGTTTCTTCAGGCAGGGGCTCCGCGCCGGCAAGCACCGCGGCGAGCGCATCGGATACCGGCATCAGGGCCACGGGTGAAAACTCCAGCTGCGCCCGTTCGGGCAAATCGGCGGCGAGAGTTCTAGCCGAGTGCAGGCGCAGAGGCAAAACGGAGGTCGCGCAGGATTTATCCTGTGCCATCCGCTCGGCGACGAAGGTGGAGCATCAAATGCGTTGCGGCACGTGATCCAAACGGGCGAGGCTGACCTGGACGCGGATCGCCGTGGCGAGGACGAGAGCCACGGCCGGTGTCGGTCAGGTCCCCGGCACCTTGGCCGGACTGACGTCCGGCGCTTTTGGATCCTTGTCGGGCATAGGATCGGCCTGTGCCTTCAGGTCGGCCGCCTTACTGATCAATTTTGCTGAAAGCTCAGAATCCGAGGTGGTCCTGGCGAATTTCATCAGCAGGGAGGCCTGCTTGGTGAGGTAGGTTTTGCCCAACACGTCGATACGTCCGATGTAGAATTCCCAACGGACTCATGAGTCCGGAGGCGGTCATTCGTTCCCGGAACTTCGTATAAAAATGCACAGAGCGTTTTGGTTCCTGGGTTCCGGGCGAATTGTTCCGGAATCACGGGGTCAGATCCCCAGCGCCCGCAGCGCCTTCCCGACATCGGTGGGCGAGGTGACGTGCACCCCGGTCAGCCCTCGGGCCCGGGCGCCTTCGACGTTCTCGGCGAGGTCGTCGAAGAACACGATCCGGTTCGCCGGCACGCCGATCGCGGTGACGACATGGTCGAAGGCTTCCGCATCCGGTTTGCGCAGGCCGATGCTGGAGGACAGATAGAGCTCGCGGAAATGGCCGAGCAGGTCGGCATATTCCTTCGAGAAGTAATCCACGTGTGGGCGGTTGGTGTTGGAGAAGGCATAGACCGGCATCTGCCGCGCTGCGCGCGGCAGCAATTCTGCGATGTCGGGCATCTCGCCGGCGAAGATCGCGTTCCATCCCTCCAGGAACTGCGCATCCGAAATGCCGATGCCGAGCGATGAGCGGAGCGACTGAAAGTAATCCTCGTCGCTGATCTTGCCGACCTCGTGCAGCCGGTAGGCTTCGTCGCGCACATAGCGCGCGACGATGGCTTCGGGCATGCAGCCCGCATGTCCCGCCCAGCAGGCGATCGCCTTGGAGAAATCGATGTCGAGCACCACGCGCCCGAGATCGAACAGGAGCGCATCCGCGCTGCCGGGAGAGAGCGAGGTCACTTGCGTCCTTTCAATCAGTATCGATACGGCTCGTGGTCGAACAGCGGGAAAGCGCTGAAGACGCTCGGCGCATTGGTCGCGGTGGCCGGATGCAGGCAGGATTTGTTGACCTCGGCGAACGAGGTGGCGCCGAGCAGGCCGAGGCAGCGCAACACCTCGTCCTCGAGCAGTTCGAGCATCCGCGTGACGCCGGCCTCGCCGGCCGCAGCCAGGGCCCAGCATTGCAGCCGGCCGATGCCGACGAGGTCGGCGCCCGCTGCGATCGCCTTGACGATGTCGGTGCCGCGACAGATGCCGCCGTCGACCATGATCTTGGCGCGGCCCTTCACGGCGTCGACGATCTCGGGCAGCACATGCATGGCGCCGCGGCCGTGATCGAGCTGGCGGCCGCCATGGTTGGAGACGTAGATCCACTCGACGCCGTGATCGACCGCGATCTGCGCGTCCTCGGCGGTGGCGATGCCCTTGAGGATCAGCGGCATCTTGAACTTGTCCTTGACCATCTTCACGGTCCGCCACTCCAGGCCCTTCTGGTAGTCTCCACCGGTGGCGCGCAGGCGGCTCTCGCGAACGTAACGCTTGGCGATGTCACGCTCACGACGGCTGTAATGGGCGGTATCGACGGTCAGGCAGAAGGCGGCGTAGTTGGCCTTCTCGGCGCGGCTGACGACGTCGGCGACGAATGCGTCATCGCCGCGGACATAAAGCTGGTACATGCGCAGCGCATCGGGCGCGGCCTCGGCGGTCTTTTCCAGGCCCGGCTCGGAGACCGAACTCAACATGTGCGACGCGCCGAACGTGCCGGCCGCGCGCGCGACGCTGGCGGCACCATGCGGGTCGAAGATCTCCAAGGCGCCGACGGGGGCGAGCACCACGGGCAGGCGCATCTTGCGGCCGAACTGCTCGACCGAGCCGTCGACCTTGCGCACGTCACGCAGCACACGCGGGCGGAAGGCGATCTCGTCCAGCGCCATGCGGTTGCGGCGCATCGTGGTTTCGGTCTCCGCGGCGCCGACGATGTAGTCCCAGGCATTCTGGTTGAGGTTGGAGCGCGCCTTCCGGACGAATTCGTGCAGGTTCTGGAACGGCTCGTTGCTGGCGCCGAGTTCGACGTTTCTTTCCGGCTGGATGCGCGGCGCGTCGTTCATTGTTGTCCTCCCGAGAATTTGAAGCCTTATTGTCCTCGCCTATCGTGTCCGGCCCTCCAAAACCATCCTAAAATCGCATACCTGCGAAGCGTGGACGGGCCGACCGATTCCCGTCTGGCGAGAAACGGTTTCAGAACGTTGCCAAAAGTTTAGGTTTCGGGCCAAGGCTTTTTGTCGAAGGGATTTTTACGGCCCTGCAAGCGGGCGTGGCATCCCGGCCTTGAAGAAACCTGAATGGTATTGTGAACAGCGGGCTGGATCGCCATTTGCGTGGCGCCCCAGAGCCCCAAAGCGAAAAGGCCAGTCTATCCATGCGGAAAACCCTGCTGTTCCCCCTGGGCGCGCTCACGGGAGCGTGTCTGACCCTTCTGGTAGCCAGTCCGCACGGCGGTGTCTGGGCGGCACGGGCGGCGGCGGGCGTAGGCGCGGACGATGCCTATTCCCAGCTCAATCTGTTCGGCGAGGTCTTCGAGCGCGTGAAGGCGAGCTATGTCGAGAAGCCTGACAACGCCAAGATGATCGAAGGCGCGATCACCGGCATGGTGACCTCGCTCGACCCGCATTCGCGCTACATGAACGCCAAGGCCTGGACCGAGATGCAGGAGACCACCTCCGGCGAGTTCGGCGGCCTCGGCATCGAGGTCACGATGCAGGACGGCCTGGTCAAGGTCGTCTCGCCAATCGACGAAACGCCGGCGTCCAAGGCCGGCATCATGTCCGGCGACCTCATTAGCAAGATCGACGGCGAAAACGTGCAGGGCATGACGCTCGAACAGGCCGTCAACAAGATGAAGGGCCCGGTCGACACCAAGACCAAGCTCACCATTATGCGCAAGGGCGCCGATGCCCCGCTGGATGTCGCGATCACGCGCGAGATCATCCATGTCCGCCCCGTCCGCTTCCACGTCGAGAACGGCGACATCGGCTACATCCGCGTCACCTCGTTCAACGAGCAGACCACCGACGGCCTGAAGAAGGCGATTGCCTCGATCTCCAAGGACGTCCCGCCGGAGAAGCTCGTCGGCTACGTGATGGACCTGCGCAACAATCCGGGCGGCCTGCTTGACCAGGCCGTGTCGGTGTCGAGCGCCTTCCTGCAGCGTGGCGAGGTCGTCTCGACCCGTGGCCGCAATCCGGAAGAAACCCAGCGCTTCACCGCGCATGGCGGCGACCTCACCAAGGGCAAGCCGCTTGTGGTCCTGATCAACGGCGGCTCGGCCTCGGCCTCCGAGATCGTGTCCGGCGCGCTGCATGACCACAAGCGCGCAACGCTGATCGGCACGCGCTCGTTCGGCAAGGGCTCGGTGCAGACCATCATCCCGCTGGGCACTGGCAACGGCGCGCTCGCGCTGACCACGGCGCGCTATTACACGCCGTCGGGCCGCTCGATCCAAGCGCAAGGCATCGCGCCCGACATCGAGATCCTCCAGGACGTCCCGGCCGAGCTGAAAGGCCGCGTCGACACCATTGCGGAGTCGCAGATGCGCGGCCATTTGCAGGCCGCCGAGGGCGCCGAGCAGACCGGATCGCAGTCCTATGTCCCGCCGGAAGAGAAGGACGACAAGGCGCTGCACGCGGCCTATGACTTCCTGCACGGCGTCACCGTGAATGCGGCAGCCGCGAAGCCGGCGCCGAAGGCCACGGTGCCGAACTAGGCTCTACCGGTCATTGCGATCGTCGATATCGCCCGGGAGTGGATCACCGCTCCCGGGCGAATTGTTTTCGGGTGCGGTCTTGAGCGCCGCGTCTCTTGCGAGGCGCTAGCTTGCCTCGCGGCGCCGGCTTTCGTGGCCGTCTCGCTGGGCGAGGCGGCTGCGATGGAGCGCGAACAGCTCCACGACCTTGTCGGCCGGCTTTGCGGCGCTGAACAGATAGCCCTGCATCTCGGTGCAGCCGAGTGCGCGCAGCAGCCGCTGCTGCTCCTCGGTCTCGACGCCTTCAGCGGTGGTCGCCATGCGGCGGGCGCTGGCGAGATTGACCACAGCCTGCACGATGCTGGCGGAGCCGTCGGGACCTGCGATGTCGTTGACGAAGCAGCGGTCGATCTTGATCTTGTCGAACGGGAATCGGTGCAGGTAGCTCAGCGACGAGTAGCCGGTGCCGAAATCGTCGAGCGCGATGCGGACGCCGATGGCACGGAGCTGATGCAGGATCGCAAGCGCGGTGTCGTCGTCGCGGATCAGCACGGCCTCGGTGATCTCGAGCTCGAGCCGGCTCGCCGGCAGGTTGGAGGCGGCCAGCGCCGCCATGATCTTCAGTGCCAGCGTGCCGCTCTTGAACTGCACCGGCGAGACGTTGACCGCGAGGCGGATGTCGTCGGGCCAGGAGGCCGCGTCGCGGCAGGCGGTCGCCAGCACCCATTCGCCGATCTCGTTGATCAGCCCGGTATCCTCCGCGATCGGGATGAACTCGGCCGGCGAGACCATGCCGCGTTCGGGATGACGCCAGCGGACCAGCGCCTCGCAACCGGCGATGCGGTCGTCCTTGAGGCTGAGGCAGGGCTGGTAATAGACCTCGAGACCGCCTTCGCGCCCGCCTTGGGCGATCGCGTGCCGGAGATCGATCTCGAGCCGGCGCCGCTCGCGCACCTTGGCGTCCATCTCCGGCTCGAAGAAGCGATAGGTGTGGCGGCCGGCCGATTTGGCGGCGTACATGGCCATGTCCGCGTTCTTGAGAATCTGGTCCAGCGCCGTGCCGTGTTCCGGCGCCAGCGCAATGCCGATGCTGGCGTCGGTGGTGAGATGATGGCCCATGCAGTCGAACGGCGCCCGGATCGCCGCAAAGATCCGCGCAACGAGCTCGTCGACCTGGTGCTGTGAGGTCACTGCGCTTTGCACGATCGCGAATTCATCGCCGCCGAGCCGTGCCACGAAATCGGTCGGGCCGGCGCAGTCGCGCAGGCTCTTCGCCACCGACTTCAGCAGTTCGTCGCCGACGAGGTGGCCGAGCGCGTCGTTGACGCCCTTGAATTCGTCGATGTCGATGTAATGGATCGCGACCTGTTCGCCGTGGCCGATGGCGAGGAGCTCCCCGCGCAGATGCTCGTGGAACATGGCGCGGTTCGGCAGATCGGTCAGTGCGTCGTAATGGGCGAGGTGGGTGATGCGCTCCTCGATGCGACGGCGTTCGGTGATATCCTCGTGCGTCGCGACCCAGCCGCCGTCGTCGAGCGGCTCGTTGACGATCTGGATCGATCGGCCATCGCTGGTGTCGATGACCATGGAGTTGCGCACATGGACGTCACGCAGCACGCGCGCGGCATACTGGTCGACATCGCCCGTGAAGGAGCCCGTGGCCTTGCGGTGCGCGATGATGTCGCGGAAGCTGCACCCGGGTTTGACGATGTCGGCGGACAAGCCATACATCTCGATGTAGCGCTGGTTGCAGACCACGAGGCGCTGCGATGCGTCGAACAGCAACAGGCCCTGGGTCATGTTGTTGACGGCGCGGTCGAGGCGCTGTTTCTCCAGCATCATCCGCTCCCGGGACAGGCGGTGCTGCTCGAGGAGCTTGCGCACGATCGCGATCAGGACGCCTGCGATCGCAAGCGCGGAGGCGCCGGCAACCGAAATCAGGATGCCGATCTGCTCGCGCCAGTCGGCGAGCGCCGCCGTACGCGTGGTCGTCGCCATCATCAGGATCGGGAAGTGCGGCAAGACACGCACCGAGGCCAGCCGGTCCTCGCCGTCGACCGGGCTCACGATACGCCCGGCGAAATGGTCGCGTGCGAAGATCTGCTGCTGCTCGAACGAGCCGTTCCTGAAATTGTGCCCCATCATGTCGCCGGAATGGGGATAGCGGGCAAGCAGGGTGCCGTCCTGGTGCAGCATCGAAATCGTGGCGCCTTCGCCGAGCATGACCGTCTCGAAGAACTTCTCGAAATTGGCCGGTTCGATGCCGCGTCCGACGATGCCCATGAACTCGCCGTGCGGGCCCATGATCCTGCGCACGATCAGGATGGTCCATGCGCCGGAGATGCGGCTGTGCACCGGTTCGATCAGCACGTCGGGCGACTGCGGGTCGTATCGGAAGGTGCGGTAATAGGCCCGATCGGTCACGTTGACCTTCGGCGGCGGCCATGCCGTCGAGGAATTGATCACGTTGCCGTCGGCATCGATGATGTTGACGCCGCCCATGTAGGGTAGCGCGTCGATCTTCGAGCGCAGCATCCGGTGCACGTCCTGGCCGGAGAGGCGGTTGCGGAAGTCTTCTGCGGTCGTGATCCCGTTCACGCGCACGTGGTCGACGAAATCCTTCTGGATGACCGCGAAATCCTGCAATTGCTGATCGAAATGATGGGCGAGCAGCAGCACGGTGTTTTCCAGCTCGCGGCCGGAGTTGCGCAGCGCGCGCTCGCGGAAATTCTGCGCCATCAGCACCGCGCCGACGGCGATGGCCGCGATCAGGAGGGTACCGCCCACCACGAGCCAGCGGATCGGTCCGCTGCGCACGAAGGCCTGGTCGAGCAGGCGACTGCCGTATTTCGTCATCATTCGATCATTGCCGCGCACACGTCAGGGTCGGTTCATGATCCCTGTAACATCCGTCGGTTTACGGGATCGATGTGGAGGCGACGTTAGGAAGCGCGGTTAATGCGACATGAACCAGAACGCGCAAAAGCGAACGATGCGCATGGCGAGGAGGGTGCAGCTTTTGCCTGCGAGGGTCGCGATGGCAGTCAGTTCTTGCCGGTCGAAGCGACGTCAACCAGTGCTTAACCATCTAACCTGTTGACGATCCTCGACGCCACATTGGCGCGCAGTTTGCAGACCAGGTTCGTATCGACGCAGAGAGGATACGATCATGAAAAAGACTTTGAAGAACTTTTGGGCCGACGAATCCGGCGCGACGGCCATCGAATACGGTCTGATCGCAGCCGGCATCGCGCTCGCCATCATCACCGTCGTGAACGGTCTCGGCAGCAAGCTCAACACAAAATTCGGATCGATCAACGCGTCGCTGCGTTGACGAGGCGCGTTTCGCTTCGCGTCAGCGTCGTCACCACGATCAGTGCCGCGATGATGTTCGTCGCCGCGCTGATCAGGATCGGCAGCGTGTAGCTGTGATTGAGATCGTAAGCGAAACCGGCGGCGCTTGGGCCGATCAGCGTGCCGAAGGCGACGCTCGTGTAGAGGATGCCGATGATGCCGCTGACGTTGCGGCCGCCGAAATAGTCCATCACGACGGCCGGCAGCACTGCGACCCAGCCGCCGTAGAACACGCCGTAGACGAAGGCGAACGCAGCGAGCTGCCAGGCATGGGTCGAGACTGCCCAGATCGCCAGAGCCGCCGCCATGCCGACAAACATCGACAGCAGCGCGGAGGTTCGGCCCATGCGATCGGCAAGTCCGCCGAGCAGGAACCGGCCGGCGGTGCTGCCGATACCGATGACGCCGAGCAATAACACGGCGGTTGCGGGCGCCACGCCGTGGTCGCCCGCATAGGGGACGAGATGCACGAAGGGTACGAAGACGCCGAACGCGCAGATCAGGCAGGCAACATAGAGCGCGATGAAATTGCGTGAATGCACCGCTTCAGCGACGGACGCGCCGTCCGGACGATTTGAGCCTGTCGCCAGCGGCGGGTCGCCGTCGGGACCCAGACCGCGACCGCGCGGATCGTTCTCGATGAGCAGCGCCAGACCGGCGCCGACGACGGCTGCCAGCAGGCCAAGCACAATGTAGGCGCCACGCCAGCCCAACATCTCGATCAGGAACGTCGCGAGTGGCGGCATCGCGAGCGTGCCGACCCCGATCCCGCTGACCGCAAGGCCCGAGGCAAAGCCGCGCCGGCGCACGAACCAGCGCTGCACTGCGCCGATCGCCGGCACGTAGGCGCAGCCAACCCCGATTCCGACCCCAAGCCCATAGGCCAGATAGACCTCGACGAGATTGCGCGCAAAGCCGGCGGCGACGAGCCCAAGGCCGGTGAGCAGCATGCCAGTCACCGCCAGCACGCGCGAACCGAAGCGATCGGCGAGCGGGCCGCTGACGATGCCGAGGCCAAAATACAGGAAGCCCGCGAGCGAGAATACCAGCGAGACCGAGCCGCGCGAGGCGCCGAACTCAAGCTGCAGCGGCGTGAGGAACGCGCTGAACGTGTAAGCAGAGCCGAATCCGACCAGCGTGACCGCGAATGCGCCGGCGACGACGAACCAGCCGTGGAAAATGCCCCGATGAGCCAGTGTAGACTGAGCAGTCATTGTTGCCTCCAGGCGGTGAGGGACGGATGGCGGCGGTGCCAGGATGTCGCGCGCTGAAACGCGGCGCCAGCACGCACGAGCGTGGTCTCGTCGAGATGGGCTGCCACGAGCTGGAACGCGATCGGCAGTCCGTCCTTCGATGCACCGCCCGGCAGCGTCATCGTGGGATGGCCGGTCATGTCGAACGCGCAGGTGTAGCGCTGCAGCTTCGCGATCAGATCAGGCTGCTCACCGAGCGTCTGGATCATGGCGAGAGTTATTGGCGGGAACGGGTGGACCGGGATCAGCAGGAGATCGACGGTCTCGAACAGCGCCGCAACGCGGCCCCGTAACGCCAGGCGCCGCAGCAGAATCTTCTGATAGTCGAGTGCCGAGAGCGCGTGACCGGCCTCGATGACCGAGGCGAGCACGGGGCCATACTCGCTCTTGCGCGCAGGATAGGTCACCTCGTGCGCGTTGGCAGCTTCCACCGCACAATTCGGCGCCCAGTCGGCGATCGCGTCGGTGACGTCAGGAAACCGGATATCGACGAAATCAGCGCCAAGCGTGCGGAAGACATCGATGACGTCGGCCAACACACGGTGCGTCGTGACGTCCACGTCGTCGCTGTTCCAGGCAGCGTCCACGCCGATCCGCAAGCCCTGCACGTCGTGTGTGGCTGCGGCAAGATAATCCGGGACCGGATCGAGCAACGAGGTCGGGTCGTTTACGTCGTGTCCGGCGATCACGCCGAGCAGTACGCCGGCATCTGTGGCACTCCGACAGATTGGTCCCACGTGGTCGAGCGTCGCGGCCAGTTCGAATGTGCCGTGACGGCTGACGCGGCCCCAACTCGGCCTCAGCCCGGTCAGTCCGTTGGCTGCACATGGCCAGCGGATCGAGCCGCCGGTATCAGAGCCGAGCGAGCCAAAGCAAAGTCCGGCGGCCGTGGCGACTGCCGCCCCGCTGGATGAAATGCCCGGCCAGTAATCCGAATTCCCGGGATTTTTGGGCGGCGTCACCGATGGATGGTGATCGGAATATGCGCCCTCGGTGAGCTGGACCTTGCCGAGCACGACGGCACCCGCGTCCTTGAGTCGGCGCACGACGGTCGCGTCTTCATGAGGGCGAAAATCTCGATGAAGTGTGGTGCCGGCCGCCGTCGGAACACCCTTGGTCCAGATCAGATCCTTCAGGGCAATCGGCACGCCATGCAGCGGGCCCCGATATTTGCCTCGTGCCAATTCGGCGTCCGCGGCTTTCGCCTCGGTGATGGCGGTTTCCGCCATCACGTGCACGTAGCTGCCGAGCTCGGAGTCAATGGCGTTGATGCGGTCGAGTTGCGAGCGCGTGACGTCCAGCGAGGACAGTTCGCGCGTCTTGAGGCGTGCCGCGAGGTCGGTGAGTTCGAGATAGTGCAGGGCGTCGGTCACAGCTCGCTTCCTCCATTCCATTGATCGCAATGACGCTCGATCGCAAAAGCAAGCGACACCTGTATAAGTACAATACAGGTGTCGATTGCTGTCAACCGGTAAACGTGCTTTACTGGTGTTTAGATTGCCGGGAGTTCCGATGTCGAAAGAGTCGCGCAAGTTCAAGGTTCCCGATGCGTTGGCGAACGTCTACGATTTCGCCAACACGCTGGATGTCCGCCATTTTACCCACTTCGGGTCGACGCATCCGCAGAGCGACGAGCTTACAGGGCCGAAGCAATTGGCGGATTGGATGCGGGATCGCGGCCTTGTTGCCGAGGGCGGGCGGATCACGTTTGCGATGTTCGAGACCGCGCTGGCGCTGCGCGGAGCGTTGCGCGCGTATCTGCAGTGCGAGCCGGCCGAACGGCGCCGGAACAGGGACGTTCTCGGCGTGCTTGATGGCGCGCTGGCGCCGTTTCCGTTGCGGGTGGAGCTACGCGCGGGGCAGGGTGCGATACTGTCGGCGGCGCGCGAAGATGCACTCGCTGGCCTGTCGGCGGTCGCTATCGAACTTCACGACGCAACACTTTTGGGATCGATGGACCGGTTGAAGATGTGCGCTTCGGAGGAGTGCCGCCGGGTGTTCTTCGACCGGTCGAAACCGTCCACGCGGCGCTGGTGCATGTCGACGCTGTGCGGCAACCGGATGAAGACGCGAGCCTATCGCGAGCGGCAGCGCGAAGCGAAATAGCTCAGGCGCGGTAGTGGCCCGATTTGCCGCCCAGCTTTTCGATGAGATGGATGCCCTCGATGCGTACGCCGCGCTCGACCGCCTTGATCATGTCGTAGATGGTGAGGCAGGCGACTGAGACAGCCGTCAGTGCCTCCATTTCGACGCCGGTCGGGCCGGTGACCTTGACGCTGGCCCGGACCACGCAGCCCGGCAGCTTCGCGTCGGGCTCGATGTCGACCGTGACCTTTGATAGCGCGAGCGGATGACAGAGCGGGATCAGCTCGGAGGTGCGCTTGGCCGCCATGATTCCGGCGATGCGCGCAGTGCCGAGCACGTCGCCCTTCTTGGCATTGCCTGAGACGATCAGGTCGAGCGTCGCCTTCTCCATGACGACGCGGCCTTCGGCGACGGCGAGCCGCTCGGTTGCGGTCTTGTCCGAAACGTCGACCATCCGCGCCTCGCCGGAGGCGGCGATATGGGTGAGGGCAGGGCTCGCCTTTCCAGGCCCGGTCTTCGCAGGCTTGCGCGCCATGTCAGCGGGTACCCGTGGCGCGGGCCTTGGTTTCGCGTGCGAGCAGCGTGCGCGTGGCGGCCGCAACGTCGGCCTGACGCATCAGGCTTTCGCCGACCAGGA
>Ga0310811_10009494_pt1 | contig 12562 bp, 12 predicted proteins | sample YCmetagenome_FD_207642 | JGI IMG/M metagenome (GOLD analysis project Ga0310811, IMG submission 207642) | Soil microbial communities from experimental microcosm in Duke University, North Carolina, United States - YC | ecosystem: Engineered > Artificial ecosystem > Soil microcosm > Unclassified ... | reverse complement strand
GCGCCGCCTGAGTCCACCAGATAGACGCAGGGCAGGCGGTTCTGGATGGCGATCTCCTGGGCGCGGAGATGCTTCTTCACGGTGATCGGGAAATAGACGCCGCCCTTCACCGTGGCGTCGTTGGCGAGGATCATCACCTCGCGGCCGGCGACGCGGCCGATGCCGGTGATCAGCCCGGCGGCCGGCGCCTCGTCGTCGTACTGGCCGAAGGCGGCGAGCTGGCCGACCTCGAGGAACGGCGCGCCGGGATCCAGGAGCCGCATCACCCGGTCGCGCGGCAACAGCTTGCCGCGGCCCACGTGCCGCTGGCGCGACGCCTCGGGGCCGCCGCGCGCCGCCTCAGCCGTCCGTTCCCGCAGCTCGTCGACGAGCCCGCGGTTCACCTTGGCGTTGGCCGCGAACTGGTCGCTCGCCGGGCTGATCGTCGTGGCGAGCTTCCTCATCCTGCAACATCCCCGCTCAACTCTTGGGCCGCGCCGGCCCTCGTTCGCCTAGGCCGTCTTTTCCAACACGAGGTCAAGTTCTGCAATCATCGCCGCGCGCATGGCGAACTTTTGCACCTTGCCCGTGACCGTGGTGGGAAAACCGTCCACGAAGCGGACGTAGCGTGGAATCTTGTAGTGGGCGATCTGGCCTTGGCAGAAGCTCCTGACCTCGTCTTGGCACAGGCTCGCGCCCGGCTTCACCACGATCCAGGCGGCCAGCTCCTCGCCGTACCGGGCGTCGGGCACGCCGATCACCTGCACGTCCTGGATCGCCGGATGCCGATAGAGGAACTCCTCGATCTCGCGCGGATAGATGTTCTCGCCGCCGCGGATAACCATGTCCTTGATGCGCCCGACGATGTTGCAGTAGCCGGCCTCGTCGATGGTCGCGAGGTCGCCGGTGTGCATCCAGCCGGCGGCGTCCAGCGCCTCGGCGGTGCGCGCCGCATCGTCCCAGTAGCCGAGCATCACCGAGTAGCCGCGGGTGCACAGCTCGCCGGGCTCGCCGCGCGGCGTGATGCGGCCGTCGGCGTCGACGACCTTGACCTCCAGGTGCGGCTGAATGCGGCCGACGGTGGCGACGCGCCGGTCCAGCGGATCGTCAGTCGAGGACTGGAAGCTCACCGGCGAGGTCTCGGTCATGCCGTAGGCGATGGTCACCTGCGGCATGTGCATCTTCGAGATCACCTGCTTCATCACCTCGATCGGGCAGGGCGAGCCGGCCATGATGCCGCTGCGTAGCGACGTCAGGTCGAAGCGCGCGAACTCCGGGTGGCCGAGCATGGCGATGAACATGGTCGGCACGCCGTAGAGCACGGCGCAGCGCTCGGCCTCGACGGCCTCCAGCACGGCCAGGGGATCGAAAGCCTCGGCCGGATAGACGACGCAGGCGGCGTGCGTCAGGCAGCCGAGGTTGGCCATCACCATGCCGAAGCAGTGGTAGAGCGGCACCGGCGCGCAGAGCTTCTCGCCGGCCGCGAGCCCGATCGCCTCGCCGACGAAATAGCCGTTGTTGAGGATGTTGTGGTGCGACAGCGTCGCGCCCTTCGGGAAGCCGGTGGTGCCCGAGGTGAACTGGATGTTGATCGCGTCATCGAACTGCAGGGTCTCGGCGAGCGCGGCCAGCCGCGCGTGGTCGTCCGTCCGGCCGGCCGCCAGGGCCTGCGCGAACGGCAGGCAGCCGGGGTGCGCGTCCTCGCCCAGGGTGATGATCAGCTTGAGGTTCGGCAGGCGCTTGGCCGAGAGCGCGCCGGGCGCGGCCGTCGCCAGTTCCGGCGCCAGCTCCCGCAGCATGCCGAGGTAGTCGCTGGTCTTGTGGCGGGGGGCGGCGATCAGCGCCCGGCAGCCGACCTTGTTCAGCGCATACTCGGCTTCCGAGGTGCGGTAGGCCGGATTGATGTTGACCAGGATCAGCCCGGCCTTGGCGGTGGCGTACTGCGTCACCAGCCATTCCCAGCGGTTGGGCGCCCAGACGCCGACCCGCTCGCCCGGGATCAGCCCGAGCGCCAGCAGGCCGGCGGCCAGCGCGTCGACGCGGTCTTTCAGCTCGGCGTAGGTCCAGCGGATGTTCTGATGCCGCGCGACCAGCGCCAGCCGCTCGGGGTGGGCCGCGCAGACCGCGTCGAAATAGCCGCCGATCGTGCGCCCGATCAGCGGCCGCGTGCTCACCCCGCTCACATAGGAGAGCTCGGGCATGGCGGTCCTCCCTATTTTCTTCGACCCTATCTCAATCCGCTCGTCCCCGCGAAGGCGGGGACCCAAGCTGAATTGGCCACGCCGCTCGAGCTCGGGTGCGTCGCATGGATCGCCGCCTTCGCGGGGATGAGCGGGGAAGGGGTGGCTCACGCGGCTTTCCGGGATGACAGTCGAGGGTGTCAGGCGCCATCAATGCCCCGCCCATGACCGCGACATCCCCCGAGCCCTTTCCCGAAATCCGCGACGCCGTGCGCCGGCTGTGCGCCCGCTTCCCCGGCCCGTACTGGCGCGCGCTCGACCGCGAGCGGGCCTATCCCACGGCGTTCGTCCAGGCGCTGACCGAGGCCGGCTTCCTGTCGGTGCTGATCCCCGAAGAGTACGGCGGCTCAGGCCTCGGCCTCGGTGCGGCGACGGCGGTGCTGGAGGAGATCCACCGGTCGGGCTGCAACGGCGCGGCCTGCCACGCCCAGATGTACACCATGGGCGTGATCCTGCGGCACGGCTCGGCCGCCCAGAAGGACGCCTACCTGCCGAAGATCGCCTCGGGCGAGCTCAGGCTGCAGGCGTTCGGGGTCACCGAGCCGGACGCCGGCACCGACACGACGCGGATCACCACCTTCGCGCGGCGCGACGGCGACAACTACGTGGTCAGCGGCCGCAAGCTGTGGATCTCCCGCGCCGAGCACTCCGACCTGATGGTCCTGCTCTGCCGCACGACGCCGCGCGATCAGGCCGCCAAGCCGTCCGACGGCATGAGCGTGCTCCTGGTCGACATGCGAACGGCAGTGGGCAAGGGGCTGACCATCACGCCGGTCCGCACCATGCTGAACCACGCCACCACCGAGCTCGTCTTCGAGGACCTCCAGGTGCCGGCCGAGAACCTGATCGGCGAGGCGGGCAAGGGCTTCCGCTACATCCTCGACGGCATGAACGCCGAACGCATCCTGATCGCCGCCGAGTGCGTCGGCGACGCAAGGTTCTTCATCGACCACGCGTCCGCCTACGCCAAGGACCGCGAGGTGTTCGGCCGGCCGATCGGCGAGAACCAGGGCGTGCAGTTCCCGATCGCCCGCGCCTACGTCCAGATGACCGCCGCGAGCCACATGGTCGACCACGCCGCCGCTCTGTTCGAGGCCGGCCAGCCCTGCGGCACCGAGGCCAACATGGCCAAGCTCACGGCGTCGGAGGCCTCCTGGTACGCCGCCGACATGTGCGTCCAGACCCACGGCGGCTTCGGCTTCGCCGAGGAGTTCGACATCGAGCGCAAGTTCCGCGAGACGCGGCTCTATCAGGTGGCGCCGATCTCCACGAACCTCATCCTCAGCCACGTGGCCACCCACGTGCTGGGCCTGCCGAAGTCGTTTTGAGGATGTTGGAATATTCGATCCTTCTCCCCTTGCGGGAGAAGGTGGCCTGCGGAGCAGGCCGGATGAGGGGTCTCACCGACGCCGCCCGGCGCGCAGCGCATTCAGCAACCACGGATTTCACGGATTCCCACGGATGCGCCAATCCGTGTGGTCCGTGGTTCCATTCCTGAGGCGGTCATCGACCCCTCATCCGTCAACCTGCGGCTGACACCTTCTCCCGCAAGGGGAGAAGGAATTCCTGGGAGCGAACGAGTGCCCGAGACCATCAAACTCTCCGAGCCCGCCCCGGGCGTCGCCCTCGTCGCCTTCAACCGGCCCGAGGTGGCCAATGCGCTCTCCACCCAGATGGGGCTCGAGCTGCTCGAGGCCTGGACCGCCCTCGCGGCCCGCGCCGAGGTGCGCTGCGTGATCCTCACCGGCGAGGGCCGCCACTTCCAGGCCGGCGCCGACCTCAAGGAACGCAACGGCATGACCGACGAGGCCTGGGCCGAGCAGCACAAGGTGTTCGAGGCCATGGTCCGCGCCCAGCTCGCCGTGCCCGTGCCGGTCATCGCCGCCGTCAACGGCGCGGCCATGGGCGGCGGCTGCGAGATGACGCTGGCCTGCGACTTCGCCTACGCCGCCGACACCGCCCGCTTCGGCCTGCCGGAAGTCGGCCTCGGGATCATGCCGGGCCTCGGCGGCACCCAGCTGCTGACCCGCACGGCCGGCGAGCGGCGGGCCATCGAGATCCTGGTCAGCGGCCGGCCGCTGACGGCCGAGGAGGCGCTGGAGGCCGGCATCGTCAACCGCGTGGCGCCGGCCGGCGAGCTGCTGGCCGCGACGCTGGAGACCGCCCAGCGCATCGCCGCCAACGCGCCGCTGTCGGTGAAGGCGCTCAAGCACGTCGTCCGCGAGGGCCATTCCATGGACCTCGCCGCGGCCATGGAGCTGGAGCTGTCCCACTACAACCGCCTCTTCAAGACCGCCGACCGCCGCGAGGGCATCGCCAGCTTCAACGACAAGCGGGCGCCGGCCTTCCGGGGGGAGTAGGGAAGCTCAGGCGCGCCGGGCCACGTCCGCCAGGTAGGCGCGCCCCAACCGCACCAGCTCGTCCTCGAACGCCCGGCTCTGCAGGAACTCGGCGCCCTCGACCACCGCCGCGCGCATGGCGCCGTGCGTCGCCCGCGTCACCACGAAGGCCTGGACGGGGCTCAACGGCCGGCCGTCGGCGTCGCGCAGGGCGCCTTCCACCGGCGCGTGGCCGGCGGCCAGCTCGGCCGGATCGGCGTCGGCGAGCAGCGCGGCGATCGCCGCCCGCCGGGCCTGGGCGCGGCCGCCGAAGGCGTGCAGGAAGGCGCGGATCATCGCCCGGTCGGGCGCCAGGCCGTCCGCCGCCTCGCCGGTCGCCGCCGTCCGCTCGGCGATCAGCGCGTTATGCGCCGCCATCTCGCGGCGGGCGAGCGCCACCAGGATCGCCCGCTTGTCGGGGAAGTAGCGGTAGAGCGTGCCGATGCTGACCCCGGCCCGCTCGGCCACGGCATTGGTGTTGAAGCCGGCCGCGCCGTCCCGCTCGAGAAGCTGAGCCGCCGCCTCGAGAACCGCCGCGACGGTGGCGCGGGCGCGCGCCTGGCGCGGCGTTTTACGTGTGTTTTCCATCGCCTGCCGCACGGTCGCCTCCCTGTCCGGCCCGCCCGAGAAGGCGAGTACCCGAAAGCTGAGCATTGCTCATATTGCCGGCCGATGAAACCTGCGGGGGAGACGGCGATGACCTGGGCCAAGGCGCGGCTGGACGAACTGAAGGCCGGCGAGGCGCAGCTGCCGCCGATCGTCGAGACCCTGCGGCTCGGCGGCCTCGACGACTGGGGCGACGGCTGGGTGCGCAAGACCTGGTCGCCGTCGGCCGAGCTGCAGACCACCGACGGGGCGATGTTCGGCGGCTATCTCGCCGCCCTCGCGGACCAGGCGCTGGCCTTCGCGGCGATGACCGTCGTTCCCGGCGACGCCGCCTACCGCACCTTGAACCTGCAGGTGAACTTCGTGCGGGTCACGCCGCTGCAGCCGCTCGTCATCGAGGCGCGCGTGGTGGCGCGCACCCGCCAGCTGATCACCGTCCGCGCCGAGTTCCGCCGCGCCGACGGCGAGCTGATCGCCGAGGCCTCCGCCCAGCAGCTGATCCTGCCGCTCGCCCCGCCGCCCCGACAATGAAAGTCGGCGCGCCCCGCCTTCGGGCTGGAGCGCGCCGCGAATATGCCGATAGTGCGGGGCGATGAAGATGCCCGTCCCGGACGCCAAGCTGATCGGCCGCAAGGCCGAGATCCTGCGCGCCCTGAAGCGGATCGTGCCGGGCGAGGGGGTGATCGGCGATCCCGCCGCCCTCGTCCCCTTCGAGTCCGACGGGCTCTCGGCCTACCGCCAGACGCCGCTCGCCGTGGTCCTGCCGGAGACCGTCGCCCAGGTGTCGCAGGTGCTGCGCTGGTGCCAGGCCAACGGCGTCAAGGTGGTGCCGCGCGGGGCCGGCACCTCGCTGTCCGGCGGGGCCCTGCCGCTGACCGACGGCGTCGTGCTCGGTCTGGCCAAGTTCAACCAGATCCTCGAGGTCGACTACCCGAACCGCTGCGCCGTCGTGCAGCCCGGCGTCACCAACCTGGCGATCAGCCAGGCCGTCCAGGCGCAGGGCTTCTATTACGCCCCCGACCCGTCGAGCCAGATCGCCTGCACCATCGGCGGCAACGTGGCGGAGAACTCGGGCGGCGTGCACTGCCTGAAGTACGGCCTGACCACCAACAACCTGCTGGGCGTCGAGATCGTGCTGATGGACGGCGAGGTCGTGCGGCTCGGCGGCCGCGGCTACGATGCCGCCGGCTACGACCTCCTGGGCCTGGTCACCGGCTCGGAGGGGCTGCTCGGCGTCGTTACGGAAGTCACGGTGCGCATCCTGCCGACCCCGCAGACGGCGCGGGCCTTGCTGCTGGGCTTCCCCTCGGTGGCGGCGGCCGGCGCGACGGTGGGCGACATCATCGCCGCCGGCATCATCCCGGCCGGGCTGGAGATGATGGACAAGCCGGCGATCCAGGCGGCCGAGGCGTTCGTGGCGGCCGGCTATCCGACCGAGGCCGAGGCGCTGCTGATCGTCGAGCTGGACGGGCCCGAGGCCGAGTGCGCCGAGCTGGCCGGCCACGTGCGGGCCTTGGCCAAGGCGCGCGGCGCCGACTTCATCCGCGTCAGCCGCGACGAGGCCGAGCGGCTGGCCTTCTGGGCCGGCCGCAAGGCGGCGTTCCCGGCGGTCGGGCGGATCTCGCCGGACTACTTCTGCATGGACGGCACGATCCCGCGCCGCGAGCTGCCGCGGGTGCTGACGCGGATCTCCGAGCTCGGCCGTGAGTACGGCCTGGGCGTCGCCAATGTGTTCCACGCCGGCGACGGCAACCTGCACCCGCTGATCCTCTACGACGCCGACAAGCCGGGCGAGCTGGAGCGCGCCGAGGCGTTCGGCGCCGAGATCCTCAAGCTCTGCGTCGCGGTCGGCGGCGTGCTCACCGGCGAGCACGGCGTCGGCGTCGAGAAGCGCGACCTGATGGGCGAGATGTTCGACGAGACCGATCTCGCTTGCCAGCAGCGCGTGAAGTGCGCCTTCGACCCCGACGGCCTGCTCAATCCCGGCAAGGTGTTCCCGACGCTGCACCGCTGCGCCGAGCTCGGCCGCGTGCACGTCCACCGCGGCAAGGTCGCCTTCCCGGAGCTGCCGAGGTTCTGATGCTCGACGTGTCGGAGACCCGCACCGAGCGGCCGACCTCGCCGGAAGAGGTGCTGGCTGTCGTCGCCGAGGCGGCGGCGCACGGCCGGCGGCTGGAGATCGTCGGCGGCGCCTCCAAACGGAGCGTGGGCCGCGTCGCGCGCGCCGAGCTGACGCTCAGCCGGGGGCGAAGCTGAGGGATCTCGAGAAGCTCGTGGCGTCGGAGGGCCAGATGCTGCCGTTCGAGCCGCCGCGGCTCACCGGGCTGCTGGGCGCGGCGGGCGAGCCGACGCTGGGCGGCGTGCTGGCCGCCAACCTCTCCGGGCCGCGCCGCATCAAGGCCGGCGCGGCGCGCGACCATCTCTTGGGCTTCGCCGCCGTCAGCGGCCGCGGCGAGGCGTTCAAGGCCGGCGGCAAGGTGGTCAAGAACGTCACCGGCTACGACCTCGCCAAGCTGATGGCCGGATCGTGGGGTACGCTGGCGGTGATGACCGAGGTGACCGTCAAGGTCCTGCCCAAGCCCCCGGCCGAGACGACGCTGCTGGTGTTCGGCCTCGATGACCGCCGCGCGGTGCAGGCCATGGCGCGGGCGATGGCCGCCCCGGTCGAGGTGTCGGGCGCGGCGCACGTGCCGACGACGGTCGCCGCCGCCGCACCGCTGAAGGCCGAGATGTCGGTGACGGCGCTGCGCCTGGAGGGCTTCGACGCCTCGATCGCGGCGCGCGCCGAGCTGCTCGCCGCGGCGCTGCACGACTTCGGCCGGGTCGACCGGCTCGACGACCGCCACTCGCGCGGCTTCTGGACCCAGGTCGGCGAGGTGGAGGGGTTCCACAAGGACCCCCGGCCGCTCTGGCGGATCTCCGTGCCGCCGGCCGCCGGCTGGCGGGTCGGCGAGGCGCTGGGCACGGTGCTCTACGACTGGGCCGGCGGGCTGGTCTGGGCGCTCGCCGACGATCCCGCGGCGGTGCGGGCCGCGGCGCGGGCGGCCGGCGGCCACGCCACGCTCTATCGCGGCGAGGCGCGAAGCGACCCGGGGCACGCCGCCTTCCAGCCGCTGGAGGGCCCGCTGGCGGCCTTGAGCGCGCGGGTGAAGGCCGCCTTCGATCCGCACGACATCCTCAATCCCGGGCGGCTCGGCCTCTGATGCGCACCGATTTCACCGCCGGCCAGCTGGCCGACCCGCAGACCGCCGCGAGCGCCGCCGCCATCCGCAAATGCGTCCACTGCGGCTTCTGCACGGCGACCTGCCCGACCTACGTCCTGCTGGGCGACGAGCGCGACAGCCCGCGCGGCCGCATCGAGCTGATCCGCGCCATGCTGGAGCGTGGCGGCAAGCCGACCAAGGCGGAGGTCACCCACGTCGACCGCTGCCTCTCCTGCCTGGCCTGCGCCACCACCTGTCCGTCGGGCGTCGACTACGGCCAGCTGATCGGCCACGCCCGGGCGCACATCGAGGCGCACTATCCGCGCCCCTGGCTGGACCGCCTGCTGCGCGCCGCGCTGCCCTGGGTGCTCACCCGGCCGCGGCGGCTGAAGGCGGCCCTGGCGCTCGGCCGCAGCGCCCAGGGCCTGGAGCCCTGGTTCCGCCGCCTAGGCCTTGCGCCCCTGGCCGCGCTGCTGCGCCTCGTGCCGGCGCCGGCCCGGGCGCCGCGCGGGGTCGGGACCTATCCGGCGGTGGAGGCGCGCCGCGGGCGGGTGATCCTGCTGCAGGGCTGCGTCGAGCCGGTGATGGCGCCGCAGGTGCGCGACGCCGCCGTCCGCCTGCTGGCCCGGGCCGGCTACGACGTGGTGCTGGCCGAGGGCGAGGGCTGCTGCGGGGCGATCTCCGAGCACCTCGGCCGCGGGCGGGAGGCCCGCGACATGGCGCGCCACAATGTGCTCGCCTGGGGCCATCTCGCCCCCGACGCCATCGTCACCACCGCCGCCGGCTGCGGCACGACGCTGAAGGCCTACGGCCACCTGCTGGGCCAGGAGGGCGTCCACGTGGCGGCCCGCGCCCGCGACGTGCTGGAGTTCCTCGGCGAGGTCGGCCTGCCGCCGATCGCCAACGCCACGGGCTTGAGCGTCGCCTACCATGCGCCCTGCTCGCTGCAGCACGGCCAGAGGCTGCTCGCCCAGCCCGCGCGGCTGCTGGCCGAGGCGGGGTTCGAGGTGCGCATGGTCCCGGAAGGCCACCTCTGCTGCGGCTCGGCCGGGGTCTACAACATCCTGCAGCCGGAGCTGGCCGGGCGGCTGCGCGACCGCAAGGCCGCCAACATCGCCCGCACCGGCGCGGCGGTGGTCGCCGCCGGCAACGTCGGCTGCATGGCGCAGATCGCCCCGGCGCTCGCCGCGCCGGTGGTCCACCCGGTGGAACTGCTCGACTGGGCGACCGGCGGCCCGCGCCCGCAGGCGCTGGATCGCCTGGTCAGGGCGCAGCGGCGCTCTCTCTAGGGAGGGGCGTCCTAGGGGGGCGTCAGCTCGCGTGGCAGTCGGCGGGCGGCTTGTCCGCCGGGATCGGCGCCTCCGCGCCGCCCATGCCGCCGGGCGGGCGGCGGGAGCTCACGAAGTGGCCGAACCCCGGGGGGAATCCCTTGGGGCGGACGGGCTTCTTGGACAGGGAGCGGAGTCGCTCGAGCAGGTCGTCGAGCGTCTCTCTCGATCCCACGAGGTCTGGCTTCAGCTGTCTCGGCATGGCGACGTTATGCCAAAATTCGCGACATCACGCCACAGCTAACCGAACGTTAACCCTCTTTTTCGGCCTTCTCATCAGATTCGTTGACCGCCCTGGCGGCAGGCGCCTAGCATTCGCCGCCTACGGTCAAGCTTAGGGGCGTTCATGAAACTGTATCAGTCGATCGGGCCGAACCCGCGTGCGGTGAAGATGTTCATCGCCGAGAAGGGGCTCGACATTCCCCGCGTCGAGATTGACTTGCCCGGCGGCGAAAACCGCCAGCCGGCGCACGTGGCGCGCAACCCCTCGGGCCAGACGCCGACGCTCGAGCTCGACGACGGGACCTGCCTCGCCGAGATCACCGCCATCTGCGAGTACCTCGAGGAAAAGCATCCGCACCCGCCGCTGATCGGTACGACGCCCGAAGAGCGGGCCGAGACGCGGATGTGGACCCGCCGGGTGGACATCCGCGTTTGCGAGCCCATGGCCAACGGCTTCCGGTTCGGCGAAGGCTATCCGATGTTCAAGGACCGGGTGCTCTGCGTGCCCGAGGCCTCGCCCGGGCTGAAGGCCATGGCCCGCGACGGCGAGGAATGGCTCGAGGGCCAGCTCCAGGGGCCGTGGATCTGCGGCGAGCGCTTCACCCTGGCCGACATCGTGCTCTACGCCTTCATCGAGTTCGGCGGCCTGGTCGGCCAGCCGCTCGATCCGGCCTTCGCCCGGCTCACCGACTGGCGCGCCCGGGTCGGGGCCCGGCCCAGCGCCGCCGCCAGCGCCTGACATTTCCGTCCGGACGTTCCCTTCCGCGGCCGGGCGGGGTACCTAGGCCGACTTCGGCGGTTGGCCACTCATGCACACACCCTTGGCGGACACGGACGCCCATCCCGCGGCGGCGACGCCCGACGGCCTGCCCACGCCCCGCCGCTACTGGTCGGCGGCGGCCATCTGGCTGGCCATGTGCATGTCGGTGCTCGACGGGGCGATCGCCAACGTCGCCCTGCCGACCATCGCCGGCGAGCTGCACGCCTCGGCGGCGTCGTCGATCTGGATCGTCAACGCCTACCAGCTGGCGATCACCGTCACCCTGCTGCCGCTGGCGGCGCTCGGCGACAAGCTGGGCTACCGGCGGGTCTACATGGCCGGGCTCGCGGTCTTCACCCTCGGCTCGCTGGGCTGCGCCCTGTCGCACACCCTGGCCGAGCTGACCGCCGCCCGCATCCTGCAGGGCCTGGGCGCCGGCGGCATCATGAGCATCAACTCGGCGCTGGTCCGCTTCACCTATCCGAAGCGCCTGTTGGGCCAGGGCATCGGCCTCAACGCGGTGGTCATCTCGATCTCCGCGGCGATCGGCCCGACGGTGGCCTCGGCGATCCTGTCGGTGGCCTCCTGGGAGTGGCTGTTCGCCATCAATGTGCCGCTCGGCGTGGTGGCGATCCTCATCGCCGCGCGCGCCCTGCCGCGCACCGACGGCAGCGGCCACGAGCTCGACCTCGTCGCCGCGCTGCTCAACGCGCTCGCCTTCGGGTTCCTGATCCTCGGCGCCGAGAGCGTGGTGCGCGAGGGCCTGGCGGTCGGCGGCGCCAAGCTGGCGGTGGGTGCGATCGCCGCGGTGCTGCTGGTCCGCCGCGAGCTCGGCCGGCCGGCGCCGCTGGTGCCCTTGGACCTCCTGCGGATCCCCATCTTCGGCCTGTCGATCGCGACCTCGGTGGTCTCCTTCCTGGCCCAGATGCTGGCCTATGTGTCGCTGCCCTTCTACTTCCAGTCCGTGCTCGGCCGCTCGGCGGTGGAGACCGGCCTCCTGATGACGCCGTGGCCGCTGGCGGTGGGTCTCGCCGCGCCGGTCGCCGGGCGCCTCGCCGACCGCTACCCGGCCGGATTGCTGGGCGGCGTCGGCCTCGGCCTCTTCGCGATCGGCCTCGCCGCCCTGTCGCAGATCCATCCCGGCGCGTCGGATTTCCAGATCGTCTGGCGGATGGCGCTCTGCGGCCTGGGCTTCGGATTCTTCCAGTCGCCCAACAACCGGGCGCTGGTCTCGGCCGCGCCGCTGCACCGCTCCGGCGCGGCCGGCGGCATGCTGGCGACGGCCCGGCTGCTCGGCCAGACCGCCGGCGCCGCCTCCGTGGGGGTGTTCTTCCACCTGGCCGGCATGCACGCCACCACCCTCGCCCTGATGACCGCGGCCGGCGTCGCCGCCGCCGCGGCCGCCGTCAGCCTGCTGCGCCTGAAGCTCGCGCCGGCGGCGCCGGGCGCGGAGGAGGTTGGCCAACCGGCCGCCGGGCCCTAGCCCAGGCGAAGCGCCGACGTGGCGATCCAGGCGAACCTTGCGGTCTGGCCGTCAGCCCACCAGCCGCTCACGGCCTTCCCAGTAGGGCTTGCGCAGTTCGCGGCGCAGCACCTTGCCCGAGGCGTTGCGCGGCAGCACCTCGGCGAAGTCCACCGACTTCGGGGCCTTGTAGCCGGCGATCCGCGCCCGCGCCCAGGCGATCACCGCCTCGGGGTCGGGCCGCGCGCCGGCCGCCGGCACGACGATCGCCTTCACCGCCTCGCCCCAGGTCTCGTCGGGCACGCCGATGACCGCGGCGTCGGCCACCCCCGGGCAGCCGAGGATCGCGTTCTCCACCTCGGCCGGATAGATGTTCTCGCCGCC
>Ga0310811_10009493_pt1 | contig 12562 bp, 15 predicted proteins | sample YCmetagenome_FD_207642 | JGI IMG/M metagenome (GOLD analysis project Ga0310811, IMG submission 207642) | Soil microbial communities from experimental microcosm in Duke University, North Carolina, United States - YC | ecosystem: Engineered > Artificial ecosystem > Soil microcosm > Unclassified ... | reverse complement strand
GACCTGGGAGCCCTGGCTCAGCAAGGGCAAGGCGACCGATCATGGCCATCTGCTGGTCGACAGCTCGACCACGCCGGGCCTGATCACCGATGCCATCATCGCCAAGACCAGCTGGGTGCAAGCGCATAAGAAGGAAGTGGCGGGCATCGTCAAGGCCTGGAACGAAGCCGTGGCTTATTATCGTTCCAATCCCGATGAATCGATTGCCATCATGGCCAAGGGGGTTGGCGGCTGGCTCAAGGATCCGAAGGATTTCAAGGACACCTTGGGCGGCATCAAGTTCTATGGCGCCGATGACAACAAGGCCTTCTTCGGCACCAAGGACAAGCCGGGCCCGCTGACCCAGACCGTGCAGGAAGCGATCGATGTCTGGTCGGGTCAGGGCAAGGTGCAGGTGAAGACGACGCCGGCCCAGCTCATCAATTACGACTTCGTCAATCAGTAAACCCATGTCCTTCGACGCTTATTTCGCGCCGAAGAAGGAAATTCCCCGCCGCGCTTATCTGACGGTAAGCGTGGCGGTGGCCCTTCTGGTCCTGGCGGTCTGGTGCGTGCTGTCCTATGGCGGGCTGGTACGCGAAGATTTTCTTCCAACCCCGATTGCGGTCATCCAGGCCGGCATCGACGGTGTTTCCGACGGTTCGCTTTTCCGGGATACCGGCATCAGTCTCTATGAGATCATGTCCGGCTTCATCCTGGCATCGATCTTCGCGGTGCCGCTCGGCATCCTGATGGGCAGCTTCAAGATCGCCGAGGCGGCGCTCGAGCCCATCACCAATTTCGTGCGCTATCTGCCGGTCTCGGCGCTCATTCCGCTGCTGATCCTGTGGATCGGCATCGGCATGGCGGAAAAGATCGCCGTCATCTTCATCGGCACCTTCTTCCAGCAGCTCATTTTGATCGCCGACGTGTCGCGTGGCGTCTCGCACGATCTCCTGGACGTTTCCTACACTCTGGGGGCGAGCCGGCGGCAGGTGATCCGCCGGGTGCTCATTCCGGCCACCATGCCGGGTGTCATGGATGCCCTGCGCGTCACCCTGGGCTGGGCCTGGACCTATCTGGTGGTGGCGGAACTGGTCGCTGCCAATAAGGGGCTCGGCTACTTCATTTTGAATTCGATGCGGGGCCTCTTCACCGACCGCATCTTCCTGGGGATCGCGGTAATCGGCCTCCTTGGCCTCATCAGCGATCAGTTGTTCAAGTTCCTGCGGGCGCGATTGCTTCCCTGGACAGTGCAGGGCTAGGGGGCGGTCATGGCGAAACTTGAAATCAATAACGTCAATCTGCGTTTCAATCCGAAGCGCGGCAATCCGGTCACCGCCCTCGACGGTATCTCGCTCAATGTCGACGAGAACGAGTTCGCCGTCATCGTCGGTCCATCAGGCTGCGGCAAGTCGAGCCTGCTCAGGCTGGTGGCGGGGCTCAACCGCCAGACCAGCGGCAGCATCACGCTCGACGGCAAGGCGGTCACCAGGCCCGGCAAGGACCGCGGCATGGTGTTCCAATCCTACACCCTCTATCCCTGGCTGACGGTGCAGCAGAATGTCGAGTTCGGGCCGGAGCTCGCAGGGGTATCGGCGGCGGAGCGGGCGGCGATCGCCAAGCGCTTCATCGCCCAGGTCGGCTTGGAAGGATTCGAGAAGGCTTATCCGAAGCAGCTCTCCGGCGGCATGATGCAACGCGTCGCGCTGGCGCGGGCCCTGGCCAATGATCCGGAAATCCTGCTGATGGATGAGCCCTTCGGGGCGCTCGACAGCCAGACCCGTTCCCTGATGCAAGAATTGCTGCTGGATATCTGGCAGCAATCGCAAAAGACTGTGCTCTTCATCACCCATGATATCGACGAGGCGATCCTGCTCGGTGACCGCGTCTATGTGATGACGGCGCGACCGGGCCGGATCAAGGAGATGATCGAGATCAAGATCCCTAGACCGCGCTCGGTCGATCTCTTGACCTCGCCGGAATTCATCGCCTTGAAGCGGCGCATCATGGGCCTGATCCATGACGAGGCCGTGCGGGCGATGGCCTGAGGGGATAGGGAAAGGCCGACAGGGACAACCGGGCTCTTGAGATATGTGCTCGTGAGATGGTTGTCCCTGTCGCAGGTACCGTGGCCCTGCTGCGCGTCAGAGGCCACGGCGTCAGAGGAAATCGAACGGCCCTCAGCTCTTGAAGGCGGCCAATTGTTCCTGAAGATCACTGCGCTGCTCACAGCCCGAGGGGCAGAGCTTGGCGAGGACGTCGAGCTGCTTCTGCGCCATATCCGGACGCTTCATCGCCAGATAAAGCTCGCCGAGATATTCATTGGCATCGATATGGCTGGGATTGAGCGCCAGTGCCTTCTGATAGGCAACAAGCGAATCCTGTAGATTGCCGGTCTTGCGCAAGCTGAATCCGAGTTCGTTCAAAGCGTCGGCGCTGTTCGGGTCTTCCGCCAGCGATTGTTTCAAGAGGGGAATGGCGCCGGCATAATCGCCCGCATTGATCTTGTTCAGCGCTTGGTCATAGGCGCTGCTGCTGCTTTGAGTGGCGGTCGGGCTGGGTGTGTCGGTGGTGTCGCTGCTGCTCGAGCCGGCGGCATGGGCATAGAGCGGCAAGCCAGCCGACAGCAGCGCTGCGACTCCGGCAATCATCACACCATAAAACGGCTTAACCATTGGAGCTTCCTTTCTGTCCAAAGCTGGGGCGGCAACGTAAGGCGGGTATCAACATGGGAGACGACGTTGCTTATCCCGTTGACCGGCCCTCTCGGGCGAATATTCCCTCCGCTGGAATGCGCAGAACTGTCATCCGCAGCCACCCTGCTCTCATGGTAACGCGTGGTGACAGGAAACTGAAAGCGGCATCCGGCGACCAGCGGGGTCGCCACTGGGGATGGGGCATGGCCGTCGGAGGCCGGATGACCGCTTTCAGCCCGTGGGGCGAATGGGCAGCTGCCGAGATTGCCTAATTCGCCTTCACCACGATCGTGCCCACCATCTTCGGATGCACCGAGCAGAAATAGCTGTAGGTGCCAGGTTTCGAGAATGTGACGGAAAAGCTGTCATCGGTATCGAGCGCCGGTGATTTGAAAGCCGGCGGTGTGTCTGCACTGACGACGGTGTGGGGGATGTCGTCGTGATTGGTCCAGGTCACCTGTGTTCCGACCGTCACCGTCAAGGTCATCGGGGCGAAGTCGAAATTGTCGATATCGACATGGTTGGCCAGGGCCGCCGACTGGACTAGTGGCGTCGCCGGCGGTTCCGTGGCCGGCACCTCAATGCCAGGCCGATCAGGCGTATCGGCACGTATTGGGGCAGAAATGAAAAGCAATCCGGCAACAGCAGCAATCAATGCCACGACATAAGCGGTGGCAGTCATCTGGGGTCGATACATGAGAGGGCTTCCTCGGTTTCACGCGTTCAACGTGGCGTCGGTGATCACCAGCGGCTGATTGACGGCGACCAGATTGACGTCGGTAATGCCGAGCATTGATTTCAACCGGCTGGCCTCGACCTTCAGCGGGCCGGGGCTGGGCGCCGTTCCAGGTGCGGGCTGCGGGAAAGCCGTTGAATTGGCGGTATGGAAGGAGACGCTGCCTTCGACCTTCTGGATGATCTGGTGGATATGGCCGTTCAGCACGGTGACAGAGCCGAAGCGCTTCAGATAGCCCAGGGCCTGGGCGGCATCATCGGTACCCCAGCCCCAATCGGCATAGATCATCCAAAGAGGGATATGGGTGAAGACGACGATCGGTGTGCTGGCGGCGAGGGACTTCACGTCGGCTTCCAGCCATTTCAGCTGATCGTCACCGAGATGGCCGTAGCCGCCTGCCTTGAAGCCGAGCACATTGACCAGCGCAATGAAATGCACGCCGCTCTGGTCGAAGCTGTACCAGCCATTGGCCGTCTTGGAGAACCGCTCGAAGAAGGCCTTGCCGTCATCACCGATGACGTCATGTTCGCCGGGCACGTAATGAACGTCGAGGCGCGCATCTTTGATAATCTCCGCGGCGGTGTCGAATTCATCCACTTTCGACAGGTGGCTGACATCGCCGGTATGGATCATGAAGGCTGGTTGGCTGGCCAAGGCCCGGACCTTGCCGACCGCCTCCTTGTAAGTACCTGGCGAATCTGGGTTGGGGGCCTTGTTGAACCCGATATGGCTGTCGCTGATCTGCACGAAGCTGAAGCTGCCCGTGTCGGCCAGGGCCGAAGCCGCAAAGCCGAGACCGGTAGAGCGGGGAATCCCGCCGGCCACGGTCCAGATCAGGCCGGCACCGGCCCAAGCGCCGCATTTCAGGAAATTGCGCCGGTTGGCCTGCAGGGCGGTGGTTTCGGACTGAAAAGCCGTATCGCGGTTGTCATTGGGTTGAGGCATGATCGATCTCCTGGTGGCACTCGGGTTGCAGCAGCGTTTGATGCTGTGTAGCCGGAGATCGGCGGTGGGGTCGTACTATTCGCAACTTTTTTATTCCCGGCGGGCCACCAGAAAAATTTTTCGACGGGACGAATAAAATGCACCAGGCACCGATCTACGCCCGACATGCAGGGTGTATCCGGCATCTCGCAACCTGCCGGTCGGCATCAAACCGGTCGGCTTCAAAGGAGTAGCTGCGCAATGCATCTATCGGCTCGATTGTCCCCGCGGCGATGACACAGGTCTGAGCATGGCTGGCGAGTCACGACCGACGGAGATGGAGGCGGCCCGTTTCAAGGCCGAGGTGCTGGTGCATCTCGATGCCGCCACCAATCTCGCCCGCTGGCTGCTGCGCAATCCGGTCGAGGCCGAAGATGTGGTGCAAGAGGCGGTGCTGCGCGCCTATGCTTATTTTTCCACCTTCCGGGGCGTGAATGCGCGGGCCTGGCTGCTGCAGATCGTACGCAATACCGCCTATGCCGCGATGAAGCGGACCAAAGGTATTCACATGGTCAATTTGCAGGACGATCAGGGCGACCGCGACGACCACGCACGCGGTGTCGATCTGGTTGATTCCGCCGGCGATCCGGAGATGCTGTTGATGCAGCATGAAGCTGCGCGTCAGATCGATGACCTGCTGGCGCAGCTGCCGGTCGAATTGCGGGAATGCATCGTGTTGCGCGAATTGCAGGAGCTCAGTTACCGGGAGATCGCGGAGATCACCGGCGTTCCCATCGGCACCGTGATGTCGCGCCTGTGGCGGGGGCGGCGCCTGCTCAGCGAGACGGCCCTCGCCAAGGAGGCGGTGCGATGAGCATGCGCGACGGTTGCGACAAGATCCTGCTGCTGCAGGCCGAATTCGACGGCGAATTGGATGCCGCCCAATCGCTCGCCTTGACCCAGCACCGGGAAGGCTGTGCCGTCTGCCGCGACGCTTGGCAAAGGCTGCAAGCGACCCGCCAGGTGCTGCGCGAGAAGGCCAGCTATCACACGGCTTCCGCCACCCTGATGGCCCGGATCGATGCCGCATTGCCTGCATTAGCCACGGCGCCCATGTCGGTACCGCGCCAGGCATCCGGACGCGCCGTACAGCGCTGGTCGCTGCGCCGGTGGTGGCAGCCGGTCGCCGGCTTCGGCTTCGGCACGGTTGCCGCCGCGGTGCTGACATTGATACTGTTGACGCCGGTGCAGACGGTCGATCTCGCCGATCTCGTCGTTGCCAGTCATGTACGCTCGATGCAGGCCGGGCATCTGCTCGATGTCGCCTCCAATGACCAGCACAATGTCAAACCCTGGTTCGACGGCCGGGTAGATTTCGCTCCGCCGGTGAAGAACCTGGCCGATCGCGGCTTTCCGCTGATCGGCGGACGGCTGGATTACCTGCAAGATCGCAATGTGGCGGCTTTGGTCTATCGCGCCGGCCAACATGTCATCAATGTGCTGATCTGGCCGTCAGCTGAAACCGCCGCCCTCCCACCGGAGCCGATCGAGCGGGGCGGCTACAACATCGTCCGCTGGCAGGATGGCGGTATGAATATCTGGGCCGTTTCCGATCTCAACGCGACCGAGCTCAAGGATTTCGTTGCCACCTGGAAGGCCCATGACTGAGCCTGGCGGCGGAATCGGCGCGTATTTATCGGACCGTTGCTGGTATGGTTAATTAATACTTAACCGGATGCAGCGATATCCTGCAGGACAGTTAATCGGCGGCAGTTCTCCAGCACCGCACGGGAATAAGCGCCGACCATGGCCGGTCTAGCTTGTGATGGTCATCAGGAGCCTGGATTTGACGGAGCCGACGCAACCCAATGCCCCGCAGCAGCAGGGCGCCCCGACGCAGCGGGACGCTTTCGAGCAGCTGATGGTGCCGCATCTCGATGATGCCTTTAATCTCGCGCGCTGGCTGACCGGCAATCGCAGCGATGCGGAGGACGTCGTCCAGGAAGCCTATCTCAAGGCCCTGAAGCATTTCGCGACCTATCGTGGCCCCGAGGCCCGAGCCTGGCTGCTGACCATCGTCCGGCGCTGCTGTTTCAGCTGGCTGAAGGTGAACCGGTCGCAGCAGCTCACTTTCATGGAGGATGAGGCCATCGCCGAAATCGCCGGCCGGCCCACCGTGGTGACACTGCATCCCAAGGCTGCCGACACCCCGGAGACGGCCTTGAACGACAAGGAACGGCGCAAGCACCTGAATGCGGCCGTCGAGAATTTACCCCTGTCCTATCGCGAAGTCGTGGTGATGCGCGATTTGCAGGGGCTGTCTTACAAGGAGATAGCCGAGATCGCCGAGATTCCCATCGGCACGGTGATGTCGCGCCTGGCCCGTGGCCGCGACCACCTGCTGAAGCAATTGGAACAGCGGCTCGGCGGTGAGGTGGCAAATGGACTGTGAACGCATCGCGACCCTGCTGAACGCCTATGTCGATGGCGAGCTGGACCTATCCAGTACATTGACCCTGGAAAGCCATCTGGCCGGTTGCCGGGCTTGCCGGCAAAAGCATGAACGCCTGACGGCCTTGACGGCCGATCTGCGCAACGGCCTGGAGCGCCATGCCGCACCGGCCGATTTGCGCGAGCGCGTGACTCTGATGCTGGCGGCTCGCCCGTCAGCCCGCCAGGAAGCCGCTCCGAAAGTCCCGGCAGCGCCGGTGGATCTGGCGGCGCGGCGCGCGGAAGACAAGCAGGCCAGGGACAAGCAGGCTGGGCCGGGCCGGCAGTGGAACCGTCGCCAGCTCTTTGCCCTGGCGGCGTCAGTTGCCGCGGTTGCCGTGGTTTCGGGGGCGACCAGCTATTGGCTGGCGCCGCATGGCGAGGGCGAGGACCAGAAATTGGCGGAAGAGGTGGTTGCCAGCCATATCCGCTCTCTGATGGCGGGACATCTGACCGATATCGCCTCGGCTGACCAGCACACCATCAAGCCCTGGTTCGACGGCAAGGTGGATGTCGCGCCGACTGTTGCGGATTACACCCCGCAGGGCTTTTCGCTGGTGGGCGGGCGGCTGGACTATCTCGATCGTCGGCCGGTGGCGGCCCTGGTCTATCGCCACCGCGCCCATCTCATCAATGTCTTCGCCTGCCCGGTCATGACGGCCGAAGAACATGACACCAAGCCCGAGGCGATCACCATCCGCGGCTATAACCTGCTCTATTGGACGGCAGGGGATGTCACTTATTGGGTGGTCTCGGATACTGCGGCTGCTGACCTCCTGACCCTCCACAATCTGGTCCAGGAAACCAGCCGGACCTGATCCGGCTGGCCTGCCGCGGCCCCGCGGCTGCCGGTCCTATTGGTGGCCCAGCACGGGATGCGGCCGGTAGCATTCTTCCAGCGCCGCCTTGTCCTCGATCGACAGCGTGATGTGCAGCGCCTCGAGCGCGTCCTCGAGATGGCTGAGCTGGCTGGCGCCGATGATGGGCGCACTGACGGTCGGGTTGCTCAGCACCCAGGCAAGCGCCACCTGCATCGGCTTGCAATCCAGGCGCTTCGCCACCTCGACATTGCGGTCGGCAACGGCAAAATCGTCGTCGCGATAATAGAGGTTGGCGGCGAAGCTGTCGGTCTTCGACCGTGATGTGTCGCCACCGCCCTGGCGATGACGGTTGCCGGCCAGGAAGCCGCGCGCCAGCGGGCTCCAGGGAATGCAGCCGATCCCTTCCTCCTGGCATAGCGGCATCATCTCCCGCTCTTCCTCCCGATAGATCAGGTTGTAGTGGTTCTGCATCGAGACGAAGCGGGTCTTGAAGCCCTGGTCGGCCTTGTAGAGGTATTTGGCGAACTGCCAGGCATGCATCGAGGAGGCGCCGATATAGCGCACCTTGCCGGACTGGACGAGGTCGTGCAGGGCGCCGATGGTCTCCTCGATCGGCGTCTCCGGGTCGAAGCGGTGGATCTGGTAGAGATCGATATAGTCCATGCCCAGCCGCTTCAGCGAGCGGTCGCAAGCATCCATGATATGCTTGCGCGAGAGACCTCGGCGGTTCGGCTTGTCGCCGACCGTGCCGTTGAAGCACTTGGTGGCGATCACCACGTCTTCGCGGTCGGCGACCAGATCCTTGATCGCCCGGCCGACGATCTCCTCGCTGACGCCCAGGGAGTAGACGTCGGCGGTGTCGAAGAAGTTGATGCCGGCTGCCAAAGCGCGCTCGAAGAACGGCCGTGCTGCCTTCTCGTCCAGCACCCAGTCGCGCCAGGAAGGGCTGCCGTAAGTCATGGTGCCGAGACAAAGGCGGGAGACCCGTAGGCCGCTTTTGCCGAGCCGGGTATAGGGCATCGAGCTGGACATGCTGCTTTCCTCGCTGGTTGCGGGAGATGGGAAGATGGAGGTCGGCTCAGGTTAGGCGCTTCGGCCGCCCTGGTCGAGAGGCCCGCTGCGGCGACCCCGAAGCCTGTGTTGCGGTCTCTACACTAGCCCGCACCAACCGCTCCGGCCCGCGTCAAATCGGCGCGTTGCCCGCCTGACGAAAATTTTACGCAATTCCCTCTTGAAGGCGGGGGCATGATGAGTCATATCGCATCTTGCGGGACGGTGCGGAGGTCGCGGCGCCCGACCCGCTGCCCGTCCGCGCCAGTTCCCCTCGAGGAGGGACAGGCCAATGCGGACTGATGACAATCGGGTCATACCCTTTCGTCCTGCGCCAAAATCCCAGCCCACCAGCCGAACCGTCCATGTCGACATCGAAGTCGATCTGATCCGCCAGTGCCGTGAAGACTGGCGCCGCGGCGAAAGCGAGATCTGGCGGCATTTCTCCCTGGAAGTCGATGTCTGCCGGGATGCTGCCGGCGAGCTCCGCCTGCATGGCCTGCCGGGCCAGGAAGCGGGTCTCGCTGTGGCCGGCTTCGATGCGCAGGCGCTGCCGATTGCCGGCGAGAGCCTGCGGCTGGAGCAGCCCGGGCTCTGCGTGACCGTACCGCTTGCCGCCTTGCATGAAGCTGCCGCCCTGCTGCAGCCGGCGACCGTGGTGCCCTTCGCGCTGCGCCGCGCCGGCTGACGTCTCAGCCGTCACTTCATCTCAGACCAGGACACAGCCGGGCGCCGCGAGGCGCCCATTGCCGTCTGCCGTCTCAGTGCTGGTGTTGGTGATGGATATCGGGGAAATGTCGGTGCTTATGGGTCAGCGGCTGGTGCCGGTGCGGATGGCGGTGCATGCCACGGGCATCGAGCGCCGGGTCGCCCGGCTGGTGCTCGTGCAGGTGATGGGCGTCATGGTGGTGCCGGTGATCGTGCGACAGGGCTTCGTGCTGATGTTCATGCTCGTGCGCCTCGCTGAGATGGAGATAGAGGCCGAGCGCCATGAGGCCGGCCGCGACGAAGAAGAACAGGGTCGGTGACTCGCCGAGGAACAGGATGGCGACGCCGGCACCGATGAAAGGCGCCGTCGCGTAATAGGCACCGGTCCGCGCTGCCCCCAGGTGCCGCAGGGCATGGACGAAGAGCACCAGACTGATCCCGTAGCAGAAGAGACCGATGACGCCGATCCCGACCAGTGCCGTGAGGCCGGGCAGGTGAGCGCCCCGGCTGAGGGCGATCGCCAGATTGACGCCGCCCGCGACCAGTCCCTTCACCGCGGTTATCTGCATCGGATCGGCGGCCGAGAGCTTGCGGGTGAGATTGTTGTCGACCGCCCAGCACAGGCAGGCGCCGGCGATCAGGCCGAAGCCGGCCAGCGAGGTTTCACCGAGGGCGAGGCTGCCGCCGGTGGGCAGTGCCAGGAGGCAGGCGCCGGCAACGAGCGCGGCGGCGCCGATCATCAGGCGCCGGTCGACATTCTCCCGGAACACGATCCAGGCCAGCAGCAGGGTGAAAACGCCCTCGAGATTGAGCAGCAGGGCGGCATTGCTGGCCGGCGTCACGGCGAGGCCGAACATCAGCAGGACGGGGGCGGCAACGCCGCCGCTAGCGATGACCGCCAGTAGCCAGGGTAGGTCGGCTGCCTTCAAGGGCGCCTCGCTCGCTTCGGCGGATTGTCGGTTGCGCCAGCGCAGGATGAGGCGTAGCAGCGTCAGGCCGCAGCCGGAAGCAAGATAGAGCATCGCCGCCAGCAGCCAGGGATCCACCGAGCCGATCATCAGCTTGGAGAGCGGCGTGCTGAGCCCGAACAGCATGGCGGAAAGGAGGGCGATCACGGCGCCACCTTTCATGTCGATGCCTGACATGGCGAACCTTCTGGTGATATTGCGGCCAGGCTCAGGATAGCCCTGCCAAAGTGATGTGCCTACCGCGATCAACGACGCGTTCGATAGGAATCTCGACGGAAAGCGCATCAACTGGCGATGCAAGCGGCGGGTTTCGCCGAATGAAGATAGACAAAGCAGCGTCGGCCGGTTAATCGACCCGCGAAGCCTGACGCTGGGGGCGTTTGGCAGGGGTGCTCATCAAGAGGAGAGATCATGAGCAAGAAATTGGTTCGCATGTCGAAGGATGGTCCCGAGGGCAAGGGCCTGAAGCAGGGCGGCGTCACCGAGCTCGGCAAGCTGGTTGCCGGCAATCCGGTGGAATCGAGCCACAACTACTTCACCGACAAGACCGGCAAGTTCATGACCGGCGTCTGGGAATGCCAGAAGGGCACGCTGAAGCTGACCAGCTATCCCTTCGACGAGTTCTGCCACATCCTGAAGGGTGAGGTGCATATCACCGATCAGCGCGGCAACACCGAGGTCTTCAAGAAGGGCGATACCTTTACCATCGCCAAGGGCTTCAAGGGCACCTGGCACATGCCGAAGACGGTGCGGAAGTTCTATACGATCTTCCTCGAGAAGTAAGACTCCTGCGACGCCACGCTGCTTGAACCTTCAGGCAGCGTGGCGCTTGCCATCCTTCCAGTCGTAATAGCGCATCATCGCCGGCACGAACCAGGTATTGCCAGTATAAAGCGGCATGGTCGGGAAGGGGCGGTCGGCGAAGACCGATCGATGGCCGGGACGCCCCAATAGGCGATCCGCGATCAGCCGGCCGAAATGGGTTCCCATCGGCACGCCGGCAAAGCAATAGCCGGCGGCATAATGCAGCCCTTCGACTTCGCCCATATGCGGGAGCAAGTCGAAGGTGGCGGCGCAGCGCCCGGTCCAGACATCGTCGATATCGGTTTCCGCCAGATCCGGCAGAATCGCTTTCAGCTCACCAGCGAGCCGACGCGCCATCACCGGCAGGGTCGACTTGGTGCCGGTCTTGCCGCCGAATAGCACCCGCTTGCCGTCAGGCGAGCGGCGCAGGAAATCGATGTTCATGTTGTTGTCGATATAGGTGCGATGGGCCGGCAGCAGCCGCGCCATCAAGGCGGGATCGAGCTCGGCCGTCGCGATCATCCAGGCATCGAAGGGGATGAGTCGGCGCTGCAGCCAGGGAAACAGCTTGCCGCTATAGCCGTTGGTCGCCAGCAGCACCTGCTGCGCTTCGATGGTGCCGTTTCCTGTGTCGAGCCGCCAGCCGGCGCCAGGGCGCTGCAGTGATGTCACCTCGGTCTCAGGATAAAATGCGACACCGGCGGCCTGCGCCGCGGTGAAGAGGCCCTGATGATATTTGCCGGGATGCAGGGCCGCCATGTCGGGAACGACCACGCCGCCGCAATAGCGGTCGCTGGCAATTTCCCGGTGCAGCTCGCTTTCGCCGATCGCTGCGAAATCATTGCCGAGATGCTGTTGCCGCAGGCGGTATTCGGCAACGATCTCCTCATACTGCTTCGGCGTATTGGCGAGTACTAGCCGGCCATGCGTTTGATAGTCGCAATCGATGTCAAAAGCCGCGATCGTCTCGGCGACCGAATCGAAAGCCCGTTGCATTTCTTGATAGACCGTCACGGCGTGATCAGTGCCGTGTTTCTGCTGCAGATCGCCGAAACTGTATTTCAGCGTGCGGCCGACGAAGCCGGCATTGCGCGACGAGGCGCCGATGCCGATCGGTCCCTGGTCGAAGATGGTAACCTGCTTGCCGGCCTTGGCAAGATGGAGTGCCGCGGTGAGGCCGGTGATGCCAGAGCCGATGATCGCGATCTCAGTGCGGCCCGGTGCGTCACGCCGGGGCAAAGCCGGCCGCGGCGCTGCCCGCCACCAATAGGGTTTATCCTCGGTGCTGGTGGGCAGGCTGGGCATGGGACCTCGTCCTGATCAGGCGCTGAGCGGCAACTGGCTCATGGCGGCGAGCTGGCGCTCACGTCGGGCCAATGTCAC
>Ga0310811_10009492_pt1 | contig 12563 bp, 17 predicted proteins | sample YCmetagenome_FD_207642 | JGI IMG/M metagenome (GOLD analysis project Ga0310811, IMG submission 207642) | Soil microbial communities from experimental microcosm in Duke University, North Carolina, United States - YC | ecosystem: Engineered > Artificial ecosystem > Soil microcosm > Unclassified ... | reverse complement strand
TGAATGATCGTCTGATTGTACGACGAACTCTGTGGGCGTCAACGCGGCGCAACTGCACCAGCGCGGCGCATCCGCTGTTGCGGTAGGCGGCGGCGCGACGACCCGCAAAGAGAACGGTACGCGGCGACCGGAGCCGGCGACGGCGAAAAGGCCACGCGCTGATGATGTGTCTTGGGGGGAGGATGGTGGGCGCGACAGGGATCGAACCTGTGACCCCTACCATGTCAAAGTACGGGCTGACCGGTTCTCACCTGCGTTATCAGGTACTTAGCGGAAGCTCCGTTCGCTCCGATTTCTTCGTTATCCACCGGTGTGACCGTCCTGCGTGCGAAGTGCGTGCAAACGGCTTCAGCGCGGGCTCGCCTCTGGTGGTGCGGTCATGCTGAGGTCCGCGCCCCTTCTTGAGCGCCTGCCGACGCCTCTGCAAGGCAGCGTTCGTGAACTTGGCGCATCCTGCCGTGACCTTCTCGGCAGGCCCAAGGCGGCCCAAGACATCGTCTCGCGTCATGCCGAGCTGCTGCAAACCCTGAAGGCCGGCGGCCTGACGAATGCCGAGCTCGCGACCCTGCTCGCGGAGGTCGGCGTCGTCCGCGAGGACGGGTCGCCCGTGCCGGAAGGGACGATCTCCTCTGCCCTTTGCCGTGACCGGCAGCGTGGCGGGGGCCCGGATCGGGCGCAAAACGCAGGTTTGGGCAGCGGGCCGAGCAGCACTGCAGCGCCCCGCAGCACGATGCAGCCCGACGCCGTGGAGCGCGAGACGAAACATCAAGCTGCATCCGGCACCAAAGCCCGGCAAGACCGGACGGTAGCCGGCCGGCAGACCCTACGCGCGCGGCGAAATGCACGGCCTCGCATACGGATCGACCCGCCCGAGCCCGATCGAGCCGACTCCATCGTGCGCAGCATGAGCGGCCGTGGGCACCGTCCACGCGGTGGCGACGAGATCACGAGCCTCGGCCAGGACGTGGTTCCGCCATCCACGCTCCAGACCGCCCTCTTACTCAACACCCTCAGGAGCACAAAAAGATGAGCCTTTACCAGCGTGGCATCCCCCAGGTCATCGACGTGAGCGCGGATGGAACGGCACTCGGCAAGTCCTTCAATGTCACGCGGCTGCGTTATCACTACGAACGACATGGTGTGCCGACGACCGTCGTCCGAATCGAGTCGCGCGGCATCATGCAGCAACGCCTGCGCGAGACCGATCTCTTCATCCCCACTGAGGAATTTGCTCAGGCGCGACGTCGCGTCGGCGGTCTCGCCGGCGTGCTGCAGCCTGCATTCGACAAGATCGCTGACGCCGCCGCGAAGGAAGAGGCCGTCCTGTTCGACTGGCCCGGCGGCCAGGCCAAGAATCGCCTCGATGTCCTGCTCGCGACCGGCTTCGACAAGGGCCTGGCGGGATTGAACGTCCGCGGAGCCTCGGTCACGGTGTCGACCAACGTCGTGGCGCGCATGCGGGAAGCCGCCGAAAATCTTGTCGAGACCGCCCGCGTGGCTCCGGGTCTGCAGCGCGTTCTGCTCCTCAACGAACGTTTGGGCGACTTCGCCTTCGTGCCCGGAAGCACCGCGCACAAAGCCCACGAAGAGATGCTGGCGGCCCCGAAGCAGGCGGTGATCCAGATCCCCGAAATCGGGGGCGATGCCTGGCCGCTGTGCGAAGCGAACGGACTGAGTCTGCCGCGCGTCGTGAAGGCGCAGCCGAGCGAACTCGCCCAGCTGCTCGGAGTCTCCCCGTTCATCGCGCAAGTCATCATCAACGAAGTCGCGACGTGGTGGGTCGCGACCGAGAGGGAGTTGGGACGTGCGTTCCCGTTTCCGAAACCGACCAAAAAGTGACGGCTTTGGCTGCGCGCTCGATCGCGCCCGAGCAGTTCGCCCGAAGCTTGCGCGCGAGGCGGCGTCCTACGTCATGCGCCACTATCGCTTGCATCGCGAACTGCCGCCCAAACCGGCGCTCGCGCTTCTGAGCGTGCAGCAGGTTTCGTGGATCGTCGTGCGAGGCGAATTTGAGCACCGTCTCGGGCTGATAGTCCTCGTGCGTTTCGTCGTCGACCTTAACCGCACCATCCGGCGCTGGCTGGCGCAGCGAGCTCGAACAAGGTGAACACGGCATTAACCCTGAGATGAAGCTTTTGCCTCGGGCGACGGCCGCCATGGTAATCGAACAATGTGCGGAACGTCCCGCACTTAACAAGGAGAGCAACATGACCTACGACACCGGCTCGATTCCTCCCGGGCAGCCGAGGAGGGCCACCGCGGAAACGCCCGCTTGGCTTGCGAGCCAGGCCAGCAGCGACGGCGCGTCCGACGAGCGGAAGGGCGCCCTCCAGCTGCTGACGACCCGGGAAGTTGCGGCGGTGCTCCGCATCTCGCCCGCCACGGTTCGCAGGCTTCATCGTCAAGGCCGCCTGCGCGCCCACCCCGACTTCCCGACGAAGCTCCTGTTCCTGGCCCGTGACGTCGCCGAGTTCCTCGCGAGGCGTTAGCGGTGGCCGGACGCTACGCGGAGATCGCGCGCATCGAGCACTACAAAGTTGTGCGCGACACGCAGTCTAAGACCAAGGATCAGCTCTACGTCGGCTGGTACGACGCGGCGGCGCGGCAGACGCGCCGCCGCAGCCTTGACACGACTGGCGTCGAGACAGCCTGCACGATCGTTCGGGGGCTGGTCGACCGCGGCGTAGTCGGCGACCCGAAGGAAGCATTGAAGCAGCAGCCGGTCCAGACCGTTCGCGAGTTGCTGGATATCCATCGCCCCTACATCGAAACCCTGGCATCGGCCGAGGCCGGTCGGGCGCAAGTGAAACGTCTGCTTCGCCTCCTGGGCAACAAGCGGATAGCCGAACTCGTGCGGAAGGACTTCGAGGCGTTCCGAGATGCTTGCCTGAAAGAAGGCATCGGGCTTTCGACCGTCGACCGCACCCTCGGTACGCTAGTGGCAGCTGCGAACACCGCGGTTGAGAACAAGCAACTGAAAGCCGGCGTCATGCCGAAGGTGCCGAAGTTCTTCACCAAGAATCATGCCCGCAGCGCGCCGACCAAGGGGCGGCTGCTCACGATGGACGAGATCGCGCTGCTGATCGACGCGATCGCCGACGTTCATCTCCTTGTCTTTATGGTGCTCCTCATCAACACCGCCAGCCGATCCGGAGCGCTGACCGATCTCTCCAACGACCAGATCGACCTGGATGCAGGGCTGATCGATCTCAACCCTTCCGGCCGTGTCCAGACGAATAAATGGCGGCCGACGCTGCCGATCCCTGCGACCCTGCGTCCCTGGCTCGAAAGTCTGCCGGCGGGCCGAGTGATCACCTACCGACGCCGCCCGATCCGCGAGATCGACACCGCATTTGCCACCGCCTGTCGCAAAGCGGCGCTTCCCGGCGGTGGGACGGCGTACTCGATCCGGCATGTCATCGCGCGCTTCATGCGACGAAAAGGAGTGCCGATGATCGAAATCAGCGTGTGGCTCGGGCACGTACAGCCGCCGGAAAGCCCCAAGACCACGCTCATCTACTCGCCGGACGACCCGAGTTACCTCATGAACGCCAAGGCGGCCATCGAGAAGTTCGTGACCGAACTCAATCGGCTTACCAAGCGCGATCTGCTCAGCCCGCCCTGGGCACGGCGCCCCGCCACGTGACGCGGGCACGCAAGGAATTTGCGCGGCGCGGTGCAGCATGAGCAAAAGCCACGATAAAACCTCGATCGAGGGGCGCTCGGCAGCGACGGAGGCCGCCTACGTAAATCGCTTTCGTCAAATCGAGGCTCAGGCGCTCCGTCATATCACGGCACCGCCGACTGCAACGAAGATAGCGGCGTTCGTTGTCGATGAGCAAAGACCGGCTCTCGCCCCTGCGTCGTGGCGGGTTTACCGCGCTTCCGCGAGCTTTGGCTTATCGCAGTTCTATGCCGAAAACACCGCCGACCTGGAAGCCGCCCTCGTTCGACTGAACTCGGCGAAAGCCGAGAAGAACGCGCCGCGCGAGCCGAAGACGTCAGCCATCAAATCGAAACGATTCGAAAATGGCGACATCAGCCGCATCTGCAATGCCGCTCTGACGACGCGATCCGCGTACGCCGAGCCCCTGGTTCTGTATCTAAAGGCGGGCGATGTTTGCGGGTTGCGGCCCATCGAATGGATCGACGTCGTCTTCAGACGCGCGACCGAGCCTGCGTATCAATGGGAAATGATCGTCAAAAATGCGAAGCACGACGTGTTGCGTGCCCATGGGCCGACAAGAACCTTACGTTGGATAGAACTGAGCGAATCTACTGCCAATGCCATCCGGCAGTGGATCGACATTGCCGCCGCTGCCGCCGGGGACGGCAGCTATGAAAGCTTGATCGGCAACCTACGCAGGCTGATGTACGATCTCACACGGCGGCTATTTCCGAAGCGCGCTTTCTACCCCAGCCTATACACTCCCCGCCATGAGTGTACCGCGCGCTGGAAGGCGCACTACATCCGGCGAGGAATGACGACCGAGGAGCGTCTGCAAGGCCTTGCGAAGGTCGCCGCCTTGCTCGGGCACGCGTCCGACGCCACCGCGACCGAGCACTATGGACGCCCTCGGAGGGGCGACCGATTGACCGCGCCCGTCCCCCACCCAGATCCCGCCGAAGTATCCAGAATTCGGCAAAAACTCGACCTTTCCTACCTGGACGAAAATACGAGAGATCTCGGCACCCGGACACCGTAGCCTAAATTGTGGGGGGCGCGCCGGGAAGCGCGTCCGTGCTGGCCGTTACGCCGCGAGTGAATCGTGCACCGCCACTGATGGCGAGTGTCTTCCGCGACGCGATTCACAATGCCGCGGTTCGGCACGCCTCGATCGTGCAACGTTGCGCAGAAAAAGCCCGGACATCCGGTCAGGTTCGAGCTCACCGAGCAGAGGCGGGAAGCCATCGATCCGTACATGAAGAAGACCGCTAAGAAGCCCGGCGAGTACCTCTTTCCGAGCCGGCGCTTCCCTGGACGGCCGCTGACAACGAGGCAGTGTATGTCCGGCTCGTCTCCGACTGGGTCGCAGGGATCGGCCTGGACGCCAGCTTCTATGGCACCCACTCGCTGCGACGGACTAAGGCGGCCTCCGAACCGGCAACCTCCGAGCGGTGCAGCTTTGCTGGGCCACCGGAAGATCGAGAGCACAGTTCGTTACCTCGGGATTGAGGTCGATGACGCGCTCGCGATTGCCGAGCAGGTCGATGTCTGAAGTACCGGGGCAGAGCGGACACGCTCTGCCCTCCTCCTAACGGGGCTTTGGACCAACTCTCTTCAGTGAAGATCGGATTTGAGAAAGCGGAACGTGACAAGTCGCGAAATCGGCACGCACTGGAGATGACACCCTCTCCGTAACGGCTCGGTCTCATTGGCATCGGCTCGCGGACGCCTTGCCAGCGCATCAATCGGACGAAGGCGTGCTTGCGCCCCTCTTGCGCGAATTGATCCGCAGACCAACCCCGATTTGACCTTCGAACTGGAACTCAACGCCGAGGGCAACAAGCGTCTGTTCGATGTCTCGCAACGTGCGTTCGTGCGGGACCGTCGCCCCGCGCTCAAAGTCCGCCACGGTTCTTTTTCCTACCTTCGCCGCCCTTGCCATTTCCTGTTGGGAAAGGCCCAGCCAAGCCCGAGCGGCTCGGAGTTGCTCTTTGTTAATCATAAAACGGTTCTTTTAATGTGCCACATGCCTATTGTGGTATGTTTTGTCCGTGAACGGGATAACCGCGGCTGAGGAGGCCGAACCTGATGAAGAAGTGCATCCACGCGAACGACGTCTCGCAGACGGCTCTTTTGCGGGCCGCGAGGCAGGCGGTCGCCAGCGCCATCACCGGCGAATTCCCGCTCGACCCCCTGGTCGAGCCGGAGCTCTCGCGCGCGATCTCGTGCATCGGGAGCGTCGTCAAGCGGCACGGCAAACTCATCGAGATGGGCATCGCCGGGGCGCTGGCCATCAACGATCGGTTCATCGTGCTCACCAATGAGAACATCCCGCTGACGAAGGGAGCGAAGCAGTTGCTGGAGGCCAAGAACTCCAATCGGAGCCTGGCCGGCATCAGGCTTGCTGCCGATTCGGAAGCCGACGGCATGGTGAACGTCGACTTGGTGGTTGTCGACCCCGACGCCGGCTGGGCGGGCGCTTACGAGATCAAGCGCGGGAACGGCACGACCGAGGCGGGCAAGAGGCGCCCGCTCATCCAGAAGCTCACGGCGGTGCGTCTCGTGCTCGCGTCCTATGCCCGGCAGCTCGGGCAGTGGCCGATCGAGACGGTGACGAGTGCCGTGATCGACTACTACGGCAGTTCCGGTTTCGATCCGAACTACACGCTGGTTCGGGATCAGCTCGACGACCACTTCGGCGTGCCGATCGTCGAGACCGTCGACGCGGTGACGAACGCTGCCCGCGAGGCTCTCGACGCCGAACTGCCGGCTCTTCTGGATCCGGTGTTCGAGTCTATGACCCGGCCGGCCCTGGCGACGGCACGGCTCCTTGCCCCGGGCATTTCCACCCTTGGCTGCTTCGGCGCGGCCAGTGCGGAGGTCCCGCTGGCTGGCATGGGCGCCCCGGTTGGCCCCGCCAGGCGCCACGCCAGGCCGGTCCGCCATTAGGCCCAGGTCGCCATGGACCGCGCATCGACGCTGTCCACGGCCCCTCTCTGTGAACGTGTGCTGGAGTTTGTGTCATGTCTTCCGAGGCCAGTGAGGCCGATCGTCTAATCGCATTCGACTTGTCCGGCACCGGCCTGGGCCAGGCGAAGCGCGGCAGCGCGAGACGCGTCGCCTCGACCGGTAGCGGTGTGCCGACGCTGCACTGGTGGCGTCACCTACCCGCCGATGCTTTCACGGCAGGTCATCTGCAGCGGCTCCGGCGAGCCATGGCCGGCATCGGCATGATCGGCGAGCCGCGTTGGCCGGACGCCGTGCGCGGCTACGCGCCCGCCGCCGTCGCGGTCGCGCTGAAGACGCTGGCCCAGCCGGATCTGCCTGACCCGATCGTCGATCTGACCGCCTCGACGCTGCTGACCCCGGCAATCGCCGGCGATGCGGCGGCTATCACGCTTCTCGTCGAAATGGTTGGTCGCCATCAGGACGTGACCGACGCCAGCGTCGAGAACTCATGGAGCAGCCGGCTCGAACATCGCCGAATCGAGCAGCTGGCGCTTCGCAAAATCGACGCCCGGTGACCGCCATGTCGATCAACAGGACCTCGATCGCGTCGAAGGCCAAGCGCAACCGCCGCTCCGTCGCCGACCATGACCGGCACCGCTGCGGCAACCCAATGCAATGGTGGCGGGCAGACGGCCGACCTCGCCTCTACGACGACGCCGTTGTGGAGCTCCGGACCACGCTGTCGAAGCTTCACCTGCTCGCTCATCCGACCTGGTCCGAGGCCGTCGCCGGCGACGCCTCGGCCGTGGTCCGGGTCGCAATGACCATTCGCTATGACGTGACGAGCCCGACCTGGCTGATCGACTGCGCCGGCTCGCTTGCGCTCCTGTGCGCCGCCGAGGGCTCAGACACGGCGACTGCGATCCTGCGGCACCTCAGACAGCGGTACATCGTCCCGATGCGCTGCCGCGCGGAACGGAGCGCCTGATCATGCGGATCCAGGTTTTCAGCGATCTGCACGCCGACGTCGCCGGAGTAACGCCGAACATGATCGGCCCCGGCGTCGACGCAGTCATCGTCGCCGGCGACACGTGTCAGGGTGCGGAGAGCGCGTTCGAGATCCTCCGCGGGGTCGTCCCGATGCAAATCCCGGTGGTAATGATCCTGGGCAATCACGAGTGCTACCGGCGCTGCCTGCCGGAAGAGCTGGCCTCGGCCCGCGCCAAGGCGCCTGCCTACGGCATCCATCTTCTGGAAAACAACACCATCGTGATCGGTGGGATCCGGTTCGTCGGCTGCACGCTGTGGACGGATTACCGGTTGTTCGGCCCGGCCAACGTGCCGCTTGCGATGCGCGCCGCCGCGCAGGGTCTCAACGACCACAGACGGATCGCCTGGTCAAAGCAACCCTGGGCGCGCTTTCGGCCGGCGGAGGCGCTGCTGCTGCACAGCCGCTCGCGGTCGTTTCTTCAGTCGGAGTTGCTGGCCGAGCATGCGGGGCCAACGGTGGTGATCACGCATCACGCGCCGCACGCCCGATCGCTGCATCCGAAATACGAGAAGGATCTCCTCTCGGCCGCCTATGTCAGCGATCTGGAAGACTTGATCGTCGCCGCCGCGCCAGAGCTTTGGGTGCATGGCCATGTGCACACCAGCTTCGACTACGTGGTCGGGGGGACGCGCGTCGTGTGCAACCCGCACGGCTACGGCGGCGAGAACCCCGGTTTCGATCCCGCTCTGGTCGTGGAGGTCGAGGCATGACTGCGGTCGTATTCCTGTCTCAAAGCCGCCGGCTCGCTGCATCGACGCAGCCGATCGCGGAGATGCTGATCGAGGCGGTTCGCAGGTCGAGAGTGGTACCCCCGCGACCGCCCGACCGGGCTGACGACCGCGGTCAAGGCGAACTGCGCCTGGACGATGAACAAGAGGACGACGCTACCTGGACGCCCGACGATGACGTTCTGCTCTCGGCGGACGAAGTCGCCGCTGCAGTCCTGCTCGGACGTGCGCTCGACCAACACCGCGATGCGCTCGCGCGACTGCAGGACAGGGACGCCTTCGCCATCATTGAGGTGCCGCACCCCGATCTGGTCAAGCCGATCGCCTCGATTCTGCGCCGGCATGTCTTTGGCAAGGAGCGCACCGTCACCGGTGAAGGGCACGGCTCGAAGGACGTGCGCGTCATGGCCGCCGGCACAGTCGCGCTATTCGACGACCGCGGTGACACGAAGAAGAAGGACGTCACGCCCGACGTCATCACCGCCGTCGAAAGCCGCTGCGCGGTGGTGGTCGTCTCGGCTGCGCCGGGGCGCTACCTGTCGTCCGAGCTGTTGGGGCTCGTCAACATCAGGATCGCCGCCCCCGCGTTCGATGCCGGCGCTGTCGCCGATATTATCGCCGCCATCACCGGCCGAGACCCCGGCAGCATCGATGAGAGCCTCGCGAAAGAGGTGACGCTCAACGCGCTCAAGCTCGCGGTACGGGCCGATCTCGGTCCCGCCGCGTCGCTTGCGCGACTTGCGCGCCTCCTCGGCGCCACTGAGGGCGACTCCAGCAAGGGTCCTGCTCTTTCGGAGCTGCATGGCCTCGGGCCCGCCCGGGAATGGGGCCTCAGCCTCGCCGCCGACCTGCACGAGTACTGCGCGGGGACCTTGCCGTGGGCGGCCGTCAGCGGCCACGCCGTGCTTCTGTACGGCCCGCCGGGAACGGGCAAGACAACTTACGCCCGCGCCTTGGCGCGCGAATGCGGCGTCGCGTTCATTCCGACGAGCTACGCCGACTGGCAGGCGTTTCGGGAGGGTCACCTCGGCAACGTTGTCTTCGCGATCCGGAAGGTGTTCGCCGACGCGCGGCAGAAAGCGCCGTGCATCCTCTTCATCGACGAGATTGATTCACTTCCCGCGCGCGGGACTCCCACCCGGCACGATGAGTGGTGGCGGGCTGTAACCAACTGCGTCCTTGAAGAGTTCACGAACGACAATGAAGGGGTGATCGTCATTGCGGCATGCAACAGTCCCCCCGACCGTCTCGACCCGGCGCTGATCCGCTCAGGGCGCCTGGACCGCCACATCGAGATCCCGCTGCCCGACATTCCCGGTCTCGTCGGCATCTTCCGCTCGCACCTTAGTCAGGATCTCGCCGGCGCGGACCTGATGCCGGCCGCACTTGCCGCGCGCGGCCACACCGGCGCCGACGTCGAGCGCTGGGTGCGAGAAGCGCGCGGCAAGGCGCGCCGCGCCGGGCAGTCACTGACCGTCAATCTGCTCGTGGAGACCGTGCGCGAGGGCGCCCCCGCGTTGCCGGACGGAGTACGGCGCCTGGTTGCCTACCACGAGGCAGCTCATGCCATCGCAAATCTCGTACTTCGTCTCGCGAAGCCCGTCTCGCTGACGATCGGCAGCGGCGGCACTGGCGAAACCAACAGCGTCATCGAGGAGGTCCGGGCCCATACCCGCGAAGACATTGAGCAGATCCTCGTGTCGCTGCTGGCAGGCCGCGCCGCCGAGGAGATCGCCTGTGGCATCACGACCGCCGGCGCCGGCGGCAGCGCGGCGAGCGACCTCGGCCACGCCACGCGGATCGCAGTTCGCTTGGAAACGGTCTACGGCCTTGGCACATCGGGGCTTGCGCACCTGCCGGGCGAACCGGACCGGCTATTGCTGATGAGCCCCGATCTGCTGGGGGCCGTGCAAGCTTGCCTCGACAGGGCTTACGCCAAGGCCAAGGACCTCCTGAATGCCAACCGCGCCTCGCTCGATGCGCTTGCGGCCGCGCTCATCCAGCGGAGCTACCTCGATGCCACGGAGATCGAGGCGGTCCTTCAGGCCGTGCCCCTCGCGCGGCTTGCTGTCGCCGCTGGAGAGATCGCGATCGCGCCGCCCTCGACCGGCGGCTCGGGCGAGGAGCCCGAGCACGCGCTTCGCGCGCGGCTCGACTCCAACACGGCAGAAGTTGAGCCGGTCACGAGCTGAGGCACGCCAGCCTATCCGTTTCGATGTCCTACCCAAGTGAGCAGCATGCAAAACCAGTCCGCGTTCGAACAGATGGCTGCAGCGCTTGAAGCGAGCGGCGACTACAAAGTCCTGAGGCGCCTCCTCCCGCGCCCGATCTCGGCCGCGCCGGTCAATCCGACCGACAGGATCGGCGTCATCCTCGACGTGGAGACGACCGGGCTCGACCATCGCGTCGACGAAATCATCGAGCTCGGGATGGTCCGGTTCAGCTATTCGGAAGCGGACGTGGCGACCAGCGTCACCGGCACCTTCCAAACCTTCAGAGAGCCGTCGCTTCCGATCTCGCCCGAGATCACGAGCCTTACCGGCATCACAAACGAGATGGTCGCCGGTCAGATGATCGAAGAGGCTGCGGTCGAGGAGTTCGTACGACCTGCAAATGTAGTAATAGCACATCATGCCGATTTTGACAGAAAATTCGCAGAGCGGCTCATCCCCGCATTCGCAGAGAAACCCTGGGCGTGCTCGATGAGTGAAGTCGACTGGCGCAAAAATGGCTTTGCCGGCGCGAACCTCGGATACCTCCTTGCCGGCTGCGGGATCTTTCATGACGCCCATCGCGCTGTCGACGACTGCCACGCGGTGCTGGAGATCCTTGCCAAAGCTCTTCCCGCTTCATCGACGACAGCCCTCGCGGCACTGCTCGCCCGCGCGCGGCAGCCGTCAGTGCGAGTCTGGGCCGAGAATTCGCCTTTCGACCTGAAAGACATTCTCAAGGCGCGTGGTTACAAATGGTCCGACGGGTCCGACGGATCGCCCCGCTCGTGGTACGCCGATGTCGCCGAGGACAAGTATCCGGCAGAGATCGAGTTCTTGCGCACCGAGATTTACCAGCGTGACGTCAATATCCTAGCGCGGTCGCTGACCGCTGTGGAGCGTTACTCCTTAAGAGTGTAAATGATCAAGGGGCAGAGGGACGCCTAGCCATCCGCGAACAGTCGGAACCTTCGAATGCCAGTACATCGATTTTGCAATTTCGTGGTGCGCGACCACCAGATTTACGTAGACGCCCTGCACACCCCCAATCTGATGGCCTACGGTTTGGTCCAAATCTCGTCTTCTGCGATCAACTACAACCCGCGCCGTAACGGATAGGCAATGTCTCGCAATCGCTGATGCGCGCTCAGAACCTGCAGGGCTCGTAGGTGCGACCGAACTCGATTTTAGGTTAGGTGAACATCCTCAAGCTTGAACGGCCGATAAAACTTCCGAACCTCCGTGGTTCGCCGCCGGTCCAACGGCGCACCGAACGCCATCTCTTTCGAACCGTAGCAAACGAACTTGCCCGCTGTTCGAGATTTTTGGGGATAAGGTCGAGATGCCATTTCAATACGTTAACGCTAGATTTACGATCTAGTCGCTAGCGTGGCAGCGTCTTCGCACAAACGGGACGTCTAAGTTGGTCTACGCCCTTATTTTTCATTCACTTGCAGGCTTTGCTGCTGGATTGACCTTCAGAGTACAAACTCTGGTTTTGATTCTGGCCTGCGTCGCTTTCGAAATGTTGATTGTCTACTGCATGCGGGTGAGCTTTTTTCCGGCTTGGATCTTCATCAATCTGGCATTTGTTCAGATTGGCTACGTGGGCGCCCTTTTTGCGAGAGCTAGAATTTTGGGTTCGAACCGACGCTTTCCGTATTCGCATCGGGCCTCCTAAACGTACCGCGATCTGTTGTAGTCAAACTCCTACCTGCCGTCGGGGTTGCGGGTGCCCGCCCAGGCGTCGCGCACCTGCTCGTAATGCACCTGCGGCCGGTAGACCGGCACGTGCAGACCGAGCACATCGGGGCTCAGGCGGCCGACTGCAGCCAGCAAGGTGTAGGACGCGACGACGCGGTCGTGCTGCGCGGTCACGACCGCCACGCGCGCATTCACCAGGGTCTGCTGCGCGGTCAACACGTCGAAGGTCGTGCGCTGCCCGACACGGGCCTCCT
>Ga0310811_10009491_pt1 | contig 12563 bp, 9 predicted proteins | sample YCmetagenome_FD_207642 | JGI IMG/M metagenome (GOLD analysis project Ga0310811, IMG submission 207642) | Soil microbial communities from experimental microcosm in Duke University, North Carolina, United States - YC | ecosystem: Engineered > Artificial ecosystem > Soil microcosm > Unclassified ... | reverse complement strand
GCCATCGCGAGGGCGAGTCCGGCGCCGCCGGCCGTCCTGCGCCGGACCCGGTCGCGGCGCAAGGTTGCAAACATGCTCTGCTTGGCGCTGGGCCGCAGCTCACAGAACGGGCTGCTCGTAAATACACTGAAGGCCCAGTCAGAGGAACCGTCCTCCTGCTGGGCCTTCTCGCTGAGCGGGTGACGGGAATCGAACCCGCGCTGTCAGCTTGGGAAGCTGATGTTCTACCATTGAACTACACCCGCACGACCACCGAGCGTGACCGCTCGGGAGTACTGCCCGCTCAGGTTACCAGACTCGGCAGGCGCGGTGCGCGGGGGAATCCGCGGCGGTTTGGGGGGTCGGCGCCGGGGGCGATACCGTCGGTGGCGTGTTGCTCTCAGACAAGGACCTGCGCGCGGAGATCGCCTCGGGGCGGGTGCGGATCGAGCCGTTCGACGACTCGATGGTGCAGCCGTCGTCCATCGATGTGCGGCTCGACCGCTTCTTCCGCGTCTTCGAGAACCACAGGTATCCGCACATCGACCCGTCCGTGGAGCAGCCCGAGCTGACCCGGCTGGTCGAGCCGGAGCGGGACGAGCCGTTCATCCTGCACCCGGGCGAGTTCGTGCTGGGCTCGACGTACGAGCTGGTGACGCTGCCGGACGACGTCGCCTCGCGGCTGGAGGGCAAGTCCAGCCTCGGCCGCCTCGGCCTGCTCACGCACTCCACGGCCGGCTTCATCGACCCGGGCTTCTCCGGGCACGTGACGCTCGAGCTCTCGAACGTCGCGACGCTGCCGATCAAGCTCTGGCCGGGCATGAAGATCGGGCAGCTGTGCATGTTCCGGCTCTCCTCGCCGGCCGAGCATCCGTACGGCTCGGCGGCCGCCGGCTCGCGCTACCAGGGGCAACGCGGGCCGACGCCTTCGCGCTCGCACCTGAACTTCCACCGCACGCCGATCGACCCGACCGACGATCGCTAGCCGCCGCTACGACCTAGGTGCAGCGACCGTCGCGGGCGCGCACCGACCGAGACGCACGCCGGCCAGACCCAGGGGGAAACCGTATGTCGCCGTTCATCTCCGATCCGCAGGCGGTCGCCGTGTTCGCGCCGGAGCTCGGCGAGCTGTCGTCGCTGCTCGACGCCCTCGCGCCGCACGCCACCGGTGACGTGTTCTGCGCCGCGCCGCCGCCGGACGAGGAGGACGAGGAGTACGCGCGGTTGCTCGCGGACGACGAGTTCCCCTATTACAGCGCGACGGTCTCCGACACCGTCGCCACCTTCCTCGTCGAGATCGAGCGCGGCGACCCCGCGTCCGCGCAGACCAGGTACGAGGTGCACGTGACGGACTCGGGTCCGGGCGCGGACCGGCTGCGCTACCGGATCGCCAAGGCCGTCATCGCGGCGACCGGAGGCACCGTGTACGACGCGGAGGGGCGGCCGGTCGAGCTGACCGCACCGGAGCAGGACCCGTTCAGCTCACTCTGGTAGCCCCGGTGTGCTCGTTTCGAGTGAATCAGCCGTACTTACCCTGCCGCCGCCGGGCAGGGTCCTGCGACAGTGGCGCCATGATGCTGTGGCCCCTGACGCGACCCGCCCGCAGCAGGAGTAGGCCGGATCCGGCAGACCCGGCCTATCCGGCGTTCATCCTGCTCAGCAGCCCGGTGCTGCTGCTGGCCGAACCGCCCGAGGACGCCGCCGTGCAGCGGCTGGTGCACGAGTGGAATCCGCGGGCCGCGCTGCCCGAGGCGGCCGCGGGCGTGCGCTGGGCCGGGCCGTTCCGCCTGGACGCGGCGCTCGCCGCGCAGGCCGCGCTGCCGCCGGGCTGGTCCACCGCCTACGCCGCGCAGGCCGCACGGAGCCGGACGCGTGTACCGGACGGCCTCGACGCCGATCTACAGCGGCTGCGCTACCCGCAGGGGCTGCCGTCCGGGGCCGAGGCGGTGGCCTGGTCGCTGATCATGGGGCTCGCCCGGCGGCTGGACGGCGCCGGACGGCTGCCCGCCGACTCGCCGCGCGCCACCCGCGTGATGCCGGCGCAGCGCGCGCTGGCACAGGAGAACTCCTACTGCGTCTACGCGAAGCAGGCGCTGCCGTGGTCGTCACTGCGTTCAGTACTCTGCCTCAGTCTCCCGGAGCTCGACCGCAACGGCGCAGCGGCCAAGGACGACTACTGCCTCGACCGCCCCAGCGCTTTTGAGGTGAGGGTGCAGCCGTTCCGCCGGACCGGGCACGTGCCCTACGCGCTGCGTGCACGCGTCGCCGCGGGCGAGCATTTCGGGGATGCCGTCGCGCACAACGGAGGTCCCGACGACCATCCCGACGGCGGGCTCGGCAGCTCGCTCAGCAGCTCGCTCGGCGGCTGGCCGAGCACGGTCTACCGCTTCCGTTGCCTGCCGCAGCAAACGGAACGCGCCGCGCAACAGGTCGACATTCAGCTGCGTGCCGCCGCCTGCCAGTTGGCCGACGTCGTCGACGGCGGCGTGCTCCTGGACGGCGACGGCTTTCCATTGGTGGGGGCGGAGGCGGCCGCGCGGCGCTGAGAGCCGCGATAGGCCCCACCGTGCTCAACACCGCGGGGATCGCGCGCTCAGCCGTGTGTGGGGGCGATGGAGATGCCGCGGCAGTCGACGGCCGTGTCGCACTCGATCTCGCCGAGCACGGCGCCGGTCACGATGCTGTTGCGCACGACCACTCTCGCCGGGTCGGCGATCACCGAGGCCTGGCCGACGATGCCGTCGATCTCGACGACCGACTCGTCGAGCCGCAGCCCGTTGCCGGCCACCACGCTCACCGTGTCGTCGGTGTCCAGCGTGAGGGTGAGCTGCACGCTGCACCGCGAGTCGGGGCAGTGCTCCGTCAGGTAGAGGATCCCGCCGACGACGTCGCCGGTGCGCACCGGGTCGTCGAACGGCGTGGAGGTGTCGACGGCGCTGAGGCTCGCTTGATCGCCTTGCTGCGCCTTGCCGACCACCCGCAGCGAGACGTCGCCGTCCAGCACCACCACCACACCGTCGATCCCGGTGTACGAGGCCGAATTCGTGCTGGTGTGCCGGGTGATGTGCAGCACCGCGTCGGTGACACCTCCCGCCACCGCGAGCACCACCAGCGTGATCACGAGGGCTATCGCCGAGCGCAGCAGCGCGGCGAGCCAGCCGCGTATTCGCCCGCCCGGCGGGGGAACCGGCGTGTCAGGCTGTGGTGCGTCTTGCTCGCGGTCCCCGTCCGGTGCTGCCTGAGCGCGGTTGGAGTCCTCGCCGATCAAGCCGCTCATGAAGCCGCTGCCCTCCACGTTGACGGTCGTACCGGCCTACCGGCCTTGTCGTGGAGGGAGCCTACTCCTGCGAACAGCTGTTCCCCAGCGGGGTTCGCCGCTGCTACTTCACGGAGCGAAGCAGCAGCTGGGCGACATCGACCACTTCCATGGACTCGGGCACCTCTCCGGCCTGCTTGCGCGCGGTGATCGAGTCGCCGAGCATGACCAGGCAGTACGGGCATGCGGTGGAGATCACGTCAGGATTCGTGGACAGCGCCTCGTCGACGCGCTCGGTGTTGATGCGCTTGCCGATGCGCTCCTCCATCCACATCCGCGCGCCGCCCGCACCGCAGCAGAAGCCCTTTTCCTTACACCGGTGCATCTCGGTGTTGCGCAGTCCGGGCACCTTGGCGATGATCTCGCGCGGCGGCGTGTAGACCTTGTTGTGCCGGCCGAGGTAGCAGGGGTCGTGGTAGGTGATGTTCTGATCGATGCTGGTGACGGGCGTAAGCCTGCCCTCGTCGACCAGCGTGTCCAGCAGCTGCGTGTGGTGGATGACCTCGTACCGCCCGCCGACCTGCGGGTACTCGTTGGCCAGCGAGTTGAAGCAGTGCGGGCAGCTGGCGACGATCTTCTTGACCGGCTTGTCCCCGAACGCCTCGTCGAGCATCTCCACGTTCTGCTGCGCCTGCATCTGGAAGAGGAACTCGTTACCGAGCCGGCGGGCCGGGTCGCCGGTGCAGGACTCCTCGCCGCCGAGGATGGCGAACTTCACGCCGGCGATGTGCAGCAGTTCGGCGAAGGCCTTCGTGGTCTTCTTCGCCCGGTCCTCGAGGGATCCGGCGCAGCCGACCCAGTACAGGTATTCGATCTCGGACAGGTCCTCGACGTCCTCGCCGAGCACCGGCACGGGGAAATCGACCTCGGAGACCCAGTCCAGCCGCTTCTTCGCGGGCATGCCCCACGGGTTGCCCTTGTTCTCGATGTTCTTGAGCATCGTGCCCGCCTCGGACGGGAACGCGGACTCGATCATCACCTGGTAGCGGCGCATGTCGACGATGTGGTCGACGTGCTCGATGTCGACCGGGCACTGCTCGACGCAGGCGCCGCAGGTGGTGCAGGACCACAGCGCCTCGGCGGCGATCACCGCGTTCTCCTCCGGGGAGCCGACGAGCGGGCGGGCCGCCTCGGCGAGCACGTCGTGCGGGACGCCCTTGAGCATCTCCTCGGTGGCCTTCTCCTCGCCGGCCATGTCGAGGCCGCCGCCGGCGAGCACGTACGGCGCCTTGGCGTGTGCGTGGTCGCGCAGGGAGAGCACGACGAGCTTGGGCGAGAGCGGCTTCTCGGTGTTCCACGCGGGGCACTGGTCCTGGCAGCGCCCGCACTCGGTGCACGTGCTGAAGTCGAGCAGGCCCTTCCAGGTGAAGTCCTCGACCTTGCCGACGCCGAAGACCGCGTTCTCGTCCGGGTCCTCGAAGTCGATCGGCTCGCCGCCGGAGAGCATCGGGCTGAGCGCGCCGAGCGCGGTGCCGCCGTCGTCCTTCTTCTTGAACCAGATGTTGGGGAAGGCCAGGAACCGGTGCCAGGCGACGCCCATGGTGGAGTTGAGCGAGATGGTGATCATCCAGGCGAAGGAGATCACGATCTTGAGCGCGGCCACGGCCCAGATGACGTCGTCCAGCGTGCCCGGCGACGCGGTCTCGAACAGCCCCTGCGCGATCGGCGCGGAGAAGAAGTACTCCATGGAGAAGCGGGAGCCGTTCTCCAGCGCCGCCTCCGCACCGCGCAGCGTCAGGATGCACAGCAGGACGCCGAGGATCGTGTACTCGACGTAGTACGCCTGCCACATGACCGAGCCGAAGAAGCGCGACCGGCGGCCCTTGCGGCTCGGCAGGTTCTTCAGCCGCAGCGCCATCAGGTAGACGATGCCGATGAGGCCGGCGACGGTGAACAGTTCGGTGACGAACTGGTAGGGCCACCAGTGCCCGATCAGCGGGATCTGGAAGGTCGCGGAGAACAGCTGCCCGAACGCGGTGACCAGGGTCAGGAACAGCAGGCCGAACGAGACCATGACGAACCAGTGGGCGGCGCCGATCCAGCGCTTGCCCTTGCGGGCGAGCCGGGTGTGCGCGCCGAACTCGACGAACAGGTTCCTGGTCCGGGCCCACGGCTCGGCGGTGCGGCCGGGGGCGGGCTGGCCCATGGTGATCGTCTTGTACATGCGCACCAGCACCTGGCCGAACAGGGCCAGGCCCACCACGGCGATGCCGAGCGAGACGATGATCGCGGCGATCTGCATGATCCGGCGGGCTCCTTCGGGCCGGTCCGTCTGGCGGGACGTGGGCGGAAGACTACGACGCGCCGCAGTCTACTCGTCGGTAACTTCTTTGGCGACCATGGACTGAACGCTCATTCAGTCTGGCCTATCGGTCAAATCATCCCATGTCACCACGCGACCGACGCCGCCGACGGGGAATCGGCACGGAATCGGGTGCACCGGAGGGGCGCCACGTGACCAACGCCACTGCGCCGTGCGGCCGTGACACGACGACGGCCCCGGGTCGGACCGGAACCTGTGCGGTCCCGGCCCGGCCCGGGGCCGAGTGGTCGTCGTCAGGCGCGGGCGCCGCGGGCGCTCACGCGTGACCGGTGATTCAGGCGTTCTCGTAGAGCCCGAACAGGTCGAGGATCAGCTGGGAGCTTCCCGACCCGCCGAAGTAGATCGCGTAGTCGTATGCGCCCTGGTCCACCTCGGTGCCGGGCGCGGCGATCACCAGGTTCGGGATCGTCTCACCCTTGCTGTAGTTCACGTTCGAGGTGGTCGGCTTGACCGTCGGGTTGCTCGGCTCGTACGGGTAGACCGAGAGGTATCCGCCGGCGGTCGGCGCGGTCACCGTCGCGTTGAGCACGCCCGCGGTCACTGGAAACTCCGAGGGGATCAACCCCATCGGGACGATGGTGCCGGCGGCCAGCGCTCCGCCGTCCTGGCGCGTGTCGATCAGGCGCAGCGGCTCCGGGAACGCCAGGTACGCGCTGTCCGCACCGGCACCGTAGTAGCCGAAGACGTCGGCGACCAGGTCGAGCGGGCCCGAGCTGCCGTTGTGGAAGACGATCTGCCCGTTGGTGCCCACCGGCACGACGGCCATGTTCGCGATCGTCTGGTTCGCGGAGAAGTTGAGGTTCGAGACCGTCGGCATGTTCTGGCCGGCCGGGTACGCGGTGACGTAACCGCCGCCGGTGTCGTCCGTCGTGGTCAGGTTCATCGCCACGGCGCTCACGCCGCTCGCCGGGACCGTGCCGCCGCCCGCGCCCGCCACCGTCAGGGTCAGGTTCCCGCCGGCCGGGATCTTCGCGATCTTGCCGGCGGTGCCGGTGCCCTTGCGGGTGTCGAGGACCCGCAGCGGGCTGATCGAGGCGTACTTGGTCGTGTTGTCCGTCGTGAAGTATCCGGCCACGTCGGCGACCAGCTGGACGGTGCCGCCGGAGCCGTTGGTCAGATCCACGACCCCGTTCGGGCCGACGGGCGCGACCACGAGGTTCGGGATCGCCTCGCCCGGCGAGAAGTTGAGGTTCGAGGTGCCCGACGGGTCCGCCTGAGATCCGTCCGGGTTCTGGTCCGCGTAGACGGACACGTACCCGCCGGCGGTCGGCTGGGTCACCGTCACGTTCAGCACGACCGCCGTGATCCCGGCCGGGATCGTGTCACCGGGCGTGCCCGCGCCGACGACGTGCAGCTTGAGCGTCCCGGCCTTGCCCACCGGAGCGGCGGGGGCGCCAGTGCCCTTGCGGGTGTCCAGGATGCGCGTCGGGCCGTACGCCGTGTACTCGGAGCCCGCGGTCTGCGCGCCGTCGACGGAGTTGGACGCGGTGTCGCCCTCGCCGTCGTTCACGGTGACGCTGATCGTGTACGTGCCGAGCTGGGCGTACGTGTGATCCGTCGTGTTGGTCGGTATGTTGGTGTCGGGATCCGCCTGGAAATCGGTGATGGAGGTCGTCGTGCCGTCACCCCAGTCGATGGTGCCCGAGAGGGTGCCGCTGGTGTAGTCGCCCACCAGCGTGTCCACTTCCACGCCGAACGCGGAGATGTCGCCGCCGTCCAGCTCGATGCTCATGTTCGGGTTCGGCGAGGTGGCGGGGATGACGCCGGCCGTTCCGGCCACGGCGGCCTTGTGCAGCCGGACGGTCTTGCCCGCGGGCGAGCTGAAGGTCCTCAGGCCGGTCGCCTTCGCGGAGGCCGCCGAGATGGAGTGGGTGGGGGTCAGATGTGTTCCGGTGCCCTGCGCGGACGTCGCAGCTTGCGCGAGCGCAGGTACGAAAGCGATTCCCAGGGTGCCCACGAGGGCTGCCGGAACCGCGAGTCGGCGGTGATACACCGCGCCTCCCCTTTATAAGCTCAGACTGAAGGGATGCTGAGCAGAAACTGAAGCACTGGAATGTACTGCCGACCGCGTCACGGCTACAACAGTTGATTGTCACGGTTTTCACACAAGACATCCGCGCAGCTCAGGGCGGTGCACTCAGGGTCGTGCGCGGTGGGGCCGTACGCGATGAGGCCGTACGCGTGGCCCGGGCTTGTGCGCGTCGAGCACGCGGGCGGAGGCGGGGGCGGCTTGTCTAGTACAGGTAGTAGCCGCGGCGCTCGCTGAGGGCCTCGTGCTCCTCGAGGCGCAGCTGGGTGCGGGCCGGCTCGGCGTCGGCGATCGCCTGGACGAGCAGGCCGGCCAGCACCATGGGGGCGGCGTGCGAGTCGAAGACGAGGCGGGAGCCGACGGGGGCGGGGAAGACGGCGTCGGCGTGCTCGGCCCAAGGGGCGAGGCGGCTGTCGGTGACCATGGCGACCCTGAAACCCATGTCCCGGGCCGCGTCCAGCACCGTCACCGCCTCGGCGGCGTAGCGCGGCAGCAGGAAGGCCAGCAGCCAGGTGGCGCCGGCCTGCCTGGTCTGCAGCAGTAGATCGAAGGCCGCGGAGCCGGCGGCATCGACGAAGCGCACGTCGGGGTGGATGCGCGCGGCGCTGTAGGTGAAGTAGTAGGCGACCGGGTCGGACATGCGCAGGCCGAGCACCGGCAGGCAGGCGCTGGCCGCCAGTTCCCGGCCGATCGCGGCGAACCGCTCCGGGTCGGCGGCCAGCTCGTGCAGGGTGCTGAGATTCGCCTCCTCGGCCGCGATCGCCGCCTGCAGCTCGTTGCGCCGCACCTGCTGCGGGGTCTCCGCGACCGAGCCGAGCACCATCGGGCGCAACGCGTCGCGCAGCCCCGGGTAGCCGGCGAAGCCGAGCGCGGTGGCGAAGCGGCTGACCGCGGGCTGGCTCACCCCCACCCGCTCGGCCAGATCGACGCTGCTGAGGAACGCCGCCTCGGACAGGTTGTCGATCAGGTACTGCGCGATGCGCCGCTGGGTCGGGGACAGCCGCCGCCCGTCGAGGAGGGCGAGCAGCTGCTCCGACGCGGCCCTGAGCGGTTCCATGAGTCAGCCAGCCTATCCCTCGGCGCCCCGCGGCTCAGCCGAGCGGCCCGGTGACGGCCTCGACCGCGGCCAGCACCGCGCCGTCGCGCACGGCCTGCTCGGCCGCGCGCAGCTCGATCGAGAGATAGCGGTCGGGTCCCGGGCCGCCGACGCCGCTCTCGCGCAGCGCGGCCACGGCCGCGGCGGTGGCCGGCGCGGGAGTCAGCGGGGCGCGCAGGTCGAGCGCGCGGGCCGCGGTGAGCAGTTCGATCGCGAGCACCTTGCCCAGGTTGTCCAGCGCCTTGCGCAGCTTGCGCGCGGCGGACCAGCCCATGGAAACGTGGTCCTCCTGCATCGCCGAGGACGGGATGGAGTCGACGCTGGCCGGCACGGCCAGCCGCTTGTTCTCGGACACCAGCGCGGCCTGGGTGTACTGCGCGATCATCAGGCCGCTGTCGACGCCCGGGTCGTCGGCGAGGAACGGCGGCAGCCCGTGCGAGCGCGCCACGTCGAGCATCCGGTCGGTGCGGCGCTCTGCGATGGAGGCGACGTCGGCCGCCGCGATGGCCAGGAAGTCGAGCACGTAGGCGACCGGCGCGCCGTGGAAGTTGCCGTTGGACTCGACCCGGCCGTCCTCGATCAGCACCACCGGGTTGTCCACGATGGCGGCGAGTTCCCGCTCGGCCACCGTCGCAGCGTGCGCCACCGTGTCCCGCGCGGCTCCGGCCACCTGCGGGGAGCAGCGCAGCGAGTAGGCGTCCTGCACCCGGTTGCAGGTGTTGTCGCCGCGGTGCGAGGCCATCACCGCGGAGTCCGCCAGGATCCTGATGAGGTTGGCGGCGGACGCGGCCTGGCCCGGGTGCGGCCTTATCGCGTGCAGTTCGGGGCGGAAGACGCGGTCGGTGGCCAGCTGCGCCTCGACGCTCATCGCGGCGCTGACGTCGGCTGTCTTGAGCAGCCGGGTGAAGTCGTGCACCGCCATGATCAGCATGCCGAGCATGCCGTCGGTGCCGTTGATCAGGGCCAGGCCCTCCTTGGGCGCCAGCTCGATCGGGACGATGCCGTGCGCGGCGAGCACCGGCGCGGCGGCGGTGACCCCGCCGTCGCGGCCCAGCACCTCGCCCTCGCCCATCAGCACGAGGGCGACGTGGGCGAGCGGGGCGAGGTCGCCGGAGCAGCCGAGCGAGCCGTACTCGCGCACCGCCGGGGTGATGCCGGCGTTGAGCAGCGCGGCCATGGTCTCGGCGACGACGGGGCGCACCCCGGTCTGCCCGGAGGCGAGCGTCTTGAGCCGCATCAGCATCAGTGCCCTGATGACTTCGGGCTCGACCGGGTCGCCCATCCCGGCGGCGTGCGAACGGATCAGCGAGCGCTGCAGCGCGGCGCGCAGCTCCGGGTCGATGTGCCGGGTGGCCAGCGCGCCGAAGCCGGTGGAGATGCCATAGGCGGGAGTGGGTGCGGCGGCGAGCTCGTCCACCACCGCACGGCCGCGGGCGAGCGCCTCCAGCGCCGCGGGGCTCAGCTCGACCTTCGAGCCGCCCCGGGCCACGGCCAGCACGTCGCCGAAACCCAGGTCTCCCTTGCCGAGAGATACGACCGTCACAGGTCCTCCACTGCCGTCCGCGTCGGGGATCCGACCAGCGCCGAATAGCTTCCTGAATAGCTTCATGCGGTTGACCGCACCCATGAATGATTGCATAACATAGCTGGTGGCTCCATCGTCCACCCACAGCTCTCGCAGAAGGTGAGCACCCGCATGACCGGACCCCGGCTCGTCACCGCCCCGCGCGGCACCGGCCTCTCGACCCTCGGTTGGCAGCAGGAGGCGGCCTACCGGATGCTGCAGAACAACCTCGACCCCGAGGTGGCCGAGCACCCCGAGGAGCTGGTGGTCTACGGCGGCACCGGCAAGGCGGCGCGCGACTGGGCGTCGTTCGACGCCATGCTGCGCACCCTGCGCACGCTCGAGGGCGACGAGACGATGCTGGTGCAGTCCGGCAAGCCGGTGGGCGTCATGCGCACGCACGAGTGGGCGCCGCGGGTGATCCTGGCGAACTCGAACCTGGTCGGGGACTGGGCGAACTGGGAGGAGTTCCGCCGCCTGGACGCGCTCGGCCTGATGATGTACGGCCAGATGACCGCGGGCTCGTGGATCTACATCGGCACCCAGGGCATCCTGCAGGGCACCTACGAGACCTTCGCCGCCGTCGCCGCCAAGCGGTTCGGCGGCTCCCTGGCCGGGACGATCACGCTGACCGCCGGCCTCGGCGGCATGGGCGGCGCCCAGCCGCTCGCGGTGACCATGAACGACGGCGTCGTCATCTGCATCGACTGCGACCCGCGCGCGATCACCCGCCGGATCGAGCACCGCTACCTGGACGTGCGGGCCGATTCGCTGGACCACGCGCTGCAGTTGGCGGTGGAGGCGCGCGACGCCCGCCGTCCGCTGTCCATCGGCGTGCTGGGCAACGCGGCCGATCTGGTGCCGGAACTGCTGGCGCGCAAAGCTCCGATCGACATCGTCACCGACCAGACCTCGGCCCACGACCCGCTCTCCTACTTGCCGTTGGGCTTCGCGTTCGAGGACATGAAGGCTCTTGCCGCGGACAAGCCGGAGGAGTTCACCGCCCGCGCCCGCGAGGCGATGGCCAGGCACGTCGAGGCGATGGTCGGCTTCCAGGACGCCGGCGCCGAGGTCTTCGACTACGGCAACTCGATCCGCGGCGAGGCCAAGCTGGCCGGCTACGAGAGGGCCTTCGACTTCGCCGGCTTCGTGCCGAAGTACATCCGCCCCCTGTTCTGCGAGGGCAAGGGCCCGTTCCGCTGGGCCGCGCTCTCCGGCGACCCCAGGGACATCGCCGTCACCGACCAGGCCGTGCTCGACCTCTTCCCCGCCGATGATTCCCAAACCAACGAGTCACTTCATCGCTGGATCAAGATGGCCGGCGAGCGGGTGCGCTACCAGGGCCTGCCGGCCCGTATCTGCTGGCTCGGCTACGGCGAGCGGCACCGCGCGGGTCTGCGCTTCAACGAACTGGTGGCCGGCGGGCAGATCCAGGCGCCGGTCGTGATCGGACGCGACCACCTGGACTGCGGCTCGGTGGCCTCGCCATACCGGGAGACCGAGGCGATGCTCGACGGCTCGGACGCGATCGCCGACTGGCCGCTGCTGAACGCGATGATCAACGTGGCCTCCGGCGCCTCCTGGGTCTCGATCCACCACGGCGGCGGCGTGGGCATGGGCCGGTCCATCCACGCCGGGCAGGTCTCGGTCGCCGACGGCACCGAGCTCGCCGCGGCGAAGCTGGAGCGGGTGCTCAGCAACGACCCGGGCATGGGCGTGATCCGGCACGTGGACGCGGGCTACGACCGGGCCGCCGAGGTCGCGGCCGAGCGCGGCGTGCGCGTCCCGATGAGCGAAGGGTGAGCATGCGGCCCCCCGCCGCCCCGGAGGCGCCCGGACTGGACGAGCTGTGGCGTTCGCTGCTGCCGCTCGGCTACCACCCGGCCAGCGGCGGCTACCGCCGCTTCGCCTGGACCGCCGCGGATCTGGCCTGCCGCGCCTGGTTCACCGCGCAGGCGGCGGACCGCGGACTCGCGCTGCGCACCGACCGCAACGGCAACCAGTGGGCCTGGTGGGGCGAGGACCTGCCGGGCAAGGCGCTGGCCGTCGGCTCGCACCTGGACTCGGTGCCGGACGGCGGCGCGTTCGACGGCCCGCTCGGCGTGGTCGCCTCCTTCGCCGCGCTGGACCTGCTGCGCGCGGCGGGCTGGGCGCCCGAGCGGCCGATCGCGATCGCCAACTTCGCCGACGAGGAGGGCGCCCGGTTCGGCGTGGCCTGCGCCGGATCCCGGCTGCTGACCGGGCAGCTGGACCCGG
>Ga0310811_10009490_pt1 | contig 12563 bp, 7 predicted proteins | sample YCmetagenome_FD_207642 | JGI IMG/M metagenome (GOLD analysis project Ga0310811, IMG submission 207642) | Soil microbial communities from experimental microcosm in Duke University, North Carolina, United States - YC | ecosystem: Engineered > Artificial ecosystem > Soil microcosm > Unclassified ... | reverse complement strand
CGCGCTCGTCGTAATACGGCTCAGACACAATCAGCTCCAGGTTGCGTTGCTTAACTCGCTTGCCGAAAAGCGTGGCGAAGAAAACGCAAAAAAACATCAGCGCCGCGACCGTCATGATCGTGCCGCCGAGGCTGCCGAGTATTTTCGCAGCCTGCCAATCGGCGTGATAAAGGTGCGATTGCGGATCGGTGTAACTCAGACCCATGTTCGTCCGGCGCGGTTCGCCGCCGGCGCCGCCGATGAACAGGCCGGTTGAAAAAATCATAATGCCTAGCGTCCAGATGTAAGGCACCCACACGTTCCAGGTCGGCAGCTTGATGTTTTTGCCGGTGAGCGTGGCAACCAGGAACAAACTCATACCGATATAACCGAGAAAGATGGGACCGGCGACGGTTTGATGGAAATGCGCCGGTAGCCATGAGGTGTTGTGCACGACGTTGTCCAGGTTGTACGACGCGTTGATGACGCCCGTGATTCCGCCAAAAATAAAAATGAACAGGCCTGCAAAGAAATATGAGAACAACCAGCGATCTTTGTCGAGATACGGAAGTTTAGACCACCATCCGATCAGGCCGCGGCCGCCTCGCTGGCGCCCGCCGTACTCAAGGGACGCACCGATTGTGAAGGCCGTAAGAAAACTCGGAATCGCGACAAGCATGGTAAAGAACGCGTGCACGAATTTCCAGGTGCTGCTGATTCCCGGTTCGGTGAACTGGTGATGAATTCCTACCGGCGCCGAGTAAAGGACGAGCCACAAAAACGTTAGCCGCCCGGCGAAATCGGAGAAAAGTTTTCCGCCGGCCAGCTTCGGCAGCATGGTGTAGTACATGACGTAAGTCGGGAGTAGCCAGAAGTAGACAAGCGGATGCCCGAAGAACCAGAACAGCATTCGCGCGAGCGGCACATTTACCGTCGCCACCCATCCCATCGACCATGGGATCAGCAGGAAAATCACTTCAATTGCGACCGGCGTGGTTGCGATCAGCCAAATGATGAACGTTGCGAAGATACCAACTACAGCGAGCGGCACTTTCTCGCCCCTGTGCTCGCGTTTCCAACTGAAGTAAGGCGGCAACCAATTGAACAAGGCGATCCACGAACCGATGACGAGTAACACTACGCCGACATAAAAGGCCGGATGCGCGCGTAGCGGCGGATAAAATGTGTAAAGCACCGTCGCTTTTCCCGAGAGAATGGCTGCCGCCGCAAGCAAGGTCCCCACGACCATCAATCCAAACGACAACCAAGCCACTTTCATGTTGAGCGGCCGATTGAGGTAATAACGAATGATGGCGTAACCGAAAGCAACCGCGAAGAAAGTGGTGAACACGATCGCGTTTACGACGCCGTGCAACGTCAAGCCTTGGAAATAACTCAGTCCGAGAAATTGCGAGCTGCGAATCATTCCGGCGCGATAAAGCACCTGCATCAAGCCGTGATAAATTCCCAGGATCAGCAGAGCCATTGGGAAAATGATCTCGATCAGAATCATTTTCCGGAGCCCTGGTTCGATATCGATTTTTGCTTCGGGCAGTTCCACGGCTAACTATTTCAACGTTTGCAGGTACTCAACAATTTCCTCGACCTCGTGATCGCTAAGCTCCGTCTTTGGCATCTCCTGCTCGAATTTCCCAGCAATGACTTTCGCATCGGGATGAAGAATTTTTTCGCGAATAAAAGCATCGTTGACCGTCACGGTTGAGCCGTCCCGCAAGTTTTCGTTTCGACCGTACAAACCTTTGAACGTCGGACCTATTCCTGGCTGACCGTCAAGCGAATGGCATGTTGTGCACAGATTTGCATCCATGATTTTGAACCCAGGATGCGTCGGCTCGGCGGCAGCCGGCGGGCTCGGTCTTGCAGCGAATGTTGCCGCGTCTACCACATGCAACTCGGCAGCCATTTGGTCATGCCCGGTTCCGCAAAATTCGTGGCAGAGCAGTTGATAAATGCGCGGCTTGTCGAACTTCACGCGTGCATAATTCACGACACCAGGCACGGCCATCAGGTTAAGATTAGTTCCCACCATGATAAGGCCGTGCGTGACATCGGCTGCGCTTAAATAGATGTCCACTGTCGATCCCGCCGGAATGGTGACGTCCTCTGGTTCGAACTTCCACATGCGTGCGACATAATGCACCTCGTAATGTGTCGGTGAATGCACTATCACTTCGGCTTTCTGGAACGGTTTGACGTCAACGAGACATGTGGGCAGACCAACATGAAACAGATTGATAGCGAGCGCGGACAGCGCCAAAAGCACCGCAGCAAACGCGAGCGCCACCCAGATGATGCGCTTCTCCAATTGCGTGGCGCTCAGGTTTTTCATGCACGCGCGACCATGATCCAGTAAATGACCAGCCAAAGCGCCGCGTAGAACGCAATCAGAAGCGCAAAGAAGAAAATCGCGCCGCTTGGAAAGAACCGCCTCCCGTTTTCTGGATCGCCTTGCTCCATCGGTTCAAATTTTACCAGCACCGCATGCTGCCAAATCGGCGAAACCGACAAAAGCGAAATCGTCGGAAAGCCGTTATTTTTCCATCTGTCGAAGCTTCAAATACATCGCCAGCATGAGAAGCCCGATAAAGCTGATGCTCATAACAAGACCGATCTGGCGGAATTTAAATTCTTCGCCGGCTTTTTTGATCAGCGCGTCAGTTTGTTTGACAGCCTCTTCGCCCGGCGCTGCCACCTGCTGAAAAGTATTTCGGCTGAACGAATGCACGTATGTGCGCGATTTCTTTAACGCATCGCCAAGTTCGGTTAGTTGGTTATTGATCGGCTCCACATCCAGGCCTCTCCCGGCGAATCTCTCCGAAACCGCAATGAATCGCGTCCGGGCCTGGTCCAATTGAGTGATCGTGTCGTGAAAGTAATCTGCGGTCTTGATGCAGTCGGGGTGGTCCCTCGCATATTCGCGATGGCAATCGCCGCATAACTGGCCGGGTCCCGTCGCCAACATCGAGTCGTGTGTCTTGGCGATGGCGTGGTTGCTATGGCACTGGCCGCATTCGGGCCAACGATGTTGATCAAACGCCTGCTTGTGTTTGCTGCCGTCAAACAGACTGGCGTTGGCCGAGTGGCAAAGACTGCAGCTCCGGCTTACCTGCGCGACGCTCGGTGGGCTGGCCGCGTGATTGCCGTGGCAGGTATTGCATGCGGGCGCGCCGAGATCACCGCGCACGAGCAATGCGCGTCCATGCACGCTCTCTCGAAATTCGGCGAGTTGCGTTATCGGCATCGGGGAACCATCTGCGCGCGTAAATCCGGCCATGGTTTTCGCATCGGCATGGCAGGCGCCGCATGTCTCTGGCACACGTTGGGCGTAGACCTTCGACTGCGGATCTTTGGCCGGACGAATACCGTGAACCCCGTGGCAGCTCACACATGACGGTGCCCGGTCGTCATGTTTGTCTAGCAGCGTCCGGCCGTGTGGGCTGTCCTTGAACTTTGCCAATTGATCGGTGGGCAGCGATGGATTGAAGTCATGCATCATCTTGGGATCGGAGTGGCAGCGCGCGCAAAATTCAACAACCCAAGCTCGATTTTTCTGGCGATCTTTTTCCGGCCATTCCTTAACGAAGCCATGGCCAAAGTCCGCCGTGGGATCGCCGCCGTGACAACCGGCGCACGAGAGGCCCCGCCGAAAATGAACGTCCTCGATGACTTCCTTCAGGTTCATGTGCACCGCTGATTGGCGTGAAGTCGTGCCAACGGAAAACAGATTCTCTGCTGATTGCGATTCGGGGTCGGTGTGACACAGAACGCACCTGTTTTGCAGCAGCACTTCCATTTTCTGCGGACGCAATTGCAGCCCGAGCAAAGTTGCCAGGTGCTCCGGGCGCGTGATCACCTCCTTTTGGACGAGGTCGTCAAGGAGAGCGCGAAGATTATCGTTCAGGCCGCTGAAATAGGCTTGTTCCTCCGGGGTGATTATCGGTTTTCCATTCGCGTCTTTGGCCGCAAGCATCGCTGTAAGTTTTGAATTTCCTGCAGCGGGAGCTTGATCTGCTGCAAAAATTGCACGCGAAATAAGAAATCCGCCGACAACGATGGCGATCGCTCTCATTTTGCGTCACCCGCATCCGTCCGTGAGTTGGTCATGTATGAAATTGCAATTGCGATCGCAGCGACGGCGACGGCGATCACGCCGGAGAGCAAATAGGAAACACCGGCTAAGCCGTGCAGCGCGACCTGCAACAGCGCGGCGCCGGACAAGATGAACCAGCGGCCCCCGAATTTCCAATATCGAACAACAATGACCAGAGCGCCGACGACGAGCGTCCACGATGCGCAGACGCGAGCGACGTTGTGCATCGCAGCCAGTTCATCGCTAATTCCGCGGGCTCCGATGTCCCAGCCCATCAGCGTCAGGTAAGTTAGAAACAAAATTGCGGCCCAACCGAAATCGCTGAATGCCGGCGAAGGTTTGTCGTGATAAGCACGCCGATCGAGCCAGGGAATGATGGCCCAAATGCCGAACAACACTCCGATCAACAATAAACAGACCTGCGGGCCTTCCAGACCAAAGAGATGCGGCGGAAATTCCTTTAACAATTGATACTCCCACAGGAAATACCATTCTGGTTTGATTCCGGGATAAGCCGGCGCCAGCGGATCTGCTTTCTCACCCAGTTCCCAATCCATTCCTGGAATGCCCGGCCCATAGGGCAAAAAAACTGCGAGCGTTGCCAGCGCCATCAAACACGCCAGCCACAGCAGCGCATCGCGCAATGCGAAGCTGGGAAAAAATTTCATCCCGCGCGGCGCAATTGTTGCACCCACGGGCGGCGCCATTCCCTGACGCTGAATCAAAAGTAAGTGCAGTGCGATTATCCCAACAAAACCCAGCGGCAAAATCACCACGTGTGCAGCGAAAAACCTATAGAGCGTGTTGATCGTCACATCCTGTCCACCGCGTAATACCTGCAACAGCCAGTCGCCTAACAAGGGTACGGACTTCACGATGTTTGTGCCCACAGTCGTAGCGAAGTAGGCCAGCTTGTTCCACGGCAGCAGATATCCCGAGAACCCAAAGCCGAGCGTGAGCAGAAACAACATGTAACCTGACACCCACGTCATCTCGCGTGGTGGCCGGTACGCTTTCAGCATCATCGTGCTAAACATGTGGAGCGTTAGCGAAATGATCATCAAGTGCGCGCTCCAACTGTGGATTGACCGAATCAACCATCCGAACGGCACCTTGGTCGTGAGAAATCGAATACTCTCGTATGCGGTCGCTTCGCCGGGTTGATAGTACATCAGCAGCAACACGCCGGTGACCACCTGGACAACAAAAAAGAACATGGTGATACCGCCGAGGTAATACCAACCCATCCAATGCGAACCAATCGGCACTTCCTTGTGGCGGAGGAACTCGACTAACGGCGTGAGCTGATAACGGCGGTCCAGCCAACCGCGCACGCCTTGGCTTTCTTCAGCGCCGTTAACCTTGGGCTTTTTCTTCAGAAATGACGATTGCACCGTCTGTTTGGCGTTGGGCGAGATATTGGGTCAGAGGCCGCGGCGGCGGTCCAGATAATACGCGTCCGTTAAGATCGAATCGCCCATCGTGGCAAGGACACCAAATGACTGATTGTCCGGGCAAAAATGTTACCGTGCATCCCTCGTGAGTGCATTTCGCGCTGAACGCATGCAATTGGTCACCCGCTTGCAAAACCAGCACGCGTTGTCCGCTCACCGGGACAATCACAAACTTGTTTTGCTCAAGCTTGGACGTCTCATCGCGTGTGAGATGTGCTGGGCCGGTCGGCCCGGTTTGCGGCAACGGCTTAAGGTAACGAATGATGGGATAAGCAATGCTGATCAGCCACCCAAGAAAGCTCGCGCCCAAAAGAAGATCGAGGAAATGGCGACGCGATGTTGCCGGAGCCGCCTCGGCTCGTTCATTCATGCCCGATTTTTTTATGTGTTCGTTAAACCCAGTGCAAGCATTTGTTCGGCTAGCGAGACGCCTTCACGCCGGCGAGTACGATGATAAATACTTATGAATGCCCGCGGCGGCTTTTCGACTATCGCGAACAGCGCGTACGACGAGATCCGGCCCGCGAACAAGATCACCGCCGGCGAACACCCCCGCGACGCTGGTCATCTGATTTTCATCAGCGATTACGCCGCCCCATTTGTTGACTTCGATGTTGTTGGAATTCCCGGCGGCGAAAATTGGCACCGCATCGAATCCGTAGGCGATTAGGACAACATCAATTGGTAGACTGAATTCGGAGCCGGGAACTGCGCGCGGTTTGCGACGGCCTTTGGCGTCCGGCTCGCCCAGTTCCATTCGCACGCAGCGCGCTTGGCAAACTTCGCCGGCAGCGTTGCCTGCCAATGAAATTGTGTTTGTGAGAAACATGAACTGCGCGCCTTCTTCGGTCGCGTTGATGTACTCGCGGCGGCTGCCCGGCATGTTCTCGAGATCGCGTCGATAAATGCAGATCGCCTCATGCGCGCCACACCGGATCGCTGTGCGCAAACAATCCATGGCAGTGTCGCCGCCGCCGAGCACTGCGACGCGTTTGCCACGCACTTCGATCGGCGTGGCATCAGTGGCGCCGACATTTTTCTGAATGAGAAACGGCAGCGCATGAAAAACGCTCCGCAGATCTCCACCGGGAATGTCGAGCTCTTTAGGTTTCTGCGCCCCAATTGCGAGGTAAACCGCATCGAAATTCTCGCGCAAGCTCGACAACGGAATATCGCGTCCCACGGTCACGCCGCATCGGACCGTTACACCGCGGCGACGTAACAAGTCGAAGCGACGATCAACGATCCTCTTTTCAAGTTTGAACGAGGGAATACCGTTGACGAGCAGACCGCCGGGACGCGTTTGTGCTTCAAAAATCGTGAGGGCGTAACCGAGTTTCGCCAATTCATCCGCGCAAGCCATTCCGCCCGGACCGCTGCCAACCACAGCGACCTTGAATCCGTTGGGTGGAGCAGTTGCTGCATCGAGTTCCTCATGCGCGAACGCGTATTCATTGATGAATCTTTCGACGGCGCCGATGGATACCGGGTCCGAACGCGCGTTGAGGATGCACGCGCTCTCGCACAAGCGATCCTGCGGACATACGCGGCTGCAAATTTCCGGCATGTTGCTGGTGGAACGTGAGAGTGCGGCGGCTTCGAGGAACCGACCATCGGCGGTAAGCGCGAGCCACTCGGGAATTCGGTTCGCGAGCGGGCAGCCCTGTTTCACGCACTGCGGGTCAGGACAATTGATGCAACGACTGGCTTGCTCGCGAGCCGTGGCTTCATCAAACAAGCCGTAGATCTCATCAAAGTCGCAGGCGCGTTCGCTGGCAGTCCGTTTCGGCGGAGCCTCGCGCGCGATGTATCGCCAGTTGTGCTTGAGCGGCCAGCTCGGTACCGCGTTTTCCATTTGCTCGAACGATCCCAACAAGCCGCGATTTTGCCTATGCACGCGTTGGCAAACGCTGTGCATTTATTGGCCGCCCGGAATTCCACGCGAACGCGCGATTTTTTTGCGGGAAACTTTAACCAGCGGAGGGAGCAGGCGAAATTTGCGGCTGCTCGCCAGGAGAACGAACTCGCGCGGGCGCAAAGCTGCGCCATTTTTCAAGAGGCAAGGCGGCGACCGTCATCAATGCCAGTTGACTGATCATGAATCCGACCAGCCACGGAAAGGCTTTTTGCATGAAACCGTACGAATGGAGGCCAACGCCGAGCATGTTCACGCCAAACCACGAAAAACTAGTCACAATGTTGCCGAAGAGCGCCATGACCATGAGACCGCGTTGCCGGATGAATCCGCCCCAGCGCGCGTGCAAAATGATGGCGCACCAGAGGACGATAAGCACCGCGCCATTTTCCTTCGGATCCCAGCCCCAGAAACGTCCCCACGATTGATCGGCCCAGATACCGCCGAGGACTGTGCCGACAAAACTGAACAGGGTCGCGAAACAAACCACGCCGTAGGTCATGCGCGTGAGTGAATCGGCAGTCTGCTTTTTTAAGGAGCGCGTGAAGACACCGCGCACGACATAGATGATCGCAAGCATACCGGCGAGAAACATCGCGGAGTAACCGGTTGTTATCGCAACCACGTGCGTCGCCAGCCAGATATTGGTGTCGAGCACCGCCTGCAGCATCTCCAAGGTATCACCACTGCCGGCGAGATGATGCGCGATAATCAACGTCACAAAACCAATTGCGCCAGCGCACGCCGCGCCAATCCCATCTTTGAAAATGCGTTCGAGTATTAACGCGACAATGACCGCGCCCCAACCGATGAAAATTGCTGATGAATACAGGTTCGTTACAGGCGGACGTTCTTGCAGATACATCCGCGAAACCAGACCGAACGTGTGAATGGCCAACGCCAGCAGCAAAATGTAAAACGCCGAACGCCGGAGCACACCGCTCCATCCGAGCCATGACGCGCACGCCAGCAAAAACGCGAGCACGTAAAGCGCCATGCTTTGGCTAAACGGCTGAAGCCGATTGAACAAAAACTCGAACGATGCGCGCTTGGTGGCCTTGGGCTGCGTTTTGGCAAAAGAATCGCCAACGAACTGCACATTTTGATTGAAGAGCATCCTGTCGTCCACGCGATAGGCATCGCCGACGATAGCGTAATCGCCCACAATCGGATGAATTTGGCCGGTGCCGACCGAGCGCAGTAAACTATCGCCAACCGAGTGCCACTGATCATCTTGTCCGAATGGTGGAACAGCCAGCACGTATGCCATTTCCGAAAGTCGCTCGTAACGCTGAATCATGGCAGCGACATCATCGAGTCTCGCTTTGTCGAAATTCTCGCCCATCGAGCGTTCGCGTGCTGCCTTTGCTGCCCCCGGGACAGTGCCTTCGAAGCGGTGAAGTTCGGCAGCGAAATTCTGCGCGTCCTCGGGTTGAATGCTGTTCTTCAGGCGCTGATACAGCGAGAGCCCATTTCGCAGATTGAGGATCGCGCTTTGATAAGCGGAGCGCTGGACCGCTTCGAGTTTATCCGATTGCGTGGCTTGCTCGTCGATCTGCTTCAGGAATGGCATAAACTCGGCGAAGCTAAAATACTTCCGGTCGCTTTGTTCCCAGCCAAACAAGCCGAGCACGTCGGCATTTTGTACAACGAACACCGGATATTGATCGGCGACGGGGGCATTGAACAGGACATCAGTGAGCCAGTGCATCGCACTCAGTCGTTTGCCACCTTCGAGGCGAAGTTCCTGTTTGCCGTGAATGATCAACAGCGAATTACGTGCAACAGTGTCTAACGGTTTGACCCGGCCTCCAACCAGCACGGGGATTTGTCCAAGCCTGCCCAGATCGAAATCTTCACTCGTCACTTTACGCGGCAGCCAATTGGCCGCGATCGATGCCGCAGCGACAGCCAAAATGATCCAGGGTAGAAAACGTTTCATGCGATTGCCCTCCGCCGATGTCGTGAAAATCCTACGAGATGAAATCCAAATTGCACGAGCAGACCGGCTGCGACAATCACACACGCCACGTAAGGGGCGATGAAACTGGGATTGTGCACCACCTGCAAAATTGTCGCCGAATCATCTGGTTGAAACCCGGCCTGATAAAAGGTTTCTCCGCGATAACGGAGTGGATGATTCATGTAAATCAAAACGTCGCGATTCACGGACCGTTCCGGATCAATCAACGTCACTTTGCTGGAGAAATTCTTCGGGATTTCAGTGCCGGCGTATTTCTCGTGTGTGAACTTCTGTAAGGTCACGCTATAAGGTTTATAATAGCGCGCTGGACGTAGAGAGATCATCCATGTGCGCCCGCCGCATGCAAATGTCTGCGGCGCGCCGAGCGCATCCGAAACCAGCCATGTCCCTAACGAACCGCCGTCCTTCGGTAAAATTTCAACTGCCGCACTCGGCACATCGCGTTCATCAGTAGCCGTCGCGCGAACTGCCGGTTCGACTGCGATCATTGCACCGGGGCCCTGATTCGCGATCGGTTGCGCGCCTTCACCTGCCTGGCTCAACATCTTCAAACGCGAATTTTCATAAAAGTTTCTGACCGCAATCCGGAAGGGCAAACTCCAGTGATCAATCACCCGGTTGTGTCGCAGCACGGTGTCTGGAATGGCCGTCACCTGATCGAGATCATCGCCACTTGTATCGATCACGGCCAGCTCCGTGTCGCGCATGTCCTCGGAAAAATTTTTAGCGTCGCCGTTCGCCAGCCGCATGTGGCTCTCGACCGCGAATAAATCAGTGAACAGTCCACCGGCAAGCATGATGATCAACCCTGCATGGGTGAGATGAATCCCCAGTTTCCGCCAGCTCCAGCGGAAACGTTTCAGGTGCGCGGCGATAAGATTGATCAGCAGCACGCCGCCGATGAGATGGCCACCCGGAAAAATTGGGATATGGAATCCGCGACCCTCTGGGGGCCACCACACAAACATGCTTTGGAAATAACGCTGCTGTGCTTCGTGTATGCCTACATGGACCTGTGCCAGGGTCCCGGCAAAGATCAGCGCCATCCCAGCCGCAAGACAAACGATGGTCAGTTTCAGCGATGTAAAGATGTCGACAATTTTGTGCAGCATGTTTTCTAGAATCGAACGGATTCGATGAATTTCACGAAATTCGACTTCTCTTTTTCAACTGCCGCGGTTGGTCCGGTTGCTTTGAAAAACCAGACGTGTCCGTCGCGTCGCGTCCAAGCCGCGATGGTGCGCGTCTTATCACCAGCAATGTCGGTGGTCGAGAACGTGGTGTCTGCGGCTTTAAGAGGAGTGACTTGTGACGTCACAGCGTTTGCATCCACAGGCGCCAGACCCATTTGGCCGCGCCATCGGTTGATGTTGTCGGCATCGCTTCCTCCATCGCCCGGGAAGGTCACAACAGAGATGTCGATTTTTTGCCCATCGTCTGCGGGCGCGCTAAAGCTGGCGTAGCGCATCGAGGACGGCGGCACCTCTGTCCAGCCTTCGGGCGTTGTCCATTTGACCTGAGGCGCGCTCGTGGTCGCGGTCTGCGGCGGCGCTGCAGCCATTTGCGGGGAGCCGGTTTGAGTTTGTGAATCGCAAATTGCTGCGACCCATTTAATGAATTCGCCTTTTTGCGCCTCGCTCAGTTCGGCGTTACCGCGCATTTTGAAAAACAGCGTCGAATTAGCTGTGGTTATCATGGCGGCAATGATTCTGCCATCTCTTGATGGGTCCGCGTTATCCGGTAGTCCCGCCAGATCGACGATGGTTACATCGCCCAACGTAGTGTGTAATCTTTGTGCGATCTCGCCGAGTTTCTGTTCAGTGATTGGCGGTTGATTGAGTTGACCGAGCCAGCGGTTCACATTCTCGAGAACATTTCCCGCGGCGGAGCCCAGACTCACAAATGAAACGTCTGCCACTGCGCCGTTCTCGCCTTTAATGAGAAAACTTGCCTGCCGCATTTGCGAGAGCGGTTGGGCTTCCCAATTCGGCGGTGTCGTTACGGCGGTTTGCGCCGCCGGACCGAGACCGCCTGGCATGCGAGGAGCGGCTGTGTTCGTCGGCACCGCCTCTTGCTGCTGGGGCGCAGATTCTTCCAGCGGCGCCTTTGCAACGCGGTACACCTTAATTTCCGAGTTTTTCTGGCAGGCTGTTAACGCGAGGAAAAGCGCGACACAAACGACAACGGCCTTGCTAACTGCCCAAATGTATTGTTGCCACTTACCCAATTGCCCCATTGTCACGAATAACACTACTCTTTCTGAACTCCGCCGGTATGGCAATCGGTGCATGAAAATTCCGCATAAGGAGCGTCAATGTGCATAAAGTCGTACCCCTTTGCGTTAATCTGCTGAAGTGCTTCACCGCTGCCTTGCGCCACGATGAGGTGGCACGACTTGCAGTCGCTGGCTTTAATCGATCTGTTTCCATCGGCAGTAACGTGTTTGCCGTCGTGGCAACGGAAACACCCGTTCCAATTCTTGTGTCCGACAAAATCCGGATACGTCCGCCAATCGACTTTCACCTCTGGAAAAAAATTCTCTCGATAAATCGTTTGCGCCACAGTGATGATCGTGTTCGCCTGCGCGGGATCGGGATACGCTGCGCGCAGGTCGTTCGCGATCCCCTGCTCCGCTTCGCCTTTGGTAGAATATGGTTTGACCAGTGCGGCGATCACTTTGGATTTCACCCAGGGCGTGTTGGGATCGAGCCGCCCAGTCGTTAGCGCCAAATCAACTGCGTCATTAGGCGTGTGCACCTTGTGAGCGGGCCGACTGTGACAATCCAGGCAAGTCATTTGTTGAATCTGATATTTGGAGAGATCATCTTTGAAATCCGGATCGCGATATTCTGTCGTCCCTCCTTGCGCGTTCGTCATTCTCACCCACGGAATTTTCAGAAGCTGCCCATCGGTCGCGATATATTCGATCTTGTTTGCGATGTTCATGTGCCAATGAATACCGCCCACCGGTCCATTCGACGGATCGCCGCCGCCAACGTTGAGCAGAAGCCGCACCGCAAAGGGCGTGTTTTTCTCGTCCGATAAGTAGTGCTGAAATGTGCGATCTACGTTGCCGACGTATTTCTTCGGCCAGTGACACTGCTCACAGATTGCTTGAGC
>Ga0310811_10009488_pt1 | contig 12565 bp, 5 predicted proteins | sample YCmetagenome_FD_207642 | JGI IMG/M metagenome (GOLD analysis project Ga0310811, IMG submission 207642) | Soil microbial communities from experimental microcosm in Duke University, North Carolina, United States - YC | ecosystem: Engineered > Artificial ecosystem > Soil microcosm > Unclassified ... | reverse complement strand
TAGGCCGCGACGGTGAGCCTGCCCCCGAGCGTGATCGCGCCGGAGTAGGTGGACTTGGCGTAGGATCCGTAGTTGTTGATCTCGCCGCCGAGCGATTCGACGGAAATGGGATTCGCGAGCGTGATGTCGGGGCCGGCGCGGAGCTGGCCGCCGTCGATCGACACCGCGCCGGTGCCGAGTGCGGTGTCGTGGAGCGCGACAAGGGCGGAGCCCGTGATAAACGTGCCTCCGGAGTAGCTGTTCGCCCCCGTCAGGGCGGTCTCGGCGCTCCCGCGCTGAAAGATTCGCCCGGCCCCGGAGATCACCGCGTTCACGGTCAGGTTGTTCTTCTGGTTGAACTCGATGGTGCCCGCGCCCGTCTCGGCGCCGAAGACGATGGCCGCCGCTTTCAGCGTTCCCGCGGACGTGGGATTGAGCAGGTCGTGGGAGCCGAAGCTCAAGGTGCCGAGGCTGCCGGACTGGCTGGCGAGATAGACGGTGCCCGCACCGTCGTTGACCGAGATCGTGCCGTCATCCGTCAGCGTGACCTGGCCGCGTCCCGCGTCGCCGATGTAGAAATCACTGCTGGTTGTCCAGGTACCCCCGCTCACGGTGGCCGTGCCGTCGCTGCCCGCGTTATAGCCGACTCGTCCGACGGAGCTCGAGACCGTGCCGCCGCTCAGCGTGAAGGTCCCCGTGCCGGCATTGCCGATGATGAGCGAGTCCGTGTTCGTCCAGTTCCCTCCGCTCATCTCGACCGTGCCCAGGCTGCCGGCCTGGCGCGCGATGTTGCCGATCGTGTTTGAAATTTCACCGTTCGTGATCGTGAGCGTGCCCGATCCGGAATCGCCCACCCGCAGCTCGCCCGAGCTCGAGACCGTGCCTCCGTTGACCGTCAGGCTGCCCGTTCCGGCATTGCCGACCTCGAGTGCCACGGTATTCGTCCATGTGCCCCCGCTCACCGTGGCGCTGCCGTTGCTGCCGGCGTTGCGTGCGATGTTGCCGTAGGTGTCGGAGACCGTGCCGCCACTCAGCGTGAAGTTTCCCGTCCCGAGATCGCCGATGCGCAGTTCGTCCGTGAGGGTGAGCGAGGCGGTATTGGCCACGGAGAGCGTGCCGCTATCGCCGTTGGCCGCCCCGAGGGTGCCGAGATTGGCCGCGCCTGCCGTCGATCCAGTCAGCCGCACGGTGCCGGTATTGTTGACGAAGAAATCGACGCCGGCGACCGGACTGCCATTCGTCCAGTCCCCCGACTCGTCCCACGTGCTGTTTCCGGCCTGCCAGGTTGTGGTGTCGGCGTGACTCGTGGAGACGGCGGAGATGGCAAACAGGCAGAGAGGAAGGGCGATCTTCATGAGAGGTCGTTTGGGTTGGTTTGGCGCAGGGAGAAATGAAGCGGAGCGTCGAAGCACCCACCTTCCCTCCCAATGCGGCGCCGGCGAAGGTAACGAATTCGTGACCGAGTCGTGAATACCCCGACCGGGGTATGAACCCCGGCAGCTCTCGCCTCACTCCGACTCTCAACTAATCATCTCTCAACTCCCGACTGCTTCCTAGTTTCCCTCCGGCATGGTCGGCGCCCATTTCAGCCATTCGCGGCGCGGCGCGGCGTTCAGTTCGAACTCATGTCCGCGCTCCGCTTGGGGGCCCATCTGGTCGTTGTCCGGCGTGGCAAAGGCGATCCCGCCCTTGGCCAGCGCATCCAGCGACCCGGTCTGCACCTTGAGGTCGAAGAACCCGAGGGTCACCTTCACGCCGCTGATATCCCAGAACTTCGTATTCTGCCGGATCAGGCCGGCGTACGCCGGATTGATCACCGCGCACAGGCCCACCTTCCGTCCGTCCGCGGCCAGGATCTTGCGGCCGACCTTGCCCACCGTGATCCCGCGATAGGTCACCGGCGCATCCACGCTGATGTTCGTGTGCGCCGCGGTGATCACCACCTCGAGGCCCTGCTCCTCCTTCTCCTCGAAGGCGGCCTTCGTCGGTGACACCCCGGTGAAGTGATCGACCAGCTCGCCGCCTTCCGCCGGCACGCAGTCGATATAGACCCCGCTCACCACCGTCTCGAGGCCCGACACCCCGTTCAGCGAGACCGCGAGGCGCACGACCGTGAAGGCCGAGCCTGCACGGCGCAGGAAATCGTAGCCGGCATTCAGCCGCACCACGGCCTCGACCTTGCCATCCTTCGGAGTCACGGACTCGACCAGTCCCACGGGCAGGCCGAGGTAGCGCACCTGGCTCTGGCCGGCCAGCAATCCCTGGCCGTTCTCGAAGGTGATGTGCACCGGCGGCGAGACCGCCCGGGCCACGTCCTCGCTCGGGAACAGCTCGAACTTCGCGCCGCTTTCCGCCGCGGGTTCCGGTGCCCCGACGACATCGAAGGCCACCCCGCCCTGGATGAGGGATTCCACGCTCGCCACGTCGATCTTCAAGACCCCCGGGCCGGCCTGCACGGAGGTCGGCGGCACGTTCCAGAATCGCGCATTCCGGGCCACCGCCGCCGCGAATTCCTTCCGGATCGCGACCTCGAGGACAGGCTCGTGATTCGCATCGATCGATTTCGAGACCACGCGGCCCGCCGCGAGGCCGTGGTACAGGACGGGCGCGCCCACACCCAGCGCGGGCAGGGTCTTCGCATGGAGCGTGAGGCGGATGCCCGAGCTCTCCGCCTGTTCCGTGGCCAGCTCCGCGTCCGAAATGCTGCGTCCCTGGAAGGTGTCCGCGATTTTTCCGGTCGAGCCCGGCGCGCAGTCGATATAGGGCCCGGTGATCAGCGTCTCGAGGCCGGACACCCCGGCCAGCGAGATCTGGGTCCGCACCAGCGTGAAGACCGCCCCGGCGTCGTGCAGGTGCTCGTAGGCCGGTTGGAAGCGCACCGTGGTCTCCACCGATCGATTCGACTCGTTCAGCGTCGCCGTCTCGACGCGTCCCACCGGCATCCCGAGATAGCGCACCTCCGTCTGGCCCGCGATGAGCCCCTGGCCGTTCTTGAACGAGATATGCACCGGATCTCCCGTCGTCCGCGCGGCGACCTGGTCGGGATAGAGCGTGAACTCCTCCTCGTCCTTCGCCGGAGCGCCGGGCTCTCCGAAAACGTCGAACTGCACCCCGCCCAGTAGGATGGCTTTCAGTCCCAGCATATCCAGCTTCACCCCGCTGGAGCCGACCTTCAGTGAGGTTGCCGGCACCGGCCAGAACCGGGCGTTGCTCCGGACGGACTGGGCGAATTCCTGATCCACGACCACGCGCAGGTACGGATTCCCTTTCTCATCCAGCTCCTTGTCCTCCACGCTGCCGACCGCCACGCCGCGATAGTAGAGCGGCGAGCCGCGATCGATGAACGGGATGTTCGGGGCGCGGAGCCTCAGGATCAGCGCCGGAGATTCCAGCGGCGTGAGCGGTACGCGATTCACCCCGACGAAGTGCGTCGTCGTCGGCCCGTTGCCCATCCGCGCCTGCAGGGAGTTTCCCTGGATGAGCGCGTCGAGCCCCGATGTGGTGCCCAGCCCGACCACCGGCTGGTCGATCCAGAAGACCGTGCCCTCGCGCGCCAGCTCGGCGGCGAATTCCTTCAGCCGCACCACCAGCACCACCTTGTCCAGCGCCGCATCGAGTTTCACCCCGGTGACCGTGCCGGCCAGCACTCCGCGATAGAGCAACGGCGTCTTGCCCGCCTGGATGCCCGGGGCCGTGTCGAACTGGATCTCGATTTCCGGACCGTTCGATTTCCAGTTCGTCCAGAACAGCCACGCCGTCGCCGCTGCGGCGAGCACGGGGAAAAGCCACGCCCAGGAAAGGCGCGATCCGCCATGTCGCACGACTTCGCCGTGATCCGTTGAGTCCGTGGTCGTGTTCTGATTTTCGTTCATGCTGAAAGGGGATCTTTGGTTTGCCAGATGAGGCGGGAGTTGTAGCTCTCCGAGGCGAAGAGGGTGCAGACGAGCACCGCTGCAAAAAACAGTCCGCCCGGCTCCGCCTGCACGCTCGCGAGCACGCCGAGCTGCCCGACCGCAGCCAGGATCGAGAGCAGGAAGACATCCACCATCGACCAGCTCCCCACCGTATGCACGATGCGCCGCAACGCTCCGCGCTGCCGCTGCCAGCGGGGGCTGCCGTGCATGAGGAGCAGCCAGCTCAGGCAGGCCAGTTTACAAAAAGGCACCACGATGCTCGCGAGGAAGACGATGCCCGCGATCGGCCACAGGCCCGAGTCGTACAGCTCCTGCACGCCACCCATCACCGTGAGCGGCTCGACGTCCCCGACCACGGTCATGGTCATCACCGGCAGGATATTGGCCGGCACATAGAGGATCAGCCCCGCTACGACGAGCGCCTGCGCCATCTGGAGCCGCCCGCGGGCCGCCCGGTCAGTGTTCGCCATGTTCGTCACGCGAGTTCCTCCAGTCGGGTTTCCACGAGGTCGCGATCGAAGAACTGCATCGTCAGCAACGAGCAAAGCGACAGGGCCACGACCCACAACGCCCCCGGCTGCCAGGCCACCGTGCCCAGCATGTCCAGCTTCACCACCGCCACCACGGTCGCGACCGCATAGACCGGCACGAGATTCCACGACTCCATGACCTCCGCGATCTTCGCCACGCGCCGCCGTCCCGGCCAGCGCCCGCCGAGGCAGCACGCCGAGGCCACATACCATACCGACGCCAGGTGCAGCGCCGGGCCCGCGATGCCTGCGAAAAACACCAGCGCCGCGATCGGCCAGTAGCCTTGGTCGAAGAGTCCGAACACTCCGGTGACGATCAGGTTCGATTGCGTATTGCCCACCACGTCGAACGTGAGGACCGGATTGATATTCGCCAGCACGACGAGCAGGAGCCCCGTCGAGGAAAAGGCCCAGGCGCGTTGCAGAGCCCTGGCGCCCGATGCCTTTTTCACGACTACGCCGCAGCGCGTGCAGCGCAGCACCGCCTTCGGAGGCAGCGGCTGATCCCGGCATGCGGCGCCACACTCCGGACAGGAAATCCATCGGGAGTTCTCCTGAGAAATTTTGGCGCGATCGGGCATGAACCCGGTCACCTTTATCAGCCCCGGACCCGGGGCCAAAGCCCTATTCGTGGGCGTCGGCCGTCGAAATGGAATAGAGGGGCAGAGAGAAAAAGCTCACGCGAAGCCGCGAGGCCGCGAAGGGAGACAAAAGACTGACTGGTTCACTCCTCGAGTAAACATCCGGAGGCATTGACCGCTAAGATCGCAGAACAATTGGAATGGCTTGCCGATGGGCCAGAGCGGCTTTGTCTGGAGCCTCTATATCTGCGTTCTCCGTGCGATTTACGGCCTGCCCGCCACACTTCTCTGGCGATGTGAGCAGGGGCAGTTACCTGCATTCTTTAGATCCCTTGTATTCTCTGCGTTCCAACCCGGTGCGGCCACGCTTCTTTGGAGCCCCGGTATTACCTTCGCGCCTTCGCGTGAGCTCATGATTTCAGGAAATGCGAGTGTCTGCTCGGCGGCCTCACTCGTTGTTCCCATCTGCGTACTCAGCGCTATCTGCGGTCGATCCGTCTCCCCTGTATCTCCCTATCCGTGCCATCGGTGTTATCCGTGGTTAATCACCGTTCTTCTACTGGGAGTCAGGGCCTGCGCCGGCGTGTGAGGGCCAGGGCCAGCAGGAGGAAGCCAAGGGCCGCGCCGGTGGCGGCAGGCTCGGGCATCGCGGTGTAGTTGAGCTGAAGGTTGTTCCCGACTTGCGTGACCGACCATGAGCTGTAGGGGCCGACGGAGTTGGCGAAGCCCGAGGCATCGACCACGAAGTCCGCCGGATCGAAGGAGGCGATGTTGGTGGCGGAGGCAAAGACCCAGAAGTGGTCGTCGCCGGGATTCCAGTTCGAGGCGAGGCCGGGGGCGACGCCGCTGAGAGACTTGATCCGCAGCGTGAAGCCTCCAGTCGGCAGGGCTCCCAGATCGAGCGCGCCGTTGACGCTGAGGAGGTCCCAGCCCGTACCCTGCGTGCCGGCGGCGTTGCTCATTTCCCAGAGGTAGGAGCTGCCGCTCTGCCAGCTGGTCGCTCCCACGGAGAGCGTGCCCGGGCCGGCGGCCGGGATGCCCGGTGAAACCACGCCGCTGAGGGAGAGCGAGCCCGTGAAAGAGCCATTGCCGCCCAGCGTGGCGCCCGCGGAGACGGTCACGGAGCCGGTGCCGAGGCCCGATCCCGTCGAGTTCCCGACCAGCAGGGTGCCTCCGGAAACACTGGTGCCTCCCGAGTGGGTGCTCGCGCCGGTGAGGGCAAGGGTGCCGGAGCCGGTCTTTTGCAGGCTGCCGACGCCGGAGAATCGGCCGGAGAAGGTGGTGGAGGTGTTGTTGCCGCCGACGGTGAGCGCGACGGCGGAGTTCGAGCCGTTGCGGAGGGCGATCGTGCCGTTGCCCGAGATCGAGCCGGCGGTGGCGGCGGTGAGCGTGCCGAACGAAAGGGACGCGGAATTGTTGATCGTGAAGAGGCCGGTCCCCAGGGCGGACTGCTGGGTGATCGCGATGGCCCCGCTGTTCAAGGTGATCGCGGCGGTGTTGGAGGTTCCCGAGAGAGTGAGCGTGCCGAAGCCGGCCTTGATCAGGGAGCCGGTGCCGGTGAGCGCGCCCTGGAAAGTGAAATTCGCATCGGTGCCGCCGACGGTGAGATCGACGGGATCGGAGAGGGCGTTTCGCGTGTCGATCGTGCCGGTGCCCGTGATCGCGGCGAGGGAGGCCGAGGAGAGGGTGCCGAAGGAGATCGCGCCGGGATTGCTGTTCGTCTGGAAGGTCGCCTGGAAGAGGGTGGAACCGTCGCCGAGGGCGATGGTGCCGGCACTGGCGGAAACGATGCCCGAGAAGGTATTCGTCCCGGAGAGAGTGAGCGTGCCCGTGCCGGTCTTGGTGAAGGAGCCGGTGCCGGACATCCGACCGGAAAAGGCGGTGGACGCGTTGTTTCCACCGACCGTGACGTCCAGCGGCTGGCTCGAGGAATTCGTGAAGGCGAGGTTGCCCGAGCCGGCGAGACCACCGAGGGAGAGCGTCGTGCCGTTGGTAACCGAGAGACTGCCACCATTGGCGGTGAGGGTTCCGGTGCCGAGGGCATTGGACTGGCCGATGGACAGGATGCCCGCGGTGAGCCGGATGTCGGAGGTCGATGCCGGATTGTTGAAGGTGATCGTACCGCTGCCGACCTTCTCGAAGGTGCCGGTGCCCGTGACCTGGCCAAAGAATGAGGTGCTCCCGTCGTTCCCTCCCACCGAGACGTTGACGGGATCGCCATTGTCATTCCGGGTGACCAGGGAGCCGCTGCCGGAGATTCCTCCGAGATTCACGGTGGAGAGAGTTCCGAAGGAAAGCGTGCCGTTGCCTGGAAAATAGACGGCGCCCGAAAGGGCATCCGGATCCGCGAGGCGGAGGGTGCCATTGTCCACCCCGACCGAGCCGGTGAAAGTATTCGCCGAGGCGAGGATGAGCGTGCCCGTGCCGGTCTTGGCGAGGGAGCCCGGGCCCGTGAGGGAGCCGGAGAAGGTGGTGGAGGCATTGTTGCTGCCGACGGTGAGCGCGACCGGCGCGTTGGAGGCGTTGGCCAGGGCGAGGGTGCCGGTACCGGCGAGGCCGCCGAGGGTGAGGGAGTTGCCGTTGAAAAAGGAGAGCGCGCCGCCGTTGATCGTGAAGGTGCCGGAGCCGAGGGCATTCGCCGACTGGATGGCGATCGTGCCGGTGGAGAGAGTGATCGCGGCGGTGGAACCGAAGCCGGAGAGGGTGAGCGTGCCGGTGCCCACCTTGTTCAGGCTGCCGGGACCGGTGATGTTGCCGGAGAAGGAGGTGCTCTGGTTGTTCGCGCCGACGGACAAATCGACCGGGTCGCCGTTGGCATTCTGGGTGACCAGGGTGCCGGACCCGGAGATGCCGCCGAGGTTGGCCTCCGAAAGGGAGCCGAAGGAGAGCGTGCCCGTCCCCGGGGAGTAAGTGGGGCCGGCGAGAGCGTCCTTGTTGGCGAGCTTGAGGGTGCCGGAGGAGACGGAGACCGAGCCGACGAAGGCGTTCGAGCCGGAGAGGGTGAGGGTGCCGGTCCCGACCTTCGTGAGGGAGGCGCCGAAGAGGGCGCTGGTCAGCGAGCCGGAGAAGGTGGTGGAGGCATTGTTGCCGCCCACGGTGAGCGCGATGGGTTGATTGGATGGCGTGTCGAGGGCGAGGGAGCCGGAGCCAGCCAGACCGCCGAGGACGAGGGAGTTGCCACTGGTCAGGGAGAGTGCGCCGCCATTGATCGTGAAGGTGCCGGAGCCGAGCGCGTTCGCGGACGGGATGGAGAGGGTGCCGGCGGAGACGGTGACGCCGGCCGTGGAACTGGAGGCGGAAAGGGTGAGGGTGCCGGTGCCCACCTTGTTCAGGCTGCCGGAGCCGGTGACGACGCCGGAGAAGCTGGTGGAGGCGTTGTTGGCGCCCACGGAGACCTCGACCGGATCGCCATTGTCATTCTGGGTGCCGAGGGAGCCGGAGCCATTGATGCCGCCGAGCGTCACGGCGGAGAGAGTGCCGAAGGAAAGCGTACCCGCCCCGGGAGTGTAATTGGGGCCGGAGAGGGCGTTCTGGTTGGCGAGCTTGAGGGTGCCGGCGGAGACGGAGACCGAGCCGCCGAAAGTGTTCGAGCCGGAAAGGGTGAGGGTGCCGGTTCCGATCTTCGTGAGCGAGGCGCCGAAGAGCGTACTGGTCAGGGACCCGGAGAAGGTGGTGGAGGCGTTGTTGCCGCCCACGGTGAGCGCGATGGATTGATTGAACGGCGCATCGAGGGCGAGGGTGCCGGTACCGGCCAGGCCGCCAAGGAAGAGGGAGCTGCCGCTGGTCAGGGAAAGGGAACCGCCGTTGATCGTGAAGGTGCCGGATCCTAGGGCGTTCGACGACGAGATGGAGAGGATGCCGGCGGAGAGGGTGACGGCGGAGGTGGAACCGGGGATGGAGAGAGTGAGGGTGCCGGTACCTGCCTTGTTCAGGCTGCCGGATCCCGTGACGGTGCCGGAGAAACTGGTGGAGGCGTTGTTGGCGCCGACGGAAACGGCCACGGGAGCATTGCTGTCGTTCTGGGTGGCCAGGGAGCCACTGCCGTTGATGCCGCCGAGGTTGGCTTCCGAGAGCGTGCCGAAGGAAAGCGTGCCGGAGCCCGGGAAATAGACGGCGTTCGCGAGGGCGTCCTTGTTCGCGAGCTTGAGGGTGCCGGCGGAGACGGAGACCGAGCCGTTGAAGGGGTTCGATCCCGAGAGGGTCAGGGTGCCGGTCCCGACCTTCGTGAGGGAGGCGGAAAGGGTGCTGGTCAGGGAGCCGGAGAAAGTGGTGGAGGCATTGTTGCCGCCCACGGTGAACGCGAGGGGTTGATTGAATGGCGCGTCGAGGGCGAGGGTGCCGGAGCCGGCCAGACCGCCGAGCGAGAGGGTATTGCCATTGGTCAGGGAGAGTGAGCCGCCGTTGATCGTGAAGGTGCCGGAGCCGAGCGCGTTCGCCGACGGGATGGAGAGGGTGCCGGCGGACAGAGTGATCGCGGAGGTAGAGCTGGAGCCGGAGAAGGTGAGGGTGCCGGTGCCCACCTTGTTCAGGCTGCCGGAGCCCGTGACGACGCCGGAGAAGGAAGTGGAGAAGTTGTTGGCGCCCACGGAGACGGCCACGGGAGCGCTATTGTCGTTCTGGGTGGAAAGGCTGCCGCTGCCGAAGAGGCCGCCGAGGTTGACTTCCGAGAGCGTGCCGAAGGAGAGCGTGCCGGCGCCTGGAGAATAGACGGCGCCCGAGAGGGCGTCCTTGTTCGCGAGCTTGAGCGTGCCGGCGGAGACCGAGACCGAGCCGATGAAGGGATTCGCGCCGGAGAGGGTCAGCGTGCCGGTTCCGACCTTCGTGAGCGAGGCGCCGGAGAGCGCGCTGGTCAGGGAGCCGGAGAAGGTGGTGGAGGCGTTGTTGCCGCCCACGGTCAGTGCGATGGATTGATTGAACGGCGTGTCGAGGGCGAGCGTGCCGGAGCCGGCGAGGCCGCCGAGGACGAGAGAGGTGCCGCTGTTCAGGGAGAGCGAGCCGCCGTTGATCGTGAAGGTGCCGGAGCCGAGGACGTTCGACGACTGGGCGACGATCGTGCCGGAGGAGAGGGTGATCGCGGCGTTGGAGTTGGGATTGGAGAGGATCAGCCTGCCGGTGCCCACCTTGGTCAGGCTGCCCGTGCCGGTGATCGCGCCGGAGAAAGAGCTGTCGAAGTTGTTGCCGCCGACCGAGACCGCCACCGCGGCACTGTTGTCGTTCTGGGTGGAGAGAGTGCTGCTGCCTCCGATGCCGCCGAGGTTGACGGACGTGAGCGTGCCGTAGGAAAGGGTGCCGCCGGAAAAGAACGCCGAGCCGAGGGCATTGGCGTTCGTGAGACGGAGAGTGCCGCTGCCCGCATTCACGCTCCCTGTGTAGGTGTTGTTGCCGCCAAGCACGAGGGTGCCGGTGCTGCCAATCGTGATCGGTGCCGTGCCGGAGAGCACGCCATCGAGCTCCACCGTGCTGCCGGAGGCGAGATTCCACGCCTGCGCGGAACCGCTTGGCGTGAACGCGATATCCGCCGTGATCGTGGAGGTGCCGCTGCGCGTGGAGCTGATGCTCCCGACGCCGAGGGCGATCTGCTGGCCGGAAATGATGAAAGCTCCCGAGCCGGTCCCAAACCCGATGCTGGAGACGGGGAAGTTGGCCGAGGAGTTGTTCGGCGTCAGGAACGCACCGGTGCCGGTCCCTTGGAAAAGGAGTTGCGCGCCCGGGAAGGGCGGCGTGCCGCCCTGCCAGTTGGCCGCCGTGGACCAGTTCGAGTCGGCGCCGCCGCCGACCCAGATGCTCTGCGCGCCCAGCCGCGGAGAGCTGGCGAGAAGGGTGAGACCGATCGAGGCACCAAGGAGACAATTCGTGGCGAAAGGATTTTTGGACATGGGCGTGAGAGCCGGTTAGGCCATTGAACTTTCATCCTAAAAGCGTTTTCCAGACGCAATCCATTTGGGAAACCGGACACGCCTAATTTAAGGGGGGTTAATATGAGGTCCCCCGCATGCCCAAGGGCGCAAAGGATGAACCACGGATAGCACCGATGACACGGATAAGAGGAAATACAGGGGAACCTGATCAACCGCAGATAGCGCAGAGATCGCAGAGAATACCGGAAAATGCGGATGTTCTAAGGAATGCAGGCTCGCCCCGTTGGGGCTGCATTTCATGCAGTCTCCCCTGCCGCCCCCAGCGGACGTGGTCAAAGGGCGCGACGAGCGAGGGGAGCGAGCGAGGCAAATGGGAAGCGCCAGTTTGTGTTTTGCCTCGGTCGCGTTCCCATCTGCGTTCTCTGCGCTATCTGCGGTTAGTTCCGGAATTTCCCCGCCTCCCCATCCGTGTGATCGGTGTTATCCGTGGTTGGGATTTTGAGGTCCTGTATCTCCTCCTATCCGTGAAATCCGTGCTATCCGTGGTTAATCACGATTCTTCTGTGGTCGGCTAGAACGTCTCCCCGACCATCTCCTCGCTCTTCTTCCAGAGCGCTTCGGCGTTCGCCGGGTCGAGCGCATAGCCGCGCACGCCTTCGCTGATCGGGTTGATCGTCACGTCATCCGCCACGACGCGGCCGACGTGGCAGTTCTCGCAGTATTGGGCGCCGATTTCCTCGCTCGTCGCCACTACCGCCGTCCAGACCGAGGTCGCCGCTCCCTGCGGGATCGTCTTCCACTGGAATGGGGGCTCGCCAGCCGCCTCACGCTGTTGATTGATCATCTTCACCATGGCCTCGAGCTGGCCCGGATCCAGGTGGCGGCCCAACTCCGTCGCGATCCCGCCCGGATGCACCGCCGCCGCGCGAACGCCCCGCGCGCGGTGGCGCGCGTCGAAGCCCACCGCAAAGAGGATGTTCGCCGTCTTCGACCGTCCATAGGCCACGAACGGCTCGTAGGGCGTGCGCTCGAAGTTCGGATCCTCCAGATCCACGTTGGCAAACCGATGCCCCGAGGAGGCCAGATTGACCAGCCGGCCGCCGTCGCGGATCAGCGGCGCGATCCGGTTGACGAAGACGAAATGCCCGAGGTGATTCGTCCCGAACTGCGTCTCGAATCCATCCGCCGTGTGACCGAAGGGCGTCGCCATCACCCCCGCGTTCGCGATGATCACGTCGAAGAGGTCGCCCTTGGCGAGCAACCGGTCCGCGCAGGCCCGCACGCTGGCGAGATTCGCGAGATCCAGCTCGATCAGCTCCAGGCTCCCGCCTCCGGCCGCGGCATCCTTCACCACTTCGGCCGTGGCCACCTTCGCCTTCGCCAGATCGCGCGCCGCGCCCACCACATGGGCCCCATGCGCTGCCAGCGCCCGCGCCGTCTCCACCCCGATACCCGCCGAGACTCCCGTCACCAGGATCCGCTTGCCCTGCAAATTCACTCCCGCCAACACCTCATCCGTCGTCGAGGTCGCCCCAAATTGATTCGCCATGATATTTTCTATGATTAAAGTTTGATGTTTCAGGTCTGAAACGGAGAGATTCTCCGCTTACGACCGGAAATAAACGGAGGATGTCTCCGGATGCAAATTCTTTTTTGATGCCCTCCAAAGATCCAGACCCCGCCCCGAGGAAACCGCGCGCCGA
>Ga0310811_10009487_pt1 | contig 12565 bp, 9 predicted proteins | sample YCmetagenome_FD_207642 | JGI IMG/M metagenome (GOLD analysis project Ga0310811, IMG submission 207642) | Soil microbial communities from experimental microcosm in Duke University, North Carolina, United States - YC | ecosystem: Engineered > Artificial ecosystem > Soil microcosm > Unclassified ... | reverse complement strand
ATCTGCCGGGAGCTTCTTACTACGTGAATGTCCTGCCGCAGATCAACCTGCAGCGGAATAACAACACGGCGCAGGATATGCGTGCCAATATTTATGGAACGATCACTCCGATCGCAGGCCTTAGCCTGACCTCGAAATTCGGGACGCAGTATATCACAAACTTCGAAGATCAGTACAGTTCGCCTCTTGTCAATGGCCTGGGCTATTCCTATGGTGGTCTGCTCCAGGAACAACGCCGGGAATTCGACCAGTGGGTATGGCAGAACTACGCCAGCTATGAAAGAACCATCGCGGGCGTACACAAGATCGGCCTTACCGCAGGAACGGAATACCAGCGGAATAAGTCCTTCACGCAGTACACCGGAGCCAACAACTTCACCGATCCTTTCTTCGATCATATCGTCGACGGCGCCTACACGAATACGCTGCCCGGTACGACGACCATCCTCGACAACACAGGCGGCAATCTTAGTTCCAACGGCATGATCTCTTACTTCGGTCGTGCGAATTATTCTTTCGCCGGTAAGTACTTTATCGAAGGATCCTTCCGGAGGGACGGCTATTCGGCATTCGGTACCAACTACCAGTTCGGCAACTTCCCGAGCGTAAGCGCCGGATGGGAAGTGACAAAGGAGGACTTCCTCCAGGACATTACCTGGCTTAATTACTTAAAGGTCCGCGGCAGCTATGGCACGGTCGGGAACTCCTCGATCATCGGCGACTTTGCTGCGCGCACGCTCTATGGGGGCGCTGCCTACACCAGCCTCAACGGCCTCGGTATCACTCAGGCCGGCAACCCCAATCTGAGATGGGAAAGCTCGAAAAAGACCGACATCGGCTTTGACGCATCGATGCTGAAAGGCAAGCTCACGGTTACGATCGACTATTTCAACAACAAGATCGACCAGCTTATCCTTTCTGCGCCGACGCTGTATACCGTCGGTATACCCAGCTCAAGCATCTCTACGAATATCGGTGGAATGTATAACAGGGGTATCGAACTGACGGTCGGAAGCACGGTGGTATCCACGAGGGATTTTACCTGGACAACGTCTATCAATTTTACCCGGATCTGGAACAAGGTGACAGGACTGGTACCTTCCAATAACAATGCCGACATCGTGTTTGGTCAATCTGTGGCCAGCGTCGGCAAAAGGCTGGGTACTTTCTATCTGCCCAACTGGGCCGGTGTAGACCCGCAAACGGGCAACCCGCGCTGGTTTGCCAAGGACGGCAGCATCAGGCAGTACAACTATGGCGCGACGGGAACGCAGATCTGGACTGACGACAAGGGAAAACCCGTATCGGCGCTTAGCGGTTCGGACTTTGTCTATCAGTCGAGGGCCGGTCTGCCCACCTATTACGGTGGTTGGGACAATACATTCAGCTATAAGGGTTTCGACCTGAATGTTTCGATATCGTACTCCGGCGGCAACTATATCTACAACAGCTCGAAGGCCGGTATGATGACCAATCAGTTCAGCAACAATTTCACGGATATCCTGAATAGGTGGACGACTGCGGGACAGGTGACCAATGTTCCCAAACTATGGCTGGGCAGCGACAATACCGGTAACCAGGCCTCTACGCGCTGGCTTGAGAAGGGCGATTTCATCCGGTTCAGGACGATCACCGTCGGGTACAACGTTCCCAAAAAGATGCTGACCGCTATCGGCTTTGAAAATATCCGCGTATACGCCCAGGCGTTCAACCCGTTCGTAATTACGAAATATTCCGGTCTGGATCCAGAAGTAAGCACGGCAGGTACCGTACAGAACACCTCCACCAATAATGGTAATATCCAGGTAGGTGTAGACTCCCGCGCCACGCCGCAGCCGAGGATATTTACCGTCGGTGTAAACCTGGGTTTCTAATCATCATTTAATTCAAGTAAAAATGAAAATTAAGAATATAGCATTCAGTTGTCTTATCGCCGGCGCTGCGTTTTCGGCCTGCAAGAAGTCCGATCTGTTCAAAGACCCGCAGAACGCCATTTCCGCGGACCAGGCATTCAGCACGCCTGACAGGATCGAGAAATCATCTGTCGGCATGTATGACGCGCTGCAGAATTCTAACTTCTTCGGCGGCCGCGTCCTGATCTATGCGGATATCCGCGGTCTCGACGCCATTCCCAGCAGCTATTTCGGCAATATGGGCTTTTATAGCAGCGCCAATTCCAGCGACGGGACCATTGGTGCAGCCTGGCAGGGTGCATACCGTACCATCTATCAGGCCAACCTTTTCCTCGCGGGATTCACGCCCAATGCGGGTCTCGTATCCGCCGACAAAGCCAACCAGTACATCGGCGAAGCCAAATTCATCCGGTCACTGGTGTACTTTTATCTGGTTAATCTGTGGGCCCAGCCCTATAACTTTACAGCAGACGCTTCACATCCTGGTGTACCGCTGGTTTTGGCTGCCGCAACAGATCCCTTTTCTCCTTCCAACGCCATCGCCCGCGCGTCCGTAAAAGACGTATATGCGCAGATAGAAGCGGACCTGCTTGATGCAGAAGCCAAACTGCCCGCCCCGGGCGGAGACGCCTTCACCAATGTAGCACGGGCTACAAAAGGGGCGGCAAGAGCGCTGCTGATGCGTCTTTACCTCTATAAGGGCGACTGGACGAAGGCCAACCAATATGCGGATGCGGTGATCGGTATGAACAAGTATGCGCTGAATGCCAACAATCCGATAGCAGCATTCCGCCCGCCCTACACCACGGCGGAATCAATTTTCTCCGTAGCCATGAGCGGCGCCGACAACCCCAATACCAACAACTCCCTTGGTCAGCACTACGGCCCCAGGGCAAGGGGTGATATTTCTATCAGCACCGATTTCATCAACCTGATGGACACGACCGTAGACCGCAGATATCGCGGCTTTGGCGGCGACTCGCTGATGGAGATATCCAACAAGGCCTACTGGACGAGGAAATATACGGGGCTTACAACCGACTTCGTTCCGGCATTACGCTATGCGGAAGTAATTTTGTCCAAGGCGGAAGCCCTGGCCAAACTGGCCAACGGTACGGTCGACGCGACTGCGGTCTCCCTGGTCAACCAGATCAGGACAAGAGCAAATGCGGCGCCCATTGCCCCCCTGACTCAGCAGGACCTCATCAATCTCATCATAAGAGAAAGAAGGATCGAACTGGCCTTCGAAGGTCAGGGCTCGCTGGAATTCGAGCGTAACAAGATGGACCTGCCAGCGCACAGTACGGTCCCCTTGCAGGGCTGGGGCTCCAACTACAGGGTATTGCCCATTCCGAAGTATGATACGGACAAGAACCCGAATCTCAAACAGAACGACGGTTATTGATCCATGTTGATAGTGCTGACCGGCCGGCTCTTCTGAGCCGGCCTTTTTATTTTGGGAGCGTATTGTAGTTGTTGAACGCCGGGCCGCCGGTCGCGATCAGTCGCCTGGTCCGTCCCGCCCGCAGCAGACTCTGCAGCCGCCCGTCTGCAGGCGCCCCTACCCTGCCGAGTCCGGCAGCCGTATATATCGCGCCAAAAGGCTGAAGCCACGCACCTTCCTCGTAGGCATAAAACTCGTAACCTTTTTCTTCGAAAGGAGTTTCTGCCTTATCTGCGGCGTAAGCTCCGACTATCGCTTCCAGCGTCGCAATATCCATATCCAGCATGTCGCAGGCGAGAAGAACGATATCGCGGTCGGGATAACGGCGGTGCGCGGTGAAAAGGCCGTTCAGCGGGCCGGCGAGGCCGGTCGCATCGACGATCATCCGGTCTTCGGAGAAAATAGCACTGTAGGCGCTCCGCTGACCCGAATTGACGGAATATACGACGGGAATACCCAGCCTTGCCATCTTCTGTCCCATATGCAGCGCCCAGGGAACGCCGTCCTTCAGCATCAGACCCTTGTCCTGACCCATCCGCCGGCTTTCGCCGCCACAGAGCACGAGGCCGAGGAGGGGCCGTGACGAAGCGTTATTCCCGGATATAACAGACATGGTTAGGGCTTTTTATCGGAATGTCCCAGACTTTTCGTGGGGTTGACCCTGTCCCTGACCAGTTGCTTCAGCTCTTTGGTCTCCGGGAACCGGCCTTCCCTGCGGCGGTCAAAAAGGACGTCGCCGTCGATGGAAATGATATAGGTACCGGCCAGCGTCGCAGGCTGGAGGGTTACGGCGTGGACGTCGTTCACAAAGGTTGTCAGCAGTTCCTGGGCCATATAGGCGGCCCTGAGCATCCAGCCGCACTGCGGACAATATTCGATGGTTATCGTGGGCTTCATGGGTGTTGGCCGCTCTCGTAAATATGTTTATGGATGTCTCCGGTCACGGAGTGGCAGTTGCAGTTGTTGCCCCATTCTTTCGTTCCGTCGGCGTAGTGCTCGCACTTCCAGATGGGGGCTTCGTGCTTGATGCGGTCGATGATATGCCGGTTGGCGGCATAGGCTTCGCTGCGGTGGGCCGAGGCGGTGATGACGACGACGGCGCTGTCTCCGACGGCTACCTTGCCGACGCGGTGCTGCGCTACGGCAATATGTAATTTCCAATTTGCCTTCGCCTCCGCCAATATTTCTGCGATCAATTTTTCGGCCATCGGCGCATAGGCCTCGTATTCGAGACCGAGAACGGCCTGTCCCCTGTTGCTGTCGCGGACCTCGCCGCTGAACAGGACGACAGCGCCCGCGCCCGGATGGTGAGCGCCGGACAGCAACCCGACAATATCCAGCGGGTCGGCCGAAAGGGCGGGGATGACCGCGGCTTGAGTGGGCACCGCGGCGGCCGCGGTTTCCTGCGGAAAACCTTTAACCTCCGCTGCTGGGGGGTATGATGACGACGGTGTCATGCGCGTTCAGTTTGAAATTCTTATCGATAAACCCTTCTTCGACGGCAAAACGGCAGGTGGACAACAGCGGCCCTGCGTTGCCGTTGATCTTTACAAGGACGGCTCTCAGCTCGTCCGTATTGGCTATTTCCTCCCGGAGCTCGAATTCAGGCTGAAAATAGTCCTTCAGGCCTGCGTAGACGTGAATTTTCATGCTTTTTTGTTTTATCCCGCCAAAAGGCCACAAGGTCTAGCCTCCTATTCTCAACATGCTCAGGTCGCTGCCCGTAAACCGAACCAGCTGCTTCTGCGCCATCGCCTGCTGCAGCTTTTGTCCCCATTCCGCCTCGGTCTCTTCCAGGCTCAGCGCTATCGGATGGTTGCTGCTCAGACAGCCGTAGATATTCCCGCCGCTGTCCAGCCGAAGCCGGTCGCAATCTTTGCAAAAGGGCTCGCTCTCATTGGCGATGATGCCGACGACCGGACCTCCCTCCGCCTGCCAGTAGCGGGCAGTGGCCGAAGCCTCCCTGTCCAGCGGCGTCAGGACATACCTGCGCGATAATATCTCCAGTATCTCATCCCGGGTCAGCAGGTGACGATCGGCCTGCGCAAATAAATGTCCCATCGCCATCACTTCGAGATAGCGGATCTTCAGGCCCCTCTCCGCGGCGAACTCTGCCAGCGGAAGCAGCTGTGAATCGTTGATCCCCTTCATAGCCACCGTATTCAGCTTCACGTTGAGACCGGCAGCCAGAGCCGCGTCGATCCCCCGCACGATGCGGTCGGCAGAATGGCGCCTGCTCATCGCAAAGAACACGTCCTCGTCGACCGCGTCCAGCGAGACATTGATCGAATCCATCCCCGCCTCTTTGAGGGGAAGCGCCAGACGCTCCAGCAGAAACCCATTGGTAGTCAACTTTATCCTGGGAATGCCGATCGCCTTTATGCCGCGGATCAGGTCCACCAGTCCCGGATAGAGCAGGGGCTCCCCGCCCGTGAGTCGTATTGTCTTCAGCTGCAGCTGGCCGTGCAGCCTGCCGATCATCGCCAGCAGCCGGTCGGGAGCCAGCGTATCGCTCTTTCCGGAGACGTTGGCCTGCTTCAACTCGTTATCTCCTGAGACACAATACACACAACCCAGGTTACAGTGATGCAGCAGGCTTACCCTCAGGGTACTGAAACTCCTTCCATATTTATCGGCAATGACGGTCATTTATTTATCGACTAGATTCTATAAAGGTACGACAGTTACGGGGGATTTCTCAATGGGAATGTAGTCGGTCCCCGGCGCCCCGCACACGCCGCAGGTGTAGGTGGAAGCTATCGATTCAAAGCTTGTGCCTGCGGCTATTCCCCCCTCCGGATCCCCGTATTGCCCGTCGAAACAGGTCAGACAGTGGCTGCAGCGGTACAGCTGACGTTCAGAAGGCGGGGACACGACGCCGGAAAGGGCATTTGCCCCCATCGGGAAACTCGATTTTTCGTTCTGCAGCCGGTAGAATTCTTTACAAAGGGACACGAGATAGGGGAAAAGGTTTTCCTTTTCCAGGTCCTTCCGGAAGACGATATATTCTTTGGAGTGAGGGTCAAAGCCCTGGGTGTGCTGTATCTCATAGCGGTCCAGCAGCTTCAGCTGGCCTGGCCGGATGCCCTCCTGTTTGCGGATAATGATCGATCCCGACAGACCCGACCCTTTCCGGGTCTTGATCGCAAAGGTCAGTCCTTCGGTGCGGATATCGTCCTGGTCGAACTGCCTGACAAGGTAGCGTTTGAGCCGGAGGCCCTCGGGACAAAAGTCCTCCATCTGCCAGTTGAGCTCTCCGGAGGCATGACGCACATTGATGCGGTGCCTGCCGAGCGCAAATTCCCATAGCGGGAGGTCCTGATCCTCGATACCCTTCACCAGCAGGGATTTCCACGGCGTGGTATAGAGCTGGCCGATCTTGGTCCGGAGACAGACCAGACAGACGGCCTTTAGGAAATCCAGCGGGAACAGCTCTTCCCGCCGGTAGATGCCGAGCCAGCTCTTATTGCCATAGCGGTTGAAACCTTCGTAGTAGGGGACAGTAAAGGGAGCCAGCTCCAGCGGCGGAGGGATGGGCGCTTCGGAGAAAGTGGACTGGATGGCAGTGTAAAGCTGCTCTCCCCAGGCGCCGCCGGACGGCGCGGCCCCTCCCATAAAATAGTCTTCTATCAACCTACTGATACGCGGAATATCCGGCGAGTAGACGGCTGCTTTCCAGGCATAAAGATCGTTGGTCCCCGGCCGGCGGATAAAGAGATGCCAGTGGTTGTTGATCTCCGAACTGATAAAGTTGAGATGCCCGGTAAAAAAGGGGATCAGGCTCTGGCTGCTCTCCACCAGATTGATCTTTAGCCGGGGGCGGAAATCGAAACCGCCGAGGATATCCTTGTAAAGACCCTCGCTGACCCAGGCAGACCGGCTGAAAACGGCCTCCGTCACATAAGAACTGATGATATTGGGATGCAGGTCGCTGCCCGATTCATAGAATATACCGGCCTGCTCCAGCTCGCGGAAAAACGCTTCGCTGTGGACGTCGCTCACCTTGCAGTACAGCTGCTGCCGCGCGCCAAAACAGCATTCGCTGACCCGGGCGCGGTCTGCCGCCTCCACGATGGTGTAGAGGTCTCCCGGGGCGATGATGCCGCCTGGCAGATTAATTTTTACGAGATGATTTTTACGGAACATTCTTCCAGTATTTTTTTTATCTCGGGCCGGCAGCTGCCGCAGCCCGTGCCCGCGCCCGTAGCCGCAGACAGAGCCGCCATGTCGCCGCAGCCTTCCCTGATCTTCTTTTCCAGATTGCCCCGTCCCACGTTGTTGCAGCTGCAGACCAGCTTGCCCAGCACGGGTTCCGCGCGCGCGCCGCTGCGCAGCAGGCTCAGCCGTTTGTCGCTGAGCTCGATACCATCCGTGATCCACTCCCTGAACTGGCGAAACTCTTCCTTGTCGCCGATGAGAATCGCCCCGACCAGCCGGTCCTGATGGATAATGCATTTCTTATAGTATCGTCTTGCCTTGTCGATAAAGACGATCTCTTCGTATTCCCGCGTATTGGGGCTCTCGGGCAGACCGATGCTGCAGAGGTCGAAACCATGGATCTTGATGATGTTCATCGGCACCGTGCCTTTGTAGTGGCTGGCAATGTCACCGTGCAGATAGCGGGCCAGCACTGCGGCCTGCTGTTCGGCGGCGGCCGTAAAGCCAAAGCAGTTGCCGTTGTACTCCGCGATCTCTCCGATAGCGTGGATATCCGGGTCGCTGGTCTGCAGACGTCCGTTGACGACGACGCCCCGGCGAATTTCAAGGCCCGCCGCCTTCGCGATCTCGATATTCGGCACCGTGCCGATGGCAAAGACCAGCAGGTCGCATTCCAGCACGCGGCCGCTGCGGAGGCGTATCCCCGTGAGTTTAGACTGTCCATAGAACAGCTGGACCTCGTCCGAATAGTAGACCTCGCAGCCCAGGTCGACGATCTCTTCGTGCAGCAGCTGGCTGCCGAGGCTGTCCAGCTGCCGGTCCAGGAAGCGCGAGCTGCGGTGGACGATAGAGACCCGGATATCCATTTCCCGCAGGGAAGCGGCGAGCTCCAGACCAAGCAGCCCGCCCCCGACGACGACGATATGCCCGTTTTCGGGTACCCGCTGCCGGAAGTTATCGGCGTCCATCCGGCTGCGCAGGGTGAAGATGCCGTCCAGCGCGGGCAGATTCTTCGGCAGCGCGGCGCGGCTGCCCGTGGACAGGATCAGCCGGTCATAGTGCGTTACCGCGCCCGTCGAGTCCACGACGTATTTCCCGGCCCGGTCGATGCGTTCGATGCTGACGCCCCGGCGCAGGTCGATGGCCATGTCCGTCTCTTCTTCGTCCTCCATGCGTACCAGGTCCTGCCAGGTCTGCGTGCCGCTGATATAGTCGGGCAGCTGGACGCGATTGTAGAAAGGGAGGTTCTCCCTGCTGAAGATGACGATATCGTCCTCCCGGTTGAGTTCGCGGTAGCTGCGAACGAAGCCGTGCGCCCCCGCCCCCGCCCCCACGATCACGATCGTTTCTTTTCTCTTCCTGTATCGTTCGACCGCAACCGCGCAGAACTTAAAATCCGGCTCTTTCGAGACGGGGTCCACCAGGTTGTTCGTCACATTGTTCGCCCTGTTGAGGTCGCTGCCTAATATTTTCCCCCAGTGCATGGGCAGGAATACCGTATTCTTCTTCACCGTTTCCGTCAGTCTGACCGGCACCCTCACCTCTCCCCGCCGCGACCGTACCACGACTATCTCGCCGTCTTCCAGACCCTGCGCCCGGGCATCAAAAGGATGCATCTCGAGAAAAGACTGCGGGATATGCTGCTTGAGGCGGTTCACTTTTCCCGTCCGGGTCATCGTATGCCACTGATCGCGGATACGCCCCGTCGTTAGTATGAGCGGAAAGTCCGGGTCCGGAAGTTCGCTGCGCAGTCCGTCTTCCGCGGCGTGGAATACGGCCCTACCGGAGGCCGTATGGAATTTCTTGTCCTGGAACAGCCTCGGCGTTCCCGCCCCGTCGCTGCCCGCGGGATAGGGCCACTGCACCGACCGGCGGCGGCGAAGCACTTCATAGTCGAGACCGCTGATATCGATGGACGTACCCGCGGTCAGCAGCGCGTGTTCACGGAATATCTCCGCAGGCCCGTCGTAGTCGAAACCGGGAAAGCCCATCTTCTGCGCCAGCCGGCTGAGGATGACCGAGTCCGGCAGCGCTTCGCCGGGAGGGTCGAGCACCTTGTCCAGCAGGGATATCCGGCGTTCCGAATTCGTCATCGTCCCCGTCTTTTCCGCCCAGGTGGCTGCGGGAAGTATCAGGTCTGCAAAAGCGAGTGTCTCCGGTTTGTTGCTGATATCCTGCACGACGACAAAGCGGGCCTTCTTCAGGGCCTCCTCCGCCTTGCGGATATCGGGAAGGCTGACCAGCGGATTGGTTCCCATGATCCAGATGGCCTTCAACCGCCCATCAGCCATGGCCTCGAACATCTCTGTCGCCGTCAGCCCCGGCTTCTCTGCCAGCGGCCCGCAGCCCCAGAAGTCCTGCACGGCCTTCCTGTGCTCCGGATTCGACAGATCGCGATGCGCGGGCAGCAGATTGGACAGCCCTCCCGTCTCGCGGCCACCCATCGCATTGGGCTGCCCGGTCAGAGAAAAAGGTCCCGCGCCCGGACGGCCTATCTGCCCCGTCAGCAGATGCAGGTCGATGAGCGAAAGCACCTTGTTCACACCGCTGACGCTCTGGTTCAGGCCCATCGTCCACAGGCTGATGCAGGCATTGGCGTCGCCGATCCACGCGGCGGCCTGGCGGATATCGTCGACAGACAGACCGCAGATGACGGCAGATTCTTCAACGGTCCGTTCGAACACCCTGCTCCGGTAGGCCTCATATTTTTCGGTGTGGTCGCGGATGAACTCGGGGCTAAAACTGCCGGCTTCGATGAGTATCCTTCCGATCGCATAGTGCAGCGTCATATCCGTTCCCGGGTTGAGGGGAAGGTGCAGATCGGCGACTGCGCAGCTGTCGGTGCGGCGTGGATCGGCGACGATGATCCGAACATCGGGATTAGCAGCCTTGTGGGCTTCTATCCTTCTCCAGAGGATGGGGTGACACCAGGCGGGATTGGCGCCCGTCACAAAAAAGCAGTCGGCCAGCTCGATGTCCTCATAGCTGACCGGCACGCTGTCCTCGCCAAATGCCAGCTTATGCGCCGCCACGGCGCTGCTCATGCAAAGGCGGGAATTGCTGTCGATATTGTTGCTGCCGATGAATCCCTTCATCAGCCGGTTCACCACATAGTATTCCTCCGTCAAACACTGACCCGAGATATAAAACCCTACGGAGTCGGGTCCGTACCGGGCGATGAGCGATTTAAAAACGGCTGCCGCCCGGTCGAGCGCCTCGTCCCAACCCACCCGCTGCAGGGGCATATGCCTCGCCGGACGCATCTGCGGAAAGAGCAGCCGGTCGCTGCGGTCATTGGCCGTATGGTGCAGGTTGAGCCCCTTGCTGCAAAGCATGCCTTTATTCACTGGATAGTCGGCGCTGCCTTCTACAGATATACGGCCCTTCTTGTCCTTGTAGACAGTGACCCCGCAGCCTACGCCGCAATAGCAGCAGGTGGAAGAAAAACGTTCCGAATGACGAGGGTTGACAGACATAAATATTCAAAATAGTTAAGCCGTAGCCGGCGCCGGGCGGCCGTCCAATCCGGCATCCGCCTTCCTGAACCGGGTCAGGGATACCAGCGCTGCGATGATCACTACAGTTGTCCCGATATAGGTGAAGGCTTGCCCATAGGTGATGGTAGACGACTTGAACAGAAAGCCGAACAGCATCCCCCCCAGGTTACCCCCTGCCCCGACGACCCCGCTGATAAGGCCGACGTTCTTTTCATTGATAAAGGGAACGATCCCGTATACGGCGCCATTGGCCATTTTTAAGAAAAGGGCGAACGTGATCATGAAGCCGATCGCGATCGCGAAGCTCGGCGCGTGGGCAAAGGCGATCAGCCCCAATCCTTCCAGCAGCAGGGCTCCGGCCAGCAGACCGCCTTTCCCCCGCATCCCCCAGCGGTTGCCGGCCCGGTCCGACAGGAATCCGCCAAGCGCCCGCGCGAAGAGGTTCATGAAGCCGAAAAGACCGGCCCAGAAACCGGCACTGCTCTGCGAAAGATGAAAGGTATCCACGAAGTGAAGGGAGGCGACGTTGTCGAAAGTGATCTCCATACCGAAGCACATGGCGTAGGCCAGCGTCAGCGCGGCCACCCGCCAGTCCGCCAGCACCGACCAGTCTGTGGACTTCGAAACACCGGAACGCTGCGGGATATCCGAAAAATTGCCATCCGGTGTATCCTTCGTATAGCGGTGATACAGCCATGCTACGACCCACATCATGACTGCCGGGACGACCATGGCATACCGCCAGGCATAGTGGGGAGCATAGCCAAAGCCAACGATTGCCGAAAAGATGAGGGGCATGACCATATTGGTCACTCCCCCGCCCAGGTTGCCCCAGCCGCCGGTAATGGCGTTGGCGGTACCCTTTATCTTCGCGGCGAACATCATGGAGGTATGAAACTGCGTAACGACAAAAGACGCGCCTATAATTCCAATGGCCAGTCGAAATAGCAGAAAGGTTGTATAGTTGGTAGCCAGCCCGGCCAGCATGACGGGTATCGAGCCCAGCAGCAGCAGGCCCACGGCCGTCCTGCGGGGACCGATGCGGTCGCAGAGCTTGCCGATCAGCAGGCGTGCGATGATCGTAGACGACACCGACGCGATGATGGTGTTGCCTACCTGGGCCTTGGTCAGCCCGAGGTCGGCGCGGATGGCCGGCATCAGCGGCGCGAGGCCGAACCAGCCGAAGAAGCAGACAAAGAACATGAGCCAGGTAATATGGAATGTCCGCATATTGATCGTGTCCAGGGAGAAAAGACGGATGCGGTCTAGCTGTTTGTTGGTCATAGATCAGTTAGTTTATTTTGTCAGGAAATCGGGTCTGATGTTGATCTGCAAATAGGCCCACGCAGAGTTCAGCCGGGCCGTACCGGGCGCTATGCCTTTGGCGTATTCCATACTGTGCGTCGCGGCGAGCATACAGCCGCCGAGTTCGAGGTTGGTAATCTTGTTCAGCTGGTAACCCAGGATCGCGTCGACCTCGCTGCCGAGGCCGCGCGACAGCCCGCTGCCTTTTACGTCCTTTTGCGCGGCGGCAAGCGCGAAGTAGTGATAAG
>Ga0310811_10009486_pt1 | contig 12566 bp, 10 predicted proteins | sample YCmetagenome_FD_207642 | JGI IMG/M metagenome (GOLD analysis project Ga0310811, IMG submission 207642) | Soil microbial communities from experimental microcosm in Duke University, North Carolina, United States - YC | ecosystem: Engineered > Artificial ecosystem > Soil microcosm > Unclassified ... | reverse complement strand
TGCTTTCACGACAACATCAGGCGGATGTACAGGGCCGGTATCACCATCTGGCTCAAGACCCCGCTGGATGCGCTGGTCGAGCGGCTCCTGCCCGAGAGGGCCCACCGGCCGGTGATCGCGCATACGGACGAGCTGACGCTTCCCGGCTTTATCACGGCGAAGCTGGCTGAGCGCGAACCCTTTTACCATCGCTGTCTCTATCACTTCTATACCCCATACCTGTCCGACGAAAACTTCAGGAAAATCCAAGATAAATGCAAAAGACATTCTTGATATGGGGCGCCGTATACGGCGCCCTTGCCGTTGTGCTGGGCGCCTTTGCGGCCCACGCCTTGAAACGTATCGCCGACGAGGCTACCGTGAACGTATTCCACACCGGCGTGGAATACCAGTTCTATCATGCCTTCGCTTTGCTGGCGGTGGGGATACTGTTCGGTTCTTTTCCGTCGGCCTGGATGATCCGCTCCGGCTGGTGCTTTGTGATAGGGACCATCCTGTTCAGCGGGTCGCTGTACGCGCTGACCGCGCTAAAGATCAACGGTGGCTCCATCGGCGTGGCCGGGGTGCTGACGCCCGTTGGCGGACTCTTTTTTATCGCGGGGTGGGTTTGTCTGGTGCTGGGGTTGCTGCGAAAATAGCGCCCGCTAGTACGGGCAAGATAGCCCGACCACCGTCCCGCTGTCGTTCTTGATCCAAATCGCGCCGCCGATGGATTCCATGCGGCGCTGCATATTGGTCAGGCCGTTGGAGAACTGCCGCATCTTTTCCGTTTGTATGCCCTGGCCAAAGTCATGTACTTCGACGCGGAGCTCCTCCTCGAGGAATATCCGGATCTCGATGCGCTCGCTACGCGAGTGCTTTAGCGCGTTGTTGAGGGCTTCCTTGACGACGAGGAAGACATTGCGGCGTTTTTCGCCGCTGATCTCGATGTCGGGGATGTTCTCCGGGACGTATACCTTGCAAAGCATCGAGGAGCTTTCAAAGAGCTCGATGGCGAAGGCGCGCATATAGGCGACGAGGTTGGCGACGGAGTCGTTGGTGGCGTTCATGGACCAGATGATGGTATTCATCTTGTCCATCAATTCCCCGGCGGAGGTGGATATCTTTTCGATCTCGGGGACGGATTGCTCGGGGAGGCGGCGCTTGGCTAGCTCGCTCATGAGCCGGATGGCGGTGACGCCGGATCCCAGCTCATCGTGCATGTCCGCGGAGATACGGCTCCGTTCGTCCTGCTGGGCCTGGATGATCGCCAGCTTGGTCTCGAATTCCTTTTTCTCCTGCTCGAGCTTCATGGTCTGCTCGATCTTGACTTTTTCTATCAATTCGTCCTTGTTCTTGTAAGCCAGGGCGGCGAGGAAAAGCACCAGCTCGAGCACTACGCCGAGCTCATAATAAAAGAGCGCCTGGTTGAAAAAGGAGTTGGTATAGGTGAAGCGGACCTTGAAGATGATGATGCACTGGGACGTCACCGCCAGGCCCAGCACCGCGAGGTTCCCGGCCAGGAGGTAGTTCATGAGCTTGTCCCTTTGGGCGAAACCGACGATGACATAGAAGATGCCCAGCACCATCAGGAAGTATTTACCCCCGTTTTCGATCGTGTTCATGACCTTGTACGGCCCACCGGAAAAGTAGACCGCGCTGTACACGGCCAGCAGCAGCAGCAGGAGATTGCCCGCGGTGCGGAAGGCTTTTTCCAGACCGGGGTAATTGGAGCGGGTATCGAGGAGGTGCCGCGTAAAACCGATATAACAATAGTAGCCGGTGACCTGGATGACGTAGTCGAAGTATTCTTCAAAGAAAAAATAGAACGGCTGGTCCTGCCGGTAAAAAAGCGACTTGATAAAAAACAGCGTGGTCATGCACAGACCGTACAAGGCGTAGAAGAGGTATTCCGCCTTGAGGTTCTGAAAGAAGTTGGTGATCGAATAAATGATCATCATCAGCAATATCCCGCAAAACACAAACGTTACGACATTCAGCTGGACGGCGTTGAACCGGAGGATCTTGAAGTAGGGCGTGATGAAGGAGGATTCGATCAGGGTAGGGGAGAGCCAGTTGGTATTGGCCTTGATCAGGTGACCCTTGAAATAAAATGTGGTCTGGCTGTGCGCGTCGGCCACAAAACGCCGGCAGCCGAGCTCGTTGTGGGAGGGCCGGAGCTCGGGCAACGGGATGACGAGCCCCGCGCTGTCCTTGTACAGGGTGATGTCGCGGAAATAATAGCCCGGGAAAAAGTACAATGCCTTGGCCGTATCCAGGTCGTTCATCAGGGTAAAACGGCAGTAAAACGGGAGACTCACGTCGTCCGTGGGTATCCCTTCGGAAAACTGCCGGATGAGACCGGTGTCATAGGCGAGCCCGGGTATCTCGCCGGGGGTTACGTTATCCAGGGTGTCGACATACAAACCGATAAGGGTGTCGATGTGGGCTGCGTCGCGCAGGCTGCTGACGCGCAGTACGGGGCGGTTTTGGGCATAGGAGGGTGTCTGCCATAGCAGGAGACAGAGGAAGATAAGCCCGATACAGGGTGTTCTGCGCGCCATACAATATGTGCTCCGGAAATGGGTTTCCTCCGAACTTAACCCATCTCCGGAGCACGGCTAATGATGGGCCTTCGGCCTGCGGGCCAATGGCCCGCATTAGCTGTCAAGATAGTCATTATCTTTGTGCGTATGGCTGGTAACCGGTTGAAATCTGCAAAAAAGGAGCCTAAGAAGGAAGAGTCCTCCCCAGCGAAAATGCTGCCGGAGAAAGAGGTGAAGGTACCCGTGAAGGAGCTGGTCGCCGATGAGCGTACCCATAAGATCACGGGCATCGTCCTGCTGCTGGCGGGGGTGTTCCTGTTCATCGCGTTTACCTCCTACCTGTTCACGTGGAAGGAAGACCAGGACGAGATCATCCGCAGCGGCATGGCCGTCTTGAAGCCCAACGAGCTGCACATCGCGAACCTCCTGGGCTCGCTGGGCGCGTACGTCTCGCACGTCTTTATTTACAAGGGCTTTGGCCTGGCTTCGTATTTTTTCTGCTCCACGTTCTTCGTGATCGGGGCGAACCTGCTCTTCGGACATAAGATTTTCTCGGTGGGCAGGAACGTCAAATACCTTGTCGTGGGGCTGCTGTACGTGTCGGCGGCGCTGGGTTTTTTCTTTGCTTCCTTTTCGTTCCCGTTCGGCGGAGCGGTGGGCCAGCTGACCGGGGGCTGGCTCGAGTCGGTCCTGGGGAAGCTCGGGGCCACGATCCTGATGCTGGTAGGTGGCTTTGCGTATGTGATCTGGCGGTTCAACCCCGTGTTTACCGTTCCCAAGCGGAAGCCGCGCCCCGCCGCGGACGCATCGGAGACGCCGGCGATGGAACCGGAACCGGAGCCGGTGGCGGAAGTAGAGGGCGCAAAGCTCTTTATCACCGGCAAAAAAGGAAAGAAAAATGCCGTGAAGGGCGAAAGCGCGATGATCGCCCCTCCGGAAGAAACCCCGGATGAACCCGAATTCGTCCTGATCGAACGGGAAGACGAGCCGGTGTTTGAGCCGGAGCTCGAACCCGAGCCCGAGCCGGAAGTGGAGCTCCCACCCGTGCGGCCCCTGGGCATCCACCGCCCCACGTCGCCACCCAGCGCGCTGACGCTGGAAATAAAACCCTCCGCCGAAGAACTCCCCGAGGACGAACCCGAAACCAGCGGCAAACCGGTGGAATTGCTGGATGCCTACGATCCCGTGCTGGACCTCCGCGATTATCAGTACCCACCGCTGGACCTGTTGGAAAACCACGGCAGCGAGAGGATCGTCCAGGACCCCAAAGAGCTGGAGACCAACAAGGAACAGATCATCAACACCCTGAAGAACTACGACATCACCATCCAGCGCATCGCGGCAACGGTGGGGCCTACCGTCACCCTGTACGAGATCGTTCCCGCGGCGGGCGTGCGCATTTCGCGGATCAAAAACCTCGAGGACGACATCGCCCTCAGCCTGGCGGCCCTGGGTATCCGCATCATCGCCCCGATTCCCGGCAAGGGGACCATCGGGATCGAGGTCCCGAATGTGAAGAAGGCGATCGTCAGCATGAAGGCGCTCCTGGCGTCTGAGAAGTTCCAGAACAACAATTTCGCGCTTCCCATCGCGATCGGTAAAAAGATCGACAACGAGAACTTCATCGTCGACCTGGCCTCCATGCCTCACCTCCTGATGGCCGGGGCCACCGGTCAGGGGAAGTCGGTCGGGTTGAACGCGATCCTGGTGTCGCTGCTGTACAAGAAGCACCCCTCCCAGCTCAAGCTCGTCCTGGTCGACCCGAAGAAGGTAGAGCTGAGTATCTACCGGACGATCGAGAAGCACTTCCTGGCCAAGCTCCCCGGAGAGGAAGAGGCCATCATCACCGACACCAAGAAAGTCATTCATACGCTCAACGCGCTCTGTATAGAAATGGACAACCGGTACGACCTGCTCAAGGAAGCCGGTTGCCGGAACCTGCGGGAGTACAACGAGAAGTTCAGCAAACGCCGGTTGAATCCCGAAAAGGGTCACCAATACCTGCCGTTCATCGTGCTGGTCGTGGACGAGTTTGCCGACCTGATCATGACCGCGGGTAAAGAGGTGGAAATGCCGATCGCCCGCCTGGCGCAGCTGGCCCGGGCCGTGGGTATACACCTGATCATCGCCACCCAGCGCCCCTCCGTGAACATCATCACGGGCACGATAAAAGCCAACTTCCCCGCGCGTATCGGGTTCAAGGTGTCCTCCAAGATTGACAGCCGGACCATCCTGGACACGGGCGGCGCCGAGCAGCTGATCGGCCGCGGGGACATGCTCATTTCCTTCAACGGCGAAATCGTCCGGCTCCAATGCGCCTTCGTGGATACCCCGGAAGTGGAAAAGGTAACGGAGTTCATCGGGGAACAGCGGGGCTATCCCGAGGCCTTCCGCCTCCCCGAATACGTCGATGAAAAGGACGAGGAAGGCCGGGACTTCGATCTGGGCGACCGCGACCAGTATTTTGACGAAGCGGCCCGTCTGATCGTTTCCAGCGGCCAGGGCTCGACCTCCCTGATCCAGCGTAAAATGAAGCTGGGCTACAACCGGGCCGGGCGCCTGATGGACCAGCTCGAGGCGGCCGGCATCGTCGGGCCCAGCCAGGGGAGTAAGCCGCGCGAGGTACTTGTCAAGTCGATGATGGAGTTGGAGGATTACCTGCAGCAATAGGCGCCGGCTCCGTCCGTTCGCGGCGCACCGGCGCCGCCCGTCCGTGAGGGGCCAAATTTTAACGATGTTAGGCGGGTCACTTGGCTAAAAGGGGATACATTTGCGCCATGAAATATACCCTTACCATTCTTGCTATCGTGTTGACCGCCGGCATGGTTTCTGCCCAGATGCCGACTGTAAAAAGCGACCCTGACGCCAAAAAGCTCCTCGACCAGGTAAGCACCCAGTTCAAGTCCTATCAGAACGTGAAGGCCGGTTTTACCCTGACGATGGAGAACGCCGATGGTAAGGTGGATGGTAAAAAGACCGGTATGGTCTCCATGAAAGGTACCAAATACCGCATCAGCATATCCGGCCAGGAAATATATTGCGACGGCTCCAATACGTGGACCTATGACAAAAGCTCCAACGAGGTCAAGATCGACAAGGTCGATCCCGGGGCCCACGCCATCACGCCCCAGACCCTCCTGACCAATTTCTACGACAAGGATTATCTCTACAAGCTCAACGGCACGGTGGCCGTCAACGGGAAGAATACCCAGGAGATCGAGCTCACCCCGAACGACAAGACCAAGCCCTTTTTCAAGGTACTGGTGTATGTCAGCAAGCTGACCCGGAACATCGTCTCGACGAAGGTTTTCCAGAAGAACGGCACCCGTTTTACTTATACCCTCAACACCTTTGCGACCAACAGCCCCGCCGTCAAGGACGAGGACTTCGTCTTCGATCAAAAGAAGTTCCCGGGGGTGGATGTCGTCGACCTGCGATGAGCAGACGCCCCACCGCGGCCCGTGCTCTACCGCGGCCCGCGTGACACAGCTCCCCGGCGCGCCGGAAATTTCGGTTATCCTACTACGTTAGTTTCGAAACGGAATATGTATCTTTCGTGCATAATCCCGTTCTATGAATCTACGACTACCCTATTATCTTCTCCGGGCCGCGCTGTGCCCGCTCGTGCTGAGCCTGGCCGCACTGTGTCCGGCCGTTGCAACCGCTCAAAGCCAGCCGCAGTCTGTTTCCCTGACCGACGCCGTCGAAAGGGTCATTTCCGAAATGCCTACCCGGCTGACCCATATCCGGGGGGAATTGCTGGCGAACAACCCCGAAGCCATCGACTACACCTCCCTGCTGCTGCTCAACGGCGCGGACAATTGCGTGATTTCGGTGTTCAATACGCCCGGTGACACGACGGCGGCCTGGAAAGCGGACCTGCCTGTACTGGACGACTGGAACCAGGCTAAAAAGGCGTTTGCCTCCGCCTACGAGTCCCTCCACCGGGCCCGGATCACCCGGCTGCACCCCGGCGTCGTCTACCGGCTGGAAGGTGACTTTCAGGCCGCGGACGACACCAAGCAAACCAACGTGATCGAATTCACCCTCGATCCCGCGGGGGAGGAATTCCAGAAGGTGCGCGTGCAGCTGGTGCTGACGTACACCATGCCCGAATGGCGCCTGGAAGTACAGGTATATGAAAAGTCCGGGGAATTGGGGATGACCGCCGGGGCTTCCGCGCCCTAGGCGCCGCCCCACCGGAAGGTATCGACCTTGAGCCCCGCCAGGTCCAGGACCCGGTCGACCACCGTGGCGACGACCTCCGTCACGGTCGCGGGACGGCTGTAGAAGGACGGCGTGGCCGGGCAGATGATGCCCCCGGCCAGGGTAACCGTCTCCATATTGCGGATATGTACGAGGTTGTAGGGTGTTTCCCGGAGGACACAGATCAACCGCCGGCGCTCCTTGAGAACGACGTCCGCGGCGCGGGTGATGAGGTCGTTGCTGATGCCGGTGGCGATCCGGCCCAGCGTGCCCATGGAGCAGGGGACGACGATCATCGTCCCGTACTGGCCGGACCCCGAGGCGAAGGGAGCGTTGAAATCGCCTTGTGTATAAAAAGGGAAGGGATAGGCGCGGAAGGATTCTTCCTGCATCTCCGTAACCCAGTTCTGTTTGGCATTTTCGGTCATCACGACGCCCACCGACGCCCACTGATCCTTCAGCTGCACCAGTTTGTCCAGCAACACCTTTGCATAAACGCTCCCACTGGCTCCGGTAACGGCGACGACTATTTTTTGCATGAGGCCAAAAGTTGGATGTAATTTTGCTTTGGGTAGAACCGCGCCCTTCGGGCGCGACTCCCATAAGCAAATGTACATGCTCAGGATCAGTATCGTTGCTCTTTTGATGGTGATGTTGGTGTCGGGCCGCGTGGCGCCCGAAAGGACCGCCGTACAATGGCTGTCCTTCCAGGAAGCGCAGAATCGCCTCAAAAGCGAGCCGCGCGTCATCATCATGGACATCTATACCGACTGGTGCTACTGGTGTAAGGTCATGGACAAAAATACCTATGAGGACCGGGCGGTGGCCGACTATCTCCAGGGGAAATTCTACCCCGTGCGCTTTAATGCAGAGTCCCGCGCCAGCGTTTCCTGGAAGGGGAAATCCTACGACTTCAACCCCGGCTACAAAGTCAACGACCTGGCCATCTCGCTGACCAGCGGTAAACTGGCCTATCCGACCATCGTCATCATCACCCCCGACGATCGCGCGCCTACCTATCTGACGGGTTACCGGAAACCCGCGGACCTCGAGCCCGTCCTCAAATACTTCGGCGAGGGTGCCTACAAGACGGAATCCTTCCGCGAATTCAGCAAGCGCTTCCAGGCCGTGTGGCGGTAGAGCTGCGGCCGTGTGGCGAAAGAGCGGCAGCGTGTGGCGATAGAGCTGCAACCACGTCGCGATAGACCCCGGGAAAAATACCCTCCCAAAAAATAGCGCCCCGGGTTAAAAAAAGACTAGTAATCGTTTGCGCAAATTTTTCTAAAAAAAGTTTTATTCACTTTGTTCAGGCGCGGTTGTGCATTCAAATCCAAAAATCCGTTTTTATACCTACGTATTTATACGGATTTTTCATTTGCTAAACGGATTAATCTACGTCTATTCGCGGAAGAATTTAATAAACTATTTAATATAAAGTGGTTATACAGGCCATTTCATTAGTCAGGACGACTAATAGCGACAGGATTTGCTAAAACCAATTACGGACAATCTTACGTAGTTTTTGCATAAGGTTTTTCATAGGATAAGGTTTAGTGGTTAATGGCTTTGATTAGTAATGGCCCCCTGTCTAGGGGGCCATTTGTTTTTTGCGCGCCACGGGCGCGCAGGCCGAAGGACTATCAAAAAAGATGTGGTCGCAAGAGACGCTACATTCCCTAAAAGGGCGGCACTTGCGACCACGAAGGATGGTGAAAATAAATCAAGTTACGCTTCCGCCATATCCGGGATGGCCTCGACCTTATAATCCCCTGCGTCCAGCTTCTTTTTGGTCTCTTCAAACGCCTTCAATGTCAGTTCGATATCTTCAAAGCTATGGGCGGCGGTGGGAATGATACGGTAGATGATCTGGCCCTTCGGGATAACCGGGTACACCACGATCGAGCAGAAAATATGGTAGTTTTCGCGGAGATCCATGACCATGGCGGTCGCTTCGGGGATGTCTCCCTTCATATAGATGGGCGTAACCGCCGAGTTGGAGTTACCGATGTCGAAGCCTTTTGCCAGCAGGCCATCCTGGAGCTTGCGGACGTTGCTCCAGAGTTTCTCCTTCAATTCCGGACGGCTACGGAGCAGGTCGAGGCGCTTGAGGTTGCCGACGGTGATGGGCATCGGAAGGCTTTTGGCAAAGATCTGGGAACGCAGGTTGTACCGCAGGTAGTCGATAATGCCCCGATCCCCGGCGACAAAGGCGCCGATAGAGGCCATGCTCTTGGCGAAGGTTGAAAAATACAGGTCGATCTGGTCCTGTACACCCTGTTCTTCCCCGGCGCCGGCGCCCGTTTTACCGAGGGTGCCAAAGCCGTGGGCGTCGTCCACGAAAAGACGGAAGCTGTATTTCTTTTTGAGCGCGACGATCTCGCGGAGCTTGCCCTGGTCACCGCCCATACCGAATACGCCCTCGGTGATCACCAGGATACCGCCGGCTTTTTGCTTGTCGAGCAGGGTTTCGGCCCGTTGGAGTTGTTTTTCGAAGTCTTCGAGGTCGTTGTGTTTATACACGTACCGGTGACCGGCGTGGAGGCGCACGCCGTCAATGATACAGGCATGGGATTCGGCGTCGTAGACGATCACGTCGTGCCGGCCGCAAAGGGCGTCGATAATGCTGACGACCCCCTGGTAACCGTAATTCAGCAGAAAAGCGTCTTCCTTCTTTTCAAAGGCCGCCAGCTCCTGTTCGAGCTGTTCGTGATAGCTACTGTTGCCGCTCATCATCCGCGCACCCATGGGCAGTGCCAGACCGAACTGGCGGGCGGCGTCCTCGTCCGCTTTGCGGACTTCCGGGTGATTGGCCAGACCGAGATAGTTATTCAGGCTCCACACGATCTTTTCCTTGCCCCGGAAAATCATCCGGGGACCGATGGGGCCTTCCAGCTTGGGAAAAGCGAAATAACCGTGCGCACGCTCGCGATGCTGTCCGATCGGACCATTGTGCTTCAGTAATTTATCAAAGATATCTGCCATATTATGTAACTGTTAATAGTTTTCTTTTGTGCGGCGTAAAGGTATGGAAAAGTCTTTTTTTGATGGGGAAACCTGTAGTTTTGGCCACTTTTTTACCAAATCGTTAATACATCTCCTTTGAATACGAATAACGTCCGCAAGCAGCTGATCGTATTGAGTTTAATTGTGCTCCCCGCTACCGCATCCCTGGCACAAACCCTGAAACGACCCAAGCTGGTGGTCGGCATCATGATCGACCAGATGCGCTGGGATTACCTGTACCGCTACTTCGACCGGTACCCGGAAGGCGGGTTCAAGCGCCTCCTGGGGGAGGGCTATAGCTGTGAAAACACCATGATCCCCTACATGCCCACGGTTACCGCCTGCGGCCACACCTGTGTATACACAGGAAGCGTGCCGGCGATCCACGGGATGACGGGGAACTCCTGGTTTGACAACGACCTGAAACGGGAGGTATACTGCACCGAGGATTCGACGGTAGAAACCGTGGGCAGCACGTCGGACGAGGGTAAGGAAAGCCCGCGCAACCTGCTGGTGACCACCGTGACCGACGAGCTGCGGCTGGCCACCAATTTCAAGAGCAAGGTGATCGGCATCTCTTTTAAGGACCGGGCCTCCATTTTGCCCGCCGGTCACCTGGCCAACGCGGCGTATTGGTATGACCACAAAACGGGCGCCTTTATTACAAGCACCTATTATCAAAAAGACCTGCCCGATTGGGTAAAGGCCTTCAACGCGCAAAAGCTCCCCGACGCCTATTACAAGGAAGGCTGGAACCTGGCGTTTCCCGCTTCGACCTATACCCAAAGCACCGAAGACAGCGTCGCCTGGGAGGGTACGCCCTTCGGAAAGGATCAGACACACTTTCCCTACAAGCTCTCCGGATTCGTTGGGAAAAACTACGCCATGCTCGGCACCACACCCTTCGGGAACGCCATCATCGAAGAGATGTGCAAGGCCGCGCTGACCGGTGAAAAACTGGGTCAAGGCGCCCAGACCGATTTCCTGGCGGTCAGCTTCTCGTCGACGGATTACGTGGGGCACGCGTTTGGCCCGAACTCGATCGAGGCCGAGGATACCTATCTCCGGCTCGACCGCACCCTGGCCGACCTGCTGTCGACCCTCGACGCCAAGGTGGGTAAGGGCCAATACCTGGTCTTCCTGACCGCGGATCACGGGGCCGCCCATGCCGCGGGTTTTCTCCAGTCGCACGACGTGCCCGCCGGGACCGTCAGCCTGGCCGCCTGGCGCAAAGGACTGGAGGACCGCATCGAAAAGGTCTTCTATACGCCCCGCCTGATCCGTGCGGTGCTGAATTACCAGGTGTACATCAACCAGCCCTTGCTCGATTCGATGAAGCTGGACCGGCGCAGGGTGGAATCCGAGATCGTCGGCTACCTGATGGCGCAACCGGGCGTCGCCAGGGCGTTCGCGCTCGACAGGATGGACAACGAGCCCCTGCCGGAGACCATCCGGACGGCCGTCGAAGAAGGATATAACCCGCGTCGCGGCGGCGATATACAGGTAATCGTGCAGCCGGGCTGGATGGATGGCGGCAAGACGGGTACGACGCACGGCGTCTGGAATCCATACGACGCCCACATACCCCTGGTCTGGTACGGCTGGGGCGTCAAGCCCGGTCACCTCAACCGGACGGTATACATGACCGATATCGCCGTCACGGTCGCGGCGAAGCTGCACATCCAGATGCCCAACGGGGCGATCGGGCATGTGATCGAGGAGGTCGCGAACTAGCGGCCGCGGCCGCCTCCACCGTCAACGATGTTGGCGAGGATCACTTCCGCGTGCACGCGGGAGTTCTCGATAAACCATTTGTGCGTATTCATCCCCCCGCACACCACCCCTGCCAGGTATACGCCTGGCAGGTTCGTTTCCATGGTATCCGGGTTGTAGTCAGGGATGCGGAGCGCGTCCTGGCTGAGACGGATACCCATGCCTTCCAGGAAGGCGAAGTTGGGTTGGTACCCCGTCATCGCCAGGACGTAGTCGTTGTCGATGGTGACCAGGCCGTCCGGGGTCCGGATGGTCAGGGACCGCTCTTCGATGGCGGTGAGGCGGCTGTTGAAAAATGCCTGGATGCTGCCTTCCTTGATCCGGTTTTCGATGTCGGGTTTGACCCAGTATTTGACGCGCTCGCTGATCGCGGGCCCCTGGGTGACGAGGGTCACCTGCGCGCCCTTGCGGTAGGTCTCCAGGGCGGCGTCCACGGCCGAATTCGCGGCGCCCACGACGACGACCCGCTGGAGGGCGTAAAAGTGGGGTTCGTGGTAGTAGTGCCGCACTTTGGGGAGCGGTTCACCGGGGATACCCATCAGGTTGGGTATGTCATAAAAGCCGGTGGCTATAACGACATTCGCCGCCTCGTACTGCCCCCTGGCGGTGGTCAGGATATACCCCCGGCCCCCGGGCTGGACGCGTTCCACGGCCTCGAACAGACGAATATGGAGGCGATGGGAAAGGGCGACGCGGCGGTAGTATTCGAGGGCCTCGGGACGGGTGGGTTTTACGTTATTGGAGACAAAAGGCACGCCCCCGATCTCTAATCTTTCCGAGGTGGAAAAGAAAGTCATGCCCGACGGATAATGGTAAAGGCTGTTGACCAGGCATCCTTTTTCCAGGATCAAGTAATCTACTCCTTTCCTTTGGGCTTCCAGGGCGCAGGCCAGACCGATAGGGCCTCCGCCGATGATGATGAGGGGGTATGAGGGTATTTCCATGGGATAAAATTACCACAGAATGCCTATTTTGCGATATGCAAAAAACACGCTTACTCCTTTCGGCCTGCTTGCTGCTGACCGTTGCCGGCCTTCGCGCCCAAGTCAGCCTGGACAC
>Ga0310811_10009484_pt1 | contig 12567 bp, 13 predicted proteins | sample YCmetagenome_FD_207642 | JGI IMG/M metagenome (GOLD analysis project Ga0310811, IMG submission 207642) | Soil microbial communities from experimental microcosm in Duke University, North Carolina, United States - YC | ecosystem: Engineered > Artificial ecosystem > Soil microcosm > Unclassified ... | reverse complement strand
GGGCTCGCTGGGAGAAGCACGGTCATCGGATTTTCTGTTTTGAAGAAGGGAAACTTTTTGGAACAGGAAGTCAGGCGGCTGGCAACGCAATCCGCAGGACGAGATTTCTCGAATTGGCGTATTGAAACCGACTATCATTTTGGCGGTTATGCAAAAAAGACAAGGGAGCTGGATATTTTCATGTTGAGAATGGCAGAGGAGCAAAATCTCCCTTTGGATTTTGTTTACTCCGGAAAGCTGGTGGCAGGAGTATTTGATCTTATTTCCAAAAATCACTTTCCAATCGGATCAAGAATTTTGATGCTCCACACCGGTGGATTGAGGAATTAAATCCCCTCTGAAACAAAAACTCTTTTTACCCGCGAGCTGGTGTTGGTCAGGATTTCGTAAGGGATTGTGTCGATTCGTTCCGCCACTTCATGTATGGAGAGATCGTCGCCAAAAATAATTACTTCGTCTCCCTCGTGAGCAAAGATCCCAGAAACATCTACCATCGTCATGTCCATGCACACATTGCCGATAACGGGCGCTTTTTTTCCGTTCACCAAAACAATTCCGTTACCACCGCTGAAGCTTCTACTAAAGCCATCGGCATAGCCAATCGCGATCGTGGCTATCCTCATTTCACCTTCCGCTGTTCCCTTGCGACCATACCCCACGGATTCACCCTTGGCGATATTTTTTATTTGGGAGATTACCGTCTTCAATGTCGCCACGGGTTGCAATTCGGAAAATTTTTCTGTCGTAGGGTCTACGCCATACAATCCGATGCCTAATCGGACCATGTCCATCTGGAATTCCGGAAGGCGCAGAATACCCGCAGAATTGAGAATATGTCTCAGCGGCGTGATGTCTAATCCCGATGAAATCGTACGGTATGATGCCTGATATTTTTCGAATTGCTCCTTCGAATATCCGTCGTGAATCGACTCGTCAGACCCGGCGAGATGAGAGAACACAGAAGCGATTTGAATGTTCTTCGATCGTTTCAGCGTTTCGAGAACTTCACCGAGTTCATCTTCATTTAGCCCCAGTCGATGCATCCCCGTTTCAACCTCGAGATGAATCCGAAGCTCACGACCCTCCAAAAATTTTTCGAGGGCCTTCAACATCTTTAAAGAATAAATAGCGGGTTCGAGGTGGTTAGCAAGAATCAAGTCAAAGCTTTCTTCCGTTGGGTTCATCACCATGATGGGCAATGCTATATTTTTGTTTCTTAGCTCAACACCCTCGTCGGCATAGGCCACCCCCAAATAGTCGACACGATGATATTGCAGCAGGTTCGCTACCTCTTCGCTCCCACTGCCGTAGGCAAACGCCTTGACCATTGCCATGATCTTAACGTTGGGCCTTAACTTCGATTTGAAAAAATTCAAATTGTGCACCATTTTGCCCAAGTCTATTTGCATCACCGTGCCGTGTGCTTTCCGCTGAAGTTTTTGGACAATTTTTTCGAATTGAAAAACCCGAGCGCCCTTGACAAGGATCGTCTCTCCTTCAAATGAGGTGAAATCAAAGTTCCGTATAAAGTCTTCTGTGGTGGAGAAGAAAAAACTGACGAAGCCAACGAATTTTTTTTGTTGAGACTTCAGCGAGCTCCCTATCCCAATGAATTTTGAAACGCCCACTTTTTTCAACATTGATACGACCGAATCGGCGATCTCTTCACTACTCATGCCCGACTGCAATACATCTGACAACACAACTGTTTTTGTTTTCTTTTGCTGGCCCGCCAAAAAATCCAGACTTATTTGCAAGCCACCCATATCGTTGTTGTAAGTATCATCGACGACCTGGGTGTTGTTGATGCCTTCCTTCAGTTCAAGGCGCATGGGCACCGATCGTATTTCGGAAATTCGTTGTTGAATTATTTCCGGCGAATAGTCGAGAAGCAGCATGATCGCCAAGCAGTGACAAACATTTTCTACAGAAGCCCTATCTGTGAACGGTAATTCTAACTTGAATCTTTTCGCTTGATAGGTGACTCGAACAGATTTCAACTCACGATCAATCTTGATGTTGCCATTTTCCCCCCAGGAAAGCGCGGGAATTTTTTCTTGCTGTATTGCGGCATCAATTTCAACGTGATCTGAGCAATAGATCAAAACTTTTGCTCGGCGAAACAGCTTAAGTTTTTCCTTGACCTTTTGTTTTTGATCGTCAAAACCCTCATCATGGGCAGTGCCAATGTTGGTAAAAATCCCGATGGTAGGCTGGATTATTTTTTCAAGACGATCCATTTCATCGAGTTTTGAAATGCCGGCTTCGAAAATGGCCAATTGGTGAAACGACTGCATGGCCCACACCGACAGGGGCACACCTACCTGTGAGTTATAGCTGGCAGGGTTTTTCACAATCTTATACTCCGGTGATAGAAGTTGGTACAACCACTCCTTCACAATCGTTTTTCCGTTACTGCCCGTTATCCCAATGACTGGATATTTGAACTGGGCACGATGAACACTGACTATATCTTGAAGCGCATGCCGGGTAGACTTCACGAGCAGTACGTTTGCCTCAGAAACCTCGTGTAGGTCAATCGTTTTCTCGATCACAAATTGTCGAAAACCGGCATCGTACAAATCTTTGATGTATTTGTGGCCGTCGTTGCGCGCACCCACAAGAGCAAAGAACACGGCGCTCTTACTGACAAGCGCTTTCCTGCTATCGATGACTAAATGATGTACGTCCAAGTCCTGAAAAGTCCGAAGAACTTTTCCATCTGTGATCTTTTCCAGGTCTGAAAACATCATGGTCAGAAAAGTTTAGCGCCGTTGGGAACGGGTTTGTCAATGGCTGAAAGCACGACGTGACCGCTTTCATTTGGAAACCCTGTTACCAGGACTTCGGAAATAAAGTTTGCGATTTGCTTCGGCGGAAAGTTGACAACGCAAATCACTTGTCTACCAATTAGCTCTTCTGCCTTATAAAGGTGCGCTAGCTGCGCACTAGATTTTTTTATCCCCCAAATTGGGCCAAGGTCGACCCATAGTTTGTATGCAGGCTTTCGCGCGCCTTCAAAAATCTCCGATTTGACGATCGTTCCCGCCCGAAGGTCGATTTTATCAAAGTCTTCCCAAGAAATCATGGTGTTTTTTATTAGCTTGCTCAACTAACTCGAAAGTAAACCCGTTACTTCATTTTCGAATGCGCTCTAAATTATTTTTTTCGTTGTCGATTTTGTTGGCTTCATGGCTTGTTAGCACAAGTGCGTTGGCGCAGGAAGGCACCGAAGTTCAAGAGCCAATTAGTCATCCCGATTTGATCCAAGGGGATGACAAGATGCTGATCACGGATGGGGACTCTAAAGCGAACAAGGTTTCTCAAAGCAGAGATGTGAACACTGCGCAAAACACATCAGCAGCGAATGCAAAGAAACAGGAACAACAGAAACCTTCTTCAAATCCTACCAACGACAAAACCCAAGAGGATCCACTCTCTTTTAATTTTCTCTACTTTATCATTCAGAAATTTAAGTTCTCGGATATTGTAGACGAATAGTCCTGCGCTGTTAATTTTCCTTTTTTACCAGAAACTGCTCCAACTCTTTCAACTTGAGCACGCCTTCGTAATAAGCCTTTCCAAAAATTACGGCAAATACACCCATGTCGTTAAGTCGTTTGATGTCGTCTACGCCACGGATGCCACCGCTGGCTAATACTTTGAGATCGGGAAACTTGTCTAGAATTTCTTGATAGAATTCGAAAGCAGGTCCTTCCAACACACCGTCTCGAGAAATGTCGGTGCATTTGGCGTATTTCAGACCGCGATCGTAAAAATTTTGCAGGTGCTCAAACAAGTGGACCTCTGAAACCTTCTGCCATCCACGAAAAGCAACGGTTTTCGATTTGATGTCAGTCACGTCAGCGCCCAGCGTAATTTTTTCACGTCCGTAAGAAATAATCCAAGACGCAAATGTCTCGGGATTGGTGACGGCCACACTTGACGCGGTCACATAGTCCGCCCCATACTCAAATGCTTTGCCGATGTCACCGTCAGTAGATATACCACCCGTGAAATCGATCTTCATTTCAGTATACCCACGAACTTCTTCAAGAACATGATAGTTTTTGGGGCTTCCTTTCTCAGCTCCGTCAAGGTCCACCAAATGCACCACTTCGATTCCATGGTCTTCAAACCGCTTCGCCAAGTCAAGCGGATTTTCATCATAAGCTTTTTCGCTATTGGGGTCGCCCTTGCGCATCTTAACCACGCGGCCTTTTCTAATTGCGATGGATGGAATAACCTGAATCATTTTTGACCTATACGAATTTATGATGTGGCGATTATTTGACAGAGAAAGGAACGGACACAATGGTCTTGTCCCAAAAGAAAATTAGCTCAATTCCATCGGCTGCATTTTCTACTGCAATGGTGAACTGCTCAAACTCTTTTTCCGGAGAGTGATTGACTGGAGCTTCAACAACGACAGCGTCGGTCTCGGGATTTCTTTGAGCTTCACCATTATAACCGATTCCCCAAGACGGGATTTCTGTATTGAATACCACCTGCCAGCTTTGCTCGTTAGGCACGGTCCACAAACTATATTTGCCTGCCTTCAGCGTTTTATCTCCAAATTGTAAGTCGGTGCTCGTTTCGAACTGGGTGGCTTCGTTTGCACCCGTGCGCCACGTCTTGCCATAGGGAACGAGTTTTCCAAAAATGGCGCGGCCCTTCTTATATGGGCGATTGTAAAACACGTGGACCTTTACTTTGTCGTTGGAAAAATCGACATTCCCCTCGGGACTGTAGGATTTGGCTTTGATCCTCAAATAGGCCAATGCACCCGCAATTACCACAACCAATACCCCTACAATGATCAAAGTTCGTTTCATAAGGCCAGTGTTGACATTTTTTCTACTCCAATTTGCAAATATTAGAAAGCAAAATCTATTTTTGACCTATAAAATTTAAGCCATGCCTGTTTTCGGAGTAGTTATCGCACTGTTTGTTCTCGCTATTGTTTCTATTTGGCTGTTCCCCAACAGCAAAGTGAGCAACAATGAACATGATGTGAAGCACTGAGTTCACTCAACGAATGTATGTGTCTTTTGCGGTTCGAGCACAGGCGCTGATGCTGTGTACGCAAAGGCAGCAAAAGCAATCGGTCAACATATTGCAAGCAGCAGTTGTGCCCTGGTTTACGGTGGCGGCAACATTGGCCTAATGGGCATATTGGCCGATGAAGTCTTGGCCCACCAAGGAAAAGTCATCGGTGTGATACCCGATTTCTTGATGAAGCGGGAAGTGGGCCACAAAGGCATTACTCAGCTGGAAATCGTTGGCACCATGCATGAAAGGAAAAAGCGAATGGCTGAGATCGCCGACGTTTTTGTTGCAATCCCCGGCGGTTGGGGGACGCTGGATGAACTGGCCGAGATTCTGACATGGAAGCAACTGGGACTGATAACGCAACCCGTTGGGATTCTCAATGTCGATTCCTTCTTTGATGCCTTGGTAAATCAAATGAAAATTATGGTGGAAAAAGGCTTTTTAGACGAAACGAATTTTTCTTCCATCAAAATTTCGGAAAACCCGCAAAAACTGCTCACCTCGCTGGGGGTAAAATGAATTTGGCGCGATCGGATCGCCGTTTTTTTCGTTAGCTTGGTAAGAGGATTTACCAATGAAACGATTTCTACTTGTCATTTTCAGTCTAATTTATTACACCGCCACCGCTCAACTTGGATTTACGTTGGCGGATGGCGCTTCTAAGGTGCAAATCCCGATCGAAGTCCATAACAATCTGGTGGTTGTGCCAGTCATCGTAAACAATCAACTACCGTTGAAGTTTATTGTTGACACCGGCGTGAGAACGACTATTCTTACACAAAAAGTCTTCAGCGACATTCTACACTTGGCGTACACAAAAAAATATGTGATAGCTGCCCCGGGAGGAACAAACACCGTCAATGCTTATATCACCAACAATGTTACTCTTGATTTGCCAGGAGTACATGGACGGGGTCATGCGATGCTTGTACTCGAAACGGATTACCTGGAACTTCGAAATACACTTGGCTCCGATGTTCATGGAATATTAGGGTATGAACTCTTCAGTCGATTTGTAGTGAAAATCGACTACGACACAAAGATTCTCACCTTGATGACTCCCAATAAATTCAAGCCACGGAAAAGGTTTACCCGCCTTCCTATCACTGTAGAAGACACGAAACCCTACTATGTTGCCGAAGTAAAAATAAACGACACATCAAGTGTTAGTGCAAAACTGATGGTAGACACAGGCGCAAGCCATGGTCTTTTTCTGGACACGGAATCCAATGACAAAATAATCGTACCTGAAAAAAACATTACATGCGTGATAGGTAGGGGGCTTGGTGGATTGATCACCGGGAGGACGGCGCGAATAAAAAGCTTGCGCGTCGGCAAATACGAAGTCACCGACATGATCGCTAATTTCCCCGACCCACAGGCGGTGAAAGATACTTTGCGCAGTGGCCGGGTTTACCGAAATGGATCGCTAGGTGGCGAAGTTCTTAGTCGCTTTCAAGTAGTTTTCGATTTTCCCAGAGAGAAGATTTATTTGAAAGCAAGACCAGCCTTTAGGAAAAAACCATACTACAATATGAGTGGGCTCACTGTTAAGGCAGACGGGCCGCGCCTTCGCGAATTTGAGGTGACAGAAGTGAGGACGAACTCAGCAGGCGAACAAGCCGGCATTCAGGTAGGCGATCGAATCATAGCGATCAACCATAATCAGACGAATTCCATGGACCTTAGCCAAGTGAACAACTACTTCAACAGTAAGCCGGGTAGGAAAATAACGATGTCGCTTAAGCGAAATAATCAGACGATTGAAAAAACATTTCGATTGTTCAGTGAAATTTAGTTGTCGGAGGGATATCTCAGATAGCATCCGTTGCCAAAATATCATCCACATATTCTCTTGAGTTGCTAAGTCTTGGTACTTTGTTTTGGCCGCCTAGCTTGCCTCTTTTTTTCATCCAATTATAAAAGGTACCCTCAGCCACACTGTGAATTTTTGGCGCTACCAACGCGATGTTGTGGGCCCTCTTCGCATCATAATCAGAATTTACTTTGCGGAGCATCGAGTCTAAGGCGGCGGTGAATTTTTCGATGTTCTCTGGCTGCTTTTTGAACTCGATAATCCATTCATGTCCTCCACGTTTTGATTTCTCCAGATAGATGGGGGCAGCAGTGTAGTTGTCAATTACAGCGCCCGTCATTTCACAAGCATGGGCCACGGCCGCGTCAGCGTTTTCAATAATGACCTCTTCACCAAAAGCATTGATGAAATGCTTTGTCCGTCCGGATATCCTTATCCGATAAGGAGAAAGGCTGGTGAATTTTACGGTGTCGCCGATATTGTAGCGCCAGAGGCCGGCGTTGGTGGTGATTACCATGGCATAATTTCTTCCGACTTCAACGTCGGCTAGGCTTATCGCGTCAGGATATTCCTTATCCCATTCTTCCATGGGAATGAACTCATAAAATACACCGTAGTCGAGCATCAACAGCAACTCGTCCGAATCCTTTTGATCTTGTATTCCAAAAAAACCTTCGCTTGCGTTGTAGGTTTCCCAATAACGCATCGACTCTGAAGGGATGATTGACTTGAAAAGATTTTTGTAGGGTCGAAAGGCGACCGCACCATGGAAAAACACCTCGAGGTTTGGCCATACCTCTTCGATGTTGTTCTTTTTTTCAAGCTCGAGGATTCGTTGTAATAAGAGCACCGTCCATGTAGGTACGCCCGCAATATGTGTCACATTTACTTTTGCCGTGCTTCCTGCAATTCTCTCAATTTTTTCCTCCCAATTGCCCATTAGAGCAACATCAAGACTTGGAGTTCGAATAAATTCGGCCCACGGAGGAAGGTTTTGCATAATGACCGCTGACACATCGCCGTAGTACGATGACGCCGAAGAATCAAACTCGTTGATTTGATGACTTCCGCCAATCGCCAACCCCTTTCCGTCAAATATTTTTGTTTCGGGAAAATTGTTCACGTAAATGGAGAGCAAATCTTTTCCCCCCTTAAAATGACATTCTTCAAGTGCTTCGGCGGAGACGGGGATGAACTTGCTCCGGGCATTGGTTGTGCCGCTTGACTTTGCAAACCACTTAACCTCGCTCGGCCACAAAATATTCTGCTCTCCACGCATAAGGCGCTCGATGAAAGGAAAAATTTGCTCGTACGTGTGAACGGGTATTCTCCTTTTGAAGTCATCGTAGTTGACGATCTCGTCAAAAGAATATTTTTTTCCAAACTCGGTGAAGCTGGCCGTGCTCAGCAGACGTTTTAATACTTCTTCCTGAACCTCATGCGGATATTTCATGAAAAGCTCGATCTGGTGAATCCGCTTTTTCATGACCCAAGTGAGTATGGAATTCAGAATTTGCATGATGAAGAAACCTCAAAGTAATGTTCTCCGCGACTAATCGCCAAATCCAATTTCAGCTGATAAGGAAAAAAAGGTACCTAGAGTTCAGTTTCTACTTTTGCTCTGCGAAGTTGGAAATTCTGACCGAGATAGACCTTGCGCACCAACGGATCATTGGCAAGTTCTTCGGCAGTGCCGGCTTTGAAAAGCTTGCCCTCCACCATGAGATAGGCACGATCAGTGATGGCCAAGGTTTCGTCCACGTTATGGTCACTTATCAGAATCCCAATGTTTTTTTTCTTGAGGCGCGCTACAATTCCTTGAATCTCTTCGACGGCAATTGGATCAACACCCGCAAAGGGCTCATCCAGCAGAACGAAGCTTGGATCAACTGCTAAGGCGCGCGCAATTTCTGTTCGGCGTCTTTCACCCCCGGATAGAACCATACCCATATTTTTTCTTACATGGGTAAGGCTGAACTCTTCCAACAACTTTTCCACTTTTTCCTTGCGCTCCTTTTTTGGAATGTCACGCATTTCCAACGGGGCAAGAATATTTTCCTCTACTGTGAGCTGCCGAAAAACGGAAGCTTCCTGGGCCAAATATCCGATGCCTCTTTTGGCACGCTGATACATGGGTAGCCCAGTGATCTCCTCTTCATCAAGAAATATCTTTCCTTCGTTGGGTTTAATCAATCCAACGATCATATAAAAACTCGTGGTTTTGCCTGCTCCGTTTGGTCCGAGCAACCCCACAATCTCGCCTCGCTTTACTTCAACAGAAACATTGTTGACCACGGTGCGCTTCTTGTATTTCTTGACTAAATGTTCTGCCCGTAAAATCATGCTACTCAAATTTGATGTCCTTTGCTCGGAGTTGAATCGAAGTTATGCCGTTGTATGTGTTTTCCTCTATCGTAAAAGCCATTCTGAAATTGTCGCCACTCGCCAGCCTTGAGTAGTATTCACCCATATCGAACCCGACGACTTGAAAAACGCAATCGCTTCCATCCTGGCTAACCAAAAACCGAACGTGCTTGTCCTTGAAACTCGAGAGCGAATTAGCTACATACAAATTCCTTGCCTCAAATGTTGGTTTTTGATTTTCCGGACCAAACGGTGCCATCTGTTTCAATATTTGGATGAATTTTGGCGTGATGGCATTCAGCGGCAATGCAATGTCTACTTCAACAACGGGTGTTTGCATGTCTTCCGTCAGCGAGGCTGATACCACTTCTTCAAATCGTTTCTGAAAAGCGCTGACGTTACTTCTGTTCAAAGTCAAACCAGCTGCATATTTATGTCCGCCAAATTTATCGAGAAGATCGCTGCAGTCTTCAAGCGCTCTGTAGAGGTCAAAGTCCTTTATGCTCCTGGCTGACCCTGTGACTTTGTCATTGGATTCGGTAAGAATCACCGTGGGCCGATAATATTTTTCAACACACCTGGCGGCCACAATTCCAATTACACCTTTGTGCCAAGAGTCCTTGAACAACACCGTTGACTTGGCGGTGCGAAGGGTTTCACTTGATTCGATCATTGCCACGGCTTCCTCAGTGATGTTCAGATCAAATTCTCTACGTAAATCATTTTTGATGTTCACTTTCTCAGCAAGGGCGTTCGCTTCAGTTTCAGACTTGGCTATCAATAACTCTACCGCGGCTCGGGCATGGGCCACACGTCCCGCAGCATTGATGCGAGGGCCAAGTGTGAAGACTACCCCGGAAATGTCGAGATCTGTCTTTATTGCTGCGATGTCTTTTAACGCCTTCAACCCAGGTCGGGGATTTTGATTTAACCGTTGCAATCCGAAAAAAGCCAATGTTCGGTTTTCGCCATTGATCGGGACAATGTCCGAGGCAATACTGACCGCTACCAAATCGAGATAGGCGAAAACTTCTTTTTCGTCTCTGAATTTCTTAGCGTAAGCATGGATTAGTTTGAAACCAAGCCCGCAACCACTTAACTCATTGAACGGGTAATTGCAATCCGCTCGTTTTGGATCAAGAACGGCAACGGCATTTGGAATTTCGCCGCCGGGCAAATGGTGGTCACAAATGATAAAGTCAATCCCTTTATGACGGGCCAGCGTCACCATATCTGCCGCTTTTATTCCTAAGTCGAGTGCGATGATAAGAGAATAGCCATTTTGTTCTGCCCAGATTATTCCGGTCTCGGACACCCCATATCCCTCGGCATAGCGGTCGGGAATGTAGAAGTCGCAGTTGGGATAAAACTCCTTGAGGTAGCTGTATACCACGGCGACCGCAGTGGTTCCGTCCACGTCGTAGTCGCCATAGATCAAGATTTTCTCTTGGCGTTGTATGGCTTGCGACAACCGTTGCACCGCCTTCTCCATGTCCTGCATGAGATAAGGATCGTGGAGGTGTTCTAGTGTTGGACGAAAGAAATTTTTTGCCGTCTCGTAATCCTTTATTCCGCGCTGCAGCAACACCGCCGTGAGATACGGGTTGACATTAAGTTTTTTTCCGAGGTCAGATATTTCCTCGGTTGTTGGAATGTGATTATAGACCCACCGCTTTTCCATCAATAATTACCACTCAAATTGAGAGAGCCGTCTTTCCCTAATTGTGCATTGGCTCCGTTGAAACCCTTCAATCCGTTTTTGCCGTCCCCACCGGGACCAAGCCCCGCATGTCCGCCTTGTCCTCCATCACCACCAATCCCCGCTAGACCACCAAAATTTTTGACGATCACCTTATGACCCAAGATCAGATGAAGATCGTCGCAAGCTTTGCAGCTAATATTCAGATTTCCTCCTCGTCCTCCGTTTCCGCCATTTGCACCGTTGCCCCCCTTTCCTCCATCCCCCGCTACACAAACTCGCGTGCCAGAACCTCCATCGCCGCCGATGCCTCCATTTCCACCGTCACCGCCGTCACCGCCATTGAGATTAACAGTGATTGATCCGTTTATCTTCAATGTACTGAAATACAATGAGAGGTTGATTCCATCCTGTCCGTTTCCTCCGTCAGTGGCATTGGCACCGGGAAATCCTCTTCGGCATGGCGCACGGGCGGTAATACCTCGCTCTCCGCGGTTTCCTGGGCTGCCATTGGCTCCATGCCCAAAGATTGAACAGCCCATTCCTACGATCGCTTACTTGGCATGAATGAAATTGTCTTTCTTGGTAAGGTTAAGGAAGATAGACGAGGAGTCTAGCATGATTAGCGTGTCGACCACAAGGATGTCAGAGTTTTCGATGACAAATTTTTCCTTTCTATCCAACACCAATTTGGTCACCCGAATTTGGCCTTTAACCGAAGAGACCAAAAGCAGAAAAACAAGGATAATTGCGGAACGAAACATCGGGCAAAAATAGGCACAAGTTTCATAGCGGAGAAACAAAAAACCCCGAGGTCGTCGGGGTTATAATTAGATGGAGTGGCAGAAATTCTTAGTTGCTACCCTCCGCTTTTTCTGCTTTGTCAGCCAGCACCCCTTCAAGTACATCTTTTATTTCTACTCGCTGGCCGTCCTTGAACGGAACAATCCAAGCGTCCTTCACACCCATTTCACGCATGTACTTCTTGAACTTGTCGGCTTCCCAATAGTCACGGAATACTCCAATCGTGAATCGTTGCTCACCCTTGTCTGTTGCTTCCCCGCCGAAGTTTGGATTGTTATCGAAATACTTTGCGAGGTCCTTGTTTTTGAATGCTCCGATCTGAACTTTGAATATAACACCCTTAGAAAAATCCATTGGGTTGATTACCGGCGCAGGAGGACTCTCCTTCAACTGTGCGAGTTCTGCCTTCGTAGAGGTTAGGTCGCTGCGCATTTTTGAGATTTGATCTTCAAGGTCAGCGATCTTTGCATTCTTATCGCTGATTTGGCCGTTGAGGGTGCTGAGTTGACCCTTCGCGTTGTTGGCTTCTGTTTCTGCAGCTTGCTTGGATTCAATTAAGCTCTTAAGCTCGGCAGGGTTTTTCGAATATTCTTTGGCTTTCTTTTTCCATTCCTTTTTTTCAGCCTTGGAAAGCTGAGCGAAAACTTGCATGCCGGAAAAAATTAAAGCCAGGCAGACGATAGTAACTTTAGTTTTCATCATTGCATAATGTGGTTTAATTAAGTAAAAGTAAAGAAATATTTTCTAACTTTTAATTCCGCGTCGTCCGCTAACCACAACCTAGATTTTTCTTCAGATCTCTATCGGAAATTCCACCAAAGTTGGAGCGATT
>Ga0310811_10009483_pt1 | contig 12567 bp, 9 predicted proteins | sample YCmetagenome_FD_207642 | JGI IMG/M metagenome (GOLD analysis project Ga0310811, IMG submission 207642) | Soil microbial communities from experimental microcosm in Duke University, North Carolina, United States - YC | ecosystem: Engineered > Artificial ecosystem > Soil microcosm > Unclassified ... | reverse complement strand
TTATGAAAAATAAGTGGCCAGGCCTCTTTTTACTATTCCTGATGCATTTCACCGTCGTCCAGGCGCAACACCCCGACGAACCACAGCTTCAAATCACTCCCTCCATCACCCGTACCGTCATCGACAGCCTCGGACAGGTACTGAAACAGCACTATGTCTTCCCCGATACCGCGGCAAAATGGTTTGCCTATATCGATAATGAATATAAAAGGGGCGCCTACGCCTCGATCCGCGACCCTCGCGAACTCGCCGACCGCCTCCAGCAGGACCTGCAAAAAGCCCATCACGACGGCCACTTTCACCTCCACTATTCACCGGGTATGGCAAAGGATATCGCCGATACCAGCAATGCCAGAGAGCGGCACAGGATCGGAGATTCCATCGGGCTGATCTTTGCACGCCAACGGAACTTCGCGTTCAGCAAGGCTGAGATCCTGCCGGGAAATATCGGGTATGTAAAGTTCAACGGTTTTGTCGGCTTTCTGAAAGAGGCCCGTCCCACCTTCACCGGGGCATTCCGGTTTGTCTCCAATACCAATGCACTCATCATCGATATGCGGGACAACGGCGGTGGAAGCCCGGCGATGGTTTGCCAGGTCGCGAGCTATTTCTTCCGGGAGCGCCACCACTGGAACGATATCGTCGATGCGCGGGGCAAACGGGAATTCTACGTCGATCCGGCCGATGCCGACGGCCTGACACTATCGATGCCCGTTTACATCCTGACCGCCAGACTCACTTTCTCGGGCGGCGAAGACTTCTGCTACGGCATGAAAGCCCTCCACCGGGCAACCATCATCGGCGACACCACCGGCGGCGGCGCCCACCCCGTGGGACCAGTTCCCGTCGTCATGGGATTCGTGGCCGATATCCCTTTTGCTCGCAGCCTCAATCCATACACGAACACAGACTGGGAAGGCACCGGCGTCGTACCGGACATCCCCGTAAGCTCAGCGACGGCACTCGACAGGGCACAACAAGCCATCTACACCGACTGGGCGCAGCACGCAACTACCGACCAGGAAAAAATGAAAGCGCAATGGTGGCTGGACGACCTCGCGGCCAGACAGCCGAAGACAACCGCCGCCAACCTGTCATCCTACAACGGCACCTACGAAGGCGGACTGGTCTTCTATACCGACCACGGAGACCTGTACTGCAGGAACGCTGAAAGAGGAAATACCATATTCAAATTACTTCCCGTATCAGCCGACAAATTCGTCCTCGACGAGAACGTACACGTAGAATTTAAAAAAGACCCCAACGGGAATTTCCAGGAGATTGCAATGCTGTGGAGCGACGGACGAATATCCAAAAAACGAAAGGCGAAATAGACCATCGCCGCGCATACCCGCGGCCACCACAACACCACACCATACGCGCGGAAGCACCCGTCACCAACACCGGCGGAAGCGCCCAACACCAACACCCGCGGCACCACCCTGCTTCCACAACCTCTAAACCCCTACTCCGGTTCATCCGGCCTCACAAACGGCCGGATGATCAACCTATTCCCCTTATCGAACGTAAAATAATTCCATATCCAATTGGTAAACACCAACAGTTTGCTGCGAAAACTCATCAACCCCGTGATATGCACAAACAACCAGATATACCACGCGATCCTCCCTCCCAGACGAATATTCCCCCGTAGATCAGCCAGCGCCTTCCCCCTGCCCACCGTAGCCAGCGCCCCCTTGTCAAAAAAGGCAAAAGGCCGCAGCTCCTTCCCCCGGACAACATGATTCAGATACTTCCCCACAAAATGCCCCATCTGTATCGCCGGCTGCGCCTGACCCGGTAACCCATGCGGCCACTTCTCCGATCGTTGCACCGAAATATCCCCGATAGCAAAGATCCCGGTGGCGCCGATCACACGGCAATACCCATCCACAATATAATGTCCTCTTTCCGTCCATTCCGGCTTCATCCCCTCCAGCATATTCCCCGTCACACCCGCCGACCACACTACCGTATAACTCTCTATCGTCTCTCCCGACCTCAGATGCACCGTCGTCCCGTCGTACTTGTCTACATAGGTCGAAGTCATCACAATTACTCCCAGCTTCTCCAGGTAGGCCTTCGCCTTCACACTCGCCGACGGCGACATCGCCGCAAGCACCCGCTCATTACTTTCTATCAAATAGATCTTCATCTGGCTCAGGTCCAGATGCGGATAATCCTTACAAAGGACATGCTTCCGCAACTCCGCTATCGCACCCGAAGTCTCCACACCCGTCGGGCCACCCCCGACCAGCACGAACTGAAGCAGCCTCATCCGCTCCACAGGGTCCTGTGTCATATCGGCCCTTTCAAAAGCCTGCATCAGCTGACTGCGAAAATTGAGCGCATCCGGTATCGACTTCAGCCCAAACGAATATTTCCGGATCATCTCATTCCCGAAAAAGTTCGACCGGCTCCCCGTCGCGATCACCAGATAGTCATACCCGATATTCCCCGCCTCTGTCACGACGACCTTCCCATCCGGGTCGACCCTGATCACCTCCAGCGCACGAAAATGAAAATCTTTTTTGTTGGAAAACTCCCTCCGCAGCGGAGTAGCTATCGCATCCGGCTGCAACCCCGCCGTCGCCACCTGATACAATAAAGGCCAGAAACTATTATAATTACTCTTGTCGAAAAGTATCGTCTGGAACAATTTATCATCCAGCGCCTTCAACGCATTGGCGCCGCCAAACCCTCCGCCGATGATGACTACCCTGGGCTTGTCCGTGTCGGGAATATTGAGCCGAAGATCGCTGACCTTGTCCATCGTCTTATTTTTCCTAAAGGTACTCCCTTCCCTCCACCCACATCAACCCACCCCTAAATGCTGCAACACATCCGATGGTATATACATCAGGTACGGGTCACGGGAAAGTATAAGTAAAAACTGGAGCCTTCGCCACGCCTCCCCTCTGCCTCGATAGATCCCCGGTGATTCTCCATCACCCGTTTGCAGATCGCCAGCCCGATCCCCGTCCCCGGATATTTCTCCCTTCCATGCAGCCTTTCGAACAGATCGAAGATCCGGTCTTTCATGTCCGGAGGGAAACCAATGCCGTTATCTGTAAAACTTATCTTATAAAACTCTTCCCCCTGCGGCGTCAGCGTCAACCGTTCCACCCCCACCGATATCCGCAAAACACGTCCTTCATCCCGATACTTGATGGAATTACTCAGCAAATTCGTAAACACCTGCGTCAGCTGGTGAGGGATACCAGCCACCACCGGCAATTGCCCGATCTCCACGACGGCCCCCATCCCCTCCAACGTATCACTCTGAAAGGCAAACACATCCTGCACCAGCGCGCCCAGATCGGTAGGCTCCGTCTGACCACTCTGCTCGGCCACATTCGTGTACGCCAGCAGGTCCGTGATCAGCGTCTGCATCCTTCCCGACGATGCCGCGGCCCTGGACAGCCATTTCCGCTGCAGATTCGACAGCACTCCATCCTTGTCGGACAACACCGCGTCCATATACGTCTGGATCTTTCGCAGCGGCTCCTTCATATCGTGCGCCGCTATATAAGCGAACTGTTGCAGCTCGCGATTCTGAGCCGCCAGCAGCCGCGAATTATGTAGTAGCCGGTCCTCCGCGAGCTTCCGCTCCGTCAGATCCCGCGTCACCTTCGAAAACCCGATCACATTTCCTTCGTCATCGTGCAGCGCCGTAATGACAATGCTTCCCCAAAACCTTGTCCCATTCTTTCTCGCCCGCCAGCCTTCATGTAAAGCCTTTCCTTTTTCCTTAGCTTCCGCGATAAGCCGCTCCGGTAATCCCGCTTCCTGATCGGCTGCAGTGTAAAACACCCGGAAATGCTGTCCCAGGATCTCCTCCTCCTTATAACCCTTGATCTTCTCCGCCCCGCGGTTCCAGGTCCGGATGTTCCCACCCCTGTCCAGCATCAAAATAGCATAATCTTCCACCTCACCGATCATTAAATGATACTGAGCTTCGCTCCCAACCTTCAAATAGTTTTCATTATCAGACATAATCATCGACTCTTGTATCAACAAGCGAAGTGCCAAACAGGACCGCAGGCAACTATACGGGTCAACACCCATCCGGTTCCCATTTCCTTCGTCTTCCGTGAAAATATTTCCCCGTGTCTATATCCCGTTTTTCCCCAACACCAACGTACTACGTATCAATGAATCCGCGTAACCACCTATCTATCAACAGGTCCGACTATTGCCCTTAACACGGTAGGCTTTAAATAGGATATTGAGATTTAGCAACGGCCCGGATTTCTATCTGGGCTTTTTTTTTAAGCTCCTCTGCAACCTCAGTTAACCATCAAACAACAAACCCGGAACGAAAAATTGTCTTAATTTCACACAAAATCGATCATACCATGCCAAGCGAAACTGCCATTCTCGCCGGCGGATGTTTCTGGGGAGTAGAAGAGCTTATCCGTCAATTGCCCGGAGTCACCAACACCACCGTCGGCTATACCGGCGGCGACGTCCCCAACGCAACCTACCGCAACCACGGCACACACGCCGAAGCGATTAAAATTGAATTCGACCCCGAACGCCTCACCTACCGCAGGCTCCTCGAATTCTTCTTCCAGATCCACGATCCCACCACTATCAACCGCCAGGGCAACGACCGCGGCACATCCTACCGCTCGGCCATCTTTTATGCCACCGACGCCCAAAAGGATACGGCCACCAGTCTTATCACGGAATTAAATTCGGCCCATATCTGGCCCTCACCCATCGTCACCCAGGTCGTCCCCGTCTCCGACTTCTGGGACGCCGAAAAGGAACACCAGGACTACCTGCAGAAAAACCCTCACGGCTACACCTGCCACTATGTACGTCCGGACTGGAAGATCACAACCACGGCCTGACACCGCGGTCAATCCCCGCGAAGCCGGGCCACCGCACCTAACATTCCTTCAGCCCTAACGGTATCTGAACGGCCAACCCGCCGTCCGACGTTTCTTTATATTTACTGTTCATATCCTGCGCAGTATTCCACATCGTGCTGATCACCGCATCCAGCGACACCTTCGCAAAATCCGGCGTACTCTGCAACGCCAGCTGCGAAGCCGTGATCGCCTTTATCGCCCCCATCGTATTCCTTTCGATACACGGTATCTGCACCAACCCTCCGATAGGATCACAGGTCAGCCCCAAATGATGCTCCATAGCGATCTCCGCCGCCATCATCGCCTGCCGCTGCGATCCCCCCACACACTCCGTCAACGCCGCCGCGGCCATCGCCGACGACACACCGATCTCCGCCTGACACCCGCCCATCGCCGCCGAGATAGTCGCACCCTTCTTAAAGATGCTCCCGATCTCAGAAGCCGTCAACACATACTGCAGTACCTTTTCATCCGCAAACCCATCGCAAAAGATCACATAATAAAGCAACACCGCCGGTATCACCCCCGCCGCCCCATTCGTAGGCGCCGTCACGACCCGGCCGAACGACGCATTCTCCTCGTTCACCGCCAGGGCAAAACAACTCACCCAGTCCAGCGTATACTTAAATCCGTTACCACCCTGCCGGATCGCCTCCACCCATCCCTCAAAATTGTCGTACTTCCGGGTCCCGATCAATTTATGGTTGAGCGCCGCCGCCCTCCTCTTCACATTCAACCCACCCGGCAGCATCCCCTCCGCATGACAACCGCGATAGATACACTCCCGCATCGTCCGCCATATCTTCATCACCCCCGCCCTCGTCTCCGACTCCGGCCTCCACGCCGCTTCATTCTCCATGACCACCTCACTGATGCTCATCCCCGTCTTCCTGCACCAGTGCAATAGATCATTATTGGTGTCTATCGGGAAAGGCAACTGCACCACACTATCCGCCTGCGGCTCCTCCCCCTCCTTTCGCACAAATCCACCCCCGATCGAATACCAGGTCTCCGCCATCTGCCTTCCATCCCCCCACTCCGCCAGAAAACTCATCGCATTCGGATGATAAGGCAACGTCTCTTCATATAGAAATTCAATATCTTTTTCCGGATCAAACCGCACCGTCACTCCCCCAGCCTCCCCCTCCTTCCCCGCGAGGCTCCCCCTGACCACCATCTCCTTCCTCAAATTTATCCCCTCGATAGTCTCCCCGATCATTCCCACGTCAAACGTCACGGGGTCCTCCCCCATCAGCCCCAGCTGAACGGCAATATCCGTCCCGTGCCCCTTCCCCGTTTTGGCCAGCGAGCCATACAGAAGGATCCTGACAGATACGATCCCCTCCAACCCAAACTTTTTTGAAATGGAATCAACGAACCGCTGCGCCGCGCGCCACGGCCCCAGGGTATGCGAGCTCGACGGCCCCACCCCTATCTTGAACATGTCGAATACGGAAATGCTTTCGTGTGGCAATGACAATGATTTCCAACAAAGATATATGAAAAAAAATCACCGTCTGTCATCTGGCCGACTCTCCCGCCATCACCAACTTCAACGACTCCGAATTGATACAATACCTCAACCCGCTCGGCGCGGGCCCGTCCGGAAAAACATGCCCCAGATGGGCATCACAAACACTACACTCCACCTCAACCCTCACCATCCCGAACGACTCGTCCTTCAGATACTTGATCACATTCTCCTTCACCGGCTGCGTAAAACTCGGCCAGCCCGTCTTCGAATCGAACTTTATCGTCGAATCGAACAACTCCGTATCACAACAGATACAATTGTACTTCCCCGGGTCATACCTGCTGCAAAGCTCCCCACTAAACCGGGCCTCCGTTCCCTTCCTCCTCGTGATCCGGTACTGCTCCGGCGTCAGAAGGGCCCTCCATTCTTCTTCGGTCTTCTCCACCCTCCTGTCGGGGGCAAGATTTCCTTTATTGGCGTAGTTGATAACATCATTCCAGTTGATCATAGCTAGTTAATTAGTTGCCTAAATTTACGACAATCCCCCGGCAGCAAAAAAATCTACTCTATCCTCAGGCTATCCACCGGATTGGCCATCGCCGCCCTCCCGGCACGAACCCCCATGACTAAAACCGCCAACCCAACCATCACCACCCCGCTCACCGCAAAGATCCACCAGCTCAACTCCGTATGATAAGCAAAATTCTCCAGCCACCCGTGCATCTGCCACCATGCCACCGGCACCGCGATCACCACCGCCACCAGTAGCAGCCGCACAAGATCCGCCGACAACAACCCAACGATCTGCCGCACCGACGCCCCCAAAACCTTCCTCACCCCGATCTCCTTCACCCGATGATTCGTTACAAAGATCACCAGCCCCAATAAACCCAGACAACTGATCAGTATCGCGATCCCGGCCGACCACGCCAGCAGCGTCGAAAGCTGCCGGTCCTCCGCATAAAAATCGCTGATCAGCTTGTCCATAAAGGAATAGTCGAAATCCAGATCCGGATACACCTGCTTCCAGGCCGCCTGCATCCGCTGGATCACCCCCGGCCACTGCGACGGGTCCCCCGGCATCGCCACGTGCATCACAAATCCATGCTTCAGCTCCGAAAAATAAACCATCGGACCAATAACCGACCGCACGGAAGCGAGATTAAAGTCCCGAACCACCCCGACGACCGGAAGAGGCGAAGAACCCAGGCTTATAAAATGGTTGACCGCCTCGCCCGGATTCACGAACCCAAGCCGCCTCGCCAGCGATTCGTTGATAACGACCTCATTAGCCGTATCGGATACGCCGATATTCCTCCCCGCCACCAGCCGAAGCCTATAGACGGTCATAAAAGCCGTGTCCCCAAACCTCGAATCCACATCCAGCTTAAGATCCTGCTTCCCCTCCCTGTAACTGATACCCGACGCCATCCTCCCCCCAAATGCGGGTGACTGACCACCCAAACTCACATGCTCTATCCCCGGTATCTTCCGGATCTCGTCCCTAAGAACATATTTCTTCCTGTTCGGACTCTGAAAATCAAAAGGCACATAAAAATTAACGATAGCATCCTTCCGGAAACCCATATCCTTCTCAACGGAATAATGTATCTGCCTGTCGACCACAAACACCGCGACGATAAAGACCTGTGCCGTTGCAAACTGAAATACGATCAGCACCTTCCTCAGCCACTCGCCCCTCCCGCGGCCAACAACCACGCTATTCTTCAGCACCGCCACCGGCCTGAACCGCGAAAGCACAAACGCCGGATACAACCCCGCGATAACGCTCACCACCACAACCAGTAACAACAAAAAACCCCACACCATCGGCTGCACCAGGAACCGGCCAAACTTCAACCCCTCCGGCATAAACCCCGAAAAAGCCCGCAGCAGCAACGGCGCGATCAGCACACTCACAACCGCCGCCAACGCCGTTAGTACAAAAGTCTCAGCCAAAAATTGAAAAATAAGCTGCCCCTCTCCACTCCCCAACGTCTTCCTGATACCGATCTCCTTCGCCCGCTCCGCCGCATGCGCCGTAGAGAGATTGACAAAATTGATCGCCCCCAGTATCAATAGGAATACCGCCAGCAATATCAGATTGCGGAGGGTCGCCGGATTCACCTTCCCGTCAAATTCCACATTGGTGTGGATATCGCTCAGCGCCTGCAGCCAATGCACCTCCTTCGACTCCCCGACGTGCGAATGATACACCGCCGCCATCTGTTTATCCACAGTCCCGGGCGCAACACCTGGAAAAAGCTTTACCATCGCTATCGTCCCCGAGTTGACAAAATCCCAACTGTCCGGCAGATACTCCGCCCGAAGCCCCGGCTTATCCATCGTCGCCAAAGAAATGAACGCCCCAAACTCAAAATCACTGTTCGCTTCCAGATCCTTCACCACACCCGCCACCGTCGTCAGCAGCGTGTCACTGAACACGACCGTTCTCCCCACCACCTTCGACACAGGAACCCCAGGGAAATACAAACGCGCCCGGCTCTCCGTCAGCACCAGCCGCCCCGGCCCCCGGAACGACGCCCCCGGACCACCCTCCAGCCACTCATGAGGAAATATCCCGAAATAGCCGCTATCGGCAAACACGATCCTGCGCTCCTTATTAAGCACTAACGGCGCCCCGCCACCGCCGGGCACCGTAACTTTCGTATTCCAGTCTTTGTATTGGATGATCACCGCAGCGGTCTGAATACCCGCCGAACTCCGCGCGACCGCCCTGGGTAACGGCGCCGGCACCCCGGAGTTCTTCCACCCGTCCCCCTGCGACACGATCCTGTATATCCGACTATTGTCCGGCTGCCACCGGTCGAAGCTATAATCGTACGCAACCAGCATAAAAATGACCAGCGCAGCGCTGATGCCGATCGAAAGACCGAGCACATTGATACACGTAGCGGCTTTGTTCCTAAGAAAGCTCCTCAGTGCAGTCCTGATGTAGTTTTTAATCATAATTGCAATACCACTAAAATACCATTTTCATAAAAATCTAACAATCAAAATTTTACTGTCGCATACTTACAGGTAAGTGTACGAAATTGATACGAATGTTGTTCGGTTTGAAAAGAAATTCCCTTAGTTTTACAATCTCAAAGGCTCTGCTAAAATTATATCCTCTTCTCTGTCCATTCCCCAATATTCTCCTTGAATTCCCAGTATCGTTTTCTTTAATCTATTGTCAATTATTCATTGTCAAACTTTCGTTATGAGAAAAAGTTTAGCCGTTAGCCTTTTACCGTCCTGTATCCTCGTGCTCCTACTAATAACAGCCTGTCAAAAAGTAAAGATCATCGACCCGCTGCCTCCCTGCCAGATAACGAGAATCGTCATACCGGGCGACCTCCTGGTCGCCGCCAATCGCGTCGAACCCCGCACCTACATACCAAAAAGGATCGCCGCAAGACCCATGCACGTATTCAATGTCGCCTCCGGCACCGCCGACACCATCAACTTCACCTACAATAAATACGGAAATCCCACCAGCATGACCCACAAGCAGGACATCGGTGAGAATGCACTGTTCAGATACGACGGCTCCAACCGTCTCAGGGAATATATCAATATCTTCTCCAACGGCGCGGGCGACTTCTGGCACAGATACGCCTACGACAAGGTAAAGACCGACCAGATCATCGCCGACACCGCCTTCCGCGACTTCATCAGCTCTAATGGCCAGCTGATCGACTACAACGATATCGACCTCACCACATTTAAGTACGATTCGCTGTACCGCATCATCAAGTCCACAGAATATGTAAATGGTGATACCATCGTCAGGACCTACACCTACGATGGCAACGGCAACCGCCAGTACTCCGGCGCCACCTACGACAACAAGCCGAACATACACCTCACCAACGGGATATGGATGTTCATCGACCGGGAGTTCAGCATCCACAACCCCACCGACCACGAATCCTACACCTATAACACCACCGGCTATCCGCTGACGATAAACAACTCGTCCAACGTCGTCCCCGGCCTGGGCTTCATCATCATCGGCTACCCATTCGCCATCACCCGGGCAAGCTTCTTCTATTCCTGTTCATCGAACCAGAACCAAAACAACCAGGGCAACCAGAACAACCAATAAAACCCCTATACGGTTTCCCGTTCAAGCACCGGCTTCGTGGGCTCAAACACCTTCCTCGGCTCATCCACCGGCCTCTGCTCATCCGCATTCGCATGAAAAACCATGCGCAGCGCCTGGTCCCGCGTAAGATAAGCGACCGCCCAGTTGAACAGGGTCTTGACCTTATTATTGTAGTTGACGAGGGATATCAGGTGAATGAACAACCATCCCAGCAACGCCAGCGCCCCGCTCAGATGCACCCTGTGCTTTAGCAGATCGGCAACGGCATGGTGTCTGCCCACGATGGCCATCTCTCCCCTGTCAAAATACTTAAAGGGCCGCAAACGCTTTCCATTCGCCCGGCGCCTGAAATTACGCGCCAGCGTCTTACCCGTCTGGATGGCATACTGTGCCAGCTGCGGATGCCCCGACGGATACGCCGGATCCGTCATCTGTATACTGATGTCCCCGATCGCGTAGACATCGTCCAGTCCGATGACCCGACTATACTCATCGGTGACCATCCTACGGCCCGGACCCAGGCATTTCGATGGAATGCCCCCGAACTCATTGGCGATTATCCCCGCCGACCATATCAGGGTCCGGGCCTCGATGGTCTCTCCGCTCCTAAAACTAACAATGCCATCCTCATATCCTGTTACCCTGCTATTGAGCATTACCTTTACTCCAAGCTTTTCAAAAACTTGATACGTCTCCACGTGCGTCTTCTCACTCATCGCGCCCAGCAACGCCGGCCCGCCATCGACAATATAGATATCTCCGGGAACCCCTTTCAACTCAGGGTAGTCGCGGCCAAACATAAAATTCCGCATCTCCGCCAGCATACCCGCCAGCTCCACACCCGTGGGCCCTCCCCCGGCAACGACAAACGTCAGCAGCCTCCGCCGCTCTTCCGGGTCCTTCTCTATCGACGCCTTTTCCAAAGTCCGGACCAGCCGATTCCGCATCGCCAGGGCATCGTCGACATTCTTCAGGGAAATGGCATTTCTCCGGACGCTTTCGATGCCATAGAAATTCGTATGTGCCCCGCAGGCGAATACAAGATAGTCATAACCCAGCTCGCCATTGTTCAGCTGCAGGGTCTTCGTCCTTAGGTCTACGTTTCTGACCTCGGCCATCCGGTACTGTACCCGCTCACCACGAAATAATTTCCGGAAAGGGTAGCTAATGCTTGACGGCTCGAGAAAACTGGTTGCTACCTGATAAAGAAGAGGCGTGAAATAATTGTAGTTGTTTTTGTCTACGAGGATGATCTCGTAGTGATCGTTCCTGTAAAGGTTCGCCGCGAAATTCAAACCAGCGAACCCTCCGCCTACTACCACGATCCTTTTTCGATTCGTGTCCATACTAATTGTATTTAAATAGGTCCATCCGCTTTTTCCACCGCAAATTTACCCCAACTCACGCTTATTCAGATAGCACAGATCGAACTATTTAAGTAGTACAGACGCCCGCTCTATTTCTGATGCGGCTTCACCGTTAGCAGGCCTAATTTACCCACTAAACAGGCCATTTTTAGACACCCCCCCTGAACTATTTCGGGGTATTGTTCAGTACCGAACATACCCCCTTTTTCATCCCTTGCCCATCCAACCCTGCCGCCCTTTCTTTGCAGAATGAGATCCTCATTCATTGCAACCGCCTTCGTCTATCTCGTAACCACCTTTCACCACTTCTACGGAGCAAAGGTCTACAATACACCCTGGCGAAAAGACGTCGGCACCAACGGCGGGATCATCCTGCTAGCCTGCCTCCTTCTTCTATACCTGTACGATCACTACGGGAAAAGAACGTTTCTGATTCTATATTTGGCGATCAGCTTCCTCGTCTTCGACCTGGGCATCGGACTATTCGAAGGTCTCTACAACCACATACTAAAGAACATCCTCTTCTTCTCAGGCATGTCATCAACAACATGGCGGCGCCTCTTCCCCGCTCCCGCCTACGAGATACCCGACAACATCGTTTTCGAAAGTACCGGCATCCTCCAATTCTTCGTCGCCCTTATCTCAACATACTTTCTTCTCAAATGCTATCGCTCCACAACCATAAAACCATGACAAAAACACAACCGATCCTCCTCGTCCTCCTACCCCTCCACC
>Ga0310811_10009482_pt1 | contig 12567 bp, 9 predicted proteins | sample YCmetagenome_FD_207642 | JGI IMG/M metagenome (GOLD analysis project Ga0310811, IMG submission 207642) | Soil microbial communities from experimental microcosm in Duke University, North Carolina, United States - YC | ecosystem: Engineered > Artificial ecosystem > Soil microcosm > Unclassified ... | reverse complement strand
CCATCCCGCTGAAAGCTGCATTCCGCGGTGAGCGCAACGGAAGCCTATGACATAGGGCAAACCGCTTTGCCCTCTGTAGAGTGTAAACTCCTCACCCATGACTTTGATCGGCCGTGCCTGTCCGATCTTGAGCGCCGAACTTCGAAATACCGGCTGCCAAAACCGCTTCAGATATCTACCCGCCAGACCACCGTGCCCGATCTTTGATAGATCGTGACGCCACCGTTTGCGTCCCCTAGTCATCGCGTTGACTCCCAATGTACTTTTTATTGGACCGTCTGAAGGTCACCCATTGCTGGGGCGAGGTTATCCACTAGCCCTTTGATCTAGGTCGGCAACAAGGAACCCCCGCACAGACAAGGCTGCGTGCGGACATGTCGATCTCATGCAAGGCTATCAAGAAGCCAGCGAGACGCCAAACCTAATTGCCATGATGTGACAATCTAATCGATTGTATCACTCACGGATCGCGCTATCTGGGAATTCCGACTGGATTTGAGCTGGCCCGGAATACTTTGCTCACGCACGAAGCCATACGGCGAGGCGCGACATCGGACGGGGCGCTCCCGGCGTTGGCCTGCTCAACTGGCCGACCCGGATTCTCAACCTAAGGATAGCTGTAGAGCAGCCTCTTTGCGGCCTTATCGTACAGGAAGGCGCACTGCGGCTTGAGATGCCAAACCTCTGATCGCGTGAGTTGCTCGTATCCATCATCCAAAGAAGCGACCTTCGAGTCATCATCGCTCTGGATGTAGGGAGCGACCAAGCTTCCGAAGGCTACAATCTCAAGCGAAGGGCGAAGAAGCAGGGCGTCCACACGGGGCATTTTCAGCTCTACCTTGGGGCTCTCCAACAGGTAGCTCCCCCCGCCGCCAAAGGTTGGGCGCATGTCTTGGTCGCTGATCGCAACAAACCGTTCGAACCGCACATAGGAATCGTAGCGGAATTTGACCCCAATCCGCGTCTGGCCAAGCACCTTCGATCGAACCTTCTTCTCGTTGGCCATAAGCTCCAAGGCCGTGTCCGTGGTGAAGCCCGCGATCGGGCGTCCGATCGGCAGCGTGACCGTCAAAGTCTCCGTATCGGCATCGTATTTCTGGTGATCTCCATTGATTGGAATTCGGAACACCACTCGGTCCGGATCGCCAACGTAAAGGGCCAGCCTGTCGTGAAGACGCGTTTCAAACTCGGCCGTCGTCTCATAGTCACCCTTGGTCACCATAACCTGGGGCAGCTGACGCTTCACATTCGCGCCCATGACTCCGGCGACGACCTCCGCGGAAACCCATCGATCTAGCTTTGCTTTCACAGCATCGCAGCTCTCCATAGCCCTAGCCATGGCGGCGGCGCCCAGCGCCGTTCGCGCTGCCGCTTGAGTCGAGCTCTGAGCGCCCGAATTTGCGGATGCCCTGGGCGCAGCCTTTTTCGGCGGGTCAGCGGCGTGGGCCATCTGGGCTGCAGTAGCCGCGAGGATTACCCCAACGCAGATCGTCAAAATCTTACTCAAGGCCATCCCCCCAACCCGAATATGCAACTTAGAAGATTGTCGGGGTCAGAGCCAACACGCCGCTGTCGAACTGAGAAAGGCCGTCAGGCGGACACGGACTTGCGGTCCGCCGGCAGGGCGTTCAAGGCGGTTGCCGCCACCCGTTTGAGCGCCTGCCACTCCACGCCAACGCCGGCTTGCAAGGCAATCCCGTGGCCCACCGTCATGACATAGACCGCGAGCGCCGTTGGGTCCGCAATGACCAAATCACCTTCCGCCTTCGCCCGCTCGAGACGAGCTTCGAGGCGTGACTGAACCTCCACGCCACAGTCGATCAACTCCCGACGGATCGTCTCTGACGCGGCGCCGTGACAGCTCAGCGCACTGTTCACGCTCATACAGCCAAGCGTATCCGGATCTTGGGCGTAGAGGTCGCAGGCGCTGTTGAGGAAGCGCGCGATGGCTTCACGGCCCGTCGGGGCGGCTAGGGCGTGATCGACGAAGGCGAGCTTCTCGCGCACATAGAGATCCAAGGCCTTTTTGAACAACGCCTCCTTATTGCCGAAGGCGGCATAGAGGCTGGGGCGGTTGATCCCCATGGCGTCCGTGAGGTCGGTGAGGGAAGCGCCGTCATAGCCCTTGCGCCAAAACACTTTCAGCGCCGCCGCGAGCGCGTCCTTCAGATCGAATTCTCTCGGACGACCGACACTCACTTTGACGCTTCGTCCTTTCCAAGCCGCCTTTGATCTGGCGACGCCCTCTCCAGCCCGAGGGATACCCTCCCAGCCGCCACCGCGGCAGCTGGGAGGCATCCAGGGCAATGGGGAGGCTCTGCCCCAGAAACCTTAGTAGTGGAACCGCAGCGTCACCCCGAAGGTCAGCGGCGGAGCCGGGGAGTAGTCCCCCGCCGGCCCGGCGTAGTTGAAGGCCGTCGGGTATTTGGCGTTGAGCAGGTTCTGGCCCCATACATCGACCCCCCAGATGTGATCCGGAGACCGCCAGCCGACCGTCGCGCTGAGGAGCTGGAATGGCGGACGACGGAGGGCGTTCTGCGCGTCGAAGTAGGTGGTCGAGTGGAAGCTGACGTTGGCGTTGGCGGTTAGGTCGCCGGACGACGTCTCTACGTGGTAGCGAGCCCCCAAATTCCCCGACACGGGCTCGGCGAAGATCACCTCATTGCCCGTCGCATCGCCCACATAGGAGGCTCCGGCGACAGCTCCGGTGAACCGAATGAAACTCGCGTTCTTGAACGACGAGTATCGGAAATCGGCGTAGGTCGCGTTGGCCGTCAGCCGGAACTGCGGGGTCACCGCAACTTCAAGGCTAGCGTCGACCCCCTCATTACGAGCGGTCGCCGCGTTGCCGTTGACCGGAAGCCCGGTGACCGGGTTGACGTAGCGGATCTGCAGGTTCGTGACGTTGTAGTAGAAGCCCGCAACGTCAAGCAGCACCCTTCGATCGAAGAACTGCGACTTCAAACCGATTTCATAGGCGTCGATAAACTCCGCCTTGATCGGCGCCGACGCCGCGCCCCCAGCGCTCGTGATGTTGAAGTTGCCGCTCTTAAAGCCGCGGTTGTAGCTGCCGTAGGCCATCACCAGCGGGGTGATCGAATAGTCCAAGCTCGCCTTATAGGTCACGGCGTCTTGATTGCTGTCCGGCGCGGCGTTGACGACCTTGGTCAGCGGCGTGAGCACGCCGGCGGAGGTTAGGGTCTGGGTGAAGGCTTGGGTCAGGCGGTGATCGTCGTCGGTATACCTGACCCCGACGGTGATGTGCGCATCGTCGGTCCAGAGCGGCGCCGTCACCTGGCCGTAGCCCGAGTAGGACTTGGTGAGCTGGCTCCCGTAGAACCGGCTTTCCCCGCTCGCCCCCTGACCCGAGGACGTCCCCTTCAGTTTGAACGGATTGTACTCGGCAGTGTCTTCATAATAGAAGAATCCACCAATCCATTTGATCCTCGACGTGCTCGGCGACTGGATATTGAATTCTTCTGTATAGGTCGTTTCGTGCTGATTGAAGATATAGATCGAGAACGGCACCGGGATCACGGCGGTGTCCTCGAGCGCGTATACGGTCATGCCGCGACCGCTCGCAATGTTGGTCAGAACCGCCCACGGCAGCTCATGCTCGACGTGGATCGAGGCGCCGCCCTGCTCAACCTTGTGGTTTTGATCGATCGTCGAATTCGTATCGTAGTAGCCGCCTAGGGTCGTGTTCTGATACGGCGACTGGAAAGACCCAGGAACAGCCGACAGCACGATGCCCGGATCGACTCGCGTCTTGTCGTAGTCTGCGGTCAAGGTGACCGTCGTCTTTTCCGTGGGCGTCCACAGGAGCTTGGCGCGAGCGTTGATATTGTTGGTCAGGTCGCTGGGGTTGCCCGTGTAGAGGTTGTGCCCCCAGCCCTGCAGCTGGTCAAAGCCGGACACCGAGAGGTCAGCAGCCAGGTTTTTCGCCAACCCCGTCGTGCCATAAAAGCCGGCTGAGAAGGTGTTGTAGTTGGCATAGCCCAGCGTGACGTCCATCGACGGCGTTTGCTGAGGCGTTTTCGTAATGATGTTGATCGCGCCGGCTGCGGCGTTGCGGCCAAAGAGGGTCCCCTGCGGCCCTTTCAGGATTTCGATGCGTGCGATGTTGTTGAGCGTAAACACGGCGCCGCTCGGCGACGGCAGATACACCCCGTCGACATAGGTCGCGACCGGAGGCTCATTACCCTCCGCGCCCGTGTTGTTGCCGAAGCCGCGGATGTAAGCGGAAACGCCGGTGCCCGCCGTGTAGAAGTCGACCCCCGACGTGATCGTCCCGAGACTAATAACCGACGTCAGTTTCTTCTCTTCGATCGCCTGGCCGGTGACCGCAGCCACGGTGATCGGGACTTTCTGAATGTTTTCCGATCGCTTTTGCGCCGTGACCACGATTTCGCCAATGGTCAAGGCTGGATCGGCTGTATTCGCCTTGACCCCGCTTTGATTTGCAGCGGGCGGCGGCGCAGCAGATGTTTGCGCGTTGGCGGCGATAGCCGAGCCGAATGCGAAAAATATCGCGCTAGATAGAAATAAAGACCGCTTCATTTGCGACCCCCTCCCCAATTGATTGCATCTGACGATGTCTGTCTAAGCTTATTGGCCGGACCGAAACGCTCTTAGCGTCTCGACTTGGAAACGGCGCCCGGCGGTATTCGACGTCATGGCCGCCCAATGACCGGCGACACTGAGCTACTGCCCTTACAAGCCCGCAGAGGCGCTTTCGCGGGCAAAGCGGCTACGAAACGCCCTTACCTCGAGTGGCGTTAGCGCCCCTTTGGTTTCGACATATTTTTCATAACGCGATAATTTTGATGTTTCAAGCCGTAAAAGTTCCCATATGACGGTCTTGTGGCGCCACAGGCCCGGCCTGCCCAAGGCCGTACGGGAACCGCCGTGGCCGGATGAAAAGCCTTGTGCATTCGCCAACGGCCCCCGGACATAAATCTGCGGACTTATTGTCTGATGAGATTTTTTACGATATCTCGATCCGGCAAACGGTTACCGCGACGCCGGCCCCTTACCAGCGGGTGATGAAGCGATGGCGGGGGAGGATCGCGGAAGATGATCAAAGATTTTCTATTGAACCGCGGTAAGCCGTCGGTGCCGTTTGAAGAAATCAAGAACTACATCGAATTCACTCATGCGCCGATGGCGATGGGCAACGGCGCGATTTCGACGTGGATGCGCCGATTTGCTCTGAACCATGTTGTCTTTGATACGGCGTGGGATTGCTGCCTGTATCGCCCCCTCTCAGGGCTCGTGACCATCCCAGAACATGACGTTGGCGGTTGGGATGGCTTCAACGACATCGTCAAAGACGAAGACTACCTAGCCACCATCCGCCCCAACGAAGTCCATCTCGTCGAAAAGCTATTCTACGCTCAGCCGCAATTTGTGCAGATCGACGACGAACGAACGATCTTCGCCTCCGGCTCCCCTGGAACGCTGAGGCTGTTTGATTTCGTGCGGCGGCCAGAAGCAATGTCGCGCGAAGACTTTGAGCGCCGGTTGGAGGACGATGGGGCCTGGGCGGCGGCGCAGCCGCAATACCGTCAAGCCGTCGCCCAGCGCGTGCACAGCCTTGTCGGCGTCGGCGCACCGCCGATTGGCGCTGCGCTCGAGCCTTTCGATGCGGTGGTGGAGGCTTGGGTGGCCGACGGAACGCTGCTTGCGACGTTGGTTGACGAGCAAAAGCAAAGGCGAGCCGCCTTCGTCGACCCAGAGCGCTCGATCAGCGCCATGACCAGACAGCACATCATCCGCGGTTAGATCTCGGGCGCCCGGATGCCGCCCTGATCGCAGGCTGCGCAACGGGCCGCCCGCAACCCTGTCCATGAAGCCTTAGGGGGAAAGACGCTTTGGCCGACGTACAGAAGTCTCCGACCATCCCAGGACGCCAGGGCCCCGAGGACATCGGCCCGATCAGCGTCGTCCATCAACTGGTCGTCAAGCCAGGCTGTTTGGCCGCCGCTCACCGACTGATGACCCAAGACTATCCCGACAGCCTGGCCCCCTATGGCGTGCGTCTTAAGAGCGTCCTGTGTTCTCCGGTTGAACCGCCCGGACAGCCCACCGACTTGCTGGTGATCCTAGAGTACGAGAACGCCGCTATGTTCTGGGTCGAGCGCAGCGGCACCATGCGCAATGCAGCCGACGCGGCGACCCTCTGGGAAAAGATCGACCAATTGGTCGTGCGACGGGAGCGCAAGCTGCTGACCCCAGAACCCGTGTCTTGGCCGCCGCCCACGCCGGAAACCTCTTCCCCGCGCCTGTCCCCCAACCTCCACCAGACAACGCTCATCTTGAAGCCCGCCGCGCCCCTCAACGCCTCTGAACAGGCGGCCTGGCTATCCGCGATCGACGCATTCACGACAGGCAATCCAGAAGTGTCCGCCAGCGGCGCAGGATTCCACATCATCGCTGGCAGCAGCAGCCTTCCGGAACATCTGAGTTGGGACATCGTGACCTCAGCGCCGGCCGACATCGCGCGTCTGCTCAAGGTGCTGCCAGGCGCGGCCGAGGTGGTGTTGGCGCTCCGGTTACAGGGCGCGGCGTCAATGGCGGCGAGCAAGCCGCTCACGTCTGGGTTTAAGCGGGTGGTTTTGACCAGGGCTCTGCCGGGTCAAGAGGCGCGCGTCGACGCTCTGTTTGAGGTGGTTGGCCGCAGCACGGACATCATCAAAAACTGGCGCGTCAGCCGCATCGACCCCGCCTCCGATCCGGCCGGCTGGACGCACGCGTTTGAAATGGAATTCGAGAGCCTCGCGGAAATGGCCGGGCCTTATCGCAGCTCGCCGTACCACTGGGCGATCACTGACTCGCCGTTCCACCCAGAGACGCCAAATCGGGCCGGCGCGGGCTTCCTCAACTGCATCTACCCGATACAGCGCTCGTATCTCTGCCAGGTGTGACACGGGCTATGACGCGACAGCCTGTGACCTGCGACGCGCGCGACGCCGAACCAGGGACCAGGCCCGAGAGCGAACGGAAGTGAAGGGGCGTAGGGGCGGGCGCTCGCGAGACACTGGCGACAATGTCGGTCTCGCGGGCGCCCATTTCTATCCTCGTCGCCCTTTCGCCAAGATCCAACACCGGGCCCGCGCCCCCTCCCCTCCGTCACGCTATGCAAAAGGCGCAAGGCGCTTCACGCGCTGACGCTGTCAGTGGGTTTCCACCATTCTGCACTAGGGGCTTTTGCAGCGCGGATGGCGACGGTTGTCGCCGCCGCGCGTCAGTCCTCGGCGTTGTCGACGCCCTGAGCTGGCCGCTGGCGACCGCCGCGTCCAAGCCCCATGGTCTTGGCGAGGGCGGAGCGGCTGGCCGCATAGTCGGGGGCGACCATCGGGTAGTCTGCGGGCAGCCCCCACCTCGCCCGGTACTCGTCGGGCGACAGGTTGTAGGCGGTCCGCAGGTGGCGCCTCAGCGACTTGTACTTCCGCCCGTCCTCGAGGCTGATCAGGTATTCCGGGGTGATCGACTTCTTGATCGGCACGGCCGGGATCAGCTTGGCGGGGGGCGCCGCGGCGTCAGATGCGCCCGACGCGACAGCGACCAAGGCGGCGTAGGTGCTGTGGATTAGGTCCGCGATCTCCTCGGGCGGGAGCGCGTTTTGGGCGAGATAGCTCGAGACGATGTTCGCCGAGAGTTCAGTCAGCGTTGCGTTGGCCAAGGCGTCCTCCCCGGTGGCTCGCCGCGCTTATATCAAAGCCCCAGCCCGGACAAGGACGGCCCCGTTTAGACGGGCGCCCCGCGCCCGCCGCAGTGCGTCGTGAAAGAGGCGGAGGTCCCCGCCCCGCCCCTTTCACCAGGTTGGCGGTCTTGCCCTGAACCCAAGACCGCCCGCCACATCAGCTCCTGAGCTAGACCCTCAGAAGTTGATCCCCGCCGTCACCCCGAAGGTGCGCCCGGGCGCCACTGAGAGCAGATTGCCCACGGGGAGCTCCGCAGTCAGTTGCTCGGCGTACACGGTGTCGCCGAGATTCTTGCCCCAGAGCGTCACCCGGTACTTCTTGGCCGCGCCGAACGACCAAGTCGCGGAGGCATTGACCAGGGAGTACGGCGCTTGACTGAGGCGGTTGTCGGGACCCGCAAACCAGCGCCCGACGTAGGCGTAGGTCGCGTCGAGCGCGATCGTGTCCTGGCCAATGTGGAACGCGTAGTCGACGCCGAAATTGCCCTGCCAATCCGGCGCGTTCTGCAGTCGCTTGCCGCTGGCACTCTGGTTCGGGAGCTGCACGAGGCCGCCGCCCGGAGCCACGTCCGTCACTGAGATCGGGAAGTCGCCATAGCGTCCGTCGAGATAGGACAGCCCGCCCGTGAGAGTCAGACCGGGGATCGGGACCGCCGTTACGTCGAGATCGAAGCCTTTAACCGTGGCCTTGCTGCCGTTGTAGATGTCGATCAGCGCAGCCTGATACTGGTTCAGCTGAATCCCACGGTAGTCGTAGTAGTAGGTCGCCGCGTTGACGCGCAGTCGGCGATCGAAGCCCTCAGCCTTCACCCCGATTTCGTAGGCGTCGAGCGTTTCCGGGTCGAACGGCTTGGGGGCAGCCGCCGCCGGGTCGTAGCCGCCGTTTTTGAAGCCCCGGTTGTACGACACATAGGCCATGAAGGTGTCGCCGAAATGGTGATCCAAGGCGACCCGCCAGGTGGGTCGGTCAACGGTGTTGCTGGCGCTATAGGGTGACAGGGGGAACCCATCGAAGGTTCCGCCCGGGCTGCTGATCGCCTTCTTCTCGCTCGTATACCGCAGACCGAGCGTGAGGTTGGTGAGGTCGTCGATCTTGTAGGTCGCTTGGCCAAAGGCCGAGTAGGAGTCCGTATTTTGATGCGTGGTGAGGAGCTCCTGGCCGAACGTGCCCGGCACAAGGCCGAGGGCAAGGCCGTGAACATCCGCCGGCACGAATCCGCTGTTGTAGCCAAAGTAGAACAGACCCACGACCCAGCTGAGCCGGCCAGCCGTCGCCGACTCTAGGCGGAGCTCTTGGCTGTACTGCTGGCTTGGCTCCTTGACGTCGATGGTCAACACCGGCGCCGGATTGCCGTCCGAGTCAAACAGGGCGTAGTAGTCATATTTGCGATAGGCCGTGACGCTGACCAGCTTGACCCCGCCGAACGTCCGCTGGGCGTTCAGCGAAATGCCGTATTGGGTGATCGCGGAGTTCTGGTCGTCGTTGGTGTCGGTATCAAACGGCTTGCCCTTGTAGACATATCCGCCGAGCTGAACCTGGCCGTAGACCGGCCGATAGGCGGGGTTGATGTCTTGCGATCGCGAATAGTCCGCGATGAGCGTCACCTTCGTGTCGCTGTCGGGGCGGTAGATCCACTTTGATCGCAGTGCGAGGTCGCGGTTCCGATAGACATCGGTGCCGTCGTGCACATTCTTGCCGAAGCCCTGCCCCATATAGCTGACGTGAAGCGCGATATCGGCGGCCAGCCCCGGCGCCACCCCGCCGCTCAGATAGCCGTCGCCAACGGCCGTCTCCTGGCTGCCGTAGGTCAGCGCAACGCTGCCGTTTTCTTGCTCGGTCGGGTCCCGGGTCGTGATCTGGATAAGGCCGCCCGTAGCGTTTCGCCCAAACAGCGTGCCCTGTGGGCCTTTCAGCACCGAGATCTGTTGGATGTTGTTGAACGACAGCACCGTGGCCGAGGCGGCCGCGTAGTAAACATCGTCCACGTAGGTTGAAACCGAGCTTTCATTGCCGGCGGCTGTGTTGATCGTGCCGATACCGCGGATGCGCGGTTGCCCTTCGCCGCCATTGGTCGAGAAGAAGAGGCCGGGGACGACCGAAGTCAGGTCGAGAACGCCAGACGCCCCCTTGTTGCTGAGCGACGCTGCACTGAGCGCCGTGACGGCCACCGGAACGTTTTGCAGATTTTCCGCCCGCTTCTGCGCCGTGACCACGATCTCCGGCAGAACATTGTCCGACGCCGCTCCGGATTGCGGAGTTGAAGCGGCGGCCGGCGCCTGCTGGGCGGCGGCCAAGCCTGGCGCGCATAGCAGCGCAGACGGCGCCACAGCACACAGCATCTGCATCAGGCGGACGCGACGGAATAGACTCTTCATTGGTTTCCCCCTTCTCTTAGGAATAATTATGGTTGTGTTAGATAATATTCAGCCGCTTCCATGCAGCCATTCGACGAACTCTAAGATTGCCGACATGCTAACGACGGACGTTAACTGCTGTCGTTTGCTGATAAACTGAAGACCTATTGCGCCTGAACGGCGAGCTGCGCCTGGTTTTGCTTCGCGCATGCGATGGCGAAGGCGATCTGCCCGTCCTGGAATTCGGCGCCCGGGTGGTGGAAGTCGATGCAGTGGCCCGATCCGGTGACCATCGCGGCATCCACGCTAGGCGCGCTCGAGAACGCCCGCCGGATACGGTCGACTTCCCCCGGCTCTTGCAGCACGAGCACGTCGTGCTCCGCCTGCCGGTAGTGCACGGGCACACGAATCTTGGCCAAGACGTCCTGCGAATGAAGCGGCCACCACAGACACACCTCTTCGACTTCGCGAAACACGGGCGGGTAGTGCGCCATGGCGGCCATCCGAGGGGCGCTGTCGGCATAGGTGCCCGGCAAGCCGAACATGGTCGCGTTCATCAGCTCGACCGTGACTGGCATGCGGCCTTGCGGCGGGTGCAAATCCAAAAAGCCGGGGCGGCCTGGAGGAGACGCCAAGCCACATCCCGAGACCGCGATACCAAGCAGGGGCCACGTCGGATTCAGGGCGGCGATGAGCATGGTCGTCGCGGCGCCGATCGAATGACCGACCAGCACCACGCCGCTCGCGCCGTCAGCGTTGCGCTGCCAAAGATCCGCGATACCCGCGCTAATCCGTTCAGCGTTCGCCTGCAAAAGCCCCGCGCGATCCGGCAGCGCTGTGCTTGCGCCGTAGCCCGGCCGATCGATGCCGATGGCGGTGCAACCAGCAGCGGCGGCCCGATCCAGCAAGGAATAGCCAGGAATATCGAAAAAAGCCGAGGTGTAGCCGCCGCCGTGAATGCCGATGATCAGCGGTCCGCCGGCTAAGCGGAACGACTCTGACGGGTCGGTCTGGCGTCCCGAGAGCAATCCATCACGCAAATCAATCAGTACGTCTTTGTTCATTGAAGTCTTCCTCCAACAGCAGGCGCGCGGCTCACTCGGGAGAGCACGCCAGAAGCCGACGCCTTGGCCATCGGCTGTCCACCACGCCGCCGATAGACTTGGTTCTCGTATTCTAATAATTTTGTCTAATTCGATTGACGCCAAAAATCGTCATACGATTTGTAACTAGCGGTCATATCGGTTTTGTTTGGGCCCCAACCCCGCTCCTGGCAGCGTCTCGCGCCTCGCCGGCATGAGGCCCATCCGTCCGCCGCCAAGCATCGCCGTCGCGACCGCCGCAAGCCCTTGACCGCGATAGCCGCTCTCAGCCTGGCCGCTGCTCGCACCCAGTTGGAATTGCTGAACGCGTTTGAAGCCCGTCGCTAGCAAGACAGATCGTGCTTGCCTGGGAGATGGAAAATGTTTTGGCCACCTTTTGACCTAGGAGCCTAAAAGCCGGGAGCTGATTTACACCCTTTGACCGAGGCGCCGATGGATTTCTTAGTCGATATTGAGATCTGCATGCCGCCAGATTATGACCCTGACAGCCTTGTTGATCTTCTCAAGCGCGAAAGAGCTCGCGCAGCCGAAATCGCCGACAGCGGTTTCTTTAAAATGGTTTGGATCGTCCCCGGTCAACGCGCCCGGATCATGGTGTGCTCAGCCACCGATGCACGTGATCTGCATGACACGATCAATAGTCTTCCAGCGGTCAGATGGAATCGGTACCAGGTCACACCGCTTATTGAGTGTGAAGTTGGTTCACCCATCTGCATTTCGAACTGAGGGCGACACAGATGCAGTTTCTCGTGAGAATGCTTAGCCTGATGCCCGCAGACTTCCCCGCCGCTGAACGTGAGCGCCTGCTCGCCCTCGAGCAGGAAAGGTCGAAGGCTTTGTCTGAGAGCGGCAAGCTCGTCGCCCATTGGAAGGTGCCGTTGCAGGGCGAGACGGTGACGCTCTGGGAAGTCGCCAGCCCTGAAGAGCTCCACGAGCTCGTCAATACCTTGCCGGCCGCCGCTTGGGCCAAGGCTAAGGCGACGGCCTTAGCGCCGCGGAACCTGCAGCAGCACGCCAAGGATCCCTCTAACAAGATCGCTTGAGATCGCCCTCAAACGTGAGGGCTGTCCGCGGCGACAGGAAAGCGGCGAGAAACGACCACATCGGTCTTTCGACAACATCGCCAGATGTGTTTTTGATTTGAGCGCGCCGCGATGCGCAAATCTCAGATTTTCGAAGATCTGTTCGCGAGTGACAGGGGCCGTCTAAACTTGAAGTTCGACAATTCGACACATCCATATTCGGTGAAATAAGGCATGAAGCGCGATATTATGGAAGTCGACGTGATCGTTGCTGGCTCTGGCAGTGCGGGGATGACGGCGGCGGTGGTGGCGGCCAAGAGCGGCCTGAAGGTCTTGTTGGTCGAGAAGACCCGCTATTTCGGCGGCACCACGGCCTTCTCGG
>Ga0310811_10009481_pt1 | contig 12569 bp, 13 predicted proteins | sample YCmetagenome_FD_207642 | JGI IMG/M metagenome (GOLD analysis project Ga0310811, IMG submission 207642) | Soil microbial communities from experimental microcosm in Duke University, North Carolina, United States - YC | ecosystem: Engineered > Artificial ecosystem > Soil microcosm > Unclassified ... | reverse complement strand
GTCGGCACTCGCCGCTTCCATGGCCTCGATGGGACCGACTACCGACTTCCGCGTGTCGATCACCGACGCCGCGGCGGCGGATGCGTATCCCATCGCGAGCATGACGTACCTCCTGCTGCGCAAGACGAACGACGACCCGGTGAAGACCGAAGCCCTCATCAAGTTCGTATGGTGGGCGGAGACGGTCGGCCAGGACAAAGCCACGCCGCTGGGCTACGCTCCGTTGCCCGTGGCGCTGCGCCCCTGGATCGCCGATCGCCTCGCCTCGATCGAGGCGGGCGGCAAGAAAGTGTGGACGGCTTCGGCAGCTCGTTAACCCTCCGAACGGCTGCCGGCTTCACCCCCGCAGGGCGTTCCCCTGCGGGGTTTTTTTGTCTCCCCGGGGTGACCGGATCGTTACACCGTCGTGACCGACCTGACTCCGGGCAGGCATAGCTTGCGCAGGTGACCACCGGCATGACAGAAGCCCCACCCCAGCCGAAGGATGCGGGCCGGGCCGCGGTGCAGGCGGCGGCCCCGGTCGTGCGCGCCACGCGCAACTTCGGCGACCCCGCCTACCGGTTCTTGCTCACCCTGCTCGCGCTGGTCCTCCCCTTCCTGCTGCTCGCGATCGGCGGACAGCTCTTCGTGGGCGGGTGGCCGGCACTCAGCCGGTTCGGGGTGAAGTTCATTACCAACACGACCTGGGATCCCGTCGCCGAAGTGTACGGCGCGGCGCCGATGATCTTCGGCACGATCGTCTCGTCGCTCCTCGCGCTCCTCATTGCGGTGCCGCTGGCGCTTGGCACAGCGATTTTCCTCACCGAGTTCGCCCCGAAATGGCTGCGGCAGCCGATCGGCTTTCTGGTCGAGCTGCTCGCGGCGGTGCCGAGCGTGGTGTACGGCCTGTGGGGGATCTTCGTCCTCGTTCCGATGCTGCGGGGCATCGTGGTGCCGCCGCTGCGCGCGACGCTCGGCTGGACGCCGTTCTTCCAGGGCGTGTTCTACGGCCCCTCGATGCTCGCCGGCGGGGTGATCCTGGCGATCATGATCGTGCCGTACATCGCCGCCGTGTCCCGCGAAGTGCTGCTGGCCGTTCCCGCCACCCAGCGGGAAGCGGCGCTCGGCCTCGGCGCCACCCGCTGGGAGGCGGTGTGGAGCGCGGTGCTCCCCTACGGGCGGGCCGGAATCATCGGCGCCATCATGCTCGGCTTCGGGCGCGCGCTCGGCGAGACGATGGCGGTGACGATGCTGATCGGCAACCGGCACGACATCGGGGCATCGCTGCTCGCCCCGGCGTATACCATGGCCGCCGCGATCGCCAACGAATTCAGCGAAGCCACGACGCCGCTGTACCTGTCCGCTCTGGTGGCGGTCGGGCTGATGTTGTTCCTCGTGACCATCACCGTGAATGCGCTGGCGCGCATCCTCGTCTGGCGAGTCGCCAAGGGCGCCGCCGTCGGGAGCAAGGCACTGTGAGCGCCCGCGCGGTCCGCCGCCGCGTGAGGAGCGCGGTGATGACCGGTCTCGTCGCCGCCCTCGCGCTGCTCGCCGTGGCGCCGCTGCTCTTCATTTTCGGCGATCTGATCCACAAGGGCGCCAGCTCGATCGACTGGAACTTCTTCGTGAAGAGCCCCGTCCCGGCCGGAGAAGCGGGCGGCGGAGTGTCCAACGCGATCGTCGGCACCATCATCATCGTGGCGCTCGCTTGCGTCGTCGGCATGCCGATCGGCGTGGGGACGGGGCTGTTCCTCGCCGAATTCGGCAACGGCCGGCTGGGGTGGAGCGTCCGCTTCATCGCCGACGTGTTGAACGGGACGCCGTCGATCGTGGTCGGCATCTTCGCCTGGACCTGGCTCGTAAAGCCGGTCGGGCACTTCTCGGCCCTCGCCGGTGGGGCGGCGCTCGCGATCCTGATGATTCCGATGCTCGCTAGGACCACCGAAGAGATGGTCCGGCTCGTCCCCAATTCCCTGCGTGAGGCGGCGCTTGCCCTGGGCTATCCCCGCTGGCGCACGTCGCTCACGATCGTGGTCCGCACGGCAATGGGCGGCATCGTGACCGGCGCGCTGGTGGCGGTGGCCCGCATCGCCGGAGAGACGGCGCCGCTGCTCTTTACGGCGCTCGGCAATCTGAACTTCTCGACTTCCATCCGGGAGCCGATGCAGAGCCTCTCGCTGCAGATCTTCACCTACGCCACGGGACCGTTCGAGGAATGGCACCGCCTCGCGTGGGCGGCGGCACTGGTGCTGATGGCGCTCGTCCTGACCCTGTCCCTGGCGGCGCGCTGGGCCACGCGGCAACGCTATGGGTCCTGAGCGACCGATGGCGCGGCTCGCCAACGCCCCCGGCGTCGATGCGCGAGTGTCCCAGCCAGCCCCGGCGCGGGTCGAGCCGTCCTCCCATGGAGTCCGGCGGATGGAGCGTCCAGAAGAAGCCAAACGGCCCGACAACGCGCTGGTCCGCATCGAGACGCGTCGCCTGAGCGCGCTGTTCGGCCGCAACATCGCCGTGAAGGAGACCTCGCTGTTCTTCCCGACGAATACGGTGACGGCCATCATCGGTCCCTCGGGGTGCGGCAAGAGCACGTTCCTGCGCTGTCTCAACCGGATGCACGAGCTATCGGACGGCGGCTGGTCGACGGGGTCGGTACTGCTCGACGGCGCGGATATCTACGCGGCCGGAGTCGATCCGGTGGCGGTCCGCCGGCGCATCGGGATGGTGTTCCAGCGCCCCACCCCCTTCCCCACGATGTCGATCTTCGACAACGTGGCGTCCGGTCTGCGGGTGGGCGATCGGGCCTACCGGAAGGCGGAGATCGAGGAATCGGTGGAGCGCGCGCTGCGGCAGGCCGCCCTGTGGGATGAGGTGAAAGACCGGCTGCACACCAGCGCGGTCGCGATCTCGGGGGGACAGCAGCAGCGGCTCTGCATTGCGCGCGCCGTGGCGCCGCGCCCCGAGGTCCTGCTGCTCGACGAGCCGACCGCCTCGCTGGACCCCGCCGGCACGCAGCGCATCGAGGAGCTGTGCCACGAGCTGAAGCGGCAGTACACGATCGTGATCGTGACGCATAACATGCAGCAGGCGGCGCGGGTGTCGGACTACACCGCCTTCTTCTATATGGGCGAGCTGATCGAAATCGACCGTACCACCCAGCTGTTCACCAAGCCGGCCAAGGAGCAGACGGAAGCCTACCTCACCGGGAGGTTCGGATGACCAACTCGACGCTGGTGTCTCAACCGGCGGTCCCGAGTCGGCGTCCCAGCCTCTCGGTTCACCGTGGAACCACGCTCTTGACCATTCCGCCCGAAACGGCCAACCCGTTCCCCATCGTCGACGTGCGGGACTTCGCGTTCTGGTACGGCGCGCGGCAGGCGCTCGCCGACTTGACGCTCACGATCCCGCGCCGCGCCGTGACGGCCCTGATCGGACCGTCGGGGTGCGGGAAGAGCACGTTCCTGCGGTCGCTCAACCGGATGAACGACATCATCGCCGACACGCGGCACTCGGGCGAGATCCTGCTCGACGGCGTCTCGCTGTACTCCTCGGACACCGACGTCGTGGAGCTGCGGCGACGGGTGGGGATGGTGTTTCAACGCCCCAACCCTTTCCCCAAGTCGGTGTTCGACAACGTCGCCTACGGCCCGCGCATCAACGGCTTCGCGGCGGAGCGCGAGATGGCGGAGCGGGTCGAGCTGGCGCTGCGGCATGCCGCGTTGTGGGATGAGGTCAAGGACCGGCTCGACGACCCCGGCACCGGGCTCTCGGGGGGCCAGCAGCAACGGCTCTGCATCGCCCGGGCGCTGGCGAACGAGCCCGAGATTCTGCTCATGGACGAGCCGTGCTCAGCGCTCGATCCGATCGCCACGGAGAAGATCGAAGAGTTGATCCAGGAGCTGAAGCGCGACTACACGATCGTGATCGTCACGCACAACATGCAGCAGGCGTCACGCGTTTCGGAGTTCACCGGCTTCTTCTACCTCGGTCGCCTGGTTGAGTTCGGCAACACCGCACAGCTGTTCACCACGCCGTCGGACGAGCGCACCGAGGCATACATCACAGGACGGTTCGGATGACCCCTCAATTGGCGCACCGCCACTTCCACGACGAGCTCTCGGAGCTCAAGTCCACGCTGCTCGCGATGTCCGCGGAGGCGCAGACCGCCCTGGCCACCGCCGTCGAGGCGCTGCTGCAACGCGACGCGTCCAAGGCGGCAGGGGTCATCGCCGGCGACCACAAGATCGACGCCGTGGAGCTCGAGATCGAAGACATGGTCGTGAAGCTGCTGGCGACGCAGCAGCCGATGGCGCGGGATCTCCGCCTCCTCATGTCGGCGCTCAAGATCGCGAACGACCTGGAGCGGGTGGGGGATCACGCCGTCAACATCGCGCAATCGGCGGAGCGGCTGCTCGTGAGCGCCCCGATCGTGCCGGAGCCCGAGATCATCGAGATGGCGCGCATGGCCCGGCGCATGCTCGCCGATGCACTCGACGCCTTCGTGCGCGCCGACGCGCAGGCGGGACGCGCCGTCTGCTCGCGCGACGACCAGGTGGACCAGCTGCACGATTCGGTGTTCCGCATTCTGCTCACGCACATGATGGAGACGCCGCACATCATCAGCGCGGGGATGGAGCTGTTCCTGGTGAGCCGCAACCTCGAGCGAGTGGCCGATCTGGCGACCAACATCGCCGAGGACGTGGTGTTCCTGGTGGAGGGGAAGAGCATCAAGCACCACGCGGAGGTCGCGCAGGCGGCGCGGGGCTAGATCCGGTATCCGCCCGGTAGCACATCCCGTCGTTCCAGGTATTCCCGCCGGGCGAACAAGCGGATCAGCACGAGCCCCGCGGCGAACCCTCCGAGGTGCGCGAAGTACGCCGTCCCTCCCGATGCCCGAGCGCCGAGCGACGCGAGGCTGCTCAATACCTGGACGACGATCCAGTATCCCAGCATCACGAACGCCGGTAACGTGATCGTCGTGACGTAGATCCCGAGGAAGACGAGGGCGTGTACGCGTACGCGCGGGTAGAGCAGCACATAGGCTCCCAGCACGCCGCTGATCGCCCCTGACGCCCCTACCATGGGAATCGTGGATGTCGGGGTGATCAGCACCTGCGCCGCCGCCGCCGCGCCGCCGCACAAGAGGTAGAAGGCAGCGAACCGGAAGTGCCCCATTGCGTCTTCGATATTGTTGCCGAACACCGCGAAGAACACCATGTTGCCGATCAGGTGCATCCAGCCGCCGTGCATGAACATCGACGTCAACACCGTCCAGTACTGCGGCCCGGGATCGACCCTGCAGAACACTCCCGGTGCGAGCGCCACCCCCGTGCCCGGCGCCACACGCTGCAGCACTTCTCCGGGGATGAGACCGTAATGGCAGACGGCGGCGTCGACCGCCCGACCCGCCCCCGCCCCTTCGATGAACAACCAGGCGAGGACGTTGAGGACAATGATGCCGCTGGTGACGATCGGTGTCAGTGTGGTGGGGTTCTCGTCCCGGTAGGGAATCACTGGCTAATCCTATGAGCGACATGTAGGTTGCGCAAACTGCCTTTTTGGCACCTTTTTTGGGCACGCCCGTTGCTCCTGCGACGTCCGGTTTCGTGTAGGCATCAACTCCACGATAAGGAGCCGTAGAACATGGCTGACAAAATCATCGGGATCGACCTCGGCACGACGAACTCCGTCGTCGCCGTGATGGAAGGTGGCGATCCCGTCGTCATCCCCAACGCCGAGGGGGGCCGTACCACGCCGTCCGTCGTCGCCTTCACCAAGGACGGCGAGCGCCTCGTCGGCCAGGTGGCCAAGCGGCAGGCGGTGACGAACCCCCAGAATACGATTTTCTCGATCAAACGATTCATGGGGCGCCGTATCGGCGAGGTCAGCGAGGAGATGAAGCGGGTGCCGTACAAGGTCGTGTCGGGACAGAACGACCTCGCCTCGGTGGAGATCCAGGGAAAGCGCTACACGCCGCCCGAGATCTCGGCGATGATCCTCCAGAAGATGAAGCAGACCGCGGAAGACTACCTCGGCCACAAGGTGGAGAAGGCGGTGATCACGGTCCCCGCCTATTTCAACGACTCGCAGCGACAGGCGACGAAGGACGCCGGCAAGATCGCCGGCCTGGACGTGGTGCGGATCATCAACGAGCCCACCGCCTCGGCGCTCGCGTACGGCCTCGACAAAAAGAAGGAAGAGAAGGTGGCCGTCTACGACCTCGGCGGCGGTACCTATGACATTTCCGTCCTCGAGCTCGCCGAAGGCGTCTTCGAGGTCAAGAGCACCAACGGCGACACCCACCTGGGTGGCGACGATTTCGACGCGCGGATCATCCAATGGTTGGTGGATGAGTTCAAGCGCGACCAGGGGATCGACCTCTCCAAGGACCCGATGGCCCTGCAGCGGTTGAAGGAAGCGGCCGAAAAGGCCAAGATGGAACTGTCGACCGTGATGCAGACGGAGATCAACCTGCCGTTCATCACGGCGGACCAGTCGGGTCCGAAGCACCTCAACATGTCGCTCACGCGGGCGAAGCTCGAGCAGCTGGTGGACGATCTGGTGCAGCGCTCGATCCCCCCCATGAAGCAGGCGTTGAAGGACGCGGGGCTCGAGCCGGGCCAGATCGACGAAGTGATCCTGGTGGGCGGCCAGACGCGCATGCCCAAGGTCCAGGAGATCGTCAAGAGCTTCTTCGGCAAGGAGCCCCACAAGGGCGTCAACCCCGACGAGGTCGTGGCGATTGGCGCGGCGATCCAGGGCGGGGTGCTCGCCGGTGAAGTGAAGGACGTGCTGTTGCTCGACGTCACGCCGCTCTCGCTCGGCATCGAGACGCTGGGCGGGGTGACGACGGTGCTCATCTCGCGCAACACGACGATCCCGACGAAGAAGTCGGAGGTCTTCTCCACCGCCGAGGATTCGCAGACGACTGTGGAGATCCACGTGCTGCAGGGCGAGCGGCAAATGGCACTCGACAACCGGACGATCGGCAAGTTCCAGCTCACCGGGATTCCGCCGGCTCCGCGTGGGGTGCCGCAGGTCGAGGTGACGTTCGACATCGACGCGAACGGCATCCTGCACGTTTCAGCCAAGGACAAGGCGACGGGCAAGGAGCAGAAGATCCGGATCGAGGCCTCGTCCGGGCTGAGTGACAAAGACATCGACAAGATGGTCAAGGATGCGGAATCGCACGCCTCGGATGACAAGTCGCGGCGCGATCAGATCGAGCGCCGCAACCGGCTCGACTCGATGGTGTATGAGGTCGAGAAAAACTCCAAGGAATGGGCGGATCGGCTGGATGCCGGGTTGAAATCCCGGCTCGATGGGGCCGTCGAGGGCGCACGCGCCTCGCTGCGCAGTGGAAACCCCGACGACATCAGCCGGGCGTTGGACGAGCTGCAACAGGCCTACTCGGCGGCGGGCGCCTCACTGTACGCCGCCGCCCGCGGAGCGGAAGCACCGGGAGACGCCGGAGCTGCGCCGGGTGAAGGGGAGGCCCAGGGAGCCGACGCGGGCAAGAAGGAGAATGTCGTCGACGCCGATTACGAGATCGTGGACGACGACAAAGGCAAGAAATAACCCATTTCACCAGGAACCAAGACGATGTCGGTACGCACAAAAGACTGGATGAAGTTCATCGGGCTGGTCGGGCTGGCGTTCGTATTCGGCCTGCTGTTCGCTTCGGCGCTCGACTTGCCGAAGAAGACCTCGGCCCAGCCGGCGATCGCACTCCAGGCCGCGCCACCGCCGCCCATTCCGGCCGCCGGACCTGCCGCCCAGCTCGGAGAGGCGTTCGTCGCCGTCGCCGAGCACGTGAAGCCCGCCGTGGTCTTTATCCGGTCTACGGTGCGGCAGACGGTCGACAACCGGCGCCTCCCGCCGGGGTTCGAGGACTTCTTCCCGCAGTTCAAGAACCAGCGCCCTCAGATCCAGGAAGGCTCAGGTTCGGGCTTCATCGTGTCACGCGACGGGTTCATTCTCACGAACAACCACGTGGTGGCGGGCGCCAGCAAGGTGACGGTCCGACTGCTCGACAAGCGCGAGTTCGAGGCGCACGTCGTCGGCACCGACCCGCAAACCGACGTCGCGCTGATCAAGATCGACGCTACCAGCCTCCCGACGGTCGCCTTCGGCAACTCCGACTCGACCCGGATCGGCGAGTGGGCGTTGGCGATCGGCAACCCGCTCGGCGAGGCGTTCACGTTCACGGTGACCGCCGGCATCGTCAGCGCCAAAGGTCGCCTGTTGAACGGCCTCGAGCAGTCGCGTTACTCGATCCAGGACTTCATTCAGACCGACGCTGCGATCAACCCGGGGAATTCCGGCGGCCCGCTGGTCAACGTGCGCGGCGAGGTGATCGGCATCAATTCCGCGATCGCCAGTGAGACCGGCTATTACGCGGGCTACGGCTTCGCCATTCCGATCAACCTGGCCCGCACCGTGATGAACCAGCTCGTGGCCACCGGCCACGTGCAGCGGGCGGTGATGGGCATCGGCATCAACAACGCCAGTCAGGAAGACGCCGAAGCGGTGGGCATGAAAGACATCCACGGGGTGGTGGTTGAGAGCTTCACGAAGGACTCGCCTGCCCAACGAGCCGGCCTCGAGCTGGGCGACGTGATCGTGGAGCTGGACGGCCAGCCGGTGGACTACGTGGCCCAGCTGCAGCAGCGCGTCGGCTTCAAGAAGCCGGGCGAGCCGGTCGCGGTGACCGTGCTGCGCCAGGGCGGTGTGCGGAAGACCTTCAACGTCCGCCTCACCGCGCAGCCGGGCGACGACTCCGACGAGGTAGCGACGACCGGCGGCTCGTCCAAGAGCAACGGGGACGCGGCCAGCACCCCCGACGGCAACCGGCTCGGCATCGCCGTGGCCGCGCTGACCCAGGATGACATGGCGCAGGACATCAGCCTGCAGCGCGCCGTCTCCCGATCGGGAGGGGCGCTGGTCGTCACCGATGTCTCCGTGGACGGGCCCTCGTATCGCAAGCTGTTCGATCAGGGACCGACCAACACGGTGCCGGACCTCATCCTCAAGATCAACGGCACGTCCACGCACTCCCGCGCCGACTTCCGCACGGCGCTCCAGTCCGTGAAACCGGGCGACATCGTCACGGTGGAGGTGTTGCGCCGCTCGAGTGACGGGTGGGATACGGGGATTGTGCGAGTGAGAGCTCGGTGAGGAGACGGTAGGAGTCGTAGGGGACGGTAGGAGACGGGAGGGGTTGAAAGAACGGCCGGGGCAACGAGCCTCGGCCGTTTTGCTTTCACCCCTACCGTCCCCTCCCGTCCACCAGCAGCGCCACTCCCATCGCCGCCATCCAGACGACAACCCCCGCCTGTCCGTAGTAGATCACCACCGACGCCTCATCTACCGCGACGCCGATCACCATGCACGCCGCGCCGATGACGAACGCACCCCAGGCAAAGCCGCGCCAGTAGACGCGGCCGTTCCAGATCCCCCAGGCGAGCAGGTAGAGCGCCAGTCCCGTCGTGAACGTCGCCAATCGCTCGGCCGCGAGACCCATCGGATGGATCATGTCGTACAGGAACACGGCGTGCGTCGCGGCGAGGCCGGGCGCCGCCGTCGTATACGTGGCGGCGAGGTGCCAGCCGGCGCCCGCCATGAACAGGATGTTGAGCATCCACGCCGCGAACCCGAACCCCGCGATGAGCACGCCGGCGCGCGCCGGCCCCGCGCCCGGGGTCTCCTGGTGGCGCAGCGAGATCCCCGCCAACCCGGCGAGCATCAATGGCAACGACAGCAGCAACGTCCAGTGAATTACGCGCCACCCGGGTGTTCGAGCGATCGTCGCGAGCTGCATGGGGCCGTCACCCGTGAGGATCGGGTGGAACAACCCGGCGACGCCGAAAACGAGCGCGCCGATGGTGAGGCACAGCCCATAGAATGGAGAGGGTCGCGTCATCCGAGCATCCTCCGCGTCAGAGGCGGTAGACATGTGGGCGCTAATCTATCGTCCGCGGGGCACCGGGGTATATTTGCGCCGGAGACCAGGAACGGAGCGGTGCATGCGAGTGGGACGAGTACTCCGCGAAGGGTTCTGGGCCGGGTGCATTGGAGCTGGGGCGGTGGCGGCCTGGTTCTTCGTGATCGATCTGATCAACGGGCGGCCGTTCTTCACGCCGGCGATGCTCGGCTCCGCGGTCTTCTGGGGAGCCAGCAATCCTTCGCAGGTCGTCATCGAGTACTCCCGCGTCATCGGCTACACCATGATCCACGTGAGCGCGTTCGTCGTACTCGGCACGATCGCGGCCGCGCTCGCGCTGCAGACCGAGGACACCCCCCCCGCCCTGTTTCTCGTGGTTGTCCTGGGGTGTTTTTTCGAAGTGGGGTTCTACGTGCTGGTGGCGATCCTGGCGCAGCCGCTCCTGGGCGCGCTGGCGTGGTGGAACGTCGCGGTCGGCAATGCCATCGCGGCGAGTGCGATGGGGTTCTACCTCTGGCGCCAGCACCCCGCCATCGCCGCCGACCTCAAACGCCACCCCCTGGGGGCGACGTCGGACGAGGGTCGGGCGTGAGGCCATAGACCTCGAGCGGCACGCTCCGCTCGGCGTCGCCCCCCTCCTCGCGCACCGACCAGCGGAACCACACCACCGTCATCGCGATCCAGAAGACCAGGCCCCCGGGGACCCACATGATGAGGCCCCCGATCTGCTGGTCGTCGATCGGCGAGAGCCCCCACACGCGCGGCGCGGCGACGTAGAACGGGTACAGCGGCGAATTGGCCAGCGTAATCATGGCCCCCACGATCGACATCGGGATGCCCAGCAGGAAGAGGTAGAGAAGCTGCCCTGGGTAGGACGCCCGCGGCAGCTCCGGCACCGGGGACAGCACCGGCCACCACATCACCACGGCGCTCGCGAGAAACACCAGATGCTGCACGATGTGCAGCGGGTGATGGCGCATCGCGGCTTCGTAGAACACCGGCATGTGCCACAGCACGATGGGGACCGTGAAGATCGCCGCGGCAGCAACCGGGCGCACCATGCGCTCTCCCAGCGCGCGGACCCACGCCGGCCCGAGGAACGGCCGCACCACCCGCGCCGGCAGGCCGTAGAGAAAGAGCGGCGGGAACAGCAGCGTGAGGATGAGGTGCTGCACCATGTGGGCGCTGAAGAGGTAGCCGTCGGAGAGGTCGTGCAACGGCCCGTTCAGCGAGAAGAACAGCACGAGAAGCGACGCCCCGAAGCTCACGACACGGCGCCGCGGCGCGGCGAGGCCGCCCAGCCGGAGGTACAGCGCGGCCAGGGCGAGGATACCGATCGCTACGCTCGGATGGATGTCCCAGTGCCGCCAATCGTCCGGAGGAGCCGTCACGCTAGGGAATCCGCGCGGCGCCGTGGGTGGGGGCGGCCCTCACGCTAAGGGAGTTCAGCATGGGACTTCGCAGCGACGGGGGTGGGGGCTAGGACGCGGGGACGCGGGGGCCGCACGGCCTGGACATCGTGGCTCTGGGCCGGCATTGAGATCCGATAGGCTGGTCCGGGTCGAGCGCCCCCGCGTCCAACGCGTCCCGCCGCCCCCACCCCCGTCGCTGCGCAACTCACAGAGTGCCTTCTAGCGCCCCAGCGTCAGGACCCCGAACAGGAACAAGAGGCCGAGCATCACGACGGCGGCGAGGAGGAGCGGGCCCCCAAACAGGAGCGTGAAGAATTTGCTGTCCATCTTGAGGTGCATGTAGAACATCACGACGATGGCGAACTTGATCGCCGACAGCGACAACAGCACCGGGGCCAGCACGGGATGAAAGGTCGGCACGTAGAACACCCCGACCTCGATCACGGTCAGGATGGTGAGTATGACGGCGACGCGGATGTAGACTCCCGCCGTCGGGTGCGGATGCTCCACCGGATGCGGGGCGTCGGCCGCGTGCGTTGGCTGCATCGGATGACCGCTCATTTGTGGAGGAGGTAGACGAGCGTAAAGATCACGATCCAAATGACGTCCACGAAGTGCCAGTACAACCCCGCGATCTCCACCGTCATCGCGTGCTGCGGACCGAGCTTGCCCTGCAGCGCCCGGACCCAAAGCGTCAGCATCCACAGGACGCCCACCGTCACGTGGGCCCCGTGCGTACCGGTGAGAATGAAGAACGTGGCGCCGAACAGATTCGCCTGCATCGTCAGCCCTTCGCGGACGAACGAGCTGAACTCGTAGAACTGGAAGCCCAGGAAGATCGTGCCGCCGATGGCGACGCCGAGCAGCCAGACCTTGGCCCATTTCATGTCGCCACGCTGCACCGCCGCCAGTGCCAGCACCATCCACAAGCTCGACATCAGCAGGTCGAAGGTGCTGATCGACGTCACCGGGATGTTGAGGATCTGGGCCGGGGTCGGCCCCGACACGCTGCGGCCCTGATAGACCAGATAAGTCGAGATGAGCGAGCCGAAGAGCAGGCATTCAGAGCCGATGAAGGCCCAGAAGCCCATCTTCCGGCTGTCCAGCCCCATGCTGGTATAATGCGTCGGGGGTGCGGCGTGGCTCATCTCAAACCTCGAAGGGCTCGTAGGCCCAGCGATAGATCCCGTAGATCAGGACCGCTCCCCCGACGAATACGATCCACAGCGTGTGGGTGA
>Ga0310811_10009480_pt1 | contig 12569 bp, 12 predicted proteins | sample YCmetagenome_FD_207642 | JGI IMG/M metagenome (GOLD analysis project Ga0310811, IMG submission 207642) | Soil microbial communities from experimental microcosm in Duke University, North Carolina, United States - YC | ecosystem: Engineered > Artificial ecosystem > Soil microcosm > Unclassified ... | reverse complement strand
AATCGAGCAGGCGCTCAACACGCTGCCGGCGCGCGACGCCAAAGTGTTGCGTCTCTACTTTGGACTCGACGGCGGCCGCGAGCACACGCTCGAAGAAATCGGCTCGATGCTTGGCGTCACGCGCGAGCGGGTGCGGCAGTTGCGCGACCGTGCGCTCAAGCGCCTGCGCGAGGGTGACGTCGGGCGCGCGTTGGGCAGCTTCGCGGCCTGAGCGCTGCCACGCGCCCACGGCACGATACACGAAGGCCCGCGTTAGGCACGCGGGCCTTCGTGCATCGTGCCGTGGCCGCTCCGGTCAGTTGTCACCGCTCGAATCCGGGCCGGTGTTGCCCACGCGACGCTTCGTCCAGATCACGATCGTCCCGCACGGGCCGCCGTCACTGCCCTGGAACTGCATGGGCGTTTCGGCGGAGCTCTTGTAGACTTCGATCGCCGCGATGTCATCCGGACGCACGATCTGATCGATGTCGTCGCCGAGCGAGAGGAACGGCGAGCCATCTATATAGTATGCCACCGGGCACATGCCGGCGTTCGAGGCCCGGTTCACCTGGACCGAGTAGCCCTGACCGTCCCACGCCACGGTGAGGCCCGGCACTGTCCGGAACAGATCCGTGGTACTGATCGACGAGCTCTTCTCGATCTGATCGCGGTCCAGGTAGTAGCCTAACCCTGTCTTCTTGCGTTGGTCGAACCCTGCGATCTCGGATCCGCGTTTGGCGGTGATCTCCATGGTCTTGAGCACTTGGGTGCGCTCGTCCAACGTCGCGGTGAGCGTGCTCGGCCGGCGCGGCGTCAAGTCGACCGCGAAGCGTTTGGGCGAGTATCCGATCTCACGCACCTCCACGCTCTGCGTGCCGGCCGGCAGTCCCGTCAAGCGAAACGCGCCGTCGCTATTGCTGCGCGCCGACAGCTGCGTGCCTAACAGGAGCACCGTGGCGCCCTCGAGCGGCTTGCCTTCCGTGGAGGTGACAAGACCCGTGAGCACGGCGCTGCCGAGCGGGGCCGGCTTCCGCGCGGCGGTATCGGTCGAGGCGGACGCCGGCGTGCCGGGCGCCGTCGCGGTGGACGCGGACGGCGGCGATGCGGCCACGACCGCCGCGCGCTCGCCTAACAACACGTCGCGCAGCGCCAGCCCGTTGGGCGGCACCGTCACCTCGATCCAGCCGCTCGCGCCGGCGCTCGAGCGCGCTTGCAGCCGCGCGACGGTCTGCATCGGTACGCCACAGGCGCGGAACGTGCCCATGTCGTCCGTCAACACACTCGTGGCCCTGGGAACCTTGAGCACTGAATTGCCCGCCACACTCATGCCCGTCCACATGAGCACCACGCGCACGCCCGACATCGGCTTGTCGGTCGACGCGTTGCGCACGACACCCATCACCAGGCCGCGCGAGTCCGTACGCGACGAATCCGGGCACACCGATGCAACCACGGTTTCCGCTGACGGCACGTACAACTGCACGAACGATGCCTTCCCCTGCCCGATGACCACCGGCTGTGTCGGCGGCGAGATGCCGAGTGAATCGAGGGTTGGATGAAAGAAGCCCACCTGGTACATGCCGTCCGGCAATCCGTGCGTGACGATGCGGAACCGCCCCGATGGATCGGTGATGCCGGCAAACGTCGTGTGGCTGATGAGCACCGTCGCGCCCGCAAGCGGCAGCTCGCGGAGACTGTCCAAGACGAAACCACTCACGACGACCGTATCACCCGCGGGCGCGGTCCCGGTATCGGCCGGCGTCGCTGCGGGGCTCGCCGTCGTCTGATCAGCGTGCGTGGTCCTCTTCTTGATTGCCTGCGCGGAAGCGTTCACCGCGACCGTGCACGCAAGCATGGCGAGGAGGAGGGATCGAACCATGTCGACTCAATGCCGGGGAATAGCGCGAGGCCGAAATGCCGCGCTTCTGAAGCTTCGACGGCGGACGTCAAAATCTCAACACCCGCGCCGAGGATTGCGAGCTCCGGCCCAGTCGGCGCGTTGCCCGCGCCATCGCTGTGGCGCACATTATGAACGTGATCGAGGCGACCGGACGATGGGTCCGCTTCAGGATCGAGGAAGCCGGGCGCGCGGGTCGGTTCCTCGAGGAGACGGCCGTCGCGTTCGGGTCCGTACGCTCCTGGCTCCCGAACGCCACGCTGCAGATGCGGCGCCTGGGCGTGGACTCACTTCCCATCGGGTTGCTCATCGCCGTCTTCACGGGCATCGTGCTGGCGCTCCTCGCCAGCTATTCGTTCACCGGCGCCGTTCCACTGTATTTCGTCGGCGTGCTGGTCGAGAAGACGATCACGTTGGAGCTCGCGCCGGTGCTCACGGGCCTCGCGCTCGCCGGCCGCGTCGGCGCGAACATCGCCGCCGAGTTGGGGACGATGCGCGTGACTGAACAGGTGGATGCGTTGGAGACGCTGGCGTACGATCCGGATTCGTACCTCGTCGTGCCGCGCGTCGTGGCCGGCACGATCATGTTTCCGCTGATCGTCGGAGTGGCGATGATCGTCGGGTTAGGCGCGGGGTGGTTCGCGTCGCTCGGGTTCCTGCAGTTGTCCAGTGACGAGTTTCTCAAAGGGGCGCGGTTGTTCTTCGGCCCCTTCGACATCGAATACGGTCTGGTGAAGTCTGCGAGCTTCGGGTTTGCCGTCACGCTCATCGGCTGCTACAAAGGGCTCCGCGCGCGCGGCGGCGCCGAGGGCGTTGGGCATGCGGCGACGCAAGCGGTCGTGTACTCCGCGGTGATGATTCTCGTGCTCGACGCTTTCTGGGCCATGACCTGGCTCCATGGACGGTCCGGATGATCAAGTGGGTCGACGTTTACAAGGCGTTTGCTGACAAGCCGGTGCTGAAGGGATTCACGCTCGACGTCCGCGAAGGCGAGACGGTCGTGATCATCGGCTACTCGGGGTCGGGCAAGTCCGTGGCGATCAAACACGTCGTGGGGCTGCTCGAGCCCGACCGCGGGACGATCGAAGTCGACGACAAGGATGTGCCGACCTTGCCGCGCAAGGAGCTGTACGAGCTGCGCGCGCACATCGGCTACGTATTCCAGTTCGCCGCGCTCTTCGATTCGATGACCATCGGCGACAACGTGGCCATGGGGCTGCGCAAGCGCGCCGAGATGTCGGAGAGCGACATCGCGCAGCGCGTCGCCGAAGCGCTGGAGCTCGTCGATCTTCCGGACGTGCAGCAGCAGTATCCGGCCGAGCTCTCCGGCGGCATGCGCAAGCGCGTGGGCATCGCGCGCGCGGTGGCACTCCGCCCGAAATACATCCTGTACGACGAGCCCACCACGGGCCTCGACCCCGTCACCAGCGCCGTGATCGACGAGCTGATGATTCGCATGCGCGAGAAGTTAGGCGTGACGAGCGTGGTCATCACGCACGACATGCGCAGCGCGTACCGTGTGGGCAGCCGCATCGCCATGCTGTACGACGGTCGCGTTAGGCAGGTGGGCACGGTGGACGAGATTCAACAGACGAAGGACCCCATCGTGCGCCAGTTCATCGAGGGGCGCGCGACACTCGACGGCGGCGAGGCCGCCTCACCGGCGGCATCGCCGGCGACGGTCGCCGGCGGCGCCAGCGCACGCGGAGGAGGACGCACATGAAACGCGGAAATGACTTCGTGGTCGGGCTGGTGGTGATCGGATCGGTCGTCGCCATCGTGCTCTTCGCCCTCTGGCTGAGCCAGGCCAACATCGGATCCACACAGCGCGACGTCGTGGCACGATTCACCGACGTCGGCAACGCGAAAGTCGGCAATTCGGTCGTCATCCGCGGCGTGCAGGCGGGCCGCATCCACTCGATCGACCTCGAGCCTACCGGGTGGGTGCTCGTGACGATGTCGCTCGACCCGGACATCAAGCTGCCGAGCAACCCGGTCGTCGTACTGGGCGAATCGAGCATGTTCGGCGAATGGCAGGCGACGATCATGGAGCGCGCCGGCGCGCCCGACGACGCGGACGTGCAGCAACAGCTCGCGCAATCGGGGGCCGTCGGGCGGGGACGTGCGCTGCCTGGGGCGCGACTGCCGGACATTGCCCAACTGACGGCGGTGGCGGGCCGCATCGCCGGCGATATGTCGCGCGTGGCCGACCGGTTCCAGGTGGCGTTCGACGACCGCGCCGCCAACGAGCTGCGCCAGTCGATCCGGAACTTCGCCGACATGTCGGCGGAGCTCGAGCGCACCGCGCGGACGCAGTCCCAGAGCCTCACGCAGTTAGGCAGCGACGCGCACCGGACCCTCGGCACCATCAACGCCACGGCCATGGCCGTGCAGCGCACCGCCGACCGCGTCGACTCGTCCACGTCCAAGGGCCAGATCCACCAGATCATGGACAACGTCGGCCAGGCCTCCGAGGACATCAAGGTCACGTCGCACGATTTGCGCGACGCCTCGCACACGCTCGTCGCCACGCAGCAGCAGCTGACGTCGGTGCTCACGCACGCCGACTCGGTGTTAGGCAAGATCGACCGCGGCCAGGGATCCCTGGGCCTCATGGTCAACGACCCGACGCTCTACCAGAACGGCGACGCACTGCTCTCGCAAATGCGCGAGCTCGTGGCCGAGATTCGCGCGCACCCGCGCCAATACCTGAGCGTCAAGATCTTCTGATGGTGCGGTCGCGGGCGAAGCAGGAGACATCGGCCGGCGGCGTCGTGTATCGCCTCGTGGACGGCGCTCCCCTGTTCCTGCTCATCCGGGACGCGTACCACAATTGGGGCTTCCCCAAGGGACACGTCGAGTCCAACGAAGCCGTCGAGTCGGCAGCGCTGCGCGAGGTGGAGGAAGAAACCGGTCTGCACACGCTGACACTGCGCGGGCCGATCGATACCATAGATTGGTACTTTCGCTTTCGCGGCCGTCTCGTGCACAAGGTGTGTCACTTCTTCCTCATCGAGAGCGCGTCCGCGGTCACCTCGCCGCAGCGCGAGGAGGGGATTACGGCCTGTAAGTGGCTCGCGCTCGATGATGCGTTGAGTCGCGTGTCCTATGAGAATGCGCGTGGGGTGCTCACGCGTGCAGCGGAGCTCGTGCCGCCTGCCACGGGTCATGCAGCCGGAGCGGCCCGGTGACACCGCGCCGCGCAGGACGCGTCGCCGTCGAAGCGTCTCGACTGGTGGTGGCGCACGCGCCTCGCACGCGAACGCGCCAGCTGGTTCGCACGAGCATTCCTCGGCGCGCCGCACGTGTGGCAATCACGCGATCACTTGGCACCCTCGACCGGCGGATGCACGCGACGTTGGTCGATGTCGTGGTCGTGGATTTAGGCGGACCGGACGACGCGATGGGCGCGGCATCGCTGGCGCGCGAGTTTCCGAGCGTAGGGTTCGTCGCGGTCACGCCGTTCCGCGCGGTTGACGCGCCGGCGATTGCCGCCTGTGCGAATTGCGGCGTGGCCGACATCCTGGCGGACGGCGTCGACGACGCGATGCTGCGGCATGCGGTCGAACTGCACGGATTTTCAGCGCGATTCGCGACGGCGCTAGCGGAGCCTCCACGCGAGCTTGGCTTGGAAAGTCGGATTCAGCGGAACGCGTGGCGTTTCATTGCCGCGCGAGCTGGGCGGATGGTGCGGACGCAGGAATTGGCCAAGGCGCTGGCCGTCACGCGGGAGCATTTGAGCCGGAGCTTCGGGCACACCGGAAAGCCGCAGGCGACGCTCAAGCGAGTGATCGACTTGGTGCGACTGTTGGCGGCGGCAGAGCTCGCCAAGAACCCGGGGTATGATTTGCGGGATGTGGTTCGTTTATTGGGGTACGCGTCGGTTTCGCAACTTTCGACGGTAGCAGAGCGTCTGGTGGGTCGACCGGCGACGTCGTTGGCCCGACTGCGGCCAAGTGATCTAATAGAAGGTTTTGTGCGGACGGCAGCACGTGCTCTTGTCTCGTCCGGCACTTTGTGATAATTTTCACAAGGCCGAGCGGACTGATTCGGCGGGCCGGCCCACACTTCGAACACGGACCCCCTAGCCCTACCACCCATGGCATCCGACACGTCGCTCCGCCCCGCAGAGATCAAAGACATCCTTCTGCGCGAGATCGAAGCCGCTGATCTTCACGAGTTGGACGTCGAGGAAGTCGGTTCGGTCCTCGAGGTGAAAGACGGAGTCGCCCGCATCTATGGCCTTGCGAAGGCCATGGCAGGCGAGATGCTCGAAGTCACCGCCAGTGAAACCGGCGACAAGGTGATCGCGCTCGCGCTCAACCTCGAGGAAGACAACATCGGCGCCGTCATCCTGGGCGACTACCTGACGCTCAAGGAAGGCGACGAAGTGCGGCGGACGTCGCGCGTGCTCGAGGTGCCGGTGGGGCCGGAGCTCGTCGGCCGCGTGGTCGACGCGTTAGGCAATCCGATCGATGGCGCCGGCCCGCTCGCGGCGAAGCACACGCGCAAAGTGGAGTCGGACGCGCCGGGCATCATCGTTCGGCAGCCGGTGAAGGAGCCCCTGCAGACGGGTCTCAAGGCCATCGACTCGATGATTCCGATCGGACGCGGCCAGCGCGAGCTCATCATCGGCGACCGCGCGATCGGCAAGACGGCGATCGCCATCGATACCATCATCAATCAGAAGGGCGCGGGCGTCACGTGCGTGTACGTGGCGATCGGCCAGAAGAAGTCGACGGTCGCCTCCACGGTCGAAAAGCTGCGCCAGGCCGGCGCCATGGATTACACCATCGTCGTCGTTGCGGCGGCGTCCGATCCGGCGCCCATGCAGTACATCGCGCCCTACACGGGATGCGCGATGGCCGAGCAGTTCATGTATCACGAGGGCAAGGCGACGCTCTGCATCTACGACGATCTGTCGAAGCAGGCTGCGGCCTATCGCGCAATCTCCCTCGTGCTGCGCCGCCCGCCTGGGCGCGAGGCCTATCCCGGCGACGTGTTCTACCTCCACTCGCGCTTGCTCGAGCGCGCGGCGAAGATCAGCGACGATCCGTCGGTGGTGGACAACAAGACGATCTTCAAACCGGGTGGATCGCTCACCGCGCTCCCCATCATCGAAACGCAAGCCGGCGACGTGTCGGCCTACATTCCGACCAACGTCATTTCGATCACCGACGGCCAGATCTTCCTCGAGGCCGACCTGTTCAACGCGGGCACGCGCCCGGCGGTGAACGCGGGCATCTCGGTGTCGCGCGTGGGCGGGTCGGCGCAGATCAAGGCGATGCGCTCGGTGGCTGGACGGTTGCGCCTCGATCTCGCGCAGTACCGCGAGCTGGAAGCGTTCGCTGCATTTGCGTCAGACCTCGACAAAGCGACAAAGGCGCAGCTCGATCGCGGCGTGCGCACGGTAGAGGTGCTCAAACAGCCGCAGTACTCGCCGATGCCGGTCGAGCAGCAGGTGATGATCATCTTCGCGGTGACGAACGGCTATCTCGACGACGTTGCGGTGGGCGACATCCGCGAGTGGGAAACGCAGTTCCACAAGTTCATGGCCGAGCAGTACGCACAGGTGGGCCAGGCGATTCGCACGGAGAAGGTGCTGTCGAAGGAGACGGAAGGCGCGCTCCGCCGTGGCATCGAAGCGTACAAACAGGGAATCGGGAATCGGGAATCGGGAATGGTTCGCGTCGCGAAGTGATTCACTCCCTCCCTATTCCCCGTTCCCTATTCCCCATTCCCCGTTAGTTCATGGCAAAGGGACGGGAGCTCAAGTCGCGCATCAAGTCCGTCGAGGGCACGCGCAAGATCACGCGCACGATGGAGATGGTGTCGACGTCCAAGCTCAAACGCGCGCAGGATCGCGTGGTCGCCGCGCGGCCGTACGCACGCGCACTGGCGGACGTCATCGCTGATCTCTACTCGCCGGCGTTGGCGGAACAGTTTCCGCTGCTCAGGCAGCCGGCCGGCGCGAAGCGCGCGGCCGTCCTGCTCATCACGTCCAACCGCGGACTCGCCGGCGCGTTCAACGCGAACCTCATTCGCCAGGCGCGGCAGCTGCTGTCCCAGTTAGGCGGGGCCTCCACCGACACCGAGCTGCACATCGTCGGTCGAAAGGGACTCGGCTACTTCCGGTACGTGGGCGCGCCGATCGCGTCGTCCCGGATCGACATCGGCGACCGGCCCCGCGCCGAGCACGCGTCCGAGCTGGTCGATGGATTGATGCGCGATTTCGTGAGCGGGCGCCTGGATGCGGTGTACGTCGTGTACGCGAAGTACAACTCGCCGCTCTCCACGCCGCCCACCACCGACCGGATCCTGCCGGTCACGCCGCCCGAGCGAAAGGGACCGGCGCGCGACTATCTGCTCTTCCCGAGCGCGCAGGCGATTCTCTCGCAGTTGCTGCCGCTGTACGTGCGGAATACGGTCTATCGGGCACTCGTGGAGACAGCCGCGGGCGAGCAGGGCGCGCGCCGGACGGCGATGAAGAACGCCACCGACAACGCGGGTGAGATGCTCAACGTGCTGCGGCGCACGTACAACCGGGCGCGGCAGGCGCAGATCACGCAGGAGATCGCCGAGATCGTCGGCGGCGCCGAAGCGCTCAAGGGCTAACGGACTAACGGAACACCGCGGGCGCCGCCGGCGCCGCGACGCACACTTTCGGGGAACACACGCATGGCTGCGACACACACCGGTAAGGTCGTCCAGGTGATCGGTCCCGTGCTCGACGTCGAATTCGAGGCGGAGCATCTCCCGGAGATCTACAACGCGCTCGAGATCGACCAGGACTCCGACGGCGGCGGCCACGTCCGGCTGGTCGCCGAAGTCCAGCAGCACATCGGCCGCAACCAGGTTCGCGCCGTCGCCATGTCCAGCACGGACGGCGTGGAGCGCGGCATGGATGTGACCGACCTCGACGGCCCCATCTCGGTGCCGGTGGGCAACGCTGCGTTAGGCCGCATCCTGAACGTCCTTGGCGAGCCGGTCGACAACGGGCCGGCGATCTCCCCCGAGGCGCCGCGCTGGCCCATTCATCGCGCGAGCCCCGCGTTCGTGAACCTCGAGCCCAAGACCGAGGTGTTCGAAACGGGCATCAAGGTCATCGACCTGATCTCGCCATTCGTCAAAGGCGGCAAGATCGGCTTGTTCGGCGGCGCCGGCGTGGGCAAGACGGTCATCATCCAGGAGCTCATCAACAACGTCCAGAAAGGACACGGCGGCCGCTCCGTGTTCTGCGGCGTCGGCGAGCGGACGCGCGAAGGCAACGACCTGTATCTCGAGTTCAAGGAAGCCAAGATCCTCGACTCGGTCGCGCTCATCTACGGTCAGATGAACGAACCGCCGGGCGCGCGCCTGCGCGTGGGCCTTTCCGGCCTAACGGTCGCCGAGTACTTCCGCGATGTCGAGCACCAGGACGTGCTCCTGTTCATCGACAACATCTTCCGCTTCACGCAGGCGGGCTCGGAAGTGTCGGCGTTGTTGGGCCGCATGCCGAGCGCCGTGGGTTATCAACCCACACTCGCCACCGAGATGGGCGACCTGCAGGAGCGCATCACGTCCACCAAATCCGGGTCGATCACGTCGGTGCAGGCGATCTACGTGCCGGCCGACGACATCACCGACCCGGCGCCGGCAACGGCGTTCGCGCACCTCGACGCCACCGTCGTGTTGTCGCGCGCACTCACCGAGATCGGAATTTATCCGGCTGTGGACCCGCTCGCTTCGGGCTCCCGCATTCTCGCCGCACAGTACCTTGGTGACCGGCATTACAACGCCGCGTCGGAGGTCCTGCGTATTCTCCAGCGGTACAAGGAACTGCAGGACATCATTGCCATCCTCGGCATGGACGAACTGTCCGAGGATGACAAGCGCGTGGTCGCCCGCGCGCGGCGCGTGCAGCGCTTCCTGTCGCAACCGTTTGCGGTGGCCCAGCAGTTCACGGGCATCCCCGGTAAGTACGTGAAGCTCGAAGAGACGGTGGATTCGTTCGAGCGCGTCGTGGCCGGCGAGTTCGATGAGCTGCCCGAGCAAGCGTTCTACATGGTGGGCGGCATCGACGAAGCAGTGGCGAAAGCCAAGACGCTCAAGGACTGAGAGGCGCACGTGTTGACGGTCTCGGTCATCTCGGCGGAAGCGACGCTGTTCGAGGGGCAGGCGACAGCCGTGGTCGCGCCCGCATTCGACGGCGAGGTCGGCATCCTGACCAACCATGCGCCGATGATCACGGCGTTAGGCACGGGCACGTTACGGGTGGAGGACGGCGCGTCCACGCAGCGGTTCTCGGTGGCCGGCGGTTTCCTTCAGGTCGTGGACAACCAGGTACGGGTTGTGACGGAGCAGGCGAGCATCAGTCGGTGATGCGCGCGCCCGTGGGGGCGCGACGAGTTCAAGCCCAGTGGAGGAGCCTCATGAATCGCAAGACGTCGACGTTCATTGCCGTGCTCGTGGCAGCAGCGGCCTCAACCACGTTCGCCGGACGCCTCAGCGCCCAGGCGTGGCATTATCCGGCGTTCCAATTGCCGGAAGTCTCGACACGCGAATTCAATTTTGCCGTCGCGGGTGGCGGCGATTACGGCACGACGGGTCTCGCCCAATGGCGTGAAGGCATCGGGCCCGACACACACATCGGATTCGACCTCGGCTTCTCGTCGCCGTCGGGTGCATCGACGCTGTTTCTGATCGGTGGCGGCATCGGCCAGCAGCTGATTCGCTCCACGCAGGACATGCCGATCGATCTCATGCTAACGGGCGGTTTGTATGGCGCGTTCTCGAGCGACGTCGGATTTCTGCGCATTCCGATCGGCGTCGTCGCCGGCCATCGGTTCCCGCTGCAGAACGGCATGTCGTTGACGCCGTACGCTGCGCCGCGCCTTTCGATCGACGCCTGCGTTAGCTCGTGCCATGGCGAAGGAACCGACGCAAACGTGAACTTCGACCTCGGCCTCGATTGGGCGGTGAACTCGATGCTCTCGTTGCGGGGCGCGCTCACGGTGGGCGCCATCGGCGCTGGACCGAGCCAAACGGGGTTCGGATTCGGCCTCGCGTTCCGTCCGCAGACGATCCGGCACTAAAACCAACACGGTCTCTGCAGGTCGTGATGGGTGAACGAAGGGCCGCCCGGCGACTCGGGCGGCCTTTCGTCATTCGAAAAGGTGTAGCATTGGAGATGGCTCATATTTTGCTCGCCCACAGGGCCACGGAATCAGCGATGGGTGGCCAGCGATGAGTGCGGCGACGATTCTCATCGTCGATGACAGTCGGGAAAACGCGGACATTCTGCGCCGCTACCTCGAGCTGCGGGGCTACGCGGTGCGCATCGCGTACAACGCGGACGAGGCGATGGCGCTGTTCGACAGCGTGCGTCCGGCGCTGGTGCTGCTGGACGTGCTGATGCCGGGCCGCGATGGGTGGGCGGTGTGCCGCGCGATGCGCGAGCATCCGCACGGCGCGCACGCGCGGATCGTGATGCTCACCGGGTTAGGCGAACGGCGGGCGCGCGAAGGGATGGTGCTCACCGGCGCCGACGACGTGATCACGAAGCCGATCGAGCTGCCGGAGCTCGCCGAGTGCGTGCGCCGCAACCTCGGGCACGGCGCGGACGTCGGCGCGTCGCCCGAGTCGTCGTTAGGCCGTTAGCCCGTTAGGCAGAGCGGCGGTCGAGCAGCCGCTCGACGAGCCGGGTCGATCGGTCCGCCGCGCCTAACCCGTTCCGCACGACTGCCAGCGCGCGCTCGCCCGCGGCGCGCCGGCGCCCCTCGGCGTGCAGCCACCCGATGAGCGCGCCGGCGAGCGCGGTTGGACTGGGTACCGCGACGCCGCCGCCCGCCTTCGCCAACAGCATCGCGTCCCGGCTCCGCTCGCAGTGCGGACCGAACGCCACCGGTACGCCGAACGCGGCGGGCTCCAACACCGAGTGCAAGCCGGCTTCGTGAAAGCCGCCGCCCACGAACGCCGCCGTGGCCAGTGCGTAGAGGTCGCCCAGCACCCCGACGCGATCCACGAGCACGACATCCGCCGTTGCCGCGGCGTCGTCGGTGAGCCGCGCGAGCGACATCCGGTCCGCCGCTGCCCAACGCTCGATTGCGGCCAGGTGCGCCGGATCCGGCTCGTGCGGCGCAATGATGAGGCGCACGTCGGGAATCTGGCGCCGCACCGAGCGCCACGCCGTCGCCAGCACGGCCTCGTCCGCCGGCCACGTCGAGCCCGCGACCACGGTCGGCCGGCGGCTCGCCAGCGGTGCCAGGAGCGTCCCGGTGCGATCGACGCGTTGGGCGCGCGCCCACACTTGGTCGTAACGCGTGTCGCCCGTGACCTCGAGCGCGGCTTGACGCACGCCTAACGCAAGCAGCCGGGCTGCGTCCTCCTCGTCGATGGCGCCCACGGCGTCGAGGCGCGTGTACGCGTCGCGCAGCACCGCGGCCACCATGCGCGACCGCCGGGCCGATTGCGCGGCGAGCGTCGCGCTGATGAGGCCGAGTGCCACGCCGCGCTGCGCGGCCTCGCGCGTGAGCGCAGGCCACACATCGAGCTTGCTGTATACGAGCGCCGTGGGCCGAAGCGCATCGAGCGCCCCGCGCGCGTCGGCCATCGAATCGAACGGCAAGTAGTCCGCGAAGTCGGCGCCTAACGAGTGCGCGAAGCGCTCGGCGCTGGGCGAAAAGTGCGTGTAGGCGAGTTGGAGGTCGCTGCG
>Ga0310811_10009478_pt1 | contig 12570 bp, 14 predicted proteins | sample YCmetagenome_FD_207642 | JGI IMG/M metagenome (GOLD analysis project Ga0310811, IMG submission 207642) | Soil microbial communities from experimental microcosm in Duke University, North Carolina, United States - YC | ecosystem: Engineered > Artificial ecosystem > Soil microcosm > Unclassified ... | reverse complement strand
TGCCCTCACCATCGAGGCGGCAGCCATGGCCAAGGTGCCCCTGGCTGGCACCGACTGGATCCCCGGTGCGGACGCCCAGCGCCTCTGACGCGGCGGCTTAGCCGAGGAACCCTCGCAGCAACGCCGCCGTCGCCTCCAGGTGCTCGAGCATGAGACTTCGCGCTCGCCTGGCGTCGTGGACGAGCAGTGCCTTCACCAGGCTGTCGTGCTGCTCGTTGGAGTGGACGAGGGGGGTCTCGAGCGGAGGAAGGGCGTTCAGCAGGTCGTTCACCGCGACGCGTGCCTCGGCCACGGCCCTGGTCACCATGGCGGAACCACTGAGTTCCGCGATCGCGAGGTGAAGGCGGGCGTCGGCCTGGCGATAGCTCTCCATCGGCGCATCCGTCGTCTCCCGGAGACGCTGGAGGAGGTTCGCTTGCTGGTGATCAGTGAGCTGCCTGCTGGCCGCAAGCTCGACCGCCCCCGTCTCCACGACCTGGCGGAAGGCGAGCACGTCATCCAGGGACGAGGCGAGTTGACTGTCGAGCGGGTGGCGGCCGGAGTCGTGGAAGCCGGGCTTATAAACGACGAAGGTACCGCCAAAACGGCCCCGCCGGGGCTCGAGGTAGCCCGCCTGCTGGAGCGACCGGATGCCCTCGCGGACGGTGACCCGGCTGACGTTGAGCCTGGCGGCGAGCTCGCGCTCGTTGGGAAGCCGTTCCCCGTAGGGGATGATGCCGAGCTTGACCAGCCGGAGCAGCCGCTCGACGGTCTGCTCGTAGGCGTTGCGCGAACGCACCGTCCCGAGCACGGTCGCGGTGATATCGGGCTCCGGCGACGGCTCTCGGGCAGTGACCATAGCTCCAACACCTTATCTGTAGCCCTCTGCGGCCGTACTCTATTGACTGGTGGCCAGTCCATAAAAGATAATGTTATGCAATCTCAATACCCTCACTTTTCCCATCGGACCAGGGGGTGGGACCGATGGCTGCGACGGAAGAGGAGCTGCAGGAGCGGGCGAAGGCCGACGGGGTGGAGTTCTTCTTCGCCATGTTCGTCGACATGCACGGCAAGCCCTGCGCCAAGATGGTGCCGATCCAGGCCCTCGACGTGCTGCTCGGAGGGGGAGCTGGTTTCGCCGGTTTTGCTGCCGGGCCGATGGGGCAGAGCGCGGCTGACCCTGACATGATCGCCGTGCCTGACCCGGCCTCCTACACTCTTGCCCCCTGGCAGCCGGGACTTGCCGTGCTGCAGTGCGACATCCACGTCGAGGGCGAGCCGTGGCCATACTCGCCCCGGGTGATCCTCAAGCGGGTGCTCGAGAAGGTCCGAGGGCGGGGCCTGATCTGCAACGTCGGCTGCGAGGCTGAGTACATGCTCGTTCGCCAGCTTCCCGAGGGCGGCATCGCCGTCGCTGACCCGCTCGACCGGCTCGACCTCCCCTGCTACGACGCCAAGGGCCTGAGCCGGATGTACGAGCACCTGACGACGGTGTCGCGCTACATGAACCAGCTTGGCTGGGCCAACTACGCCAACGACCACGAGGACGCGAACGGCCAGTTCGAACAGAACTTCCGCTACGCCGACGCCCTTACGAGCGCCGATAGGCTGGTCTTCTTCCGCTACATGGTGCACATGCTCGCCCACCGGGCCGGTCTGGCTGCGACGTTCATGCCGAAGCCCTTCGCCAACCTGACAGGCAACGGCCTGCACTTCCATCAGAGCCTGTGGGACGCCGCTAGCGGCACCGAGCTCTTCGTCGACCCCGACGACACCAGGGGCCTCGGCCTCTCGAAGATGGCTTACCACTACATCGGCGGGCTCATCGAGCACGCCGTGGCGCTTGTCGCCATCACCTGCCCGGTGGTCAACTCCTACAAGCGGCTCGGCGTCGGCGCCCCTCTTTCGGGGGCGACTTGGGCACCTACCGCTGTCACCTACGGGGGCAACAACCGCACGCAGATGATCCGGGTGCCCGAGCCCGGGCGGCTGGAGAACCGCATCGCAGACGGTGCCGCCAACCCCTATCTGGCGATGGCAGCCCAGGTGGCGGCCGGGCTCGACGGGATCGACCGTGACCTCGACCCAGGTGAGCCGAACACGGACGACCTCTATCTGCTGTCGGCGGAGGAGATGGCCCGCCGCGGGATGAACGCGGTGCCTTCGACGCTGCTGCAGGCCGTTGAAACGCTTGTCGAGGACGAAGTGCTGCGCAGCGCCCTCGGGAAGACGCCCAACGGCGACTACATCGACTACTTCGCCAAGGTGAAACGGGAAGAGTTCCTGGCCTGGCATTCAGTGGTCAGCGAGTGGGAGATCGAGCACTATCTGACCCTGTTCTGATACGCCTGTCCGCAAGGGGGTGCGGCTATGACTGTCACCCGTAGTTACGCATCGAGGGTAAGTCCCACCGTTGCAACGAGTCACTCGACCTCGACCAGGCTCACCTTGCGGGTAGCGCTGGTCGGCGTCTGAGGTGAGCACTTGGCTGCAAACCTAGCCAATGTGAGACTGTCCGACTTTACCCGAATAAGCACATATAGACGTGAAGGAAGGTGCATCGTGCTCCTGACCCAAACAGTCCCGGAATTGTGCTGTGCGATCTCCTGATCATCAACAAGACAGATCTGGCCCCCTACGTCGGCGTGGACATCGATCGCATGGTGCGAGAGGCTAAGGAGGTCCGTGGAGATAGACCTCTGCTGCTTACCAACTGTCGCACCGGCGAAGGCGTCGACGCGGTCATGGACAAGGTACTCCACGACGTACCCATGGGCCGGGCGCTGACATGAACTCGGTGGCAGCGACTGGGGGCAACTCGGCCGCATCGTATTTCGGGCAGTCATCGCGCTCAGAGTACGTGTTTTCGACCGACCCCGCCGGCCGCACCTACCTGAGTCGCCAACTGGTGCCTTACCCTTTCCACATTTGCCGCCCTCACTATGTAGACCAGGACCCGCCGGGCATGGCCACACTCTACGTACAGTCATGCTCGGCGGGCTTGCTGCAGCACGATGACTTGCAGACATCGGTCATCGCACAGCATGACGCAAAGATCCATTTCACAACCGCGGCACAGACAATTGTGCATAGCATGGACGAGGGCGAGGCCAAGCAGAAGATCCGGATTGAGGCATTCCCAGAAACGCTTGTGGAGTACTTTCCCGAGTCGCTCATCCTGTTCCCGCAGTCTCGACTTCGCTCCTCCATCCACATAACGGCGCACGAAGGATCGTCCGTCGTCGCCTGTGAGTGGTTTCTCTTGCACGACTACAGCGGCGGCGACGGGATGTTCGACCGGTTCGAGAGCGATCTGCGGGTTGACCGCCCGAACGGCGACCTGCTGGCCCTTGACAGGTTCCACGTGACGGGGGACATGCTGAAGAAGAGCCTCCCCGGCGTCAACGGAGCCTACCGAGCGCAGGGATCCTTCTTGGTGGTAAGTGAGCAGCAAGCCCCCGAGTCCATTGTCAGCGCGATTCGCCGGTCGCTCGCCCAGGTTCCCGGTATATACGCCGGCGCGTCAATCCTTCGAAACAAGTCCGGGGCATGGGCACGCGTCCTCGCCTCTGACGGCTTGGCTCTCCGGTCCGCCATGATCGCCGCGTGGACGGGGACCCGCGAAGTCTTGACCGATCTTAAGCCAGTGCCTCGCCGAAAGTGATGAGCGAAAGAAGAGGCGCTCAATCTGAGGCGACAGCGGAGGTGACAGGTTGCTAGTGCTGAATGGGATTGTAGGTCACGCAGGCGACCCTGGGATCTCCCGGCGCCTGCACGACCTGGGGCACGCGAAGCAGGTCGAGTACATCACACTCAGCAGGGAAGATGCGCTGCGGCACCGCATGCGCGTCGAGACCGACCAGGGCACCGAATGCGCAATCGCCCTCGATCGGTCCTTGCGGCTCTTCGATGGCGCCGTTCTATTGCTCGAGAACGACCGTGCCATAGTGACGCGTCTCAGTGAGCGCGATTGGCTGTCGCTGGCTCCACGGGACGTCGCCGCTGCCTTGGAACTCGGTTACCACGCCGGAAACAGCCACTGGACTGTGCGCTTCGACGGTTCGATCATGAGGATTGCACTCGAAGGCCCAGAGCAGAGCTACCTTGATCGGCTGGCCGCATTGTTCGATACCCATCGCGTCACGAAGGTCAACGGTGATGCGCTCCTCGTCAACGTCAACAGGTGATCCGCTCCTCGTCGCGCTCCAATACGGAGATAGCTTCTTCCCAAGCGGGACCATCTCCTTCTCCTGGGGCCTCGAGACTCTGGCCGCAGAGCACGCAGTTACCTCTGCGGGAGACGTTCATCGCCTCGTCGAGGGTCAGCTGACCTGCCGCTGGGCTACCTGCGACCGGCCGGCCCTCGTCGGCGCGTATCGCGCCGCAGACGCACTGGACGAGGTAACGAGGATTGACAACCAACTCGATGCCCTGGCCTTGTCCAGAGAGATGCGGCAAGGCGGCCGCAGGGCTGGCGGTGCACTGCTAAGCGTGCATGTCAGCTTGGCCACGCCACGAGCGGGTGACTATCGCGCCCTAGTCCGTGCTGGCGATGCCCCCGGGCAGTTGGCCGTCGTTCAGGGGCTCGTGTGGCGCGGCGTAGGGCTGGACGATCGAACTGCCAGCGCCCTTTCCGGGTACACAACCTGTGTAGGCTTCGTGGGGGCTGCCATCCGCCTCGGTCTCATCGGCCACGTGGACGGTCAGCGTATCCTCTCACCAACGCGGCTCCTGCTGTCCCAGCTCTTGGCTGAGCCGCCTCCTCTGTTCAACGAGGCAAGTGCCTACACCCCTGCCGCAGAGATTGCGATGATGCGTCACGAAGTCGGGCAGGTCCGCATGTTCGCAAACTAGCTCGGCACCGTAGGAGACTTCACGCAGGCTGGCCCTCCCGCAGCACGTCACTGACTGCGTCCGGCAAGACCCTATGGTCCTAGCGGGAGAGGTGGGCGGCGAGGGTAAAGCGGGGGTCCGGAGTCGGCTTGCCGGCGGCCAGGTCGGCGATGATCTCGCCGAGCAGCGGGGCGAACTTGGCGCCGTGCCCGGAGCAGGGCGACGCGACGATGAACGGGCCACTCCGGTCGAGGACGAAGTCCTCGTTCGCCGTCCACGTGTAGAGGCAGGTGATCCCGTTGACCGGGGCCGGGTTCAGGCCGGGGACCCGTCGGCCAATGAATTCTATGATCCGAGCCCGTGCGGCCGGGTCAACCAGGAAGTCACGATCGACCGCGGTCGTCGTGCGGAAACCACCGTGCTCGCCGAGCTTGATCGCCCCCGGCACCTCGCCGTCGCGGCCGCCAGGCAGGCCGTAGCAGTAGCCAGTGCCCTCATCGCAAATGAAGACGGGCCACGGCTCCCCCTGGCCCGAGTTTCCCTCGGTTGACAGCGGGGCGAAGTGGAAGACCTGCTGCTGGGTCACGGTCAGCGGCGGCAGGCCGACCACGCCGTCGAGCAGCGGGGCGATCCACGCGCCCGCCGCGACCGCGATCACCGGCGCGGTGAACGTGCCGCTGTCGGTGTACGCGACAGCGCCGTCGCCGCCCGGGGCCGCCGCCAGCCGGGTGACCGGGGTGCCGAACCTGACGTCGGCGCCGCTGGCCGCCGCCAGCCGGAGCATCGCGGCCATCGCGTTGTCCGGGTCGAGCACGCCAGAGTCAGCGTGGAACATCACCGGGCCGACCCCCGCGAAGTCGAACTGCGGCCAGCGTTCCGCCGCCGCCTCCGGCGCAAGCAGCTCCGCGGGCACATGGCAACTTGTCAGCACTTCGTACAGCAGGCGCGGGTTGCGGGTCGCGCCGAAGTCGATGCTGCCGGTCAGCGTGAGCAGCATCTCGCCCGCCTGGTCTTCGAGCTGCCGCCACAGTTCCCCGGCGGCGCCGGTCAGCCGCACGTACAGCGGGTCGGGGTAGGCGCGACGGAAGATCCGCGCGCTGCCGTGCGAGCTGCCGTTGCGGTGCCCGGGGCCGAACGCCTCAAGGACCACCACGTCAAGGCCGCGGGCCGACGCCGCCCAGGCGGCCGCCGAGCCCGCCAGGCCGGCGCCCACGATAATCAGGTCCGCGCGTATTGTCATGCCAGGGCGTCCTTCCGTCCGGTAAGCCGTGCTTCGCACCTTCAAGCTGATACCCCGTCGCAGGGCTTACCGGTCTGGGCCAGGCCGGCGCGCGCCGCTGTGAGAGGGTGGCAAGCGGGAGGTAATCACGATGAAGGTTGGGCTGCAGATTCCTGATTTTTCCACGCCCAGGGGGCCGGAGGCGCTGGGGAGGGAACTCGCGAGCGTCGCGCGGACCGCCGATGACGCGGGATTCGAGTACATCGCTGTCATGGACCACTTCTTCCAGATCCCCGCCGTGGGAGCCGCCGAGAAGGAGATGCTCGAGGGCTACACGACGCTGGGGTACCTGGCCGCGTGCACCTCGCATGCCGCGCTGGTCACGCTCGTTACCGGGACCGTCTACCGGGAACCTGGGCTGCTCGCGAAGATCGTCACCACGCTTGACGTGCTGTCGGGCGGGCGGGCGTGGCTGGGGATCGGTGCCGCGTGGAACGAGGAGGAATCGCGTGGACTCGGCATTCCCTTCCCTCCCGTCGCGGAGCGGTTCGAGCGGCTTGAGGAGACGCTGCAGATCTGCCTGCAGATGTGGCAGGGCGACGAGAAGCCCTACCAGGGCAAGCACTACTCGCTTGCGCGGCCGTTGAACGCGCCACAGTCGCTGTCACGGCCGCATCCGCCGATCATGATCGGTGGCGGCGGGGAGAAGAAGACGCTTCGCCTGGTCGCCAAGTACGCCGACGCGTGCAACCTGTTCGCCGGCCGGGACGAGGCTCGCAAGCTGGACGTCCTGCGGCAGCACTGCGAAGCGGTCGGGCGCGACTACGACACGATCTACAAGACCGCCTACTACTTGTTCGACCCGTCCCGTGGCCCGCAGCGGATCATCGACGAGCTTGGCGCGCTCGCCGAGCTTGGCTTCGACGCCGCGATCGGGGCGGTCGCCAACGTGTGGGACGTGGCGCCGCTTGAGGTCATCGGATCCGAGGTCATCCCGCGAGTAGCCGACTTCTAACGGCGTTTTGCGGTTAGTGCGGTCAGCCAGTCACTGGCACCTCCGGCAGCGGCGCAACCTTCACCGCTGTGACGAGGGCGTGGGCCGACGGCGATTCCACCGGCCCGCCGGTCGGCGGGTGGCCGATGGCGGTGGCGAAGTTGAGGATGCTGCCTTCGTTCAGGTCGACCCCCGAAATCGCATGGGTGGCGTGGCAGGTCATGGACGTCCCAGCGGCGAGCGTCGTCTTCGGGCGGGAGATCCGCCCGAAGACAGTGTCGTCCAGCGCGACGTTGCGCAGCGTCACGTTCCCCGCATTGGAGACCACGTACGTGTAGGTGATCACCTGCCCGTGCATGCTGTACGCCGGCCGGGCGGGCGCGGCCCGCGGTGCTCCCGCCTTGGGACCCGGCGAACCGCTGCCCGTGGCCAGCAGCCACCCGGCGGCCACCGCTATGGTGCCCGCCGCGAGCAGGCCCACAGCAACCTTGGCCTGGGATGCGCGAATTCGAAACACGACCGCTCTTCGCCCGCTGCTCATTGCCGATTACTCAGGGTGACGACACTGCAAGATAGCAGTTCGGCTGGGGCGGAGCGTTAATTCCAGGGAATTCGGCGTGCCACAATTTCGCAATTGGGGAAATGCGAAGAAGCGGACAAGTGCGTTAAACCCCCGCAAGGTATAAGGTTTCCAGAAAAGTGAAATAAAGAACTCGTTCTGGATTACGTTATTTTTGACTTTCAGCCTCGGGAGAGGAACTCCTCGATGGAAACCGCCAGGGCGACCGGGGTCTCGAACATCGGGTAGTGGCCGGTGCCGCGCAGTACTTCGAGTTCGGAGTTGGGGTAGACCTGCAGCCAGGCTTGTTCCATGAACTCGGCGGGCTGGGTCGGGTCGTACTCGCCGGTGATCACCTTGACCGGGACCTCGTTGCCCTTGACCATGGCGAGGATGTCCGCCTTGGCCCAGGACGGGAGGTAGGTGCCGAACGCTTGCTCCGTTGAGTAGTCGCGCGAGTGGCGGACGATCAGGTCGACGAACGCCGGGGTGAGGCGGCTGCCGGTCGCGTAGTTGACGATCATCTCCCGGCTGGCGGGGCTGTGGGCTGCGGAGTTGAACAGCGCCCATTCGGACTCGCCCAGGGGCAGGCCGGTGGCCGGGACCGGGGACACGCCAACCAGGCGGCGCACCCGGTGCGGCGCCTGGTACAGGATGTGCTGGATCGCTACGCCGCTCATCGAGTGGCCGATGAGGCTGAAGCGGTCCCAGGCGAGGCGGTCGGCGAGCTCAATGGCGTCGGCGGCGGCCTCGGCCATCGTGTACTCGCCGGCCTCGTCCCGGCGGGAACCGTAACCGCGGAGGTCGGGAAAGACGTAAGTGAACTGGGTGGTGTTGAGGTAGTCGGTTAGGTGACCCCAGCCAAGGGCGGAGCCGAACCAGCCGTGCAGCGCGATGACGTGGTGGTCACCGGACCCGACCACTACATAGGAGCCAGCCATGGAACGTAACTTAGCGGAAATTACGCGTCAATCCAGACCAGACAGCGTCGTAATTGGGTTGCCGCCAGCGAGCTTCCATCGCCTGTTTGGTTGGCAAGATCGTCCAGCGGCTTTCGAACATAAACGCAAGTGTTCCGTCGAGTTTCTGTGGCTTGAGTTCCACGGTGGACGCCTTCGCGTAGGTGTCCGCGTCCGGGCCGTGGCTGGCGAACGTGTTGTGCAGGCTCCCGCCGCCCGGGACGAAGCCTTCCGCCTTCGCGTCGTACACGCCCGTGACCAGGCCCATGTACTCGGACATGATGTTGCGGTGGAACCACGGGGGCCGGAAGGTGTTCTCGCCGACCAGCCAGCGCGGGGGAAATATCACGAAGTCGCAGTTGGCGAGGCCTGGCGTGTCCGTGTGGCTGGTGAGCACCGTGAAAATGCTTGGGTCCGGGTGGTCGTAGCTGATCGTGCCGATCACCATGAAATGGGCCGTGTCGTACTTGTACGGAGCGTAGTTGCCGTGCCAGGCCACCACGTCGAGCGGCGAGTGGTCGTAGTCCGCGGCCCAGAGGTTGCCGCCGAACTTGTTCACCACCTGCACGGTGTGGTGACGCTCCTCGAACGCCGCGTGCGGATACAGGAAGTCCCGCTCGTTGGCCAGGCCGTTCGCGCCAATCGGGCCGCGCTCGGGCAGGGTGAAGCTCTGTCCGAAGTTCTCGCACACGTACCCGCGGGCGAAGTCGTCAGTGAGCTCTACCTTGAAGCGAATCCCGCGCGGGACCACCGCGATCTCGCCAGGGCTGAGGCGCAGCGGGCCGAGCTCGGTGTGCACGATAACCGTGCCCAGTTCCGGGACGAGCAGGAGCTCGCCGTCGGAGTCGACGAAGTAGCGGCCGTGCATGCTCTTGTTGGCCGCGTACAGGTGGATCGCGATCCCGTTCCTGGTCGTGAGGTCGCCGTTGCCCCCGACCGTGAACAGGCCGTCGATGAAGTCCTGCGGCTCGTCCTCCCTGGGGAGGGGGAGCGGGTCCCAGCGCAGCCGGTTCGGGTCCGGCGCCAGCTCGTCGAACGGGGTGCCCTTCAGGTTCCGACTGTCGATTCTCCTGAACGACGGGTGCTTCGCGCTCGGGAGTACCCGGTACACCCACGTCCGGCGGTTCACGGCCCTTGGCTGCGTGAACGCGGTCCCGCTGAGCTGTTCGGCGTAGAGGCCGAGCGGTGCCTGCTGCGGCGAGTTGCGGCCAGCCGGAAGCGCGCCGTCGACCGACTCGGTCGCGAATTCGTTCCCGAACCCGCTTGAGTACTGGAACTCGTCGTCCGCCATGGGACCGCCTCCTCGTTGTCCGCCCTTTCCCAAACACGATCATGCATCCACTTCCCGCCGCATGTCAGGCGGGGTGGGCTGGCACAGCGATTGACCTGGTAAGCCGCTTGGTGATCTTCTACGGATTCAATGCGAAATCACCAGTCAAAAACAGTTAACAACAGTTACTGTAGAGACCTGCTCTTACTACAGATGTTCGAGTATGGAGGTTTGATGCCTGGTAACCGCTGGCTGACCTTCGACTGCTACGGCACGATCGCCGACTGGAACGCCTGCATGCTCGGCGCGCTGCAACCGATCGCAGGTGCGAACGCGACATCGCTCCTTGGCGCCTACCACCGGGCTGAGTCCATCCTGGAGGCCGGGCCATCGTGGCGGCAGTACCGGGAAGTCCTCCGCGACGGGCTCGGGCTCGCCGCACGCCGGGTCGGCGTGCCGCTCACAGACTCGCAATGCGGGGCATTCGCCGCCGCGTGGCCTGCCATGACGCTCTTCCCCGACGTCGGCGAGGCCCTCGGGGCGCTCGCTTCCTTTGGCTGGCGGCTGGCGATCCTGACCAACTGCGACGACGACTTGTTCGCCACGACCGCCGCCCAGTTGCCCGTGCCGGTGGAGATCGTCGTGACGGCGGAGCAGGTGCGGTCGTACAAGCCGGACCTGGGGCATTTCCGGAAATTCGCTGAACTGACAGGGGCGACGCCAGCCAACTGGATCCACGTGGCCAACAGCTGGGTGCACGACATCCTGCCCGCCTCGCGGATGGGGCTGCGCTCGGTCTGGGTCGACCGGGACCTCACCGGGCACCCGGCCAAGTTCGCCGAGCGCCGGGTCACCACGATGCGCCGCCTTCCGGAAACGGTGATGGATGTGAGCGCGCTGCCTGCCTGGTCTGTGCTCTGATCCTCCCCGCGTCACGCCATAATCGACCTATGGCAACTAGTGCGGATCTGCTTGTCGACGGGTTCGGGCGAATCCGGGAGAACGTGGCTGACGTGCTGGACGGGCTGACGCCTGAACAGCTCACCTACCGGATTGGCGCGAACGCCAACCCGGTGAGCTGGCTCATCTGGCATCTCACCCGGGTCCAGGACGATCATGTCGCGGCCGCTTTCGGGGAGACGCAGGTGTGGTCAGCCGGCTCTTGGGCCACGCGGTTCGGGCTGCCCGCCGGGATGATGGACCACGGGTACGGGCACTCGTCTTCGCAGGTCGTTACCGTGGCCGCCGCGACCGCGTCCGCTCCGCTGCTGCTTGAGTACCACGAAGCGACGTACGCGCAGTCGGTCAAGCTTGTGTCCGAGGTTGGGGACGCTGACCTCGACCGGATCGTCGACAAGCGGTGGACGCCCCCGGTGACGCTCGGAGTCCGGCTGGTGTCGGTGCTCGACGACGACATGCAGCACGCCGGGCAAGCCGCTTACGTCCGCGGGCTGCTGCTGAATCGGTAGTGCGCGCTACACGTCGGTGCAGATCAAGCCCCAGGGCTTGTCGCTAACCCGGGTGATGACCACCGTCGCGCGCGCCTTACCGGACAGCTTCAGGCGGCGCCGTATCTGGTCGACGTCGCCTGCCAGGCCCCTGCGGCGGATGTCGACCGCGCCGATGCCTAGCTCGCGCAGGCGCTTCGCGAACTGCTTTTCGTTCCACGGGGCCGAGTGCGCTACGCGGAGCGTGCGGGCGAACGGGGTCTGCGCGTTCCGGTCGAGCGTCAGGAACGCGATCTGCGGGTCGATCTTCGCGGCGTCGTCGCCCAGCATGCGGGCTAGGTCCTCGACCAGGCCGGCGCGGGTGACCGCTGGGTTCGGGTCGAGCAGGTACTCCCCCGGTTCGCGCAGCGGGATCTGGGCGCCTGCGCGGGCGACGAGCGTGTGCGAGCTAGGGATGTCGCCTGGCTTCGCGGGCGCGATGACCGTCGCGCGGCGCGGGCCGCGCGGTCCCGCCGGTGCGGTGGCCAGGGCCGGGGACCAGAGGACCGCTTCTTTGAGGTCGCGGGACTCGGCGATGAACTCCGCTTCCCAGGCGTCGGGGACCAGGTCGTCGGGGATGCCCGGCGCCGCCTTGATGCAGACAGCCGGGACCGCGTCAGCGAGCGCCGCGCACCAGTCAAGCGGCGGCTCCGAGGTGCCTGCCCGGTAGCGGCGGGCGTCGTGGGCGGAGGCGGTGCCCGGGCCGGAGCGGCGGGCCGGGTCGATGAAAACCGCGTCGATGCCTGCCAGGCTCACATCGCGGACGTCGGAGACGACCGCGGTTACGTTCTTCGCTCGGCCGTAGACGGAGGCGTTGTGCAGGGCCAGGCTTGTGTGGGTTTCGTCGCGGTCGACGGCGAGGACGTCGCTTGCCTCGGCTAGGGCGATCAGGTCGCCGCCGATGCCGCAGCACAGGTCCGCGATCCTGGCCGCTTGCTTGAGGCGGCCGGCGCGGTACGTGGCGATCGTTTCCGACGACGACTGTTCGTAGCCCGCCCGGGTGAACAGCATGTCGGCCGCGCGGCTGAACTTGGCCGCGGCGGCGTGCCGCAGTTCCCGCTGGGCCATCGCCGTGGCGACGAGGGCGGCCGGGTACTCGCGGCGGAGCCGTTCCGCGAGCGCCAGGCTTGCGGTCTCCTGGCTGGTTCCTTCGGCGGCTAGCCGGGACAGGAGCTCCTGGCCTTGGGGCGTGAGCAGGACGGTCGGATCTTCGTTCATCGCATCATGAGACTAGCGAGGCGCGGGCGTGGTTAGTCGCCGTAGCGGCCTA
>Ga0310811_10009476_pt1 | contig 12570 bp, 12 predicted proteins | sample YCmetagenome_FD_207642 | JGI IMG/M metagenome (GOLD analysis project Ga0310811, IMG submission 207642) | Soil microbial communities from experimental microcosm in Duke University, North Carolina, United States - YC | ecosystem: Engineered > Artificial ecosystem > Soil microcosm > Unclassified ... | reverse complement strand
GTCGAATGTCACACGAGCGTCGTCCGCATGTGCCAACACGGGGCGGGCGACTCTTACGTGGTGCTTACGCTGGACCGGACGTGCGTCACAGGCGGAACCAAAACCGGCCTGACCGGTGTTGGACACACCGGGGGGACGGACAGAGAGGGAGCGATGAGCAACACGACCGAGACCGCGGTGCTGGCCGGCGGCTGCTTCTGGGGCATGCAGGACCTGATCCGGCGGCAGCCCGGCGTGCTGTCCACCCGGGTCGGCTACACCGGCGGCGAGACGCCCAACGCCACCTACCGCAACCACGGGACCCACGCGGAGGGCGTCGAGATCGTCTTCGACCCGACCGCCACCAGCTATCGGGACCTGCTGGAGTTCTTCTTCCAGGTGCACGACCCGAGCACGAAGAACCGGCAGGGCAACGACATCGGCCTGAGCTACCGGTCGGCGATCTACTACACCACCGACGAGCAGCGGCGCGTCGCCGAGGACACCATCGCCGACGTGGACGCGTCGGGCCTGTGGCCGGGCAAGGTGGTCACCGAGGTCGAGCCGGCCGGCGACTTCTGGGAGGCCGAGCCGGAGCACCAGGACTACCTGCTGCGCTACCCCAACGGCTACACCTGCCACTTCGTCCGCCCGGGCTGGAAGCTGCCCAAGCGGGCCGAGTCCACCCAGAGTTGATCAAGCGGTCGCCGCCCCGGCGCGGGGCGGCGCCGTCATCGCGGCGCGGGCCCTCGGGCCCGCGCCTTTTTCGGTCCGCACACAGCCCGAATGTCACCCGAAAGTGGCGATAATCCGGTGTAGAGCCAGGTGGTGGGCCCGGCCGCACGGGCCGCAGGCACACCGGGCGTCTCACCGACCCCGGGGCCGAAGGTCGCCCAGCCGAGGGGTAACTCCCTCGGACGGGCGAGGGGCTCTGACGCCCCGTGATTGCCCATTCACACGAACTAGCTCTGTCCGCCACCGGTGAACACGACTTAGACTTGTGCCGAAATTTGCAGATGTGCCCATGCAGAATTATCGGCCGCCATCTCGAACAGTCCGTCGACACCATGTCGCACGGACGAGGGAGGGGCTTTATCGTGTTCACGTTGGAGTGGTTAGCAGACACAACAGGCCATCACGACCATGTTCTCGTCGGACTGAGTCCGCAGAACGGCCGATACAAGCCGGAATACATCAGGAACCTGATTTTCTGGCTACGCCCTCGGTTCAGATCCATCGACGTGGTCATTCCTGGATTCGAGGCGGCGTACACCCTGGTGGCCGCCGGCCACCCGCCGGCGCAGGCCGTGCACCGGGCCCGCCGAGCCTACCGCCAGCTCCACAATCCCGCCGTCCGTGCCCTGGCCGAGCTGGGCGTTCCCGACCCGGCGCGGCACGTGACCAGCTGGACCCGGCTGCACGCCAATGCGGCCTACCGGGCATCGCTGAGCCGCTCCCGCAAGGCCTATCTGGTCGACCGGCGCATTCGCGCCGCCTGCCGCGCGATGACCGCCGAGGTGGTCGGCAACACGGTCGACGGCCGTTCGGTCACACCCTGCGATATCGACATCGCGGTTCGCTACGTCATTGCCGAAATCCCGCTGCTCACCGACGGTCCCAGCCTCTTCGAGGCGGATCGCAGCGTTTTCGTGTACCACCGTCCCACTCCACTGGTGGCGGCCATCGCGGACGGCGGTTCCATTCTACGCGCGGCGCCCGGTCAGTCATGGGCGGTCGTCGGCCAGCAGGAGGCAAATCATGGCGAACACGATCGAACCACAACTCCCACTGCGATACCCGTTCCCGCTCGGTGACGACGGCGCGCTGCCGCCGCTGACCGCATGGGCGCAGCGGGCCAGACCGGTGTGCCCGGTGCGGCTGCCCAGCGGCATCACCGCGTGGATGATGACGCGCAAGGACGACGTGGCCCGGATGCTGGCCGACAACCGGTTCAGCCGGGACCTGGCCGGCCCCGGCTCGCCGCGCATGGTCGGCGAGGACCTCACCTCGGTCGACGACGCGATCTTCAACCTGGACCCGCCGCGGCACGGCCGGGTGCGGCAGGTGCTCAGCAGCTGGTTCACCCGCCGCGCCGTGCAACGCCACCGCCCGCTGATCGCCCGGCACGCAGGTCGGCTGCTGGACGCCATGGCCGACGGCCCGAACCCGGTGGACCTCATCGAGGCGTACACGGCCGCCCTGCCACTGGACGCGATGGGCGAGCTGATGGGCGTGCCGCCGGAGCTGGCCGAGGAGTGCCGGCGGGTGTACCCGATGAGCCTCGACCTGTCCTCCACACCGGACGCCGTCGAGCGGGAGACCGACGCCGCCAAGCGCTTCATCGCCAAGCTGGTGGCCGCGCACCGCGCCGACCCGGTGCCGGACACCCCCGTACACGCGCTCCTCGCGGCGGCCTCGGCCGGCGTGATCACCGAGTCGGAGATGTTCGGCACGGTGTTCCTGGTCTTCGTCACCTCCTTCGACCCGCTGGTCGCCCCGCTGACCACCGGTCCGATGATCCTCATGTTGCACCGCAAGCAACTCGACGAATGCCTGGCCGACTCCACGTTGTGGCCCAAGGCGGTCGAGGAGGTGCTGCGCTACTTCCACAACGGCGGCCTGGGTTTCCCGCGCATCGCCCGGGAGGACGTGGACTTCGACGGCACGGTGATCCGGCGCGGCGACGCGGTGGTGGTGCCGATGCAGGCGGTCACCTGGGATCCCCGGCACTACCGCAACCCGGCGCGGTTCAACATCCATCGGGCCACCGACGGCTCGGCCACCTTCGGCGCCGGACCGCACTACTGCCTCGGCTCGCAGCTGGCCCGGATCGTGTTGCAGGAGGCCATCTCCGCGCTGTTCCGGCGGTTCCCGACGCTGGATCTGGCGGTCAGCCAGCGCGAGCTGCCGTGGGACCCGAACCGCATGTTCACCCGCCCGATGCAGCTGCCGGTGACCTGGTGAGGAGCACCATGACCGCAAGCCAGTTCGAAGAGTTGGCCCACCTGTACGAAAAGAGCTTCGAGGTGTGGCCGTACCGGCGGGACGTTGAGCAGTATTCGGTGCTCCAGGCGCTGGGCGACGTGACCGGCCTGGCGGCGCTGGACCTGGGCTGCGGCTCCGGCGGCTACACCCGCCTGCTGGCCGCGCACGGCGCGAAGCCGGTGGTCGGCCTGGACGGTGCCGCCGGGATGATCGACCACGCCTGGCGGCGCGAGGCGGAGGACCCCTGCGGGGCGAGCTTCGTGCTGCACGACGCGGCCGAGCCGATGGCCGGCGCGTTCGACGTGGTGCTGGCCGTGCACCTGCTGCCGTACGCCGAGACCTTCGACGCCCTGGTCGCGATGTGCGCCTCGGCCCGGTCGGCGCTGACCGGCCCGGGAAAGCGATTCGTGACGGTGACCATCAATCCCGGTTTCGCCCGAGAACCTGGTTACTACCGCCGGTACGGATTCGACTTGATAGCCCCTTCGGATGAACTTCACGACGGTGATCCGATTCGCCTGCACAGCGAGTTCGGCGGCGGCACGATCGACGTCACGCCGCACTACTGGTCCCGGGCCACCCAGGAACGTGCCCTGCTCCAGGCCGGATTCCGGGCCGTCACCTGGTGGGATCCGGTCTGCTCCCCCACCGCCGATGTAGTCCACTTCAGCGAATATCTGCGCCAACCCCCGACCCTCGTTGTCACGGCGACCACATGAGGCTGTACTACTATTCCCGCGGCGAAAAGGGGGCGTCCGCCGAAAGTGCGTTGAACGGGAGGCCATGCTCGTGCACGAATCCGCGTGGATGCCCACGGGGCTCGATCCCGAAGTGCCCAGCGCCGCCCGGGTGTACGACTACTTCCTCGGCGGCTACCACAACCTGGCCGTCGACCGGGAGTTCGCGCACCGCGCCCAGGAGACGATGCCGGACCTGCCGCAGATCCTGCGCACCTCGCGCCGCTTCCTGCGGCGGGCCGTGCGCTACCTGCTCGACCAGGGCATCACCCAGTTCCTCGACCTCGGCTCGGGCATTCCCACCGCCGGCAACGTGCACGAGATCGCCCAGGAGGCGGTGCCGCACGCGCGGGTCGTGTACGTGGACCGGGACTCCGTGGCCATGGCGCACTCGGCGCTGATGCTGGAGCACAACGACAACGCCGCCGCGCTGCGGGCCGACCTGCGCCATCCCCGGGACGTGCTGCGCAACGACGTCGTGCTGAACATGCTCGACCTGAAACGGCCGGTGGCCGTGCTGATGTCGGCGGTGCTGCACTTCGTCGAGGACGACACCGAGGCGCAGTCCATCGTCGCCGGCTACCGCAACGCACTGGTCCCCGGCAGCTACCTGGTGATCTCCCAGGGCACCCAGGACTCCGCCGGGGAGCAGGGCGAGCAGGTGATCAGGTTGTACGACCAGACCGACAGCCCGTTCACGGCCCGCAGCCGCGACCGGTTCGAACGGCTGTTCAAGGGACTGGACCTGGTCGACCCGGGCGTGGTGTACGTGCCGGAGTGGCGGCCGGAGTCGCCGGAGGACGTCGACGAGCATCCGGAGCGCAGCTGCGCCTACGGCGCCATCGGGTGCAAGCCGCTCTACTGATCAAGCCGTAGCATCTGTCCATGGTGACCCGCGAGAACCAACTGGGTGAGTTCCTGCGCTCCAGCCGGGCCCGGCTGGAGCCGGGCGAGGCCGGCTTGCCCGGCGACCTCACCACGCGTCGGGTGGCCGGGCTGCGGCGCGAGGAGGTCGCGGTGCTGTCCGGGGTCAGCGCCGATTACTACACCCGGCTGGAGCAAGGGCGGGAACGGAATCCGTCGTCGCAGGTCGTCGGCGCGCTGGCGCGGGCCCTCCAGCTGAGCCCCGACGCCCGCGATCACCTGCTCCGGCTGGCCGGGCTGCATCCCGGGGTGCTGGACGTGCCGCCGCTCCAGGTCGATCCGTCGCTGCTCCAGCTGTTGGACGCCTTCCCGCGGGCCGCCGCGTACGTGCTCGGGCCGGCCTTCGACGTGCTGGCCGCGAACCGGGTCGCCACCGCGCTGCTGTCCCCGTTCGGCGACGAGCGCAACATGCCGCGGATCCTGTTCACGCATCCGGCCGCCCGCGTGGTGTTCGTCGAATGGCCCCTGGTGGCCGGCGCCACCGTGCGCGCCTTGCGCCTCAACGCCGGGCTTTTCCCCGCGGATCCCCGGATTTCCGCCGTGGTCGCCGAGTTGTCCGCCGCGTCGGCCGAGTTCCGCGCACTGTGGGACGACCACACCGTCGGCGGGTTGACGCGGGCGTACAAGGTGTTCGTGCATCCGGGGGTAGGGCGAGTGGAGCTCACGTACCAGACCTTCGACGTCAAGGACACGCCCGGCCAGCAGCTGTTGGTCGGCACCGCCGAGAGCCTGGCCGGCCAGGACGCCATCGACCAGCTGGCAGCACTGGCCACCGCATAGGTGCGCCGCGACGAAGGTGACGGAACACGCGGCCGCGGTTGACAAGCAGCCACGCCCCACCGACGATAACTGACTGATCAGCCAGTTATCTCACCTTTCTGGGGCGACGATGCAGCTGGGTGTGTTCCGCGATCCCGCCTCGGTGGCGGTGGTCGGCGCGTCGGAGAACCGGTCCAAGTGGGGCTACTGGCTGGCATCGGGGGCGTTGACCGGGGGCCATCGACGCCGGATCGAGCTGGTCAACCGGCGCGGCGGCGTCGTCTGTGGACGGCGGTGCGCCACCGGTCTGTCCCAATTGGACGAAGCGCCGGAGCTGGTGGCGTTGTGCGTGCCGGCGGCACAGGTGCCGGCTGTCGTGGCCGAGGGGCTTTCGCTGGGTGTCAAGGGATTCCTCGGCATCACGGCCGGCGTGCCGGACGAACCGGCGCTGGCCATGATGATCCGTGCCGGCGGCGCGCGGTTGGTCGGGGCCAACAGCCTCGGCATCGTCGACACGGCCACGGATCTGCTCCTGGCCTGGGGCAGCTTCACGCCGGGCCCGCTGGCGATCGTGTCGCAGAGCGGGCAGGTCGGCTCGGAACTGGCCCTGCTCGGCGCCCGGCACGGCCTGGGCATCTCCCGCTTCGTCTCGCTCGGCAACGCCAGTGACGTCACGGCGACCGAGCTGCTGGCCGATCTGGCCGACCACCCGTCGACCAAGGTCGTCGCGGTCTACCTGGAGAACTTCGCCAACGGCCCGGCACTGCTGGAAGCGTTGCGAGCACTGGGAAAGCCGACGCTGCTGCTGACCGTCGGCGGCAGCGCGGCCAGCACCCGGCTGGCCCGCACCCACACCGGCTCGCTGACCTCGCCGCTGGAGGTCGTGGACGCCGCCTGTCGGGCCGCCGGGGTCGCCCGGGTCAGCACGCCGGCCGAGTTGATCGACGTGGCCCGGGCGGTCCTGGCGACGAGCCCACCGCGCGGCGGCCGGGTGGCGATCATCGGCGACAGTGGCGGCCAGTGCGGTATCGCGGCCGACGTCGCACACACCCACGGGTTGCGCGTTCCGCACTTCTCCCAGGACATCGGCGTCGCGCTGGAAGCCCGGCACAATCCGGTCGACCTGGCCGGCGCGGGCGAGCAGGACCTGGCCAACTACGCCCTGATCACCGAGGCCGTGCTGCGGTCCGACGACGTGGACGCGGCCGTGCTCACCGGCTACTTCGGCCGCTACGGCCTGGACATCCCGGCCATCGCCGAGCGTGAAGTCGCTGTGGCGCAACGTATCGGGCAGCTGGCCGGGCAGGGCAAGCCGGTGCTGGTGCACTCCATGGGCCCGGACAGCCCCGCCGCCGATGCCCTGTGGGCGGCCGGCGTGCCCACGTACGACCGCATCGAGCCGGCGCTCCAGGCCCTGCGCGGCATCGCCGCCCTCGGCCGGCCGACCGCACCGCCGCTCCCCCACCAGACCCGGCCGATCAGCGTGCTGCCCGACGGCTACTGGGAGACCCGGCAGGTGCTGGTCGACGTCGCCTTTCCACGCGGCCTGGCCGTCCGCCGCCGAGAGGACCTCGACCAGGCCAAGAAGCTGACCGCCCCGTACGTGCTCAAGGCCGGTTGGCTGGCGCACAAGAGCGACGCCGGCGGCGTCCGAACCGGACTGTCCACGGCGAACGAGCTGCGGGACGCCTTCGACAAGATGTCGGCCCGGCTCGGGCCCGGCGAGTACGTCGTCGAGGAGCAGGACACCCGGCCCAACACGGTGGAGATCCTGGTCGGCGCCCGCCGCGACCCCGATTTCGGGCCGCTGGTCGTGGTCGGCGCCGGCGGCACGGAGACCGAGCTGCACCACGACATCGCCATCGAGCTGGCCCCGGTTTCCCACGCGGCGGCACGGGAAATGCTCGGCCGGCTGCGCTGTGCCATGCTGCTGCACGGCTGGCGCGGCCGACCGCCGGTCGACATCGACGGGCTCGCCGCGCTGGTGCACCGGGTGTCGCTGCTGGTCGCGGCGTCACCGCTGGTCGGCGAGCTGGAGCTGAACCCGGTCCGGGTCGGGCCGGACGGGCCGCTGGCGGTCGACGCCCTGATCATCCCTGTACCGCGTCAGGAGGCACGGAGCGCATGACGATCCACTTCTCGGCCTGGCCGCTCACCGACGAGCAGCGCCAGATCGTCCAGCTGTGCCGGGACTTCGCCGTCAAGCAGATCCGGCCGCGGGCCCGTGCGGTGGACGAGGCCGACGTGGTGACGCCGGTCGACCTGTTCCAGCTGGCCGGCACGGTCGGCATCACCACCTTCATGCTGCCCGAGGAGTACGGCGGCGGCGGCTTCACCGACGTGTTCACCCAGTGCCTGGTGCAGGAGGAGCTGTGCTGGGGCGACCCGGGTATCGGCAACCTGTTGTGCTCCAACGGCTTCTACGCCGATCCGATCCTCGAGCTGGGCACCGTGGAGCAGCGCAAGCAGTGGCTGACGCCGCTGACCGGCCCCGACGCCCCGATGACGGCGCTGGCCACCACCGAGCCGAACGCCGGCTCGGACGCGGCGTCGATGATCACCACGGCCCGACGGGTCGAGGGCGGCTACGAGCTGACCGGCCAGAAGACCTGGATCTCCAATGCCGGCGCGGCCAAGTACTACGTGGTGTTCGCCAAGACCGACCGCAGCAAGCGGTCGGCCGGCGTGACGGCGTTCCTGCTGACCGGCGACGCGCCGGGGCTGCGCTTCGGCGAGCCGATGCGCAAGATGGGCCAGCGGGCCATCGTCTGCCGGGAAGTGTTCTTCGACAACGTCTTCGTGCCGGCGCACGACCGGCTCGGCGACGAGGGCCGCGGCTTCCACGGCCTGATGGGCGCCTTCGACATCTCCCGTGTCGTGCTCGGCGCGGCGGCCGTCGGCGCGGCGCGGGCGGCCTACGAGTTCGCGCTGGACTATGCCCGTAACCGCAAGCAGTTCGGGGTGCCGATCATCGAGCACCAGGCCGTCGCGTTCCGGCTGGCCGACATGGCCACCCGGATCGAGTCGGCCCGGCTGCTGGTGCACCACGCCGCCCGGCAGATCGACGCCGGCCAGCGGGTCACCGGGCTGGCCGCGATGGCCAAGCTGACCGCGTCGGAGACCGCCATGTTCGTCACCTGGGCGGCCGTGCAGACGTTGGGCGGGTGGGGCTACTCGCGGGAGTTCCCGGTCGAGCAGTGGCTGCGGGACGTGAAGCTGGAGGAGATCGAGGAGGGCACCTCGGACATCATGCGGCTGGTGATCTCCCGTCATCTCTGACTGACGGTCCAGTTATCTATACTCACGGTCACACCCATCGGGAGGAGTGACCGTGCCGCGTCCGAGCGTGTCGGCGGAGCGCAGGGCGCAGATCCTCGGCGCCACCTGTGCCGAGATCGCCGAGTCCGGCGTACGGGACCTGCGGCTCACCGACGTGGCAACGCGAGCAGGCGTCAGTTCCGGCACCATCCACTACTACTTCGACAGCAAGCAGGCCCTGCTGCACGCCGCCTTCGAGTACAACTACCAGCACTCCATCGACCGCCGCGCCGCCATCCTCGCCGCCGGCGGCAACCCCCTGGAGCTGCTCACCCGGCTCGTCGAGTCGTACGCGCCGCTCGACGCCGACAGCGTGGCGGCGTGGCGGGTGTGGACCGAACTGTGGGTGCACGGGCTGCGTGAGCCGGAGCTCCAGGAGCTCAACGAGACCATCTACGGCGACTGGCGGCGGACCGTCGTCGGTCTGCTACGTGATGCCCAGGACCAGAACCTGATCGTCGACGGGGATCCGGTGCGGATGGCCAACACCGTGGTCGGCATGATCGACGGGCTGGCCATCCAGGTGCTGCTCGGCTCGCACAACATGACCGTGGACCGGATGCGCGCCACGTGCCGGGCGTATCTCGACGGGCTGGCTAGTACCTAGCGGCGTAGTGGGTGGGCGTCTCGCCGAACATCTTGGTGAAGTCCCGCACGAAATGGGCCTGGTCGGCGTAGCCGAGCTCGGCGGCGAGGCCGGCCCAGTCGATCTTGGCACCGGCGGCGAGGCGCTCGGTGACCTCGTGCAGGCGGTAACGGCGGATGACCCACTTCGGGTTGATTCCGACGTATTCGGCGAAGAGGCGCTGCAACTGCCGCACGGGCCGGCCGAGCTGGTCGACGCGGCTGATCTCCGGTTTGGCGGCGATGGTGGCGACGATGTCCGCGGTTTCCTCGGCCCGTGGATCGGGCGAGGGCCGTTGCCGCCGAAGCATCGCCTCGACGGCCTCGATCGTCGGCACAGCAGGGATTCCGTCGAAGACCTCCGCAGCGGGCAGCTGGCGGTCGGTGATGGTGGCGACGGATCGACCCAGGAACGGACGGAAGCCGCCGGGGCGGAAGGCGACGCCGAAAACGGTGCGGTCGCCTGCCAGCACGCGGACGCCGGCCTCGCTGCCGACGCCGGTGACCACGGCGGTGCCGTCGTCGGCGATGGTCAGGTTGACCCGGGGATAGGGCACGATCTTCTGCCGGTACGGCTCGGCGTAGGACCAGCTGACGATCCAGTAGTGGTCGACGAACGCGGCGAGATCCGGGGACGGCGGCGGGAAGTCGTGTTGCTGGAACCGACGCCACGCGCCGTGCAGCTCCCGCTCGTCCCGCACGAGGTCGATGCTAGTCGCGTTTGTTCAATACAGCTCCGTCAGCACCGGCTTGACTGCACGCATGCTGATCGAACGCGCCGCCGCACCGATGCTCGACCTGATCCCCGCTCTGGAGCCGCACCTGGACGCCCGCACGCCGTGCACCGAGTACACGGTTCGGGGGCTGGTCAACCATCTGCTGTTCTGGGCCCCGTCGCTGACCGGCGGCGCCACCAAAGCGATCGTGGTGCCGCCAGCCGCCACGGAAGCGGAGCTCGATCTCACCACCGGCGACTGCCTGGCCAGCCTGACCGACGCGGTCACGACCACCGTGAAGGCCTGGAGCGACCCGGCCGCCTGGACCGGCGTGACGCACATGGGCAGCCCGATGGAGCTGCCGGCCGCGCAGGTGGGCGGGATGATCGCCGGCGAGTTCCTGGTGCACGGCTGGGATCTCGCCCGGGCGGCCGGCCGGGACCTGGCCGTCGACGAGGATCTGGCCGAACTCCTGGAGGTCGAGCTGGCCAAGACGGCCGAGCTGGGCCGTCAGATGGGCATCTTCGGACCGGAGGTCGTGCTCCCCGCCGATGCGCCGGCCCTGCACCGGGTCCTCGGCCTCACCGGCCGCGATCCACAGTGGCGCTGACGAAGTCGCGGATCACGGCGAAGCCCTCGCGCATCGCCTCGTCCAACGGCACCGGCCGGTCGGCCTCGATCCAGCGGTGGAACACGACCCGGCCGGTGGCGATGGCGATCTCGGCCACCAACGCCGCCTCGGCGACGCCGCGTTCCCGCAGGGCGTCGGCCAGCGTCCCGGTCCACGCGGCGAACTTGGCCAGTTCCCGTTCCCGCAGCTCGGCGCTCTGCTCGATGATCCGCTCCCGCCGGAGCAGCCGGTCCCGGCGGGCGTGCGCGGACTCGGCCAGCGCGGCGAAGCCGGCCAGCACGGCGTCCATGGGCGAGGTCTCCGGCGGCGCGGCGCGGACCGCGTCGGCGATGGCCTCGGCCAGCCGCGTCTCGTCGCCGAACAGCACCTCCTTCTTGTCGGCGAAGTGCCGGAAGAAGGTCCGCTCGGTCAGGCCGGCGTGCGCGGCCACCTCGGCGGCGGTGACCTCGGCGAAGCCCCGCTCGCCGTAGAGCTCCAGCGCCGCGTCCTGAAGCCGGCGACGCCCGTCCGGCTGCCAACGCGCCATGGATCACACCCTACCCGTGATGACAGGGGCTGACATCACGACCTACTCTGATGACAGTCACTGACATCAGGGAGGCGACATGATCAGGCCCGACGTGCGGGCGTTGCTCGACCGGATCCCGCCGGAGAGCGGCCCGCCCGAGGCAGCGGCCATCCGCGAGTCCATGCGCATGTTGGCCGCGGTGGTCGACCTGCCGGAGCCTGCGCTGGCCACGGCCCGCATGCTCGAGACGGCTCCGCTGCCGACGCTGCTGCTCGACCGCCGCGAGCACCGCGACCCCGGTCCCGTGCTGGTGTGGTTCCACGGCGGCGGCTTCGTTTTCGGCGGCATCGACACGCACCGGTCGATGGCGGCCGACATGGCCCAACGGCTGGATCTGCCGGTGCTGCTGGTCGACTACCGGCTCGCTCCTGAGGCGCCGTACCCGGCGGCGGTCGACGATGCCGAGGAGATCGCCCGCTGGGTGGCCGGCGGGCCGGCCGAGCTGGGGCGCGAGGTGACGGGTCTGGTGCTCGGCGGCGACAGCGCCGGCGGCACGATGACCATCGTCACGGCGATGGCGCTACGGGACCGGCCGGCGGACGTGCCGGTGGTCGCGCAGCTGCTGATGTGGCCGGCGACGGACCTGATCGGCAAGTACCCGTCGCAGCGCGAGTTCGCCGAGGGCTACCTGCTCACCGAGGCGAGCCGCGTGTTCTACCAGGACGCGTACCGGCCGGTGGTCACGGACGTTCGGGCATCGCCGATGCAGGGCGATCTTGCCGGCCTGCCGCCGGCCGTGGTGCTCACCGCAGGCCTCGACCCGCTGCGTGACGAGGGCCGGGCCTATGCCGCCGGGCTGATCACCGCCGGCGTGCCGACGACGTTCCTCGAAGCGGTCGGCAACATCCACGCGTTCGGCCTGCTGCGCAAGGCGATCCCGTCGTCGGTGCCCGACCTCGCGCAGGCGTTGAGCGCCCTGCGGGCGCTGATCTGACTCCTCGAGACGCCGGCCACATCGGTTCCGTTCCGGAAATTCGTGCACCGACCGGGCGGTTGAATCGGGTGGACGAGGGAGGCGGCGATGGCGGCTATCGAGTGGGAGCACAAGCCGTTCGTCTTCCCGTGGCGTGCGGTCCTGCACTGGGCGGTGGTCGGGGCCGCCCTGGGCTGGGTCGCGTGGCGCGTTCCGGACATGGTTTCCCAGTTCACCGCGACGGGTGTGCACCTTGACCGCGTCGAGTGGGGTTGGGTGCTGGTGGCCGCGCTCAGCGGCGCCGGGGCGCTCGCGGTGTACGGCGAACTGCACCGGCAACTGCTGGTCGTGGGCGGTGCCGGGCTGCCGGCCGGCACCGTCCAGGGCATCAACTTCGCGCAGAACGCCGTGTCGAC
>Ga0310811_10009475_pt1 | contig 12572 bp, 29 predicted proteins | sample YCmetagenome_FD_207642 | JGI IMG/M metagenome (GOLD analysis project Ga0310811, IMG submission 207642) | Soil microbial communities from experimental microcosm in Duke University, North Carolina, United States - YC | ecosystem: Engineered > Artificial ecosystem > Soil microcosm > Unclassified ... | reverse complement strand
CTGAATATCTTTTGAGACTTCTCGTAATTTTATGTACGAAAAGTCTCATCATCATCTACTTTATTTTTGACTTTCTGTTTCCTGTACAAACTTTTCTACCAGATCATCATCAATATAAAGTAAGCCATAAGCATGATTATACTCAGAAACAACGAGAGCAAGACGACCTTGATAAAGGTAAACAACACGTATTTCTACTGGTGTATGCCGTTTAGCAATTTGTTGTACGTCTTCCCTTTCAAAATCATCAGGAGAGGAGGAAAGATTATTTTTTTGTGCAAATTTCATAATTTGCGTAATCTCAAAAAACTCAACGAAAAGATCCCATTTCCCCCTCGTTGAGATAACTTTCTCGCAATTTTCACAAATTACTTTCCAACCAGGATGCAGCTTCATCAAATTAATTTCTTTTTGACTAATAGGGGTACTTTTGTCAGTTGCACAGTTCTCACAATAAAACTGACGATTGATTTCAAAAATTTTCATATTTATTTTTTCTTTCCAGAAACTCTTATATCGTGCGTTTCCAACGCACAAATTTTCTTATTAATATAACAGGGAATATTTCTTGCTCTCAGTTGACGTTGGACTTCATGAACGCATCCGCTAGTAGCATCTAAAGAAGTCCAAAAACCACCAAGTATAACACGTGCTGTTTTGAACTTTCGTAATTGTTTGGCAAGTGCTTTCATGCCATCCTGCCAGGGTGAGATATCCATTAATTCGTCATGATGAAAAGCTTCTATATTGGTGTATATGTTTTGTAGATCAAGAACCATTTGGCGTAAAGTTTTTGCATCATTCGAAATATCTTCCCATTCCTGGTCCATAAGAAGAATTGGACCAGAATGGAGTGCAATCACAAAACGTAAATCATTTATCATAACTTGTGCTGGTTCTAAACCATAAAAATTAAGATAGCTATCTATTGAACTAAGATGAACTATTATCAGTGTTTCTTGCATAGCGCTACTCAGATCTAGTATTTAGTTTAGAACATCAATTTGTTGTTTTCCTAAAGCATTTTGCAAATTAATTCTAACACAGAACTATTTATTTGTCAATAATAGTTCTGTGTTTTTTCTGAAGATAACTACTCTTCTTCCTCATAATCTTCGACTTGCGGTGTTGCATTGATAAAACCGCAACTATCGAGAATTTCGCAGAATTGTTGCGAAGTAATATCATCTGATATTTTTTCTACTTTTTTAAAAACATCATGAAATTCTATAAGAAGCGAACTGTTTTCAAAAGAGCATTGTAACAAAAGATGAAGTTTTCCATCCCCATTTACTTTCCATTCAAGATACATTTCTTTAATTCTTTTAGGAGCATAAAGACCAAAGCTAACTATCTCAACTATGTTTTTTTCATCGAGATAATCACTTTGCCATAAATTTGAGCTGATGAAGTATTTTCGTATCATGACTTTTCCTCTGTAAATGTCGGTGCATTTGAGTAATATATGGCTGCTTGAATAAACTCTTGGTTGTCACAGATAGCCGTAACATATTGAATGAAGTTATGTACGTAATCAACGTACTCACTTTTCTCTCTTTTGCTTACGATAGTATCAATTAATTTAGTATTTTCAAGAAATTTGAATATTTTACTTTGCAACGATGGAGGGAAAAAAGGAAGAATAAAAAGATTAAGTTTTAAGCAAATGAAAAACATACCTTCTGTCAGATATGCTTTAAAAAGGAGTTGCACATCGGCAGTGTTGTTCGCTTTAGAAAAAAAATCTGCTAACATACTATGTACTTCTTTTTTTCCAAATTTCTCGTTAAGAACTTCTACTATTTGATTTTCGGTAAGCGAGGTCGTAAAAAGCATTTTAATTTTCCTTCCATTGAGACAAGAACAAATTTTCTGATCCATAGTACTGAAGAATTTTATTTACTTGAGAAAGTAATTCGTAAGGGTAATGCATCCAGTTTATGCTGTTAAGATCGTTATATGATTCAATGGTTACATAATTTTTGAATACTTCGCGTATTTCTCTCAATATCTCATCCTTATATTCTTCTTCCCATTCATCAAAAGGGAAAAAATGTAATGCACCTGATAATCTCGTGAGCAATCCACTGGCAACTTCTTCTCTTGTTAATCCATATTCGGAATAGCCAAGATCGTAGAGATTATCTATGGTTATCTCTTCTTCGTTCTCAAATGTTTTTTCGATCAATAACTGTATAATATTATCCATTAATGACATGATTTTTCCTTTTTTTAACTAAGCAAATTATTTTTAAACAAAATAATTAATTTCCATGTATTTTTATGCTATTTTTTTCTAAAATATTGTATGTGTACGATTGTGCTACTTTTCCTCAAGTTTATTTGCTAAATAATTTATAAGTACCGAAATATCAAAATAATCAGATAGTTCTTCCTCATCGTCAAGTCTAAATTCTGATGGATCACCATTGTAAAGATAATATCTTTGAATAAGTTCTCTTCGTTCTTTCGAATTTGGTATTATTTTGGTTAAATCAAAATCATTACAACCATGATTAGCGAAGTCATCACTTGCTAATCTCAGCAAAGCTGCAATAATCTTTTTTTCGGTTTTTGATAACTGTGCCATATTTTCTTCCTTTCTGAATTACGATGCTTTATCTATCGTTCTATTCTTTTTGACATATTCTCAATCGGTTTTATGTTATCTATTTATTCCTCGGACATGATGAATAAAAATCCTTTTTCGCCATTCGTCTCCACGTAAACTCTTGCAACTTCTTTTGGTCCAGAAAAATGTTGCGTTTTTTGTTGTGCTGGAAAAGTACGAGATGACATCAGAAGAACATCTGGTGCTTTTTCTTCAAAATAATCCATCAGGCTGATGTATCCCCAACCATCAAGTATCTGAGGCTGAGTTCCTTTTGGAAAAACAACCGGAGCTACCGATGCGCTGATATTAATCCAACAAAAAGGATAGTTTAACAAGAGCGCGTGCAAACTATCCTTTAAAGTGTAATGTTTAAAAAATTTCATGTTTTTTCTCATTTTCCTATTTTAAATATCGGTAATAATTCACGCTGTTCTATTTCTTTATGAAGCTTCTGCATTCGTTTCTCGTTACCATAACCTTCGAGAATTAGTTTTAACTCTTTGTATTCCAGTATTACTTGCGATCTAGCTATCCAAACGTGAGAAGTAAGGTTGCCCGGATAGTATAAAAAAGCATCGGGCCTTTTTAGAAAAGCAGGAACAAGAGCAAGAAAGATATCTCCCTGGATACATGGAGACTCCATGCAGAGATTGAAAAAATTTTGATCTCGTTTAAACAATTCGTAAAGCGAGATGCCGGTAAGCCAATACTTTTCTTTTTCACTTATCTCAATATAATGATCATATGCTATGGTAAAATGACTGAAACTATGATTTTCTGGTTTTTTTGGGTAACGTTCTCTTGTTTTTTGCATTTGAATAAGTGTTTTCATTTATTTTCTGTTCTCCTTTAAAGTATTCTTTTTACAAAGTATAAAATGGTTTCAGGAGAATGAAAATAGGATAAATACGAATTTGAATCCGGGCTGAAAATTCATATTTATCCTTTGTGTTTGGTTGTTAATTATTTAATTGAATACCAGTTATCATGAAAGAGAAAGATATTTTTTCTTTGATCCCACTTTGCTTCAAAAGTAAAAATGCTTGGTATTTCATTCCATACAAAAGTTGCACAGGCAGTAACCCGCATATAGATATCATCGAAATTGGTGGGTTTCCAAACAACCAACATACAATGCTCATGTTTTTGACGAAGTGTTTTTAGTCTTTCTAAAATATGGCTATTCGTATAAATGCTATCCAGATCATCATAAAAAGCAACTGGTTCCTCTATGACCGATTGTATCTTTTCTGAAAGTTCTTCTGTTAAACCAAAACCAATGAGTAATAATACTGTTTCTTTCATTATTTTCTCCTTCTTTCAAGACTTACCCCTATCATAAATCCGAACATACAACCAGCAACTAAACTAACAATAACAGTTATCATTTTTTTCTCCCTTATAATTAGCATTGATATTCCAAAAGTACAAACTTTATAGTTATTTTCTTTCGATAATTAATCATAACACAAAATTATTTAAATGTCAATAATAATTCTTAGTTTTTTCTGAAATAAATGGTAATAAAATTTTCTCATTTATGATTTGTAAAAAATATTAGTATTGGCATTTTAGAAAAATGCCAATACTGGCTTTTATGTTATTCTTCGTTCAATTCGAATAAATTGTGTGAAGGAGAATTCCAATAGACCATCCAGATGCTTTTACCATTTTTATCTACAAGATCAATGGCAGGTGTATTACCATCCCACAGCACATTTAGTTCTTTGAGAATATGTTTTGCGCCACGAATATCAAGATTCTCTTTTCCTTCTTTTGGAAGAACGTTGCATATGTCTTCCCAACGAGCTGAAAATTCATAGTTCGCGTTCTCTACCTCTTGATACGGAAAGGGAGCGATGCGAGAATTGTAAATGTTATCCACTTTTTACCTCCTGGTATGATTGAAAGATTACTGCCTATTTCTTTCTATACTTTTAAAATCGGTATTTGCGATTTGTCAAGTATAAATAAGCGCCCTTACTTCTACTTAGACCTCCTGAACCAGCCTGTAGAGCCAGTTCAGAAGGTCGTTTTTACTCATTTTCACCATTTTTTTATTCTTACTTATACTCACTTACGCATGTTTCATAGCATCTTCCAAGAAGGTGTTGTAGTTTTTTAGTCTGATCTTTTCGATAATCAAAAAGTTCTCTTGTCACTTCAATTTTTGCTTCTTTCCAAGATCGTGTTTCTTCTGCTGCTATAAGTAAGCGAAAAACTTCATCTGAGGAAAGTACTTGGTCTGTATTTGTACGAACTGAGAAAAAATCTTGCTTTCCAACGTGAATAATTTTAAGTTCGTATGAAATGTCTTGAGCACCAGACTTCTTTTTTATGTAAGTAATTCTATGTATTGTTATCTCCATAATAGCAACCTTTTTTATTGTTACTTATGGTTATCTTTCATTTTTTTATATTCCGAAAAAGTGATCTTAATTGTTTTCTCCCAACATTTTTCACCACATGTTGGGCAATCTGCCGCTATCTTGTTTTTATAGAAAAGAGGATTTTTATAGCCAATAGCCATGAAAAATTTATCTTCTAAATCGCAATAAAACTCTTTTTTTTCAACATCGTTAATGAGATCTAATTCATCATTGGTAAACCATCCAAGATTTTCATAATTATCATCAACGATGTTTTTGTAAGGACCACTGTTAAACTTCTTTCTCGACTCTTTTTGATATCGTATGAAATCTTTGTCTGTTCCATCCTGGTCTACGAAGAGAATCCATCCTATTTGTTGAGTAGCCTTTATTTTAACTTTTTCAGCCATTTTTTTCCTTTTTAATAAACAGCGTGACTACATATGTAAAACTTTGCTCTCCTGTAGATCCATTAGTGTTTACATGAAAAGACGCAATTTGGTCTTCTGTAATGTTATTCACTTTAAAAAAGTTATTTACTTCTTCTTTAACTCTCTGTATTGCCCATTTCTCATTATCGTAAGTGCTCTCGCTAAATTCATGCATTTCTAACATTGCTTTTTTCTCCTTATTTTGTCGATAATTTTATTTCGCTATTTTTTCTTACTTATAGTCAATTATGCAGGCTTTATAGCATCTTCCAAAAAGGCGTTGTAGTTTTTTGTCTGATCTTTTTGATAATCAAAAAACTCTTTTGTTATATGAATACATATTTCTAAAAAGATGAAAAACTTTGTTTTTTTCTCCTTCTAGTCTGACCGCTTTCGGGATACAATAAAAATTTTCAAAAAGCATAATCCAACCAGCTTGAGTCAACTCTTCTAATGCTTTGTTATCATCACTTTCTTTTCTCACGATAAGTACGCGCTTGAATGCACGATCTACATACCGAAAGTATTCTTGATGCATATAAAGAAAAAGCATGAACTCATCGCTGGCATGCGTATCTTCTTCGTCTATATTAAGCATTTTTTCTCCTCAATACTTTTCTTGCTTGTAACATATCTACATAAGTGTATTTTCCTACTCTAAACGTTTCTACAATTCCTTTTTTTATATACTCAAACAACGTCGTATATTCAAGACCTAACTTTTCTGCCGCATCCATTGGAGCACAAAGCAGTCCTTTTTTCAATCGCTCTCTCCAGGTCAATAACATATTAAAATCTTTGCTGCTGACAAAATAGCATCCAGGGGAAAAGTAAGTAACTTTTATACCATGTTCTTTTCTCGCATATTTAACAAGATCTTTTTGCTGGTAAACAGGCTCAAGATCTTTGATGTCTCGAAAATGTAAAGATTTCTCTTTTTTAAATTCTTTTACGAATTCATCAAGCATTTCAGAAGTTGCCGCACGTACTACTTCCTGCAAATATATTTCGCTTTTCTCGATAGCAGAAGCTTCTTCTTCGAAAAACTCTTTAAGCTGATCCAGATTTGCAACCTGCGCAAGTGACTGTAAAAAAAATTCGCTCTCTTTAAGTGGAGAAGAAAATATTTCTTTTGAATGTTCTAGAATTTCATTGAATGTTGCATCTGTAAGAAGAATAACATCTCTGAGGATATCATTATCATAAATATTTATTTTGTTATTTTTCATATTTTATTTTTTACTTTCTAAAATTAAATATCGTAGTTTTTTCTGATATAAATATTATGCCAGATAGAGTGCAAATATACTATGCCAAAATATATCGTTCTTATATCGTTTTTATAAAAACGTAGAGGCAATAAGCCTCTACATAAGTTTTTCTGCTTCAATACGAAGTGATTGCAGCAATAGCTGTTTCATAATTTGTTCGATTAACGGCCAGGGTTCACTACTCATATCTTCCCAAAAAAGTTGTACATACCCTGTATTTGCTTTCCAATGAATAATAGCTCTTTCGTTTCCCCATCCATTGGGACGTTCTTGAGTAGAAACAATAGGGCAATATTCAATGACTTTAATTATTTCGTTTAAATCTTCGATAGTTGCATTCTCAGGAAAAATTGCTAAGTGTATCTCAGAATGATCTCGACTTCCTTGTGCTTTTGTAGCAATAGAAGTCATTTGACAGGTAAGCTGGATATAATCTATTTCTGACATATTATCCGTCTTTTTAAATATGTATACACATATTTAAATTTCTCCCTTTAACCATTCGTTATAGCCGGGAGTTGCTTTTAATTTTTCAAGTTTTGCTTCGGATTTTATTTTATACCCGTAATAATATTTATCTTCTATAATTTTTCCTTGTTGCTCCAATAATTTCGAATCATTCATAATATTAGTAACATTCATTCTATGCCATTCAGGTTGTTGACTAATTTTTCCTCTTATTAGAAATTTAAGATATTCATCCCATAGGTCTTCTTTTTCTAAATTTTTATCCTTTGTATGTATGATTGATTTTTTTACTGCTAGAAACCACCACTGTTTATTGCAGTAAGTATATTTACTAAGCTTTACATCATAAGTATCAAGAATATCTTTTGATAAATGATTTTGAATAGCATAAAATTCTTCATAAAGATCATCCCAGAATAATTCGCTTTGAGATTTCTGACGATATCCATAAAATTGTAAGTACATTTCTTCTTACTACCTTTTTTCTAGCTTGCGACACAATTTCTCAATGTCAAAAGAACTTTCAAAAATCCACATATTCACTACTGCTTCAGGCAACAAATTAAGTTCAATTCGATAACCATAATAAGCAATCTCTGGATAGTTTTTTATATGAAAGACACCATGAGGTATATGTTCTTCTTCTCCTAACCACATTTTTGCTCGATAGTCAATAAACAAGTTGCCAGTTTTTATCCAATAGTGCGGTGAGAAACCTTCATTAGTTCGTTTGTCTACAATTTGACCAATATACACTTTATGAGGTACTTGTTCTTTTGTAAGATAAAATTGAAGAACGCGAGTCATACCATCACATTCCAAATGGCAAGTATCGAATCGGTCAGTTATTGCTTTAATTTTTTCTTTTGTTATTCGCATCTTTATTCTCCGTTGATATAACTCAGATAAGCTTCTTGTATTGTCACAAAAGGAATTTCTTCTAATTGAACCTGTACATTTTGCGAAGGATTTTGTTGTTGTAACTCTTTGATTGTTCGCTCAATAATTATTTCTTTTGGTACTGATTTATACTCTTTACAACTTATCATGGCAATATTATTCCCGACAATAGCAAAACCTGCATAGAGTGCTATCGGATTCATGTTTTCCCCTTGATAACTTTCGTAAGCTTCTTGCAAACTTTCAAAAAGAACTTCTTTCAAATCAACACGAGCAGACCAGGGCGCAGAATGTGCGTCTCTCAATTTTCTGGCAATTTCTAACTCTACTTCTTTCTTTGGCATAAACCTTGATCTACTACATATAAGTACATCAAAATTAGTAGAGATACCATCGGTAGTAATAATAAAACCTGTATAAACTACTGTTTCCATATATTTTTCCTTTCTAAATTTTCAGTAGGTTTAAAATAAAACAGGAGTGTTCTTATGAAAAAAACACTCCAAAAAAACTAATCAGGAATTATGCCACAGCTTCGAAGATAGGCAAAAAAAGCTTCTTCAAAGTCTTCAAAAAGTTCAATGCTTTTTTCGTCACCAAAATTCTCATCAGGATTATAATGCCCATTGTTCAAGCAATATTTTTCTTCTATTGTTGTTGACAATGAAACATCTTTTCCTGTATACGTTTCGTATTGAAATTGAAGATTTTCTCCAAGATACTTTTTCGCCAATTCTAAATTTGTAATCTTCTTTGGAAGAATTGGTTCATACCGAACGGTAGTATCATTAATATTGTTTGATACTGATATCGATATACCTTTACCAAACTGTTTAATCATTTCTTTCACCGCAGAAGGAAGTTCATAAAATGGAACTTCTTTTTCTTCGTTGTTAATAATTTCTTTATAATTCATTTCTTTTCCCTTTAAATAATTATTTAAAATCAAAATTAATTATAACGTATAATTAATTATATGTCAATAATAATTATTATTTTTTTCAGAAGTAAAAACGAGAAGAAATATTCTCTCTTCTCGTAAACTTTTTTCTATTTATTAAAATTCTAATTTACGTACTGCCTCTTGATAAAGACGATCATGTTCTGGCATTAACTCATTTAAAGCTTTCTTAACTTTTTCAAGATCGCCTAATGCAAGTACAATGGCGCGGCCACCTCTAAAGTGCCAATCAACTGGTTGACCGGATTTTTCTGCTACTTGCTTTACCCAACATTCCATTGCATTAGAAGGTATCGTTGATGTAACAAACACCTCTTTTCCGCTTTTGAATATTTCTGGATTGCATGGAGGTGGTGTTGGTCCATCAGTAGACATTCCCGCCTCTTCCATAGCTTCGGTTTGTTCACGAAGCTTTTTTAATGTTGGATCATTAGCAACATATTCTGCCGCCGCTTCCATTGCTTTTCGCAATTGTTCATCCATGACTTTTCCCTTTCGTTTGCAAAAACTTTTAAATTTGTACGCACTAAGAATTAATTAATTTAAAAATAAACGAGAAGAAAGATTTATCTTCTCAAAAGAATTATTTCTTCTCATGGTAGCTTTCGTAAATGTTACGAATTTTTTCTAAAGAAATTGGACGTAAACCAACACTAATTAACCAGGGACGAGGATGCTTTTTTCTAATCTCTTTTGCAACCGATTCTTTGATTTGTTTCTCGGAAATTGAAGCTTTATCAGTCCAATCAACAGAATAAAGTTTTGTTTCTTTGCCATTCTTTGCAATAGCAAAGCCAGCATACAATACTAAATGATCAATATTTTTTTCTTTTTCTAAAAGTGTTTCATTCATTCAGTTTCCTTCAAACAACCATATTTCTATGATTTTAGCTAGTCTAGTCTCAAAATTGCTCTTGTATTGACTTCTTGGTAAGAAAAGCTTTTTACAAGCCCCTGTTATTTATACAGGGGTTTTTGACGATTTTCTCTCCGTTTATTAATTTTAATTTCCTTCCCTATCTTCTCCATGTACTTCTTTCCAGATTTTTTCCATTTCAGCATCGTACAATTGTATACTCAGTTTTTTGTTATTCACTAGTTGTTCAATGTGTATTACATGCCATCGCGGTTGTTGATTTGTCTCACCTTCTTCGTACAGCTTTAAAAAAGTATCCCAATTACTACCTTTTTCTATTTTTTTAAAAAATCCAGTCTCCGATCTATGAATAGACTCTTTAATTGCTAAAAAAGCCCATTGATTATCATGGTGAATATATTTCTTGAGAACCAGACCATAAGAATGAAGACGATCGTGACCACTGATAGATTTAAAAGTAGCATTTGCATTATGCCATTCGTCCCAAATTTTTTCATTCTGGTCTTCCTGAAGAAAACCATAAAAAGTTAGATACATTTTGTTTCTCCTTAATTATTTTCTTTCAATGATTAATTCTAACACAAAAATGTTTAAATGTCAATAATAATTCTTTATTTTTTCTGAAATAAAAGAGCAAGAAAAAGATCTCACTCTGCAACGATACCATGATATTTTAGTTCTTCGTTAGAAAGTGTACTTTCCAAAAATGTACTGTCTTCATAAACAATATAATCTTTATACAGTCCTTTTACTTGCAAAAGAAACTCGTACAAAGCAACATCAGTGCAAGAAATTTTTTGAATATCCCAAAAGTCTTCTTCTTTTCCTTTGATATAAAAATCTATACGATACTCATGAGGTTTATTATTAAGAATAATATATCTATCGCCAAGATCCCTTATTTTTATTTCCTGCGAAACTTCGAATACTTCTTTGTTCTGCAAAGAGAATGATATACCACGTTCGTTTAATGCTTTTATCATCTTTTTACAATCTTCTTCTGATTGTATGGTAATAAATGTTCTTTTTCTCATATTTACTACTTCTACTGTTCTAGATTTTCTTTCTTCTTCTCTTGCAAGTGAACTACAATAAAGATGATGATTATCCTCGTAAATAACCATTTCTCTTGCTCGACCATGACTAATCCAGTTTATGAAGAATTGCGTGATTTCGATACGTTTCATGTTAGAACGATAGATAGTTTTCCATGTTCCAATCGTGGGAGGAACATAATCAATACGGTACTCATGAGAGTAATCAACTTTTTGTTTTTGAGTTTGAGAACGCCAATATAAACCATTTTCAAGTTTTTCTTTTCGTGTAGTCATAACGTTTCTATCTCTTCACTTGCTACAAAATTTTAAATTTTTTCAATTCGTTTTCTGAAAATGAACTTTCTAAAAATGTGCCATCCTCATAGATAATATAATCTTTGTATGATTTTCTTGTTCTCGCAAGCCACTCGTACAGGGCAAAATTAGTACAAGTAGTTTCATGGCTACTCCAAGTCGTTTCCCAACAATACCATATTTATCACATACTTCTTGAAATATCATTGCTCAAACCTTTCTTAATAATAAATATTTTAGTTTTACGTTATTAAATTTAATAACGTAAAACTAAAATATTTACTCATCCTCTAAAACTTATTCTTCCTCTGAAGAATCATTCTCTTCTTTGATTGTGCCATTTTCAATTGCTTTCCAATTTGGTTCATCTCCATCAAGAGAACAACCATAAACAGGAGTATGCTTATTTATGCGTAAATCATAAATTTCTATATATCTTGTTGTCTCATCAATGACGTACATCCATTCGCACCATTCAAGTGGCTTGGTTAGGATATTTGGTTCATCGTTTCGTGTGCCATGACAATAGCATTGTGGACGATTCTCATCTTCTGGTTTATTAGAAGGGTAACAGTATCCAGGTTCAAGATTGAAATCAGTGTCACAAATCTCAGACCAACCGGCAGGATGTTCATCAATTAAAACATGCATCATTTTCTCAACATCTTTTTGAAAATGACCATGATAAAGATCCCACAAAGTTTTGCCTACTCCACTAGGGTAGCCATCCCAATGGATGTAATTCAGTTGATACCCGTATTGTTTCTTTCTTCCAATCATACTGTTTGTTGACATCTTGTTATCTCCCATCCGTAAGTTTCTTTATAAATTTCTAACGTTTTTATAACTTTTTCTTTTTTGACAAGGCAATATGGCAATATACCATTCAAAAACATTGCGATGTCTATCTGAGTATTAATTCTATATTCTCCGACATCTTTATATGTTCCACCAAGTGTTATTTTGTCCATATAATTATTTCCTTATTAATATAAGATAGGCAGACAATTCTTAATATTTTCAACAAGGATATCAGGACCATAGGCAACTGGTCCAAAAATTCTTCCTCGATAGTGTACATCTGCTCTATATGGAACTCCTCTTGTTAAACGACAATAGCAAGTTATTTTAACACCAGGATAGTCTTGCAAAACTGGTACAAGCAAATTCTGTACTTGTTCTTTATCTTCAATGGACCAGGGACCACTAAATGATGGCATCGTTTTTCTCCTTTAAACAATATTATTCATCATCACCAAATGTGATGAAATGTTGCTTGTAATTTTCCTTTATCATTTCGTCAGGTACAGTTTCTAGTGACTCTAATAA
>Ga0310811_10009474_pt1 | contig 12572 bp, 10 predicted proteins | sample YCmetagenome_FD_207642 | JGI IMG/M metagenome (GOLD analysis project Ga0310811, IMG submission 207642) | Soil microbial communities from experimental microcosm in Duke University, North Carolina, United States - YC | ecosystem: Engineered > Artificial ecosystem > Soil microcosm > Unclassified ... | reverse complement strand
TCGGGAAAACGATCAAAAAACTCATTGCATTGTGTCACTACCTGTCCAAAACGATCTTCTTTTTTTTCCTCGACACTCTGCAAGGCAAATTGATAGTAAGATTTGATTATCAGCAATTTGTATTCCTCACTCTTTTCTGAGTCCGGATAGCTCGTCATCAGGCTGTTCAACGCTACCCCCGCAGCCCTGTAATACTGAAGATCAAAATACAGCTGCGCACTTTTAAAATCCTTTAATTCCAGCTTGGCCCGGCATTTCTCGATAATATCGGTAGCCTCTTTGGTCTTTTCTGCTCCTGGATGCGTATTGATGAACGCCTGCATGAAACCAATGGTCTTGGTCGTATTGGTTTGATCCAGGTCTACTTTGGGCGATTGCTTATAAAAAGTATATGCCCTCATATAATCCATTTCTTCGGCCTTGTTACTGTTTGGGAAGACTTCCACAAAACCTTTAAAAAGGTTTTCAGCATTGGCATAATCCTTCAGATAATATGCGCAATAGGCAAACTTGTAATAAATGTCCTCAAAATGCTCGCTACCCTTAAAAACCCGGAAAAGCTCCTCAAACAATTGTTGAGCATGACTATAATCCTTGTCTGCATAGTATTTGTCAGCCACTCGCAGCTTATAATCATAATCATTGCTTTTCAACACTTTAGAAAAGTGCGAGCAGGAAGTGAACGAAACGATCCCTATGAATAAAACGGTTAGTAGACGCATAAAGGCCTGCAAAGTTAAGATTTTTGGACAAATATAGGGATATAAAAAAGGCGGGCTTTGGGCCCGCCTTTTTTATCAGGATTTTAACCTTTTTATTTCTTGTGCAGGTTCGGATGTGGAGCAGGTACCGTATTCGGACCTTCTTCACCCGTACCATCCTTCAGATCTACGGTATTTTCTTCACCACCGCTTTGTCCATAGCGGAAGATAAACCGGTCAGAGCTAATACCTTCTTTTTCAACAAGATAGTTAATTACGCCGTTTACCCGATCCCAGCTCAGCTGCTGAGCAGACTTGCTGGATTCGCCATATCCGATGACAGCGATCTTACAATTGGGGCTGTTACGCAGCTTTTCAGCTGTGCTCGCCAGCAATGCCTTGGCATCCTTGCTCAGTGTTACAGAGCGACCCTTGAACGTAATGCTGGGCAGATCGCCTATATTACATTTGTGACCCAGGCCTCCACCATTTGAATCAATATAAGCTTTCAGATCCTTACAGCACTGAGGATCAGGGCATTTCCCTACACCATCAGCATCAACAGGCTGACACTGAGTCGGAGTGATCAGTTCCTTGTCCTTAAAGTCAGGAACTCCGTCACCATCCGTATCACGGCTTACACCATGCGAATCCACCGGGCTGCCTTTCGGAGTATTGGGTTCGAGGTCAAACTGGTCTGTAACTCCATCACCGTCCGCATCATCCAGAACAGGCTTCGGCAGCTTCATGTGACGGGGAGCATTGATCTCATTGTAGGCATAATCCAGGGGATTCAGCCACCAGAGAGGCTCAACAGCATGTTTGCCGAAAATGTTATAGTTGAGACCGATGGAAACAAAATTGTAAGAATCAGCAGACCTCGTCTGCGCAATGCTGTTGACCGCATTGGGTGTAAAATTGTTCTGCCATTGCTGACCATCAAGAAGGTCGGTGGTAGTGAACGTATATTTGTCTTCGATGGCAAGGTTAAATTTCTCGCTCAGCTTGAACTGGAATCCGATACCGATCACACCTACAAAGGCCAGGGGCGCGCCCCCCAGTGTACCACTGGTATTACTCCTGTCCGCCATCGTACTCCAGTCTCCATTTATCGTGTTCTTCAGCGCATTCCGGATGTCCTTCTTATGCTTGTGGTCGAAACCGGTGCCCACGAACTGATTGTAAATTTGCGTATAGTCATAGGGAGCGCCGCTGCTATTGACCGTCTTCATGAACGTACTGTAGGTTATAAGGCCGGGACCGCCGAAGATATATGCGTTCCAGCCAGTCTTGGCCTTATGAAAATTGATGTTATTCAGCGAGAAAACGCCCTGCAAAGAGAGTTCATGCACCGTAGAACGGTAGTTGTTAAAAACATAAGGTGTATTCGCTTGTGAGGCATTGCCGTAATAGGAGGTCAGAACGGAGTTCTTGCCATATGCCTGTGTAGGCTGGTAGTTGAGGCCGCGAAGCCGGATCCAGTCATACTCTGCACGTAAGGAGAACACATAACCCAGGGCTTTTCTCACGTGAACGCCAAAACCACCGGTAGGTCCCCAGTTTTGAATATCTGTAAACCCATATGTGTATCCACCCTTGACACCAATTTCCCATTCATTCCTTGGTTTGGCAGGAAAAGGATACGCATTATTCAGGAATTCATTGTGTTGAGCGAGGCGTCTGGTTGGAATTAGAGAAGAATCCCGCACATCATAACTCTGGCCAACCTGGCCGTAAGAGTATGACAGAAACAGGCAGAGTAACCCAAATAAAAGAGTCAATTTCTTACTTGCCATAACTGAAATTTATGTGAATGAATGAATTAAACCTGAGAAGAATATGTTGCAAAAATAGATATTGGTGAGCAATAACCAAATTTTTTTAACAATACATATAAAATAAAAGTTGTATTGAATGAACTGTTAGACCACTGAAATTTAAAATTAGTTGCACTGCCCTTAAAATATTTTAAAGATGTAATATTGTCGCCAATGAAAACAGCACAAGCCATATTACGGGAAGAGCTGGTCGTTTTTGAAAAAACGTTCAAAGAAGCGGTAAAAAGCCAGATCCCTTTACTGGACAGGATCATGCAGTTCATCGTAAACCGGAAGGGAAAGCAGATGAGGCCTATGTTCGTACTGTTATCAGCTAAGCTATGCGGTCCCGTTAATGAGTCGGCCTACCGGGCAGCATCCCTCGTCGAATTGCTACACACCGCAACCCTCGTGCATGACGACGTCGTGGATGAATCGCTGGAAAGAAGGGGTTTTTTTTCTACCTATGCCCTTTGGAAGACAAAGATCTCCGTACTTGTAGGCGACTACCTGCTGTCAAAAGGGTTATTGCTTTCCTTAAATCATAGCGATTTCCGGGTCTTACAGCTTCTATCAAACGCAGTTCGTGAAATGAGCGAGGGCGAACTGCTTCAAATGGAAAAATCCCGGTCGCTCAATCTGAGTGAGGACATCTATTTCGAGATCATCCGCAGCAAAACAGCATCTCTCCTGGCTTCCTCCTGTGCTGCCGGGGCCTTTGCAGCCTCCCATGACGAAGTTGTCACCGAAAAATTACGCCAGTTCGGAGAAAAAGTGGGAATTGCGTTCCAGATCAAGGACGACCTGTTCGATTATGGCACCGAGGCCGTCGGAAAACCCACGGGAAATGATATAAAAGAAAAAAAACTAACGCTTCCTCTGATCTATACCCTGAACAATATCGACAGGGCCACCCGGAAGGAAATGATCTTCATTATCAAAAATCGTAATAAGGATCAGGAAAAAGTGCAATATGTTATCAAAAAGGTAGTAGAAGCAGGTGGCATCGATTATGCTATCGGCCGGATGAATACCTACCGGGATGAAGCACTGGCCATCCTACATGAATTTGAGGATAATGATGTCCGTAAGGGATTAGAGGAACTGGTCCGCTATACTACAGACCGAAAATACTAAGACTTATTCACCAACTTGGCATGGAAAAACGCTGGAACATACTGCAGGCGGACCCTGAGAAGGTCCGGGCTTTACAGGCTTCTCTCGGAATTCACGAGGTCCTGTGCCGGATACTCGTCCAGCGCGGCATCACCTCGTTTGATGAGGCAAAGCACTTTTTTCGCCCTTCCCTCAGCGACCTTCACGACCCATGGCTGATGAAGGATATGGGAAAAGCTGTAGAACGCATTCAGCAGGCCTTCCGGTCCGGGGAAAAGATCCTGGTTTACGGCGATTACGACGTTGACGGGACCACCGCTGTGGCCTGCCTTTTTCAATTCCTCCAAAAAAATTATGCTCCCGAAAAGGTCGATTTTTACATTCCACACCGGTACCGGGAAGGATACGGCATCTCCCGCCAGGGCATCGATCATGCCCGGGACAATGGCTTTACGCTGATCATTTCCCTTGACTGTGGCATCAAATCAGTAGACCTCATTACCGTCGCCGCAAAAATGGGCATCGACTTTATCGTATGCGATCACCATCTGCCCGACGATGAATTACCCCCTGCCATTGCCATCCTCAATCCCAAACAAACTGATTGTCCATACCCATACAAAGAACTATGTGGCTGCGGAGTGGGATTCAAGCTGATCACTGCCCTGGCAGAACGCCTTGACCTGGGAGAAGACGAGCCCCGGTCTTACCTGGATCTTGTAGCCACAGCGATAGCAGCAGACATCGTACCCATGGATGGAGAGAACAGGGTCCTGGCCTATTATGGGTTATAAAAAGCGAACGAATCTCCCAACAATGGCATCAGGGCTCTGGTCCAGTTGAGCGGCTTACAAAAGCAGCTGAAGATGACCAACCTGGTCTTTATCATTGCCCCACGGGTAAATGCAGCCGGACGCATGGATGATGCCCGAAAAGTGGTTCATCTCTTCACAGCCCCTGATCCCCGGGACGCCATGTCCTATGCCTCCCAGTTACACGCCGACAATACAGACCGGAAGGAAGCCGATCTCAATATGACAGAAGAGGCACTGGCTCTCGTGGAACAGGACACCACTCACATCAACCGGAGATCAACCGTCCTTTATCAGCCCCACTGGCACAAGGGAGTGGTAGGAATTGTCGCGTCCCGGCTGATAGACAGATATTACCGGCCCACAGTCATTCTTACCCGCAGTGGAGAAATTATTGCAGGCAGCGCGAGAAGCGTAAATGGCTTCAACGTATACGAAGCCATCCATGCCTGTCGTGATCACCTCCTGGGGTATGGCGGACATTTCGCAGCAGCGGGCATCACGCTCCTGCCCGAACAGGTAGACGCTTTCACGATCAAATTCGAAGAAACCGTGGCCGGCACCATCCAGCCCCATTCGCTGGTACCCGAGCTGCTTATTGACGCAGAGCTTTCCTTCGAAGCCATAAAGCTTTCGTTTTATAATATACTGGAACAAATGCAACCCTTTGGCCCCGGCAATCCACAACCGGTATTCATCGCCCGCGGCCTCACGGATATAGGATCCCGCATCGTAAAGGAACAGCACGTACGCTTTTCCCTTCAACAGAACGCCTTTGTAATGGACGGCATCGGCTTTGGCCTGGCTGGGAAATTTCACCTCCTGCAGGCCGGCGTGCCGATCGACCTGGTATTCACCCTGGATGAGAATGAATGGAACAACCGGAAAAACCTGCAGCTCAAGGTCATCGATTTTGCACTAACCGCAGTAGGAAGCCATTAGGCTTCCACGATTATTTTCCCCTTCTGCTCCCCGCCCAGGAGATCGACACTACGCTGAATAAAATGTGTCAGATTATTACCCTTCAGCAAGCCCTGGGATAGTAAAGCCAGGTCGGATAAATTGTGAACCAGCTTTTCCTGTCTGGACTTATCATCCTCCTTCAGGATGGTCTGATAGATGGGATGATTACCATTGATCGTGAGCGTCACTTCATCGGGCATATTGGCATAGAAACCACCCATCGATCCGCTCACAGCCGCCATATCCTTCATACGCCGCATGAATTCCGGGCGGGTGGCAATGACCGGGGGTGCCTCAGGACTCAGCCCTTTAACCTCCACCGTCATATGCAGATCCGGGAGCTGCCGTCCAAACAGCTCTTTCAACGTCGACTCTTCTCCTTCATTCAGCACCGTACCCGTGGTCTCAACCTTGTCGATCAGGTTATCGGCAATATCGGCATCCACCCTCGTAAAATGAACATCTGACCACTTCGACTCCATCTGGTTGATAAAGGCTGCATCTACTATCGTCTCGAGTTTCACAACAACGTAACCCTTAGCCTGCGCATGCTGAATATAGCTATCCTGCTGAACAGGATTGCTGGTATAAAGAATGACCAGCTTGCCGTCCTTGTTCTTCTGAATGCTTTCCGTCGCTGCCCTGTATTCCTCCAGCGTATAAAACTTCCCCCCCTTTACGTCCTCCATAATATGGAACCTGGACGCCTTTTCAAGGAACTTGTCATCGGTCATCATTCCGTACTTTACAAACAAGCCCAGGCTTTCCCATTTCTCTTCAAACTCCTTTCTCTCCTTGTTAAAAATATCTTCCAGTTTGTCGGCGACTTTCCTGGTGATATGATTATTGATCTTTTTCACATTGGGATCGCCCTGCAGATAGCTTCGGCTGACGTTCAAAGGAATGTCAGGGCTGTCGATCACACCGTGCAATAACATCAGGAACTCAGGCACAATATCCTTTACTTCATCCGTGACAAAGACCTGGTTGCTATACAGCTGGATCTTGTCCTTTTGTATCTCATAACTCTGCTTGATCTTCGGGAAATACAGGATGCCGGTCAGGTTGAAAGGATAATCTACATTGAGGTGAATCCAGAAAAGAGGCGCTTCGCCATAGGGATATAATTCTTTATAAAAATCCTGGTAGTCCTGCGTAGTAAGCTCACTGGGCTTTTTTGTCCAGGCCGGCTGAGGATTATTGATCTGCTTGCCCTCGAAACGGATAGGAACAGGAAGGAAACGGCAAAATTTATTGAGGATAGTGCGAATGCGTTCAGCATCCAGGAATTCCTGGCTTTCTTCGTTGATATGAAGTACGATATCCGTACCCCTTTCAGCCTTTTCAGCATCTTCAAGCGTATATTCGGGACTCCCATCACATTCCCATTTAACCGCCTGGGCATCCTCCCTGTAACTCCTGGTGATAACGTCTACCCGTTCGCTGACCATGAAAGCAGAATAGAATCCAAGTCCGAAATGGCCAATTATATTGGCCTCGTTCTGCCCTTTGTATTTTTTCAGAAACTCTTCCGCCCCGCTGAAGGCTACCTGGTTAAGGTATTTATCTACTTCTTCCGCCGACATCCCCACCCCTTTATCCGAGATGGTGATCGTCTTATTTTCTGTATCTAACTGAATATCAATGGTCAAATCTCCTAGATCGCCCTTTGCTTCGCCTAGTGAAGATAAGGTTCTGAGCTTTTGAGTTGCATCTACTGCATTGCTAACCAATTCTCTAATAAAGATATCATGATCGCTATAGAGGAATTTCTTGATAATGGGAAAGATATTTTCCGTCTGAACCCGAATATTTCCTTTTTGCATATCTATAATTTGTACGCCGGGATGGTTTACTTCGAAAACTAACCCATCCCGGCGTACGGTTTAAAGATGGGCCTTCGGCCAGCGAACCTGTGGTCCGCTATGTTTGTGTGATTTAATGGTTTATGGCTGAAATCAAACCCAATGCCATTTCCGCTTGTCTGCCACACTGTCAATTTGAATAAAACATTGCCTTTTACTCTAAAATAGCATACCTTTGCAGCCCATTTGTATTTTTTTAATTTTTAAACAAAATCAGGGATCATGAACAATTATGAATTGATGGTGATTTTTACCCCTGTGCTTTCTGAGGAGGATTACAAAGCCGCCCAGAAGAAATACGCTTCTTTCATCAAAGATAATGGTGGAGAGGTTGTGCACGAAAATCCCTGGGGTCTGAAATCACTGGCGTATCCAATCCAGAAAAAGACTACCGGTTTATACTGGGTCCTGGAGTACAATGCGCCATCCGACTTCAATGAGAAACTGAAGATTCAGATTCTCCGCGACGAAACCGTGTTACGTTTCATGGGTACAAAACTCGATAAATACGCCGTCGAGTACAATACCAGGAAGAGAAGTGGCGTACCTACAGGAAACGAAAAAGTGGGGGCTTAATCCATGGCAAAAGCAAACGAGATCAAATATCTGACGGCCATTAAGCCGGAGAAACGTGCGAAGAAGTTCTGCCGTTTCAAAAAATACGGCATCAAGTACATTGATTACAAGGATGCCGAATTCCTTAAGAAGTTCCTGAACGAGCAGGGCAAGCTGTTGCCCCGCCGTATTACCGGCAACTCCCTGAAGTATCAGCGGAAGGTGTCCGATGCGGTGAAGAAAGCCCGTCAGATGGCATTGTTACCTTACGTAACAGACCTTTTGAAGTAGAATCTCTTTTTAAAGTAACCTCACCCTAACCTCTTTCGGTAAGTAAGAAAGGGGGGACAGTCCGGGATCGTCCAACTGCCATTCAACGGCTTCGCGGTTTACGGATTGGGAAAACGGTGAACAAAAAACAAACAATGGAAGTCATCTTAATTCAAGACGTAGATAACCTGGGTTCCGCACATGAGAAAGTAAGCGTGAAGAACGGTTACGCCCGCAACTACCTGATCCCCCGCAAATTCGCGGTTGAAGCTAACCCTTCAAACCTGAAACAGCTGGACGAAAGGATCAAGCAGCTGCAAAAGAAAGAAGCCAAACTGCTGGCCGAGGTCAATAAAGTGATCGAGGTTCTCAAGGCTTCTCCTCTCAAGGTTGGCGCCAAAACAGGTACCAGCGGTAAGATCTTCGGTAGCGTTACATCAGTGCAGCTGGCCCGCGCAATTCGCGACCAGAAAGGCTATGAGATCGACCGTCGCAGGATCCATATCCTTGACGAGGTCAAGGAACTGGGCACTTACAAAGCCAGGGTCGATTTCGGCAACAGCAATGAAGCCGAAATTGAGTTCGAGGTTGGTGCAGAATAATATTGATATCGGCAAACTTCATCTAAACTGAACTCCGCTCAGTATGGATTTTGCTAAAATCTGCTAATAAATTGGCTAATTGTTTAAAGCCCATGAAATAAATCATGGGCTTTTTTATTATTATATCTATATATCTGCTATTTATTTGAAAAAAATCAAATCCGATAGGTACAAAATCGTTTTTTCACGCATACCAAATGCGCTGAGAACCTGACCAATGCTAAATTTCCGAGATTTAGCACAAAATTTCAATAAGTAATAAAAATTGCTATCTTTACAATAAGCTCTATTATTCTTAGTGTTATTGTAGGCTGTCGTAACTTTCTTTTCAGTCAGATTCCTCAGTCGTTATAGTCTAACAGTAGGTAGAGTGGTTTTTTTCATTTTTTAATTTTTTGTACAATGAACATTTATGTAGGCAACCTCTCATGGCAGATGACCGACGAGGATCTTAGGAACCTTTTTGAACAACATGGCAGTGTCGCTTCCGCTAAAATCGTAAAAGACAAAGTTTCCGGCCGTAGCAAGGGCTTCGGTTTTGTGGAAATGGAAGACGATGGCGAAGCACAGCAAGCTATTACTAACCTGTACGACAGCGAAGTAATGGGCCGTAAAATCATCGTTAACGAATCGCAGCCTAAACAACAAGGTGGCGGCAGCGGCGGCGGTGGTGGTTACAAAAAGAGATCCTTCGGCGGCGGCGGCGGTGGCGGAGGTTACAAAAAAGGTGGTTACGATCGCGGCGGCGGCGGTGGTGGCTATAACAGGGATTATTAATCTAATCAATCGATACATCTTTGTAATAAAATCCTTCCTGATCTTTCAGGAAGGATTTTTTATGCTCCTAATTGTGCTAAAAGGATTAACCTTTACCTTTAAAAGAAACAAAACGTTTGCCCAATGCCCCGCAAAAACATGCATCGCAGAGAGTTTCTTCGTACCGCTTCCCTGGCCACTGCCGGGCTGACAATTATTAATTTCCCGGTCCGTGGCAAAATGGCACCCAGCAACAAAGTCCTTGTCGCTGTCATGGGTGTCAACAGCAGGGGCTCCTATCTGGCAAAGTCTTTCTCCCAATTGCCGAATGTAGAAGTGGCATATATCTGCGACGTAGAAGAAAAAGCTATTCAAAATGGACTGGCGGCATTAAAGGGCGCTCCACGGCAGCCTGCAGTAGTCCACGACATAAGGAAACTGGTTACGCAAAAAGACTTTGATGCGTTGGTGATTGCGGCCCCTGATCACTGGCATGCTCCGGCAGCCATTCTGGGTGCATCACATGGCAAACATGTTTACGTAGAAAAGCCCTGCGGACAAAATCCTCATGAAGGCGAGCTGCTGGCTTCAGCCTTACATAAATACAAAAAGCACATTCAGATGGGAAGCCAGCGGAGGTCTTTCCCTTCATTGATAGACGCCGCCAGGCAGGTAAAAGAAGGGATTCTTGGGAATACATATCTCGCAAAGGCCTGGTATGCGAACAATCGGAAATCCATCGGGTATGGTAAAAAGGTTCCTGTTCCTTCCACGCTGGACTTCGAACTTTGGCAGGGTCCGGCTCCGCGAAAGGAATACCAGGATAACCTGGTACACTACAACTGGCATTGGTTCTGGCATTGGGGCACTGGTGAGGCCTGTAACAATGGGACACACGAGATCGATTGCTGCAGGTGGTTCCTGGGCCTGAACTTCCCACAAAAAGTTGTTTCCGCCGGCGGCAGGTATGCCTTCAAAGATGATTGGCAAACTCCGGATACGCAGATAGCCAGTTTTGAATTTGCAGAAGGAAAATCCATTACCTGGGAAGGTCGCAGCTGTAATCATTTCCCCGTGGAAGGCAGTGACCGTGGCTTTATTATTTATGGTGACAAAGGCAGCCTGCTCAATCTGGGTGGAGGTGATTATAAGATCTTCGATGATAAGAACAAGCTGGTTAAGGAGGTAAAGTCAGAGGTAGTGGCAGATCCTACTAACCCTGTGGCAGCCAGCGGCAATATGGATCTCTATCATTTTGAGAATTTCGTAAAAGCCATACGGGAAGAAGCAGCACTGACAGCTCCTGTAGACGAAGCTTATAAAAGTGTGCATCTCTGCCACCTGGCAAATATCGCACAGCGAACTTCGGGTATACTGCACTGTGACCCTGCAAATGGGCATATCCTGAACAACACGGAAGCCGCTGCACTCTGGCAAAGAAGCTATGAGAAGGGCTGGGAGCCGGTTGTGTAGCGCGGCCGTCTGTATACAGCTCCAGCATTGGCGACGGCCGCGTCCTTCTGCCTACTTGAGCTCGCGGACCTTTATGCTTCGATAACTGACGTTATTGCCGTGATCCTGCAATAACAGATGCCCCTGTGGCGCCTCACCGAAGTCATGCCATACCTTGTATTTGCTGATAGCGACCAGGTCTTTGTATTCTTTTGATCCTCTTTCATATTCCAGGACTTTTATACCATTGAGATAATGTTCGACATGATTGTTGGGATAGACGATGATCCGGCCTGTATTCCATTGCCCCATCGGATGGATGAACCGTTTTTGCTTGTTGGCCTTGATGAGGTCATAAAGCGAAGCCATTGTGCGATCTCCATCCCGGCCCAATTTAGCATCCGGATGGAGCGTGTCATCCAATACCTGATATTCAAGTCCAATGGCTGAACCTGAGTTCTTCTCTTCTGGAGAGAGCCGAACAAAGTATTTAACGCCACTGTTTGCGCCGGGCGTAAGGAAAAAATCAAAAGAAAGATCAAATGCCTTGAATTCTTCGGAGGTAACGATATCACCTCCATTAGCGCCTTCCTTACCTTCTGAAGAAAGCACAGAAATAGTCCCATCCTTTATCTCCCACCCTTTCCCCGGAAAGGTCTCTTTGTAGGCACCTATCCATCCGCTGGATGTTTTACCGTCGAACAGCAGACGCCAGCCGCTGTTCTTTTCATCCTGGGTCAGTGTGTTGGGAATCGTGTTGACCACGTAGATGCCTTTGGGGAAGGTAGTAGAATGCAGGCCTGTGGTTTGTATGCGAATATTTTTGAAGTAGACTTTTTCACCGGCCAGCCCGGGTTTAGAGATAGCGTGAACCTGCAGGCCTATAAAACCTTTGGCGTCGGTGGCATCCGACAGGCTGGCGACCGCTGTACCATTGACCCAGGTCTTCATCGTATGGTCAAGGCATTCGATCCGGATGTGGTTGTATCGTCCAACTTTAAAAGCAGTGTATGCGGTGGGATTTAGCGATACTGGGTATAGCCAATCCCGTCTTCCCTCATCATAGATACCGCCGGACCAGCGCCGCGAAGAAGGATCTATCTCCAGCTGGCAGCCGTATACGAGGCCTTTTCCCTGGTGCCCCGCGGGGTCAAAATGACTTCTTACCTGTATACCGGAATTACTGGTGGTATCCACTATACGAACATCCATTTCCAGGATAAAGTTGTCGTATTCCTTGTCGGTGACAAGGAAGCTGTTGCCAGAGCCCATAACGGTAGTGCCAACGATGGCGCCATCTTCTACTTTATAGTCAGCACTGCCGGCCAGTCTTTTCCAGCCATTGAGTGTCTTGCCGTCAAAAAGAGGGGTCCATGAGCTGGATTGAGCAAGGAGTCCCGTTGTGGTCGCAAGGCTAATGATCGTTACAATAAGTTGCTTCTTCATTGGAGGGATGTTAGAAGCAATAAAGATAAGGAGACCAACTATACGGAAGGTGCTAATAAAAAAAAGAGCCACAGGAGAGTTTCGCCGGAGCATCGTGCCCGGTCATAGCTGAAGGGGCATATATAAAATAAAAAAGCCTCATCTTTCGATGAGGCTTCAAAGAATATGGCAGCTACCTACTCTCCCGCATTGTGGTGCAGTACCATCGGCCATGAGG
>Ga0310811_10009473_pt1 | contig 12573 bp, 17 predicted proteins | sample YCmetagenome_FD_207642 | JGI IMG/M metagenome (GOLD analysis project Ga0310811, IMG submission 207642) | Soil microbial communities from experimental microcosm in Duke University, North Carolina, United States - YC | ecosystem: Engineered > Artificial ecosystem > Soil microcosm > Unclassified ... | reverse complement strand
GTCGTTTTACCCGGACGCCAAGATCGGCGTGCTCGGCGTCAACGGCTCCGGCAAGTCGACGCTGCTGCGGATCATGGCCGGCCTCGACAAGGAATATAACGGCGAGGCCTGGGTCGCCGAGGGCGCGCGGGTCGGCTACCTCGAGCAAGAGCCGCATCTCGACGAGACCAAGACGGTCCGCGAGAACGTCATGCTGGGCGTCGCCAAGCAGAAGGCGATCCTCGATCGCTACAACGAACTGGCAATGAACTATTCGGACGAGACCGCCGACGAGATGACCAAATTGCAGGACGAGATCGAGGCCGCCGGCCTCTGGGATCTCGACAGCAAGGTCGACCAGGCGATGGACGCGTTGCGCTGTCCGCCCGACGATGCCGACGTCACAAAACTGTCGGGCGGCGAGCGCCGCCGCGTTGCGCTGTGCAAGCTGCTGCTCGACCAGCCGGAGCTGTTGCTGCTGGACGAGCCGACCAACCATCTCGACGCCGAATCGGTATCATGGCTGGAAGGGCACTTGCGCAATTATCCCGGCGCGATCCTGATCGTGACCCATGACCGCTACTTCCTCGACAATGTCACGGGCTGGATCCTCGAACTCGACCGCGGCAAGGGCATTCCCTACGAGGGCAATTATTCGTCCTGGCTGGTGCAAAAACAGAAGCGGCTCGAGCAGGAAGGCCGCGAGGACGCCGCGCACCAGAAGACGCTCGCCCGCGAGCAGGAATGGATTGCGTCCTCGCCGAAAGCGCGCCAGGCCAAGTCCAAGGCGCGCTACCAGCGCTATGAGGAATTGCTGAAGCAGGCCGGCGAGAAGCAGAGCCAGACCGCGCAGATCACGATTCCGGTGGCCGAGCGGCTCGGCCAGAACGTCGTCGACTTCGAGAGCCTCAGCAAGGGCTTTGGCGATCGCCTGCTGATCGACGATCTCACGTTCAAGCTGCCGCCGGGCGGCATCGTGGGCGTGATCGGACCCAACGGCGCCGGCAAGACCACGCTGTTCCGGATGATCACCAAGCAGGATACGCCGGACAAGGGCACCATCACGGTCGGCGAGAGCGTGCATCTCGGCTACGTCGACCAGTCGCGCGACGACCTCGACGGCAAGAAGACGGTGTGGGAGGAAATTTCGGGCGGCAACGAACTCATTCTCCTGGGCAAGCGCGAGGTCAATTCGCGCGGCTATTGCTCGTCGTTCAACTTCAAGGGCGCCGACCAGCAGAAGAAGGTGGGCGCGCTGTCAGGCGGCGAGCGCAACCGCGTGCATCTGGCAAAAATGCTGAAATCCGGCGCCAATGTGCTGCTGCTCGACGAACCGACCAACGACCTCGACGTCGATACGCTGCGCGCGCTGGAAGAGGCGCTGGAGGATTTCGCCGGCTGCGCCGTCATCATCAGCCATGACCGCTGGTTCCTCGACCGCATCGCCACCCACATCCTGGCCTTCGAAGACGACAGCCATGTCGAATGGTTCGAAGGCAATTTCCAGGATTACGAGAAGGACAAGATGCGGCGGCTCGGCCAGGACTCCATCATCCCGCACCGGGTGAAGTACAAGAAGTTGACGCGGTGAGGTGAAGCCTCATATCGCCGAATGTGTCGAGAAAGCTTCGTGCGCGGGGCAGCGCGTCATGAAGGAATTGACCGGGCTCGCGAAGCCAAAGTCCGTTGATTTGCAGCGATCGCGCTTCTGAAGCGAGCGCGTCGCTCGGCAAATCCACCAGCGCTGCGTTCCAGCCGGGAAAAAACCGTTGGCCGCGCTTGAAGCCGAACGCAAGCAGGCGCTGCTCCGTTGTGAGGCCGTGATAGTCGAACGCGTTGACCCCGTCGGTGACGTAGATGTGGTGGCCGATGAACCCGGTCGCGGGTTTGATCCATCGGGCGTTGAAGCCGATGTCCGGATAGCGTTCCAGGAACGCAAACGCCAATACCTGACAGGCGCCATTGGCGAAGAAATGCCGATCGGGCCGGTGCCATCGTCTGACCGGATCATTCTTGACGTTGATCTTCGGGAAGAACATCCGTGCCGTATCTCTCGTTTAGCGAGGTACTCCCGCTGACCGGCTAACCAACCTTTTCCGCAAGCCACATCTTGATCAGTGACTGATACGGCACGTCGCGCTTGTTGGCGGCGATCTTGATCTGTTCCAGCAGACTCACAGGCAATCGCAACGAGATGGCTGTTGTCGATGGCTTCAGGTTTGGGAAGCGCACCGGCACGGCCTTGCTCAGATCAAAATAGTCCGCAGTATCGTGCGACTCCCAAAAAGAACGTTCCTGGGACTCGTTAGAAAATTTGGGGACTTGTCTAAGTTTCTTCGGCATAGCGTGTGCGCTCCTTCGCACTCATCGGACGTACTGAAATTATCCGCAACAGGGTTGCATCCTGCCTCAATGTGAAGGCGATCTGCAGAAGACGACCAGCATGTGTCTTTCCGTAAGCATGGTATCGCTGCTCAGTCGCGCTGTGTTCGGAGTCATGCAACAGCAGAAGCGGAGTGTTCAGAAACACCTGCTCCGCTTCGGCCTGGCCGACGCCGTGTTTGTCCGTGCTCTTTCGGTTGTTGCCATCGTCCCAGTCGAAGCCGGCAATCCGCTCAAGGTCAATCATGTTGTATATTACCATAATATACAGTATTGTAAACCTATGCAAGATGAGACTGAGATCCGAAAGCTGTCCGGCCGCCTTGTCTCGGCAGCGGCAATTTTGCTTGCCCTTGGATCGCTGTCTTGTCCCGCCCGCGCCGCCGATGCCGGCTTCACCCAGTTCATCGCCTCGCTGTGGCCGGAGGCGCAGGCCGCGGGCGTGTCGCGGGCGACGTTCGATGCGGAGACGCGCGGGCTCGAGCCGGATTACAAGCTGCCTGATTTGATCCTGCCGGGCCGGCCCGCCACCGGCGCGCCATCGCAGGCCGAGTTCGTGCAGGTGCCGGCGGATTACGTCAGGGAAGCCTCGATCGCGGGGCTGGCCGCCGAGGGTGAGAGGCTGATGGCGAAGCATCGCGCAGCCCTCAGCCAGATCGAAACCCGCTTCGGCGTGCCCGCCAGCGTTGTGCTCGCGATCTGGGGGCGCGAAACCGATTATGGCCGTTACCGGCTGCCGTATGACGCGTTGCGCGTGGTGGCGACGCAAGCCTATGTGGGGCGGCGCAAGGACCAATACCGTACCGAATTCATCCTGGCGCTGAAGATTCTCGGTGAGGGCGCGGTGAGGCGAAAGAACATGCGCGCATCCTGGGCCGGCGCCACCGGGCTGACGCAATTCTTGCCGTCGGAATATTACAAGCACGGCGTCGATCTCGACGGCGATGGCCGGGTCGACATCTGGAATTCGGTGCCGGATGCGCTGGCTTCCGCAGCCCAGCAGCTCGTCAACAAGGGCTGGGAGAAGGGCGTACGCTGGGCCTATGAAGTGCGCGCGCCGGCCAACGTCGACTGCACCATGGGCGTGCCCGAGGTCACAAAACCGATCGGCGAATGGCTGCGCCTGGGCTTTGTGCCGGTGCGCGGGCAAAAACTGGGCGCGGCCGAGCAGGCGCAGCCGGCCTCGCTGCTGCAGGTGGAAGGCATCTACGGTCCGGCGTTCCTGACCACCAAGAATTACTTCGTGATCAAGGAATATAATTTTTCCGATTTGTACGTGCTGTTCGTCGGTCATCTCAGCGACCGCATGGCGTCACCGTTGCCGTTTGCGACGCCATGGTCGGCATCGAAGCAGATGCGCACCAAGGACGTCGAGGCCATGCAGCGTCATCTGACCCGCATCGGCCTCTACAAGGACAAGCTCGACGGCAAGGCCGGCATGCAGACCCGCGCCGCGCTCGGCGCTTACCAGAAGCAGGCCGGACTGAAGGTGGATTGCTGGCCGAGTGAAACCGTGTTGCGTTCGATCAGCACCGCGCGTTGAGCGGCGTCAACATTTTCGGAGGCGGCGACCGTGAGCAGTCATCAGGACGACAATCGCCCGCCGGTGCTGGCGCATTTGCGCTTCGTGGCCGAGCGATCGGCGTTTACCGGGCTTGATCTCGCCGAGCGGTTTCGGCGTATCCACCGGACCAACCTCTGGGGCGCGGCGGGCTCGGTATCGGGACTTGGATCGGAAGACGATGCGACGGCAGGCTTGCGGCAACAACTTCCGCATTTGCTTCGCGCGCTGGGTGCGACGTCGCTATTGGATGCGCCGTGCGGCGATGGCGGCTGGATTTCGGCGCTGGATATCGGCCTGTCCTATACCGGCGTCGATATCGTGCCTGAACTGATCGATGATCTGCGCGGCCGCGCGAAACAGGCCGGCATCGCGCGCAACTATCTCCTTGCCGACATCACGCGCGATCCGCTGCCACGCGCGGATGCGATCCTGTGCCGCGATTGTTTGGTGCATCTGTCGTTTCAAAACATCGCCGCGGCGCTCACCAATTTCGCCCGCTCAGGCAGCGCGTGGCTGGTCACGACGACATTTACCGAATTGAAGGCCAACATCGACTGTGAAGACGGCGATTGGCGCGCGCTCAATTTCGAGCTGGCGCCGTTCAACTGGGGTCCTCCGGCGCAATTGCTGGTCGAGGGCTGCACGGAAGCGGATGGCGGCTGGGCGGACAAAAGCCTTGGGGCCTGGCGCATCGAAAAATTGCCGTGATCGTTCGGCCGGACAGGATTTCAACCGGTTGCGTCAATCCAGATAAAAAACCCGGCCGCAAGGGCCGGGTTTTCAATCGATGCGCGCTGACGCGCCAGTCGGTCAGATCAGCGGCAGACCTCGACGCGGCGATAGGCCCAGCCGTAACCGTCCCAGAAGCGCTCGCGAACCATGCGGCAAGCCGGGTAGGGCGCTTCTTCCACATAAACCGGTCCGCCGTAAGCCGGGCGGCTGGAGGCGATCGCGCCACCGACGATTGCGCCGCCGATCAGGCCGGCCGCCACGCCTGCGGCAACGCCACGCTGGGCGCTTGCGGGCGTCGCGGCGAGCGAACCGGCAATCGTTGCGACCGCGACGAAGGCGGCAAATGTCTTCTTCATGTTGGGGACTCTCCTGGAGGTGACGCCTTGCGGCGCCGGGTTAAGATTTTTTCACACGCCGTATTCGGATTGGGCCTTCTCGCTAAAAAAGCGCACAACGGTCAATCGAAAGTAAACGTTCCCGTTTGGTGGCCCGAAAAAACGGTTTTTTCTGGCCTTAAAGCACCAAAGCCCCGGAAAACCGTGGTTCTCCGGGGCTTCGGGCCTCGATTTAATGAAGGTGAACGGCTCTAATCGCAAACCCTGACGCGGCGGAACTGCCAGCCATAACCGTCCCAGAAGCGCTGGCGCTGCCAGACGCAAGGCGGACCGTAGCCGGGGTCGGCGACATAGGCCGGACCGCCATAATAACCGGGGGCGGGGGCGTAGTAGCCGGGGCCGTAATAGCCGTTCTGGGAGGCGATCGCGCCGCCGACGATGGCGCCACCGATCAAGCCCGCCGCGACGCCCGCGGCGACACCCCGTTGCGCCTGGGCGGGCGCGGGGACCGCCACTGCGGAAACAGCCAAAGCGGAGACGGCAACGAGCGCCATCAATGTCTTTTTCATGGCCTCAACCTTTCTCGTGAATCAAGGACAGCGGAAAACCAGTCTGTCGCGGGCGAAAGTTCCATATTTTGCGCCTGATATCAATGAACGGATTCGCCGCATTTGACGACGAATCCGGCAGGGACCGGGCTTTGGCGCCTGCTCCGCAACAGGGATTTCGCGATGAACGGAACGGTGGGCTTCCTGGTCGCAGTCGGTGGCGTGTCGGCGATCATCTATTGGCTGACGACACGGGTGGAGAACCGCGCCGCCAGGCGTAGCAGCGACGGCGCCGGCAGCGACTACAGCTACGATTCCGGCAGCAGCATCGGCGGCTGGAGTCTCACGAACTGGTTTTCCAGCAGCAATTCCTCGTCCGACAGCTCGGCTACCTCGAGCGCCTCCGGCAGCTGGGATAGTGGAGGAGGGGGAAGCGACGGCGGTGGAGGTGGCGGTGATGGCGGCGGCGGTGGCGGTGGCGATTGACGCTGCGCGCGACCCGTAGAAACCCGCAAATTATGCCTGTTGGACAAGGGCTTTTTAGACTGGTTCCAGACTGCCTCAGGCATCAGTTTGGAATTGCTTGAAACTGCGGTTTTTCCTTTTGCATCGCAGCGCGCGCTTCAATATCTGTTCCGAAGCATCACCGATGGGCCTGCCGTCTTCATGATTGTCTGTTCCTGTAACGTCCTTAGCGACCATGATGTCCGCAGTGCCGTTCACGCAGCTTCGGAGCTGGCAGCTTCAGATTTGCCGCGCAATCCAAAGCAGATTTACGGATGCCTCGGCTGCAGCGCCGAGTGCGGCCGTTGCGCGCGCACCATCAAGGCCATCATCGACGAAGCGCTCGGCCCCTGCGCCAAGGCGTGCGGCTCGGGCTGCCCGCACAGCCACGACCTCGCGGACGAATCGGTCCACGCGTTCGCGCTCGCGGCTTCCTGAAAATCCCTGAATTTGCTCGATTCCCCGGGCACCCGCGCTTTCTGCGGGAAAGGTTGCTCTTGCCTCTGAACTGATTTAGAAGCGTTCTAAATATAGTTTCGGGCCAGTTCGGCCTCAAAAAAACCCGGAGTGCACCATGCAGGGCGACCCAAAAGTCATCGATTATCTCAACAAGGGCCTGCGCAGCGAACTCACCGCCGTCAGCCAGTACTGGCTGCATTACCGGCTCCTGAACAATTGGGGCCTTCTGGAAATGGCCAAGGTCTGGCGCAAGGAATCCATCGAGGAGATGGAGCACGCCGACAAGTTCACCGACCGCATCCTGTTCCTCGACGGCTTTCCCAACATGCAGGTGCTCGATCCCTTGCGCATCGGCCAGAACGTCAAGGAAATCATCGAATGCGATCTGGCCTCCGAGATTTCCGCGCGCGCGCTTTATCAGGAAGCGGCCACCCACTGCCACGGCGTCAAGGACTACGTCTCACGCGACCTGTTCGAGCAGCTGATGAAGGACGAGGAACATCACATCGATTTCCTCGAAACCCAGCTCGACCTGATCGGCCGCATCGGGCTCGAACTCTACACCCAGAAGCATGTCGGCCATCTCGCTGCCGAGGACTGAGGCGGGTCTTGCAAGAAGAGTTTTCTCACAACTGCGTCTTGTACCGCTCGTAAATCACGTCCTGGCTTTCCGGTTCGCCGAGCCCGGTCTGATCGTGAATGACTTCGCCGATGCTGGGCATCACCGCGCGCTCCACCCGATCTGCCGACCACAGCTTTGAGCGCATCAGCGCCTTGCCGCAGTGGAAATAGGCTTCGAGCACGTCGATGTGCAGCACCGCGCGCGGCGGCTTGCCGAACTCCACCATCCTGGCCATCAAATCCGGATCCACCGACACCTTGCCCTTGCCTCCGACGCGCAGCGTCTCGTCGATGCCCGGCACGAAGAAGATCAGCTGCACGAAGCCCGAGCCCTCGACGATGTTGCGAAAGCTGTCGATGCGGTTGTTGCCGGAACGGTCCGGCATGAGCAACAGATTCGCACCCGCAACATGGATGAAGCCGGGATTGCCGCCGCGCGGGGAAGCGTCGACGCTGCCGTCCTTGCCTGACGTGGCGAGCACGCAGAACGGCGACATGGCGATGAATTTTTTCGCATGGACGTCGATCTCCGGCCGCGCCTTCGCGATCACGCGCGGCGAAGGGGCGGGATAGACCGTGGCGAGGTCGCAGGCGACAAAATCGGTCAAGGATATTCTCCCGGGAAAAGTTTGTTTCGCGAACGCATCATGGCACCAAACCGCTATCGCGGTAAGCCGGTTTTCTGGTCCGGCAGCATCCGTCCGGGGATCGACTGAGAGGGGGCAAGCCCCGCGTGGCGGTGAGCGCCGACATCGCGCGCGCTCACTTCAACGGCCGCGCCGCCTACATGGTCCGCTGCGGCGCGGTCTGCAGCAATTCCTGCATCTGCTTCTTGTAGAGCGCCGCGCCGCCGGTGGTGCCGTGGCCGCGGGTCTCGGTCGAGGCCGGGATCAGGAACACCTTGCCGTTCTTGACGTGTTTCATCGCCGCATCGGTGACGCCGGTTTCCGGCGGATTGCGCTCATCGTCCGCGGCATTGATCAAAAGCAAGGTCGCCTCGATCTTGTCGAGCCCGGCCGTTGGATTGAAATCGTGCGAGGATTCCCATTGCCAGAGGTAGTCGTTGGCGTCGGCGGTGATCGGTGCCGCGAGCCGCGCGTCGACCATCTTGTCGGCCTTTTCCGCCGTCGGCGCCAGCATCTGATAGGCCAGCGTGCCGCCTGATGTGGCGATCCCATAGGCGTTGATGGCGTATTTCATCATCCGCGGCTGGCTGGTGTAGTTGCCGCCATTGTAATCGGGATCGTTGCGGATGGTTTCGATCATCATCCGCCGCAGCATCCAGTTGCGCGCCGCCATCTCGCTCGGCTGCGAGGCCATCGGCACCAGCGCGTCCATGAACTGCGGGTATTTGCCGCCCCAGAGCCAGGTTTGCATGCCGCCCATCGAATTGCCGGTCACGAGACGGAGGTGTTTCACGCCGAGGCCTTCGGTGACCAGACGGTACTGCGCGGCGACCATGTCGTCGTAATTGTATCGTGGGAATGCCGTCTTCATGCCGTCGGATGGCTTTGACGATTTGCCGTGGCCGAGGGCGTCGGGAATGATGATGTAGTATTTCGACGCATCGAGCGGCTGGCCGGCGCCGAACAATTCGCCGGCATAGCCGGGCGTCAGCATGCTGGCGCCCGAGCCGCCGGTGCCATGCAGCACCAGCACCGGCTGGCCGGTGGGCTCGCCGACGGTGGTGTAGTGCAGCCGCAGCTCCGGCATGCTCTCGCCGGTGTGGAATTTGAAATCCTTCGCGATCCAGTCCCCCTGTTTGGGGGCGGGATAGTCCGCCGCCGACACGGCAAAGGAGGTCAGGACGAAAGCGGTCGACAATGCAGCTAGAAATTTCATATTGATCTCCCCCGACGCGGCGCTTTGTCGGGCCGCTTTCCAACGAGACTATCACAATACCTGCGTCACCGCGCAAGACCGCCAGCAGGATTCGAGCGATCAGGCGGTGTCCTCGACATCGGTTTCCGGCCGGTCATTGCCGGCGGCGGTCTCGGTTTGCCACTTGCCGTCGGCGGTCTCGTATTCGATCACCTCGGTGCGGCCGGGCACCCGTTGCTCGGCCGCCGCCCGCCGTGCCGCCGCCAGCGCCGCGGCATGGGTCCGGAATGGTTCGGAAAATACGCCATCAACGGTGTAGGCCCAGCCGCCGTCATGCTCGACGATCTTGTAGGTGAGGTGGGACATCGGGAACTCGCTATTGCCATTGCCGAGAGGGGTGAACGCGCTGCTTATTCTATGACAGAATAGTCCAGCCTGTCGGATTTTGCATGCGCCGTTCGTCCTGGGGACGGCCGGATTGGCGTGTGCTGCGGAGGAAGAATCATGTGCCGTAACATCAAGACCCTGTTCAATTTCGAGCCCCCGGCGACGCATGCGGAAATCCATGCCTCGGCGCTGCAATTCGTCCGCAAGCTTTCCGGGTTCAATTCGCCGTCGCAGGCAAACACGGAGGCCTTCAACCGCGCGGTTTCCGAAGTCTCCGACAGCGCCCGGCGCCTGCTGGCATCGCTGCAGACCAATGCTCCGGCGCGCGACCGCGAGGTCGAAGCCGAGAAAGCGCGCGAGCGCTCGCGGATGCGTTTCGGGACGTGATTCACCTCACACGATGCTGAATCGGCACGGTTTATACATGGCTCCATTCGAACCATTGGAGACCTGCCTTGAAACCGACGACCCCGTTGAAACTGAGCGCCATCGCCTTCACCGTGCTGTGGTCCGGCTGGATGTTGTGGTGGAGCGGGGAGTATGATCCCGGCAACGTCATCATTGTTTCGGTGTGCGGTGCGATTGCGGGTTACATCTGGTATCGCGGCATGCACTGGTCGTTCCGCCGCATGAGCCGGCTGCCGCATGACGGCATCGATTCCGGCGCAAATCAATAAGCCCTGCGGTAGTTAGTGTGATGTTCAAGCGTTGCTGCGGCTGGGCGCTGCTGATGTTTTTCACGGGGCTCGCCACCGCATGGCTGCGCGGCCTGGTCGATCCACTGATCCCGGCGGGCGATTGGCACGCGATGCTCTCCGGCCTGTTCGTCGTCGTGGCGTGGCCGGCGCTGACATGGTCGCTGCGGGCGCTCGCCAGCCCGCATCTGATCGAGCTGTTTCAATTGCCGTGGTGGCTGTGACGATAAGGCCTCGCTAGGCGTCCCATTTCACCGGCAGATTGAGCAGGCCGCGAAACGCCCAGCCGCCGATCCGCACCGGCTCGCGTTCGTCGAGCCGCAAGCCCTTCAATCGCGCAAAAATGCCGGGCAGCGCCACGTCCGCCACCATGGCGCGGGAGGCAAAGGCGCCGGCGCAATAATGCGGGCCGGCGCCGAACGCGATGCTTTTTTGGGTATCGCGGGTGATGTCGAAGCGGTCAGGGTCGCTAAAGCAGGTCTCGTCGCGGTTGGCGGAGCCGAACATGAAGAACACGCGATCTTCCGGCTCGAAATCGACGCCGCGATACGACCAACGCCTGGCGACGCGGCGCGGCGTCATGCCGATCGGCGCGATCCAGCGCGCATATTCCTCGAACACGTCGAGCCATTTTGCCTTGCCGGCGTGCACCAGCGCGAGCTGTTCGGGATGCGTCAGCAGCGCCCAGACCGCGCCGGCAATGGCGTGGCGCGGTTCGTTCTGCCCGCCCGAAATCGCGAGCTTGACGTTGGCGCGGACGCTTTCGATGTTCTGGCCCGATGCCAGCAGCACGCTGAGGATCGACGTATTGGGATGTCTGGTGACGACCGGGATCATGTCGTCGATCGCGGCATCGATGCCGGCCGTGGCCGCATGGCAACGCGCCTCGATCTCCCTGTTGCCGGTGTAGTTGGCGATGCCGTCGATCATCGCCTGCGACCACGCGTCCATGTCCTCAAAGCGCATGTTGGTGAGCCCGGTGATGTCCTTCAGGCATTCGGCCGACAGCTGCAGCGCGAACGTGTTGCACAGATCGGCCTGGCCGTGCGGCGCCAGGGCTTCGAGGATGCGGTCGGCATGGGCCTGGAACTGCCGGACCCAGATGTCGCGCACGGTGCGCGGCGACACCGCTGGAAACATCGCCGTGCGTTCCGACATGTGCGCTTGCCCATCCTTGCGCATCATGTTGTGGCCCATCAGCACGTTCATCAGCCCGGCCGGCTGGTGCGAGGAGAACACGTCGATGCGCTTCTCCTGACTGAAGATATCGTCGCGACGGGTGAATACGGTCGAGCCGAGCTGCGGCACGAACGCGATCGGCGCCTCCTTCCGCATCCGCGCCAGATCCGGATAGGGATCGGCCCAGAAGGTGGGGACGTCGATCTCGTAACGTGGGGCGTTGGACATGGGGAGGGACGTTTCCGGAGCGGAAGGTCGAATTGTTGTAGTGAGTATGTCATTGCCGGGCTTGACCCGGCAATCCATCCTCTTCGCAACGACTCTTTGAAGATGGATGGGTACGCGGGTCAAGCCCGCGTACGACAAGTGGGGCCTAAACCGTCCGGTACGCGCCATCCACCATCACGATCGATCCCGACACGTAGGCGGACATATCGGAAGCGAGAAAGATCGCCGGTCCCACGATATCCTCCGCGGTGCCGGCGCGGCCGAGCGGGGTGTGATCGACGAACGCTTGCACCAGCGCCGGGTTGGCGGCGCGCACCTTCTCGTTCAGCGGCGTCTCGATGAAGCCGGGGCCGATCGCGTTGACGCGCACGCCGTCCTTGCCGAGTTCGACCGCGAGCGCCTTGGTGAAGCCGAGCACGCCGTGCTTCGAGGCCGTATAGGCCGGCGAACTCGGCGTGCGCAGATGCACGAACGACTGGATCGAGCCGAGATTGACGATCCGCCCTTTGGCGGCGCGCAGCGGTTCGAGGAACGCATGCGTGACGTTGAACACGCCGGTGAGGTTGATCGCGATGATGTCCTCCCAGTCATTGATCACGGCTTCGGCTGCGCCCAGCATGCCGTTGCGACGGGCGATGCCGGCATTGTTCACCAGGATCGAGACCTGGCCGACTTTCTCCGCGACCTTTTTCGCTATCGCAACGCAGTCGTCGCGTTTGGTGACATCGAGCAGAAAACTCTCGGCCTTGCCGCCGGCGTCGCGGATTTCGCCCGCGGCATCGGCCGCCGCCTTCTCGTTGATGTCGAGCAGCACGACGCGGGCGCCCTCGCGGGCATAGCCGTTCGCGATCGCGCGCCCGATGCCGGAGCCTGCGCCGGTGACGACTGCGATGTGGTTTGAAAGAAGGGGCATGGGAGTTTCCTGTGTTTTTGGTTTTCTGGATCCGAACAAACTATTTCAAAATGACGGAGGCGGAAACGGAAAGCTTTACCACACCACGGTGTATGCGTTGGTGCGGTGTTGCGCCATGGACGTTAAGCTCAGGGAATGGCAGCTCGATATCGAGCGGATCCGGTCGGCGGACGCGCCCGACTGGCGCGAAGCCGCGCGCCTGGCCGACGTGATGGCCCGGACCTCC
>Ga0310811_10009472_pt1 | contig 12573 bp, 7 predicted proteins | sample YCmetagenome_FD_207642 | JGI IMG/M metagenome (GOLD analysis project Ga0310811, IMG submission 207642) | Soil microbial communities from experimental microcosm in Duke University, North Carolina, United States - YC | ecosystem: Engineered > Artificial ecosystem > Soil microcosm > Unclassified ... | reverse complement strand
CTAAACACCACGCTAAGACTCGTCTCGTTCTAGTAGTCTTATCAGAAACCGGGATCGACGGTTGACAGCTATTAGGCTGCGCGTTAACGGGTTCAAACTGAGCAGGAGAGAGAGTTGTAAGGGGTGCCATGAAATCGACAACCTGAAACAAGGCAATATCAGCTTGTTGAGTAGTTGGATCGAGAATCATCGGCAAAATACATGCCTTTGCAAGTTTCTGCCCTTCGGATAAGATGCCAAGGCAAGGCGGCAGACCCTTCAAACACCACTCCATTTCCAGCCAGGATATGATATGATCGTTCCAGAAAGTCTGGAATGTGGATTCGAGCACGTCATCCCATGGACGAGGGGCACGCGAAAGATGTACGGCCCAGTTGTGACAGGCGTACTTGAGAGCGTCGGAAGCTGTTCGACTGCGTTCCAGTGCCTCGTTTGCGAAATTCTTGAAGGCATTCATAGCATGAATTATCTCCCTGTCTGGTAAAAGAGGACTTTCTGGTAATGCAGAAGTGGAATCATGCTGGTGTCTTAGCGCCAGGAAAACCGGAAACATCAAGAAATCTGGCAAGGTCTTGAACTGCTGGACTACTTGAAAGGCTGGCAATAATTGCATATCGCTGACGATGATATACTCATTGATTGCTTCCGATGTCCTCGAGAATTCTTCCATTGTCACCCAGACGGAGGCCGCAGGAGTGGACTGCCACGCTTGACCATGGGGAGTCTGTAACCAGTCTCGTCCTGCCTGGGTTTGCAGCCAGTCTCTTCCTGCCTGGGTCTGCAGCCAGTCTCGGTCTGCCTGGGTCTGCAGCCAATCTCGTCCCGCCTGGGTCTGCAGCCAGTCTCGTCCTGCCTGGGTCTGCAGCCAGTCTCGTCCTGCCTGAGTCTGCAACCAGTCTCGTGCTTTCCGGGTCTGCAGCCAGTCTCCTGCTTCCTGAGTCTGCAGCCAGTCTCGTCCTCCCTGGGTCTGCAGCCAGTCTCCTCCTGCTTGGGTCTGTAGCCAGTCCCGTCCTTCTTGAGTCTGCAGCCAGTCTCGTCCTCCCTGGGTCTCCAGCCACTTTCGTCCTCCCCGGGTCTCCAGCCAGTATCGCCCTTTCCTGCTCCACAGCCAGAATCGTGCTTTCGTCTGCAGCCAGTCTCGTCCTTCCTCGGTCTGCAGCCACTCTTTTCCTCCCCTTGTCTGCAGCCAGTCTTGTCCTGCCCAGGTTAGCAGCCACCCTCGTCCTCCCCGGGTCAGTAGCCAGTCTCGTCCTTTCTGGGTCTGCAGCCAGTCTCTTCCTTCCTGGGTCTGCAGCCACTCTCGTCCTCCCTGCATCTGCAGCCACTCTTGTCCTGCCTGAGTCTGCAGCCACTCTCGTCCTGCCTGGGTCTGCAGCCACTCTGGTTCTTCCCGAGTCTTGAGCCAGTCTCGTTCTTCCCATGTCTGCAGCCAGTCTCGTCCTGCCTGTGTCTGCAGCCAGTCTCGCCCTTCCCAGGTCTGCAGCCAGTCATATCCTGCCTGGGTCTGCAGCCACCCTTGTCCTTCCTGAGTCGGCAGCCAACCTCGCCCATCTTGGGTCTGAAGCCACTGTTGTCCACCCTCATCCTGCAGCCACTCGTGTCCTCCCTTAGCCTGCAGCCACTCGCGTCCTCCCTCAGTCCGCAGCCACTCTCGTCCTCCCTCGGTTTGCAACCACTCTTGTCCCTCCTGGGTCTGTAGCCACTCTCGTCCCTCCCGGATCTGCAGCCAGGCACCCCCGTCCACAGTTCCTAGCCAAAATTGCAAATCTGAAGTGCGATCTCCTCGAAGCCACAGCATACAGATGACAGATGACAGTGGCTCTGGTGGCCGAACAAGGAACGCTAATGAGTCTTTTAACCGATGGGGGTACGAAGGTCGCATAGCATTGCTTTGCTTCAGTAGTTCCGTAAGTGCATCCAAGAGAGCCGTGCTTTTTGGAATCGCCTTCAATAAGCGGAGAGAGGAATCAGCGAGTACGGCGTGGGGTGATGGTACATCTTGTTCGCGTACTTGAAGGAGGTTGCAGTTTGAGGGGTCGGAAACGTAGTCGCGAACAGATGAGTGATAGATATTCACGGGGAGACCAGTGTCGGTAGGAATATCCATCACAGACCGTAGCTGCACTAGCGTCGTCTCGGTATCACACCCCTGACCAGGGCCGAGAAGTTTCGAGATCTGCGACAACGGCAGAGGGTCCGCAAGTGCAGCGACAATGGACAAGTGAAGGTATGCCCGCTTGGGATCGGCACATGTGGAGAGGATACAATCGTATAACTTGTACACCTCCGTTCCTGCTCGCAGCTCGCTCGTCAGTTCGAGCATCAGCTGTAGCCGATCGCGGGGATCCTTGTATCCATCGTCGACAATAAACTTCATCATCGTAGACGCCACGATGAAACGTCTGCCAGCTCGGCTCGCCAGCTTCGCAAGATCACCCTCCGACGGCCGCGGGAAATCGGGATGGCGACATTGTAGCTCTCCGAACGAATGCTGCAGGAATATATAGATGTCATTGTCGACATCGACACCGTCTAGCGAGATGGTGGTAGCAACACCCTTCCCAGAAGTTTTCACTGGTATCTCACACACCAGTGGGCGCACCTCTTCGTTCTGAAAGGCTTTACAAATATGCGATTCCGAGCGACTCGTGAGCAGAATATGGGTCACAGGCAGATCAGGATCACGAAGAGCCTGCGCAAGGGAAAAGATGAGGTCGGTAAGTTCGGGTTCAGATGTGCATTCATCAAGGGCATCGACAACAAACGACAAAGGCGGACATCCGCGCAATCTAAGTTGAAGTTTCCGGAGGGGTTGGAGAAAGAGAGCCTCCATCTGGTCGCAGAGAGGCATGTCTGGATCTAGTAGGGCAGGATTGTTGCGGATTGCTCTGTTCACATCCTGCCGGATACTTGGAAAGTTGGTAGCAAGCTGGTAAGCTAGCGTCGCAAAGAAATACCCAGCTGTGCAGCGGTTTGTGTGCTTGCGCGAGAAAAAGAACGTTCCCGCTAGCCGCTTTTCGACGTTGGTCTCTTCTGTCACTTTTAGACCTCTCATCTTTTCAGCAACTGTAAATGCAACGGCGGACTTTCCGACACCAGCCGTGCCATGTAGCCAAATGAGTTGATTCTTCTTTGGGTCGTCCAGTAATTCGTGGATGTATTTGAGGAGATCAATTCGGGTCCCATCCAAACATTTCGGGTGGGGCTGACGTTCACGGGAGTTATATTGAGCACCCTTGACAGCGACCTGGGCCAGCTTCACCCAAGTTCCTTCAGGAACTGTCAAAGATGTTGGCAAGCATGCGAGAGATAAGAGATGAGAGTACTGACATTGATTGTCACTCATGGACGAAAGTTGTGGTGCGTAGCGAGATGCGATGAACCAATTGAAAGTCCTAGCTGGCTTCGAGGATGTTTAGAAATAATCTAGGCTGGAGTTATCTCGAGGGATGACGCACGAATTGAAGTTTGTCTGTCGTGACAAGACTTGGGTCGTGGAACGATCAAGCTGCCAATTGATGGAGTACAAGGCGTGATGAAATGGGATGGACAGATGAATGTTTCAATCTACTTTGCTATGGAAAGCTCGCTGGATGGTTGTGGAACGCAGTTGAAGGACGAGTAGGCGCTTGCCGTCCTGTGCTTGGAGGCAGGCTGTGCGTCCTGTGACACTCCACACTCAGACGGAACCATGTCTGTACATGTAGTGCTCAAGCTCAGAGATGAACTAGAGATGTGTGATCCTCTAGATTTGTGTAGTGATCAATTGCATTAGTGTTGTGACTTCGATTGAACATAACAAATGGGAGGCTGAAATGCACCCGGAAAGTTCAAGCTCAAGAGTTATAGTACATGTGCCTTTGTTTATCGATTCCTTTGCACTTCTATATTCGCTTGCATTTATGGTCAACGTTGTTGACCACAATTAATACAGAAAGTACTTGGTACGTGGTCGCGGAGCCTGCGGGCAGCGGCACGAAGCAAACCCAAGTTACATGTAGTCTAGTATGTCCGAGTCGCAATCAATATTACCTCAAGGGTCATATTACTTCAAGGGTCACGTGCCAACTTGAAGGGGTTGGGCAATATTAATGGCACAATCAACTCAGTCCAACTTGCAAGCGAAATTCGAACATACCTGACCATTGAGAGACAAGCGTTATCCTTACCAGCTCGCATCGTAGGCATATTGCATATCAAGTCCTTACAGCAAGCCTGCCAATTGCAACGACTAGGATCCAAGGTGCCAAATAAGGACCATGCACTGCCAAGTGCCCGCTCACGAGGAACAAACTTGAAACTTACAAATTGACCTCGTTCGAACCGGAGTTCCCATAACTCCACTATAGCGCACACTAGAGCTAGACTTTCGTCAGCTGCTGCAATTATACATCGCTTGTCTAAAACAAACCAGATTGACCTCGTGGATAAGGTTTACAGGACCCTCTCTCGCTGTGCGATTCTATTTATTTGCGTCCAATGCAATGATTATCTGCAGCAAGATGGGCCTATGTTATTTACCTTGCCCCTGCCGTAGTCAACGCGCTTCAAGTTCAGCATACGACTTCAAACCACTCATACGTGCCGACTTCAATGGTAGCATTTTTAACACTGCAGCCTAACACAACGGACTATTTCTTCATTATTCTCGCATATTTCTCGCATATTTCTTATGTCCATATTTTCCCGCAACATACGAATTCACGTCCTCCGCCCTTGCACCTGTGCAATCGCTCGCCTGCCTTGAAATTTTACATGTCTTTCTTGGGTTCGTGCGCTCCCTGCCCCCAACAACTATCGTCCACGTCGCCTCGCGTCTTACCCTGGTTTAGGGATTGTTGAACGCTTTCCCCATACTCACTCGAGCCCGGTCTATACCACTATGATTCTTGCCTGGGCTCTAACCGAAGTGTCGCGCTACACATACTACGCGCTATCACTTGCAGGTGGCGGCGTGCCTGCGTGGTTGACATGGATACGCATTTCATGTCCTGTACACTATCGGCGCAGAAAGTGAGGCCCTGGGCATGTTGAGCACCATTCCGGAGTGGAGCGGCGGTAAGTGAGTGTTGAGGACTGGGTCAAGGCAGGTATGGTGGCAATCCGGGCAACTGGTGAGTTGTGCATGTTATTTTACGTTTGGTCGCTGACTCCTGGTTCCCGCAGGGCTATGGATCATGTACTCGCATATGATGCGTATGCGCTGCAAGATGCTCGGCATCGGTAAGGGCCAGAAGTTGGGAGCAAAGGTGCCACGAACACAACGTCACTACCTATTCGCAATATCCTGGAACCATTTACCTTACGATATTGTAACGCCTAATTTTCTCCCCAACTACTTGTGTAGTATGTGCAATTCATTTGGGGTATCTTCGATTAGGGTGGGCTGCATATATTACGTTGCACGTGCAGGCACATACAAGCACGCAGAGAATTATGTGGGTAAAGTCAGTGGGTTTCATCAAAGTTAGCTTGAAGTTTTGGCTGACGAGTCGGCAGCAGCAACATATTGACTGTCGTATTTGTTCCCGTCGACTCAGTGATGTGAGTGTCCAATGCCTGGCTTCAGCCAAATGCAGTGGTCATCTTGGCCTTTCTTACATTTTGATCTGGACTGGAAGGTCAGATCAGGCTGTTATATCACTGAAGCGTGCTGTTCAATTCTGCAGCGGTGGCATATTAACTGTAATGTCGAATCCGACCAACTCATTGATATGAGTGTCACCTGCCTACTGTCTGGCTTCAGTCAAATACGGTGTTGTCTCCACCCTTTCTTTTAATGCAGTATTTTTGATCTGGGCTGGCGGGTCAGCTCAGGCTGTTATGTTACTGCTAGTCCTGATTCGAATACTATGCCAGTGTGTTTTAAAGGCTTCTTCCTCTTCAGTTCCCATCGGGTTTCCTTCACCTTTACCTTTTCCTCTACGATGCTTCCCCACTTGCCCCTTTCCTTTCTCTTCCTGACTGCAGGCACGTTGGGCTCTCCTATGTATGATATGGTGTTTTATCCCCCGATGTACGTGCGGGATCCCTCTGGAACGTTCAACTATACCCAGGACTTGGTCACTTCGGCCGTCGTCCCAGTCTTCGATGTCCAGCCTGTGGTGAGCTTCTGTCTCATGAACCCTTCTATAAGACTAACTTGTACGCTCAGATGACCGAGATAGATGCCCTCCAACTCAAATACCAGAACGCTCTTAATTTTTTGACTGGAAAGAACCTCGTGGCGCTACCAGATGCACTTTCAGATCCCGGGCTTGATGTGCTGTCAGACGCAGCATTCACCGATACAACAAGCGACTTATCCGGTTATGTGTTGTTCGGATCAACCACAATATCACAACAGGCAAACATGAGTTTTTCTGCGATGGATGTCGCTGCTCAGACTGCGACGGACCCCCTGACGAACAAGATACAGAGGACCATCAATGTCCCGTTCTACGGCCCACTTGGATTTGGGAAGAAGTCACAACAGCTCTCAGTGGCCTTTGACACAGGTTTTGCAGATCTCTGGATTCCTGTGGGCTGCGGCGATTGCGTGAACCCACAATACGACACCGCTGTGAGTTCAACATACAGGAATGCTGGGAGTTTGTTCAATATAAATTACGTGCGTCTCTCTCTCGTTATCTTGGTGCCAGCTTAACGTTGCTGGGCAGGAGGGCCTCAGCTATGCACAAGGGACTCTTGCGTATGATACAATCAGCATGGGCGGCTTAAAGGTCAACAACCAATATTTTGGTGCTGTCACTGATGTGTCGAGTAACTTCAACACCGACCCGATTTCCGGGTGTCTCGGGCTCGGTTTCAGCTCCATCGCGATATCAGGGAAGCCAACGTTCTTCGAAAACTTGATCATGCAAGAAAAGGTCAAAGCACCATTCTTCTCTGTGCATTTGACGAGAGGAAAGGCGATCGGGTCGAAGGTGCGTTGCGCACTAGCGTTCATAAAACTGTAATCGGAAGGAATTTTTTAAGATAACTCTGGGTGGTTACGACATGTCGAAGGCGGTGGGACCTCTGACATGGGTCTCAGTTATATCCAAGGTTGCCCCTCCTGCGCTTTTAAGCATCCCGTCTAACTAGTTCTTATCGGCAGACCTACTGGACAGTGCATTTCGACGGAGCTGTTGTCGAAGGAAACTACGTGTCTGGTGACGTCGATGCGGTAAGGTTCAGCTCGTCAGCCGGAAGTTCACGCAGGTTCACCTCGTTCCATACGAACAGGTGATTGATACAGGTTCTAGTTTTATATACGTTTCACAAGCTTTGGCATACTCGATATACGCCAATGTCGGTCTCTCGCTATTTGTTTCTTCCGCCACCTTGCTGACAGGTCGTAGATACTGGGGGCTGGCCCCGCAGCAAACTACAGCTCTGGCTTCTACTCCTTTCCGTGTGACTCCAACCCCACGATTTCATTTTCGCTTGGCGGGCATGACTTCGGACTCAGTATCCAGGACTTTAAACTCGGACAAGATGGGTATGGGTCGACGTAAGTCAATGTGTCTTCATACAATGCACGTCGCCTCAATCAGCGCAGAAACTGCATTGGCGGGATCATCGGCCTGGACGATGCATTCATGGAAGGAATTGTCATCATCGGTAAGTTGTTTGGATATTTGGTTCGTTTCCTTGGATGTTTTGCTGATGTCGCGTGCTGCAGGCAATGAGTTTATGAGATCATGTGAGTAGTGTCTATTTGCATATCGTTTGACCTGGAGCGCTCGTGATTGTCATTGTCTAGGGTACTCGGTATTTGACTACTCGCACGGGGGGCGGGTGGGTTTTGCGCCTAGTATCAATAATGCGCAGTAAAAGATTTTGTATAGTTGATACCCATGGATATATGACGTGTCTTGGTTTAGAAGAGATGATGAGTATCATTACTTCGACGGAAGTTCAGAGCATACCAGTTTTCTGGGTGCTTGAAAGGTGACAGAAAAACAGCATGGACGCCAATTTCCTGGGAAGGATACCCGTGCTCTGCTCACAGGATGTGAATAGTTGGTAAAGACTTACTAACCTTCAACCCCTAAAATCCGCGTGGTTACGGACATGAACTACAAAGTCACACTAATTACTGCACTTGGCGCAGTCAGACTCAGAGTGAAAACGTTTGAAGTTTAATTCGCGTGTTTCCAGTGCGGTGAGGTAACAAGATCCGCGAGAGGCTGCCACAGACCTTCACATGATGTTGTACAGCAACATTGCCGATACCGAGAGACACGTAATTAAAGCCAGTGGACCGTAATGTACCACCCGTACAGGATTGAGCGGGCTATCTGGGCCGATGAGACTGGCTGTTCTGATAGCATAATCACTATAAAGTTGTTTTCCGTTGCTGTGTTGTCACGAGGCCGATGAATAACAAATCAAAGGAGGTTGAGGATCAGGATGATTCAGACGAAAAATGAGATGCAATGCGCCGACGTGACCGCAGCAGAAAGAGAGCGTGTAACACGTAAACCTGGATTGAATCTAGTATACACGAAGATATCGATATGATTGGGACAAGTTTCAGATAATCTGGTGAGTTTGGGGGTGCGAAGTTTAGTGTGACATTTCGAGGTCGGAAGTAATGACTGGCAGTGCTGATACTATTGGGGGTGCGCGTTAACAGGTCCAGAAGGAAAAGAGAAATTTGAAATCTAATGTAATGCAGTGTCACTTGGTGGGATGTTCAGTGAAATACACATACGTGTGCAAGTGTTTGCCTTCAGACAAAATGAGACTCCTCAAAGCTTCATGCATCACTGCCTTTCAAGCCATGATGCATAGGGGGCGATGGCAATTCCATAGGGGCCTGGAATACATGGTTAAGCTTGTCATCCCACGAATTCGGAGCTTGCGAGAGATGGACGGCCCGGTGTATACTTGTAAGCCCATCAGAAGCTGGTCGAGAGTGTTCCTAAAACCGTCGTAGCCTAGACAATCCCCCTGTCTGATGGGACGGTCTGATAGTGTAAATTTGGAGAGATTCTGGTACCCTAATGTTAGGATCATCGAGAACGTCAAGGAATCCGGCCAGCTCTCGAGGGGATTGACAACTTGGGAAGCTGACAGCATAGAATACATCGCTTATTCCTTCCAATATGCTTTCATTGACACAGACAAATGCCGCAGGAGTGGACTGCCAAGCTTGGTATCTCACTGGTACCTCGCATACCAGTAGGTGCCCCTCTTCTTTCTGCATCGCTCTATAGATATATAATTCCGAGTGACTCGTGAGTGGAATATAGGTCAAGGCAGACATCGACGCAATCTGAAGTAAAGCCTCCCGAGAGGTTGAACCGTTGAAGAAAGAAGATTTGCTGAGGTCGAAGGACATGATTCTCGCGGATGGACCTGGTTACGTCCTCCCCTAATGGTGATGATAGAGAATTGACGATTTGCATGGCATATCCACACATGAGTGGCTGTAATGATCAGAGTCAAGCACTCTGACCCTGCCCCCCGGGCCCTCCATCCTGACTCCTGCGATCAATTTGTGGAAGAGATAATAACACCAAGAGCCTGGATTTCGCTTCAGCACTTCTGTGCTAGCCCCAACATGTGGCCATTGATATCAAGTGACATCGCTGCGAGTAGAAAGAGACTACCAGTAAAAGTAGAAAAGCCTGTGCATGGGAGGTTCAAGCGTTGTTGTTGTTGTCTATTATTTGGCAACAGCTTCCATTCTCAACAAATCCAAACATACTCGAAGTAAAAAATTAAATTACGACAAAGAAGCATGTTTAACGGCTCAGTCGTAATTATGCTATGATCCCTTATAACTGGCTGTGATGTCGCGGTCTTGTCAGCGACTCCTAATTTTGGTCTAAAATTGCATTCATCCATTGTTAACTGTACATCACTCTCCTCGAAGTTTTCTCGTCACCTTACTGCGTGCACGAATTCTTCATCATCGAGTGCGCCCTATAGATGGCAAGCAAACATTCCAGAGGCAATTGTCCGCTCATATCAACTTGGACGCCTGCCAATACATCTAGATCCTGTGTTTGGAGGGCAATGCAGCAGGCCCACATTGAGATCCAGTGCTCAGTGCGCTGTTAGACCCAGCGTTCGCCAATGTGACGACGAGCGATCTCCCCAATTTTGCGCTGTCCAAATCAACCACAATCTCGCAGCAAGCAAACATGAGGGCCCCCACTGAGAGTGGAACAGACCATTTGACGGACGAGATACAAGGGAGCATTTATATCTGGTACTACGGACAGCAAGTGAGCAGTGTAGAACCTCGAGGACTGGTTTAAGGCAAATTTCGTGGTGCCTGGTGGAGTTGTGCATATCACTTTGCATTTATTCGCTGACTCCGTGTTCCGGAAGGGCTGTAGGCCGTGTATTCGCATATGGCGCGCATGCGCCGCAAGGTGCTTTATTTCGGTAAAAGCCAGAGCTTGGGGGCGAGGCCCACAGACAGGTTTATGGCTCGCTATTGGGGAGAACACCAAAGTCACTGACTATTCATAAAACTCTGGAATGACTTGATTTACGATATCATCAAGCCTCGAGTCATCTTCCACTGATTGTGTAGTGCAACCCGATGTGTGCGAGTTCCTTGTCTATTCGACCCAAGGGAGGCTGCACATATCGCGCTCCACATACAGGTACACATGGACTTCTGTAGGCAAAGTGAGTCGATTTTACTAAGGTTCTCTAAAAGTTCCCGCTAACGACCAGCAGCAGCAGTACTTTGTCTGTCGTGTCTGATCACGAACCCAGTGACGTGAGTGTAACTTGCTCGATGTCTGGTTTCAGTCAGACGCACAGCGTTGCCTTCATTTGTCTTTTAAAGCAGGATTTTGATTTGGGCTGGCAAGTCCTCAAATAGTTGTTACAGTGTGTTGCAGCGCGCCGCCAGTCTAGATTGAAATCCCATGTCTGGTCTAAAAGACGTGATTTAACCTCCAACTCCCGTCATTTTCCTCCACTCTTTAACATATCTGCTACCATGCCTTCCCGCTTCTCGGTTTCCTTTCTCCTCCTGACCGCAGGCGCGTTTGGCTTTCCCATGTATGAAATGGCACCCCCGATGTACGTGTGTGATCCCTTTAGAACGTTCAACCACACCTAGGACTGGTACAGCTCGACCGTCGTAGTTGAAATCAACATTCCAATTTTCAATCCGCAGGTCGCGGTGAGTTTCTGTCGTTTGCAATCTTCTACGAGACTAACTCGTATACTCAGATGGCCGAGTTAAAATCCATCAAACTAAAATACGTGAATGCACAAGATATTATAGCTGGCAATAACCTCGTGGTACTACCAGATGCGCTTTCAGACCCCAGGCTCGATGCACTATCAGACGCGGCACTCACCGATACGACGAGCAACCTCTCCGGTTTTGCCTCATCCGTATCAACCCCAGCATCACATCAAGTCAATATGAGCTTTATTGGGATGAATGCCGCCACTCAGAGTGCGACGGACCCCCTGACAGACGAGATAGTTGGGAACATCGATCTCCAATACTACGGCCCAGTTGAATTTGGGAACGAGACACATCCACAACAGCTCTCAGTGATCATAGACACGGGATCTGCGGACCTCTGGATCCCTGTGGGTTGTGGCGATTGCGTGAACCCGCAATATGAAGCTACTGCGAGTTCAACGTACACGGATACTGGGAATCCATTCAATGTGACTTACGTGGGTCTCTCTCCCACTATCTCGGTGCAGGCTTGATGTTGCTCAGGGATCCGGCAACGTAGGAGGCACCCTTGCGCATGATACGATCAGTATTGGTAGTCTGGAGATCGATAAGCAATACTTTGGTGCCGTTACTCACGTGTCGAGTGACTTTAACGACGATCCGATTTCCGGCCTCATCGGGCTTGGCTTCAGCTCTATCGCGGCATCGGGAGAGCCAACGTTCTTCGAGAACTTGATTGTGCAAGACAAGGTCTCGGCACCATTCTTCTCTGTATATTTGACAAGAGGAAAGGCGAGCGGGTCGATGGTATGTTCTCTAGCTTTGGTATGATCGTAAACGAGATGATATCTTAGATAACACTGGGAAGTTACGATGTGTCGAAGGCAATAGGACCTTTGACATGGGTCCCAGTTATTTCCAAGGTTGCTCCCCCTACGCCTTTATGCCTCTAGTCTAACTAGTTCTTATCGACAGACCTACTGGACAGTACAATTCAACGGGGCTGTTGTTGAAGGGCAAAACGTAACTGCTGACCTCCAAGCGGTAAGGTTCAGCCCATCAACCGCATCTTCACTCAGTGCTACCTCGTCTCCCCTGCATAGGCAATTGATACAGGTACTACTTTGATATACGTCCCACAGGCGGTGGCATCCTCGATCTACGCCAATGTCAGTCTCTCACCCTTTGCTTCTCTCATCAACCTTGCCGACGAGTCATAGATACCCGGGGCTGGCCCCGCAGCAAACTATGACTCCAATTTCTTCTCCTTTCCATGCAGCTCAAACCCCATAATTTCATTCGTACTTGGTGGGCACGACTTTGGCCTTAGCATACAGGACTTCAATCTCGGACAAGATGGAGACGGGTCAAAGTAAGTCGATGTGTCTTTATATAATACACGCTGTTGAGCGAGCACA
>Ga0310811_10009470_pt1 | contig 12574 bp, 16 predicted proteins | sample YCmetagenome_FD_207642 | JGI IMG/M metagenome (GOLD analysis project Ga0310811, IMG submission 207642) | Soil microbial communities from experimental microcosm in Duke University, North Carolina, United States - YC | ecosystem: Engineered > Artificial ecosystem > Soil microcosm > Unclassified ... | reverse complement strand
CCCATGTAGCTCAGGTGAGGAGACAATAGGTCATTGGGGATGTTTTGGGTCATGTCTACAGTATGTAGTCAATGACAGAAGAAACATATGAGAGCACGCCTACTTACTTGTACAATATGCAGTAGAGGACAATTTTTTGTAGACTGTCTGTTGGGCAGTTTGCATAAGATATTGCAGAGTGAATCAGATAGGAAATTGGAAGGGGCATGAAAAAAAACCCAGCAGTGCCCTGATACTTATGAGGCTGATTCGAGCTGATGCGGACTAAACAAGTTAGAATGGTATAATAGCACGGAATTAAACAAATGTAAGACATTGAAATTTGTTTGGATAGGTAACCAAGGCCGATAAGTTCATGAGGGTGCAAGTGAGGCTCTAGTGAGGCTCTCAGGAGTTCAACAGGCTAACAAGAGGGTTCAGAATGAAGTGAATGAGGATAACATTATACATGATGCCAAATGACTCACTTTGCAATCAAATATTTGAGCTGGCAGTTCCATTGAAATGAGTTCGATCATGTTATTCAGAACCAGTGAAGCTAGTGTTATTCTGTGAGTACATTAAGAAGTGAAAGCAGGAGACTTACCAGCAGATACCCAACCAAGACAGACAAGCTCATGAGAGTGTGAGTGAGGGTCTCAGGATGTGTGAGAGGCTAATGAGAGGGTTCAGAACAAAGCAAATACAAATAACGTTGAGCATAAGGATGATGCAAATATACATAATATCGAACAATGAGTTCAATCATGTCATTCAGAACCAGTGAAATTAGTGGGATTCTGTGAGTAAGTTAAGGAGTGATGAGGCAGGAAACTTACCAGCAGGCACTCCTATATTTGCAGGATCCCATCATGATGATCATGACTCGAGTATGAGATTCCTGATTCCTGAATTTCGAATGTTAACACCTGGAGCGATAACAACTAATAGTAAGTGTGACCCAAGACACCGGGAACTGCACAGGCATCAGCAATCAAGCACAGATAAGCACTCAGGATGGTTGTATGTAAAAGCAGCAAGATATCAAATATGCCGAGTGGAGGTCCAAGAGGCTACAGAAAGGCCGCAAAAGGAATATCATCTTGCAACTAAAAATAACATTGATGAAACCGTGAGTCTACTTCTGTTGCCAAGTCAGAAATTAAAGTACAAATTCGAAAAGATTTGTTGTACTAACATGCTATCTACATCATTTGAAAACATTAATATTCAATTATTTGCTGTTATACTGTCTGAGACACTTGACAGGCTGATGATTGCTCTCACTAGCATCTGACTCCTCATCTAGAGTCTCATCATCAACATATTCAGAAGAAGATGCAGACCGCTCGACGGCAGTGATTGGCGGGATAAGATCCATGGTGTGAGTGATGGACGGTGTTATTGCTTTGGAGGCCACTCTAGAAGCTGGCTGGGGTGGCAGGCATGATATGGTGTGAGTGGTGGATGGTGGTATTACTTTGGAGACTACCCTAGAAGCTGGCCGGGGTGGCGGGCATAATATCTCTACAAAGACCTGAACATGACGACGAGTAGGGGATGTAGCAGGGCGAGCAGCATGTGTAGAAGGATGAGCGGGAGGTGTAGAAGGATGAGCAGCATGTGTAGAAGGATGAGCGGGAGGTGTAGAAGGATGAGTGGGTGGTGTAGAAGTGGGAGGTGTAGAAGGGGGAGAGGCAAGATGGCGAGGACCCTTGCAGTCAATGTCACCATTAGCAAACACACATCGCCTGCAGGAGTAGATTGATCGATGTGAGGGTGCTTCTCCAATAACAACTGGGTCTGTAGACATCATAAGGCGTGTGCGAGCAGCATCATTCATCACGGCTCAAATGGTGAGGGTGCCCATCTTGAGCGCATTGACAAGATTGATACAATGAGAAAGGGTCAGATCATGGACGCCTTTGCTCTGAGAGAGCATAGGTCGAGTCTCACCAGGCATCAAAGTCTTGTTAGGGTAGTTGATGAGGCAATATCCGAGCTGAGCTAGCTCCTTGGGCAGGGTTTTCCAAGGGAATTCAGTTTGGGTATGCCCATGCAGGGTGCCACCGACAGATGCTGAAATAAAGTCAAGATCAGTGAAAAAAGGATGCAACAAACCTTACCAACAAGTGCTGTTAGGCCACCCATGATACAGGGAATGTCATTGAGGGTCTTCCATCTGGCATCAACTTGGATACTACTAACTCCTGGGTCCTCTGTCATCACAGCCGTGTCCACAAGCTAGAAGCAATCAGTAGAATCCACATATGAAACTGACTAAGGACTTACGAGGCAAGTGATGGTAAAGGAGTGTGCGTCCATCTGCGTGGCAATGTAAACAAAGTGTGAGGACTTGGATATGGTTGCAATCATTCTGCAACAGGATACAGACAGGGTGCAATAGTAGATACAGTTGATCGATAACGTGAAAAAGAGGCCATGGAAATTTTTGGAATGCTAAGTTTGGAAAGCCTCCTTCAATTTGGGTAGTGCCAAAAAGCTATGACTTACCAAAAGTGGTAAATGAGCGTGGGTTAGTAGGCCCAAGAGGGTTAAGTGTTTTGCCCGGGTTCATAGAGGCTACTGGGAGGCCTTCTTGAGGCTCTGATGGGGTGGTAATGGGATTCACTGCAAAAATGAGGTTAGAAACCATCTGCATCAAGCAACATGACTAAAGAGGACACATTGGAGCTCCACCTTTCAACATCGTTTGCCACCCAGCACACCAAAGGCAGTGACTAGTTACTAAGCGAGTATGGTAGAACTACATGCACAAAAGGTTGCAGCAGATGCAAAAATTGCAGGATGGTATAGTGAGGATGGTATAGCAGCAGCCATCAGTCTATTTAGTTTGGTTGAACTTTCATGCCGTTACGACATTTGTCATACTGTGACAACTTTTACATAATATGAAATATGCTAACTAGTATGGCTCAGAGGACTTTTTCCAAGTCACTGGGAGTGATTGGTGAGCCAATGAGATTGAAAATACAAATTGCACTGAATTTAAAAGACAAATGGACAGGGATTGACTGCCAGCCAAGCTGTCTGGACTGGTGTTGTTGACTTCCACAGTATGCCCGATCATGCTAATGCAAAAATAAAGGCCAGAACTTCATGTTTAATGGCTGTATTGCGTTCTGATGGGTAACAGGATAACATTGCAATATGAACTTAAGATCAAGTTTAGTCTTCACACAGTTTAAAACATTTGACCACTTGCCTGGTCTCTATGGGTCACAAAGCTAAGTACTTCACATTTGAAGAGAAATCGGCAGCTGCACAGCGACACAAAGCATTATATGCTTGGTCAGAACAGTCAGTATTTTGCAATCATTTGTTTTTGTTGATCATATATTTTACAGAGGTAAAATTGTTCGACAAGCTCAGAATGCTCATGCATATGCCAAACATCATGGTCAATGTGGGCCTCATATCATATCTGGGGATCTGCATGATCCTCGAATGTCTTCACTAATCCAATGCTCAACCTTCTCCCTTCCCAATTCCTATCTTTTTCATCAATCTCTCACCAGATCTGACTTGATTGATCAATCCAATCTCTTGCAGTGGGACAAAGCCCCTCCTTACAACTTTCCAGCTCCACCTGACTCACCAGAGGAAGACCATTTCACGCAAAACCTCTTGGATGTGATGCATGGCTGTCACTTGCACGCAGAAAGGGAATCACATACCCACTGTACAGCCATGTATAGCATGGGTGAAATCTCCAAGATTCTGAAGGAGATCTGAGAGGCGCATCAGCGGTTAGTTACAGGTTGGGATGAGCTTCATGCTCGTGTCAGCAACTTGCAGGCATGCACAAGACACAAGATTATGGCAGAATGCTATCTCCAATGGGTAGCGCAAAGGATATTGAATTATCAGAGGGAGGATGATATACTGATTACTGGGAAGAATCCATATATGTAGACCTTGTACTACTGTAACTCAAGAGAGCTGGTAATGCAAGAACCATAGTCCGCATATAGCATTGCAGATTGTCCATATCCTGCTCATGTAGACCTGTTATGTGGCTGCCACATACAACAGCGAATATTGCAGCCAATACCCATAGGCCACAATCAAAGTCATTATTCTGAAGATGTTTGATCTAAATAATACATAATGTCAGACTAGTTAAGAAAGCCAAGCATACAACTCACATTCAATGGTTGAGCCACCCAACCCTTCGAGATCAATATGAACATGATGGCTGTGTTGACACACAATTGCAATGAACCAAGAAATCAGTCTTATTATATGCATTCATATCAGGTGCCAATCAATCAGATGAAAGGACAATTTAAAATTAAACTCACTTTGACATCACTTTGCCAAGGCATCCTATCACCCATGCTATCAAAAAGGTAAAGTTCTTTGGTCGACAACTGGATGATGCACATCACCCAGTGCCCAATGCCTGATGGATGGTGAATTGGAAGAACCCAGATATCTTTTTCCCAATAACAAATCCATGATGTGTGGTGCCAGATGATATCGTCTGGGGCATTATAACAAATGCAGGGAAGATCATGAGTGGAGAGCATCGCACACCGTGTAGCGGAAGTGTTCAGCTGAGAGTACCACAAGAGAATGGCACAATTGTTGATACATATATCATTGAGGCATGCAGTAGGAGAACTGAGTATACCAATGTCTTTCAGCTCAAACAGTAGATGAGGGATTCCATCATGTGAAGGTCATATTCATGCAAAAATTTTAGCAGGGTCAAGGACATCTGGCTCTTGCAATGGGACGCAGAAGTCATCCACAAGGAGATTCTATGACATGTCAGCATCAATTCCTAACACCAGCAAATCACAGAATTAACTTTGCGCCCATAATTTGTTGAGTCATCATCATCTAACTCCGATGTCCCCATCTCACCCTCCAGGACATCGGCAAGTGCTACTTTTTCAGAATTGACTTGGGGGCAATGTTCAGGATCAATGATAGGGAATTCATCACCACCCTCAGAATCAGGCACTACCAGCGTGCTAGCATTAATCCAGTGAAACATCATGTTTGGTGAGCCTCCTGAGAGGGTGGTCGCAATGGCCACTGCCTTGCTGACTTTGTTAGTGAACCGTACTGAAGAAGCTAAGCAATCTGACCATCATGTTTAAAGGTGGATAAAATTGGCATGCCATTGCTGCAATGGAACAGTGAAAGGCTCACCTAAGGATGGGTGAGAAATGGAAGTTGAGAAGAAAATTAACTCACTCTTCGGCGACCGAAGGGCAAGTTCAAGTGCCGCCAACTCATTTCTAAAGAAGCGGCACAAGTTATCAGCCTCAACACCCAGCCGAACCTGCTCCTCTTGACACTGGTCATGCTTCAGCAGTGCACAAATACCATCTCTTATGGATGTGTCATCTAACCATTGCAGAACCTCTCCAAGAGATGGCGTAATCCATACATCCTCCATCAGTCCTGGGTCAGAACATAGTTCTGCAAGTTTGGTGGGAAGGGGTGCGGGCAGTGGAATCCCCCAGGATGTATCATACAATGAATCAAGCCACTTGCAGTAGGAGTTGAATCTCCTGATAGCAGTCATTAGTGCAGGCTGATGCTTTGAAATTGCTTTGCCTGTCTGTTGATGCAGCTTGGTGCCTGAAAGAATCTGATAAATCATTGACTAAAAAAAGAGCACGAACTTACCTAACGCTTGCTGGACGCCACCTACTGCTCGATCAAGTTTATCCCACTCAAAGAAACTTGCAATTGCACATTTACGAACGTTCATTTTGAGATCACGTGCCAATAGAAGGATGCAAACAAATTTGAGATTGATACCATGAAGCTCAGGGAACCTGTCATGAACATTTAATGAAGAGTAAAGAGCCTCAACCTTGTTCATCAAGCGATCGTGTCCCCTCTCTAGACTTTCGAGAGCCTCTAGAGTATCATCTGAAGCCATATCTTTCTCCAACATCATCCTGGTGGTTTGCAATGCTTTGTCTGAGGTGTCTAGATCTTCCCGGAGAGCTAGGACAGTGTCCAACTCCTTCTTGAGGCGGGCAGGTGCATCTTGTGATATCATTGAGTAATAGTCACACCATTAAAAATGTATAAAACCTATGAGCACGGATAGATAACTTTGCTGAAACCACTTGGACTGCAATTCTTCAATGGGAACCCCACATCGATCTAGTGCATCTTGGGCTACTGAACCTTGTTCCTTGATGCCCTGTCTGAGGCATCATTTGATCCAGTCGCCAAGGCCAATTCACATCTCTGAAGCTATAGCCATTGCTTGCTGATTGATTAGCCATAAACGGCATTGGCGCTAAGCAGTGTTTTAAATGAATTAGTTCATAATGAAAATAATAGAGTACATACACTAGAAGTGCGCTCAACACCTATCAATCGAATTAAGCGAGACCAAAGGCATTTGGTCCCTTCACCATCAGATAAGCCAAGACCCACACATATTTGTGGATTATATACAAGCTGGCAAGCCCACTCGTGCCCATATGTGTGCATTGCAGTAGTTGCAAATCAAAGGCGTGAGGTGATACTTATGGGAAGAATGTCATACTGTAAATAGTGTAAGCAAGTAGTTCCGGCCAGATCATAACATACCTTGGAGAGTGTTCATGCCAAAACACAGCCGATATTGTAAAGAGCCACAACAGTAGCTTCAGGCGGAAGAAATGAAAAGAAGTGGTGAAGTAAAGCTACTGAATACTTCTGCTGTTCTCCAGGTGAGTCTATATTGGCAAAAAATAATGGGATGTCATGACAACAGATAAGGGCCATGATTCCAGTGTCGTCAAAGCTATCCATAGCAGCTCTCTGTTTTTTGCCATCAGCAGCCTCGTAAGCATTCTCGCATTGGTCAATGGCTTCGTTGGGGACAAGGGGCATGTGAGACTTCACAGGTCGCTTACGTTGAGTGTCGATATGGCGCCCAATTGCGTCAACAAAGCTTTTGGGCAGAAAATAGGTAGGGTCATAGAAATTTGGACAGTCTCCAGCAGCACGTCGATGACAGTGATGGAAATTACCATCCATTGCAACGTGGATATCACCTCCTTCATCTGTGGATTTACCATGAAGTATACCTGCAAAGCAAGCAGGACACCATTGCACTAGAAGGGGTGCACATTGAGTGAGTGAAGGTGAATTTGGGACTCTGGAGGACACTTGAAACTTTGCTATATGATCAAGATGTTGTTGAATGACCATCTCGACTTGGCGCTCAACTTCAACTTGCAGGATGTCATACCATTGGATGGCATAGCCAAGGCCTCGATGGAAGGGGTCCTGTATAACTTCACCCTGAAACACTGATGAATCAGTAGTGATATAAGTATGTAACTGATTGTTACCTGGGCGTCAGTCATCTGGTAACCCCGCCGGGAATAATGATTTTTGAGCGCTGATGCAAGTGCGTTAATCGCATCACATGAGCGCTCAAACAACGTGCAGTAGAATGAAAGCAAGTCAACAGACACAGCCATCCGAGGCTGTGAAGGCATGGTTGGGAATAGACCATGGTGGACGAGGACCTGCTGGAGAGTTGAGCAGGTACAACTTAGTACATCTATAGATGTAAAGCCTAAATAAATGTCAGCAAAAATTTGAACACTGCAAGATATGGGCTGACGATTGAAAAATAAACACATCATTGTTGTCCTTTTCGGCGTACATGAAGGCTCCCCACATGCAGATATGACTGGATGTATAGTTTTCAGTGCTTTGCCCTGTGTTCATCCAAAGTACTGGAGTACCGGATCAACAAGGGTTGGTATGAGTGCAATCCAGTTTTTATACAGTGAATTAGTGGGTTGGTCTGGTATGATCCGCCGTTTGACAGACGTTACTGAGATCTCCAGAGATGGTTGTTCATCCACGTCTTCAGAGTGGAATTCGACAAGATTATCAGCATCCATGTGTTCCATAGTCACAGTATCAGGTGGTGCAGCTTGAACAGATAACTGCAGGTGTGGTTCCTCATGTTGCAACTTCATAAGTTGGTCCATTGCATCTAAAAGTCATTGGCGCTTCATCTCTGCACCAGGCAGCTCAACATAGGTTTGGGTTTTTCGTTTGTCTTGAGCTTTCCTTGGGCTTACAAAGTGAGAGCCTAGGCCAGAAGATACAAGTTGAGCTTTGCAAGTGCAACAAGGCATCAAGGAAGACATGGTGAGGGAAAGAGAAGAACTTACAGTGTGAAACAGGGAGGAGCAAGGCTCCCAAGCTCAGTGCATTGGAGCCATGGGAGAGGCTGGAGGGTTTTCTGGAGGGGTATGAGAGGTTCTCTGGGAGGATCGGGAGGGTTTTCTGGAGGGTGCAAGGGTTTTCTGGAGGTGTGCAGTGCATGCTAGGAGGATGTGTTATTAATAGATGGCGGGAGGGTGGGTCTAACAGACTACTTTCCCACAACATAGAAACTGGGTCTGAAAGACCATTATTGGTTCCGAAAAGTAATGCCTGAGGTGCCTTTACAGAATTTACATTAGCTAATCATAAATTTCTCCGGATATCCCGACTTAGTATGCAAGCTTCAAAGTAACGTCACACGTCACATCGCCCCTTAAAAGTCCCCTAAGTACCATGACACTAAGCTCTCAACGAAACCATGACTGAATATATTCTACAAAAAGCTTCTGCAGTAGTAAAGAACTTCTTTCAAATATTCAAGGACCCGTCGTATGATCCGCCACATCCACTCCCTCCCAACATCCAAACCTTTTTTCGCTCTCCCCCTGATGACCGAATGAACGCCCTCTTCTGGTCTACCGAAGTTCTTAGTGGTCTGCGTCTTGTCCTCTCGAAGTCCACGTTCCTGCAAAAACTTGAACACTGCAAAACTTTACAATCACCAGGTCACGAATTCCTCATTGCGTACTTCATCGCAGAGATAGATGACACAAGCTTTGAAGCGGGGGTAACACTAGATCGTCATCCAGATCTGAACCAATTGTTATCGCTGTTGCCACGGGACCTGGAACTATATAAGCACTGCCCATCTCAATTCCCATTAGCATCCCCTTCCTCTTCTGGGGTCGCCATGCAAGATATGGGAAAGAGCGGTGAATGTTATCTCCCAGCCATGCACAATGTCATGATTCCGGCGTTTGGAACATGGCGTGGACTCGAGCGCATAGCTAGAGATGCGTATGGACGATACAAAGTTCTCAACACCCTCAAAGATACCCACATGTCAGCAGCACAATTCGCTATACTCATCGAGCTCTTCCACGATTTTGCACCCATGTACACACCGATGTACCAGTGTTCGTGGTTCGCCTTGCTGTTCTTCTCCATGGTCAGAGACGAAATGGCCAGAGATGAAGAATATCTCTGCAAGGATATAGATAAACGTGGAAGGCAGTTACTAGGTACGATACAGACTCCGCCCGATCCTCTTGATGATGAGGAGACACTGAGATATCACTATCGTCGGGTATGTGGTCAAACCTCCAAGTTATTTAACTGATAGACCTCCCAGAGAATTGCTGAACTCTGATGAGGCAACCGAGGTTGGATGTGGCTCGTTGGGGGCGTGCATGAGTATATGCTCCAGTGACCCCTATCCCAGTTTTGTCTTTTTTATGTTTCTAAGGTCTTGATGTACGTGATGTCAATCGAAGCCATGTCTTTGACCTGTGCAATGATATTGTGATCCGACGCGACCCTCTTGTATTCTCCAACACGTTGTTGAGATAGCAAAAGTGCGCTGAGAGCCTGCCCAAGGTGAACCATCAGACGCAACTATCGCAAGTGAGCTTCCGAGTCCACTGACAATTCCTCTTCTCCAGGAGAACTGCTGGAGGACTCGTCATTGTCGTCTAATCGAAACTCGGATTCGGACCAATCCCATACGCTCCGCTTCGTCTGCAAAGGTAAGCTGCTCTGCAAAGTCAGGCAGTTCGAGGAGACGACGATTCCACGGACGGACAAGAAAGAATAAATCGTACAAATCGACTGGGATGAAAGCGCACTTTAAGTATTGTCTGTATGGACAGGTCAATACGAAGCATGACATGAAAAGATAATTTGCTCACTTGTTGAGACTCCTTCTCTGATTCGTTCAAAGGAACTGTCCGTGTGCGAACGAGGTGGTCCTTACAGCCAGTGGCGACGAGCTGGCTGTCCTCGGAGAATGCGACACCGTAGACCTCATCAGGGTGTTCGAGTGGTTCGCCGATGGGTTCGGATGTGATCAGGTCAAAGAACCACGTTGTCTTGTCGTATGATGTGGTTGCGAATTTGGTGCCATTGGGAGCGATGGATAGTGAGTATAAGTAATTAGTGTGCGCGTCAAACTGTTTGATGATCTCTCCCTTCAAATGACGCTCGATCATCAACATTGAGTGAGAGGCGCAGCTTTCATGTCCCATACCCGTCTCCTTGTCACTAGTTTTCACGAGAAAAGTCTTCGGGTATGGGATATGGGCACGTCGGGGCAACATGACGAACTTAGAATAGTTAAAACGTCCCCTGATCCGGGAAGTGGGTTGTAAGCGGAGTGTTGGGAAGTATCCTGGCCTGAGGAGTTGCGACAGATGGCAAGCTTATACGTACATTCAAAAATCGTGAGATTCGTTCGGTTCACGGCCACCCAGTGGCATCTTGTTTACACCAGACAGTTTCGAGTGTATCATGGGACGACAGTCTGCGCATGGAGGGGGGAAATGCGGACGCCGGACATGCAGGAAATGGATACTGGCGTCTAGTAGTTTTCACCAGTCGGAGATCAACATAACGAGGCAAACCTGCTCATCAAAGAACTCGCTGCCGGTCGATACTCGCGCATGCCATATTGTGGTGGTAGGTAACATGCAACCCGCTAGATAATCAACACTAATCTTTGCAACCTCACATTAAGCATATCTAGGTGTTCAACTTAAAACCAAAATCTTGGATGGCGCACGTCACGACGACCCGCTGACCACTTTATTGCCACTATGAACTCCGGCGCTTTCCTACCGACATTCCTTCATGAAATATACGAGGACTTGATCGTGGTGTGTTAGGATGATACGTACTTGATGTTTTTCATTAGTAGCTGAGTGTCTTTTGCAGCTCTTCGGCTGGCATCTGAAATTGTTGTGACTTGCCACACACCAGAAACAGTGCGATGCATTCATATGGGCAGGTAGACCTGAAGAGGCTCTTGAAATGAACCGAGACCTGATGGGTATGAGGCAAATACGAGAGCCAGCTACCTTCACTGGTCCAACGGCAGGTCTGGAGTCCGTAATTTCACGCAGGCCGTAATCCTCCTCATATTTCACTCAGCTTTCAAGAAACAATGCAGCGCGATCTATCTCGCCGACGGAGATGATGCCCTCTCTGCAAACGATCGCGACATGGCTATAGACTCATTTCCTGTGGCGATCAATTTCGATACTGCGACGATACCATTGTTCCGCAGAGACTGGAAAAAATGTCATGGAGGGATGCGCTTCTCGATGCACACAAGGTACAATGCCATTACTGAGGCCGTTTCATAGGTGATCATGACAACCATACTTCTACGCCTTGTTGACCCTATCCCAAAGTGGTTCTATCCTTCTCGTCTGATTCGACCCAACTTACTCCCGGCGGACAGCCACGTTAATCAACTCCCGCTATTCCCTAAGCAAAATCAGTCGGACAACAAACTCGAAGGTGCATGTAGCCAGTATACCTTGTACTCATATTTCATAGCCGTCTCATCATCACGAGGATCGTGCGGAGGTGCAAAGCCAAACAAAGTCCCTCGCTGCGATATTTTGTCCCCTGAAGTCTCTTTGCCTCCTGTTTCTGACTTGACCAAGGAAACTATCATGAAGGAGTGCCAGTAACACTGGTGTTTCTTGAAGGTGTAGTCGGGAGCAAACTCGATCAATGTCCCGATGAGGCGTGCAAAACGATAGGCGGTCATACTGCGCGTGTCGCTCACGGTTGTTAGAATTTCGTGAGGCCCGTAGAGTCGATGCACGAGAGGGATCAAGCCATTCCATGATCCATTTTTTGGGATGATAGCGCGGTCGTCTGCAGCGACGTGTTGTCCTTTTTTCGCCAACGTGGCCTGCGTGTGAGTAATCGAGTGTAGCCATGGGAAGCTTGTGGTGGAATTGACTTGCTGCGAAGGACAGCGGTCCAGGATGATGCACGTTTCGAACGTTCGCCCGTTCTCTTGCTCATGCACGAAATAAGCCAAGACAAATTCGTGTTGAGGAACGCGCGAAGCTTTGCAGTGCTCGATTTTTACAAGAAACGTGGTTTTAGCGAGGTTAACATTCCAATGTAGCATGCTCATGCACCAGTTCTCGGCTCTGGTGAACTGAACTTGGTTGGGAAAGACGACTGATGGGTATGGAGTGCGGTCCAATATAACGGGTGATCCAAAGACTGATTTTCTTATAGGACGGAGCTGAGACGCAGCAGGGAAGATACGGGAAATACGAGAAGTTATTGAGAAATTGACAGACATGGAGGGCTGTAACGAGTGCGTAACCATGCAAATTTGTAAGAGTCTTTGTTTTGAATGTCCTCTGCCATGGTTTCGTTCAAAATGTAGTCTGGTTCAATATGCTAAGCACACAACGGGCGCTCCAGCATAGTTTGACGGTCCTTCCGAAAGAGGAAA
>Ga0310811_10009469_pt1 | contig 12577 bp, 9 predicted proteins | sample YCmetagenome_FD_207642 | JGI IMG/M metagenome (GOLD analysis project Ga0310811, IMG submission 207642) | Soil microbial communities from experimental microcosm in Duke University, North Carolina, United States - YC | ecosystem: Engineered > Artificial ecosystem > Soil microcosm > Unclassified ... | reverse complement strand
CGCGCCGCCTGCGCTGCCCGGCAAACCGGTACGACCGCACGAGCCCAGGCGGCGGATTTACCTCGTCTAATCTGCTCCAGAGCTCAGCGTGGTAACCGGACATCACGGCCGCGAGCGACCGAGACTGCGCCGGTGCTCCGGAAATGATCCAGCAGGGATTCGGCCTGCTGTCGATCACTGGCCACTATGCCGATATGGGCCTGGTCGGCAACCGCATCGACATCCCGCTGTTCCTCCGAGTTACCTCTCACCTCGCCTCGCCATCAAGGCCACGCCGCATCTCGCTCGCCAGAGCCTGCGCCGCCAGCCGCAAGGCCGAAAGGCACTCCGCTGCAATCGCCTCCGGCGTCGACATCTTCGGCAGGAAGATCACGTTGAGGCACGCCATCGCGCGGCCGCCGACCATCACGGGGATCGCGATGGCACCGACGCCGGGCGGCTGACTGGCGTCGCGAACACCGTAACCGCGTACCCGGGTCACGGCGATCTCCTCTTTCATCGCGGTCCGCTCGGCCGGATCTGCCAGCTGCGCCAGGATGCGTTCGCGCTCGCCCGCGTCGCACCAGGCCAGATAGGCCGAGCCCGAGGCCGACTTGAAGATCGACGACGTCATGCCGTCGTAGCGGGTGTTGATGTTGAGGCCCGACCGGTCGCGGTTGGAGGTCAGCACGATCATGTTCTCGGCGCTGCGCACCATCAGGTCGGACGGCCAGCGGATCTGTCGCATCAATCGGCGCAGCCGCGGCTGGGCGATCGCGATCAGCCAGGCGTTATAGTCGAAGCCGGCCGTCAAGGCGGCGACGCGCGGCGACACGCCGTATTGCCCGCTGCCGCCGATGCGCGCGACATAGCCCGCCCCTTCCAGCGTCTCCAGCAGGCGGATCGCCGTCGCGCGCGGCAGCTTCGTCTCGGCCGCCAGCTCGGCGATCGAGCGGCTGCTGCCGCGGTTGACGGCGGCCAGCACGTCGAGGCCGCGCAGGAGGGCGCGAACCGGATCGAAGGCGGTCCGTCCGGCGGGTCGGCGGCGTTCCGCCAAGAAGCGTGCGTTCACCAGGTGAACAGTAGAGCAATCCCGTGCCTAGGCAATCCACCCGGCCTGCGCACAATGCCCGAACGTCCCCCTTCCGGGACGGTGCGGAGGGACTACGGATGCGTCGGAGGTGGATCGCCGTTGCTGTGGCGCTGGCAGCAATACCGGCAGCGATGTGGGCGGCCGCGATGCCGGCCGCAGCCCAGCAACCCTATCCCAACAAGCCGATCCGCATCCTGGTCGCCTACGCGCCCGGCGGCTCGGCCGACATCATGGCGCGCCTGTTGTCCGAACCGCTCGGCCGCACGCTCGGTACCACCATCGTGGTCGAGAACAAGCCGGGTGGCGCCGGTATCGTCGGCAGCGAGGCCTGCGCACGGGCGCCGGCCGACGGCTACACGCTGTGCTTCGGCTCGACGACCACCCATTCGATCCTGCCTTACCTCCACGCCGGCAAGCTACCTTTCGATGCACTGAAGGATTTCACGGCGCTGACCCTGGTCGGCACGCAGCCGAACGTCATCGCCGTCAACCCGAACATCCCCGCCACCACCATGCCGGAGCTGATCGCCTGGGCGAAGGCGCATCCCGGCGCCGGCTACGCCACTGCCGGCATCGGCACCTCCAACCACCTGATCGGCGCCTACATGAACAAGGAGCTGGGCATCGACCTCGCCCACGTTCCGTACCGCAGCGGCGGCTTGGCGACCGGCGCCGCGGCGGCCGGCGAAGTGCCGATGGTGATCGACCAGATCTCGACCGTGCTGCCGTTCCTGACCAGCGGCAAGCTGCGGGCGATCGCCGTCACCAGTCCGAAGCGCTCGCAGCTCCTGCCCGATATCCCATCGATCACCGAAAGTGTGCTGCCCTCGGTCAAGTTCGACTCCTACCAGGCGCTGTTCGCGCCCGCCGGGCTGCCGAGCGAGCTGGTGCACAAGCTGAACGACGCGATCCGCACCGCCCTGTCCGACCCGGAGATCCGCAAGCGCCATCTCGAGCTCGGCATCGAGCTGGTCCTGAACTCGTCCGAGGAGTTCACCGCTTGGCTGCGCGAAACCGCGCCGCGCTGGCAGGAACTGGTCGCGCTTTCCGGCGCCAAGGTGGAATAGCCGATGATCCGCGTCGCTTCCGACATCGGCGGCACTTTCACCGATCTCGCCCTGGAGCGTGACGGCCGCATCTTCAGCGCCAAGGTCCCGACCACCCAGGCTGCGCCCGACGAAGCGGTGATCGCCGGCCTCGAGCAGCTGCTGGCCAAGACGGGTACCCGCCCGGACGAGATCGGCCTGTTCATCCACGGCACCACGCTGGCGACCAACGCCGTGATCGAGCGCAAGGGTGCGCGCACGGTATTCGTCGGCACCGAAGGCCTGACCGACTCGCTGGAGATTGGGCTCGAGAACCGCTTCGACCAGTACAATCTCAACATCGAGAAGCCGCGTCCGCTGGTGCCGAGGCCGCTGCGTTTCGGCCTGCGCGAGCGCATGGCCGTCGACGGCTCGGTCATCGAGCCGCTCGACGCGGCAGCGCTGCAGCGCCTGGAGGCGTTCGTGCGCGATGCGCGGGCGGAAAGCGTCGCGGTGTGCCTGCTGCACGCCTATCTCGACGACAGCCACGAGCGACGCGTCGGCGAACACCTGCGCAGCACCGTGCCCGGCGTCGCAGTCTCGCTGGCCAGCGAAGTTTCGCCGATCGCCGGCGAGTATGAACGCGCCAGCACGGTTTGCGCCAACGCCTACGTGCAGCCGCTGATGGCGCGCTACCTCGCACGCCTGCAGACCCGCCTGACCGTGCTCGGCGTCACCGCGCCGATGCTGGTCATGATGTCGGAAGGCGGCCTCACCTCGGTCGAGACCGCCTGCCGCTTCCCGGTGCGGCTGATCGAGAGCGGCCCGGCGGGAGGCGCCCTGCTGGCGGCATCGATCGGCCGACGGCTCGGCATCGACCGCCTGTTCTCGTTCGACATGGGCGGCACCACCGCCAAGATCTGCCTGATCGACGACGGCGTGCCCGAGTTCGAGACCTCGTTCGAGGTCGACCGCTCCTATCGCTTCCGCAAGGGCAGCGGCCTGCCGCTGCGCATTCCCGTCGTCGACCTCGTCGAGATCGGCGCCGGCGGCGGCTCGATCGCCCGCATCGATGCTCTGGGCACAGTCCGCATCGGCCCGGACAGTGCCGGCAGCGAGCCCGGCCCGGCCTGCTTCGGCCGCGGCGGTCTCCTGCCTACCGTGACCGACGCCGACCTTGTAGTCGGCAAGATCGACCCGGCGCGCTTCGCCGGCGGCGCGGTCGCGCTCGATGAGTCCGCGGCCGTTGCCGCGATCAGCTCGGCCATCGGCACGCCCCTCGGGCTCGATGCCGTCGCGGCCGCGGCGGCGGTCGGCGAGATGGTCGACGAGAACATGGCCAACGCCGCGCACATCCACGCTACCGAGAAGGGCAAGGACATCGCGGGCTACACGATGGTGGCCTTCGGCGGCGCCGCGCCCCTGCACGCCCTGCGCGTCGCCGAGAAGCTCGGCATCACGCGCGTGATCATTCCGCCCAACGCCGGCGTCGGCTCGGCCATCGGCTTTCTCGTCGCGCCGGTGTCCTACACCACCCGACGCACCCACTACATGCGACTGGCCGATCTCGATCCGGACATCGTGCGCCGCACGCTGGAGGACATGCGGACCGATGCCGAGGCGCAGGTCCGCTCGGCCGCGGCGCACGGCGATCTCGCGGAGGAATGGAAGACCTTCATGCGCTATGTCGGCCAGGGCCACGACATAGCCATCCGCCTCGACGGTACGCCGGCGGAGATCGCCTCGGCCGGACTGGCCGCGCAGCTCGCCGCACGCTTCGAGGAAGAATATCGCCGCCAGTTCGGCCGGACACTCGACGGCAACGCGATCGAGATCGTCGGCTGGGCCTACAAGCGCGCCATCCTGCGGCGCGACGCGGAGACGATCTGGTCAAGGGTCGAGGATGCCGCCTCGGCAGCGGCGGAGGCTACGCGCGACCTCTACGACCCGGTCCGCGGCAGCCGTGTCGCTGCCCGCCAGCTCGACCGCGCCGCCATGACCGGCGAGCCGTGCCAGGGGCCGCTCCTGATCACCGAGGCCCAGACCACTATCCTCATTCCCGAAGGCTTCGCCGCGGCACGCGACGACAGCGGCTGCATCGTCGTCGAGCGGCGCGGCACACCGGCGGCGCAGGGTGCGGCAGCGGGGGACCTCGCCCACCAGATCATGTGGAACCGCCTGCTCTCGGTCGTCGAGGAGCAGGCGCAGGCGCTGATCCGCACCTCGTTCAGCTCGGTGGTGCGCGAGGCAGGAGACCTGTCCGCCGGCGTCTTCACGCCCGACGGACGGATGATCGCACAGGCCGTCACCGGCACGCCGGGCCACGTCAATTCGATGGCCCAGTCGGTCTTCCATTTCCTCGCGGCCATCCCTCTGGAGCGCTGGCAGCCGGGCGATGTCGGCATCACCAACGATCCGTGGAGCGGCACCGGCCATCTCAACGATTTCTGCGTCGTCACGCCGGCATTCCGCGGCGGGCGGATCATCGGCTTCTTCGCCTGCACGACCCATCTCATGGATGTCGGCGGCCAGGGCGCCGGTTTCGAAGGTGCCGACATCTGGCACGAAGGTCTGCGCATCCCGATCATGAAGCTGATCGAGGGTGGCGTGCTCGACACCAAGCTGGTGTCGATCCTCACCACCAATGTCCGCCTGCCGCAGCAGGCGATCGGCGACATCATGTCCCTGGTCGCCGCCAATCATACCGGCGGCGTGCGGCTCGAGCGCATGTGCGAGGAATTCGGCCTCGCCGATATCGACGAGCTGGCCGACTACATATTCGCACGCTCGGCCGCCGGCATGCGTCAGGCGATCGCTGCGCTCAAGGCCGGGACCTTTCATGCCGAGCTGAAGATGGACGGCGTCGAGCGGCCGATTCGCCTGGCCGCCGACATGACCATTGGCGACGGCCAGATCAGCGTCGCGCTGTCCGGCGAGCTGGCGCCGTCGCTCAAGGGCATCAACGTCCCCTACTGCTACACTGACGCGTATGCGAGCTACGGCGTGCGCTGCCTGGTCGGGCCGGACATCCCAAACAACTTCGCCTCGCTGTCGGCCGTGCGCATCGAGGCGCCGGCGGGATCGATCCTCAACGCGACCGATCCGGCGCCCGTCACCTCGCGCCACATGATCGGCCAGATGTTGCCCGACCTGATGCTGGGCTGCCTCAGCGCCGCCGACGCCGGCCTGGCGCCGGCCGAGGGCAGCGGCTCGCTGTGGAACGTCCGCCTGCTGCGCCGGGGCGACGCGACACATCCCCGGTTCATCACGTTGTTCTTCCATGCCGGCGGCGTCGGTGCGCGACCGGGCCTCGACGGCCTGTCGGCCACCGCCTACCCGAGCGGCGTGCGATCGATCCCGGTCGAGCTGGCCGAGCGCAATGCGCCGGTGCTCTACCTGCGCAAGGAGCTGCGCACCGACTCGGGCGGCGCCGGCCGCTGGCGCGGTGGCCTCGGCCAGGTCATCGAGCTCACGGCGCGTGACGGCGGCGACATGACCCTGGCGGCGATCTTCGAGCGTGTCGTCAACGCCGCCAGGGGACGGCACGGCGGCGCCGACGGGACTCGAGGCCGGATCAGCCTGAAAGCGGCGGGCGCGCTGGCCGCCAAGGGGCTGCAGACGATTCCCGGCGGCGACACCCTCGTCGTCGAAAGTCCGGGCGGCGGCGGGCTGGGTGATCCCCTGACCCGGCCGGTCGATGCCGTGCGCGCCGACGTCGTTGCGGGCTACTGCAGCGCGGGCGAGGCTCGCGCCGCCTACGGCGTCGTGCTCCGGCAAGACCTTTCGGTCGACGAACCCGCAACCACAGCGTTGCGAAAGAACCAACGCCTCAGTTCGTTGGCTGCGGAGTGACTCAGGCCGTTTGCGCGAGCAACAGCTCTGTCACGCCACGCTGTTGAGGGTCTGTCTCGCTTTGCTCGTTGCTCGTCGCCGTACTCGCTTGCACTACCGGGCCCGCCACAAGCGGATCGTGGCGAGCGACGCCTGCGTGTACCCAGGCGGCTTCGTATCGCCGCCAAACGGAGCCTTGGTGGTCTTCGTGTTCGTCGTCAGAAGTCCCCCGACATAGGGCGCCGGCAGGCCGCTCAGGACGAGCTGGCAGCGCACGGGGAACAGGCCGGTCTCGGGGAAATCGATCATCAGCGCGAGGCACTCGCCCCGACCGCGAAAAGCGCGTGCGCCCAGCCGGATCTCGGATGGAAGTTCTGCCGCGCTCGGTCATCGGTCGGGCCGAAGCAGCCGCGCAGCTCGGCGGTGCGTGCGGCCTTTGCGTCGACGACCCTGCCGTCCTCTTCCCTCGATCGGACGGTCTCCGCCGGATCGTCGACCTGATGATGGCAGCGCCGGCGGATCGCGCAACGCTCGATGCGTGGGCCAAGCGGGCCGGCATGAGCGAGCGGACTCTGGCGCGCCTGATCAGCCGCGAGACAGGCATGAGCTTCCGCCGCTGGCGCCAGCAGCTCAGCGTCGTGCTCGCGGTGAAGTGGCTGGCCGGCGGCGCTTCGATCCAGCAGGTCGCGGCGGACCTCGGCTACGAGAGCGTGCCGAGCTTCGTGACCATGTTCCGCAGAGCACTCGGCACCTCTCCCGGTCGCTACATGGCAGAGCGGCACTCCGGCCGATCGTGAGCCGCGCCCGGGACCGGCGTCACGAGCGCCGCCGCACCAGGATGAAGGGTTCGCCCGAGGTGCCGAACTGCAGCCGGAACACGATGGCCAGCCCGCGTACCGCGAAGGCGAATGCGAAGGCAAGGACGCCGGCCAGTTCGGCGGCGAAGGCGTAACGCAACAGGACGGCATATGCCGTTGCGCCGACAAGGGCCGCGGTGGCGTAGATCTCGCCGCACAGGATCATCGGCCGCGTCTGGGTGAGCAGGTCGCGGATGACCCCGCCGCCGCATGCCGTCACCATGCCGAGGAAGGCCGCCACGACAACCGGCGACCCGGCCATCACCGCGACATGCGCCCCGACGACCGCAAAGGCGGCAAGCCCCAGCGCATCGGCCCACACGACCAGCCCCTGCCGCTCGACGGTGAAGCGCTGCAGGAAGTACATGACGAAGGCGGCGGCGCTGCACAGGACCAGTTCGTCCGGATTCTTCACCCACCACACCGGCTGTCCGAGCAGGATGTCGCGCAGCGTGCCGCCGCCAATGCCGGTGATGACGCCGATCAGCACGATCCCTAGCGCGTCCATGCGATGGCGTGCGGCAACCAGAGCGCCGCTGGCGGCGAATACCACGTCGCCGAGATACATGATGGCGACGATGACGGGACTCAACGGCTCGACCGGCGGCGCCATGGATCTGCCTTTCGATGAGACGCGCGCACAGTCCTGGTCCCCGGGAGATCCGGCCCACCGACCGACGCACCTCCCTCTCCTAGCACGAAGCGCCCTGATCAGGTCCCTTGCGCGGTGCCCCCGTCGCAAGCCGCAACCGATAAAGCGACGTCGACGCCGTCACGTAGAGACTGCGCAGGTCATCGTCGCCGAAGCAGTGCTGGCGATCGGTGTCTCAGGACGACGGAAAGGCTCAGCCTCTTCAGTTCAGATCGTCCGTCATTCCGGAGTCAACGACAGACGCTATGCAAGTATAGTGCGGCCCCGAGGCGCCTCGGTACGCCGGCGCCTTCCGGTGTCCTTGCCTTCGGCGGTGTCGCCGACTTCTTGAGTGGTGCGTTCATGAGCGTTGGTCTGATGGCCTTGTTCGACGATATCGCGGCGCTGGCGAAAGCAGCGGCGGCCTCGATCGACGATGTCGCGGGCCAGGCGGCCAAGGCCGGCACCAAGGCTGCCGGCGTCGTCATCGACGACACGGCCGTCACACCCCGCTACCTCACCGAGTTCAGCCCGGCGCGGGAATTGCCTGTCATCGGCCGGATCGCGCTGGGCTCGCTCAAGAACAAGCTGCTGATTCTGCTGCCCGCGGCCCTGGCGCTAAGCTTCCTGCTGCCCCAGGCGATCACGCCACTCCTGATGATGGGAGGCGCCTACCTCTGTTACGAGGGCGTCGAAAAGATCTATGACGCCGTCTTCCCGCACGACGCTCACGCCCACGAGTCTCAGCTCGAAACGGTGGCGCTCGACGCCAGGACCTTCGAGGAGCAGAAGGTCGCGAGCGCCATCAAGACCGATTTCATCCTCTCGGCGGAGATCATGGCCATCACATTGGCCGCTGTCCCCAGTGACAACCCTGTAAACCAGGCGATCATCCTCGCCATCGTCGGTATCGGCATAACCGCCGGGGTCTACGGAATCGTCGCGGTGATCGTGAAAGCCGACGATTTCGGCCTGGCGCTGGCGCGCCTCGCGCCGGCGTCGGCCACCGCTGCACCGCTGCGCGCGACCGGTCGCACGATCGTCAACGCCATGCCGTATCTGCTGAGCGCCCTGTCGACCATCGGCACGGCGGCCATGATTTGGGTCGGCGGCGGCATCGTCCTGCATGGCCTCGAGGGATACGGTCTCGGCTGGCCCGCCCACGCGCTTCACGGCGCCGGTGCGGCTGTCGCGCGTGCCGTGCCCCTTGCGCAAGGGCTGGTCGCCTGGCTGGTCGAAGCCGCCGGGGCCGGCGTCGCCGGCTTCGCCATCGGCCTGCTGGCCATTCCGCTGACCAGCCGCGTGCTGTCGCCACTCTGGCGGCGGGTCAAGTCGCTCAGCCGCCAGGTCGTGCCACGCAATCGGACCTGACAGAGACCACGCGAGCGCCCCGCGCTTTCCGATCACGCTGCTGTCGCTTCGTCCGGCGCACCACGGCCGAGCCGATGCGCCGCCGAACGCCAAGCATGATGCGCGATCCGGTCGAGCCGCCGGTTGGCGTCGACCAGCGCGAAGACATCGACGGCCGTCAGTTTTCCCGGTGCGACGGCGGCGAGAGTCGCGCCGCGACCATCCCGCTGCAGGGCAGATCCGGCTAACGCCTTCAGGCCGTCGGTCATGACGGTCATGCCGAGCAGGAACAGCCCGACGCCGCCGAGAAGCGCAATTGCCGTCATCCTGGCATCCGCGCCGGCCTTCAGGACAGCCGTCGATGGTCCGTGGCGTCCGAGTCGCGCTTGGTGGTCGTTTCCCGGCCGCGCCTCGGCACGCAGCATAGGCGCCTTGCCGGCCCTGTCAGCAAGCGGACCAGCGGATTGTTGCAAAGGCCGCCTGCGGGACGCAACCCAGAGCAGCAGACCGGTTGAGCGTGTCGGCGCCATCGCCGATCCAGTTCTGCCGCTGAATGGCTCGAGCGCGAGACCTGGTCGCAGCGGCATTGTCGACCGCGCGCAAAACGGGGAAGCTCGCTCTCCTGAGGAGACGGAAGCGATGACGGCACGCAGGATGATGCGGCTCGGCTTGTCGATACGCGGCCATGGCTATCACCCGGCCGCCTGGCGCCATCCCGATGTGCCGGCCGACGGCACGCTGCATGTCGAGCATTACGTGCGCAGCGCCCAGACCGCCGAGCGCGGCAAGCTTGACATGATCTTCTTTGCCGACGGCGCCGGGATTCGTCAGGGCGACACGCCGCGCGGCTCGCTCGCCCGGACCGGCCGCGACATGGTCGAGCTCGAACCGATGACGCTGCTGCCGGCGCTGGCCATGGTGACCCGCCATGTCGGCCTGGTAACGACCGCCTCCACCACCTACAACGAGCCCTATAACCTCGCGCGCAAATTCGCCACGCTTGACCTGATCAGCAAGGGCCGTGCCGGCTGGAACGTGGTCGCCTCGTGGTCGGAGCTCGAAGCGCAGAATTTCGGGCTGGAAACGACGCTGGACTACGACACGCGCTACGCCCGATCTGCCGAGTTCGTCGAGGTGGTCAAGGCGGCCGGCCGGTATTTCGACGAAGCCAGGATGCACGTGCTCGACCACAAGGGGCGGTTCTTCAAGGTGCGTGGTCCCTTGAATGTCGCCGGCATGCCGCAGGGCCATCCGGTGATCGTGCAGGCCGGCGCGTCGGAACAAGGCCGCGAGCTCGGCGCCGCGACCGCCGAGGTCATCTACGCCGTGTCCGGCTCGCTCGAGGGTGCGCGCACCTACTACGCCGACGTCAAAGGGCGGATGGCGAAATACGGCCGCTCGCCCGACGATCTCAAGATCATGCCGGCGCTGTGTCCGGTCGTCGGCCGCACCCGCGCGGAAGCGCAGGCGAAGTACGACGAGCTGCAGGCCCTGTTCGACCCATTGGCCGGCCTCGGCTCGCTCTACAGCGCATTCGGCGACCTGTCCGGTTACCCGCTGGACGCGCCGGTGCCCGACGACGCGCTAGGCCCACAAGAGTTGCGGAGCCTGAGCGCCCAGTTCGTCGAGCGGATGAGACGCGAGAAGCTCACGATTCGCGAGCTCTACCTGCGCTCCGGCATCACCGGTTCGGCGCGGATCGGCACGCCCAGCGACATCGCCGATGCCATGCAGGAATGGTTCGAGGCGGCGGCGTGCGATGGCTTCAACGTCACGCCGGCCACCCTGCCCGGCGGGGGTGAGGATTTCGTCGAGCTGGTCGTTCCCGAGCTGCGGCGCCGCGGCCTGTTCCGTAGCGAGTACGAAGGCAGGACCCTGCGGGAAAATCTCGGCCTGCGCCCGGTGACCAGCCGCTACAGCAAGGACCGCCGGGCCGCCGAGTAGTCGAGGACACTGCCGGCCGGACATATATCAAACCACCCCTCTTATGAAAAATGCGACGGCAAGCCGCCCCATTTTCCCGGCATCGTGGTACGCGCCGGGCGTGCTGGACCACGCGATCGCGGCCGCGCTGGCGAGGGCGATGAGAGCTCCGTCGACTTGCCGCCCCCGGCCCGGCTCCGGCACACCTATTGCGTGGAAGAAGGGCGATGCCTGGCCGATCGGACATATCGCCAGTCGCTGTGACCGCAACGCCGGCAGCCCTCGTCACTTATCGGATCGTTCCATGAACAAGCGCGACTTTCTGAAGCTGTCGTCCGCGGCGACGGCTGGCCTCGCACTCGGTGTTTCGGCACCGCGGCGGGCTGACGCCCAGTCGACGCCGGGAACGCTTCGCGTTGCGATGACGGCCGCCGATATTCCCCTCACGACAGGACAGCCCAACCAGGGCGCCGAGGGCGTTCGCTTCATGGGCATCACCGTCTACGACGGACTGACTCGGTGGGACCTGTCGAGGAGCGACGCCGCCTCCAGGATCGTTCCCGCTCTGGCGGAAAGCTGGTCGATCGCCGACAACGACAAAAGGATCTGGACCTTCAAGCTGCGGCGCGACGTGCGCTTTCACGACGGCTCGCTGTTCAACGCCGATGCGGTCGCCTGGAATCTCGACAAGCTTCTCAATCGCAACGCTCCGCACTTCGACGCGACGCAGGCGGCGCAGGCCGGCCTGTACGCCGCTGGAATCGCGGCCTGGCGCAAGATCGACGACAGCACGGTCGAGATCACCACCAAGGTCGTCGACGCCGTCCTGCCCTACTCGCTGGCGAGCGTCTTCATGTCGAGCCCCGCCCAGTACGAGAAAGTGGGGCGTAACTGGAACAAGTTCGCCGAGCACCCGTCGGGCACCGGGCCGTGGAAGCTCGACTCGTTCAAGCCGCGCGAGCGCGCCGACCTCGTGCGCAATCCCGACCATTGGGACAAGGCGCGCGTGCCGAAGTGCGAGCGCCTGGTCCTCTTTCCGATCCCCGACGCGAACACCCGGGTCGCCGCCCTGCTGTCGGGCCGGGTCGACTGGATCGAGGCGCCGCCACCCGACGCGATTGCGCGCCTGCGGCAGCAGAAGGTGCAGATCGTCACCAACATCTATCCGCATGTCTGGCCGTACATGCTGAGCTTCGAGGAGGGATCGCCGTTCCGCGACATCCGCGTGCGCAAGGCCGCCAACATGGCCATCGACCGCCAGGGCCTGGTCACGCTGCTGGGCGGGCTGGCAGCGCCGGCCAAGGGCATGGTCGACCCCGGTCATCCCTGGTTCGGCAACCCGAAGACGGACCTTGGCTACAACCCCGACGCCGCCCGCAAGCTCCTCGCGGAAGCGGGCTTCGGGGAGAAGAACCCGGTCAAGGCGACGATCATCATCTCGACGTCGGGCTCGGGTCAGATGCAACCGCTGCCGATGAGCGAGTTCATCAAGGAAAACCTGCGCAGCGTCGGCATCGACATCGAGTTCGAGGTCCTCGACTGGGAGGCGGTGCGCAACCGGCGGCGCCTCGGCGCCGCGGCGCCGGAAAATCGCGGCCGGCACGGCATCAACAATTCCTGGGCCTACTGGGATCCGGACATCGGCCTGATCGGGCCGGCTTCGACCTTCATGAAGGCGAGCGGCTTCAACTGGGGCGGGTATGCCAATCCGAAAGCGGAGGAACTCGCCAAGGCGGCGAAAGAGGAATTCGATCCCCAGAAGCAGGAGAATCTCCTGGCACGCCTCCACGAGGTCATCGTCGACGATGCCCTTTGGGTATGGGTCGTCCACGACCTCAATCCCCGCGCCCTTGGCCCGAACGTTAAAGGCTTCGTCCAGGCCCAAAGC
>Ga0310811_10009467_pt1 | contig 12577 bp, 8 predicted proteins | sample YCmetagenome_FD_207642 | JGI IMG/M metagenome (GOLD analysis project Ga0310811, IMG submission 207642) | Soil microbial communities from experimental microcosm in Duke University, North Carolina, United States - YC | ecosystem: Engineered > Artificial ecosystem > Soil microcosm > Unclassified ... | reverse complement strand
TATCCCATCCGTCCGGTGCCGATCCACCCGATCTTCGGGCGCTCGGTCGCGGTGTAGCCCATTCCGGTCCTCCTTGACTCACGTGAGTTGCAGTGTTTTCGCACCCGGTCGCAGTCCAGCGATCCCCGCCCCGCCCTGTGCCGATCATGCGGAAAACCACTGTTTCACCAAGGAACCATGGCCCGGATCCGGGCCGCCGGCGATCGATGGACTGGTCTTCATTCGGGCAGTTTCTGCAACCGGTTGTGGTCATCGTGCCGCAGCCGTGAACTGGTTGTCAACCAACTCCTTGGCAGGATGGGGAACCATCCCCGAACGCACCCGCAACCGCAACCGCGACCGGTTGCAGAGCGAGGTCCGGTTTGCGTACCATGATCGCCGTGGACAAGCCGCCCACCATCGCCGACGTCGCCCGGCTCGCCGGTGTGCACAAGGCCACCGCCTCCCGGGCGCTGAACCCGCGCACCAGCGACCAGGTCAACGCGGCCACGGCCCGGCGCGTGGTGTCCGCGGCCAAGCGGCTGCGCTACCAGCCCAACACGCTGGCGCGCAGCCTGAGCACCCGCCGGTCGGCGACGATCGGGGTGCTGATCCCCGATCTCACCAACCCGCTGTTCCCCTTGGTAGTGCGGGGTATCGAAGACGCGCTCAGCGAACAGGGCTACACCGCCCTGCTGGCCAACACCGACAACGATCCGGAGCGGGAACAGACCCAGTTCGAGGCGTTGCTGTCCCGCAAGGTCGACGGGTTCATCCTGGCCACCGCCCGCCGTGACCATCCGCTGCTCCGGCAGGCGCACCAGCAGGGCACGGCGGTCGTGCTGCTCAACCGGTCCACCGACGAACCGCTGTTCCCCGTGGTCGCCGGGGACGACGCCGCCGGGGTGCACGCCGCGGTGGACCACCTGGTCGCGCTGGGCCACCGGCGGATCGCCCACCTGTCCGGCCCGACCGCGATGTCCACCGGCTTCACCCGCGGCCGCGCGTTCCGCTCCGCGGTCGCGGCACACTCGCTCGCCCCGGCCGAAACGCCGGTGGTGGAGTGCGGGTCCTACACCGAAGACTCCGGCGCCGCCGCGACGCGGCGGCTGCTCGCCGAACACCCCGAGATCACGGCGATCTTCGCCGGCAACGACATGATCGCGCTCGGCGCGCTGCAGGAATTGCGCGAGCACCGGCTCGACTGCCCCGGCGACGTCTCCCTGGTCGGCTTCAACGACATGCGTTTCGTCGACAAGCTGGTGCCACCGCTGACCACGGTGCACGTTCCCCACCACCAGCTCGGCGCCGAGGCCGCCCAGCTGTTGCTGGACCAGCTCGACAGCCCGGACCGGCCCGCCAAGACCGTCTCGCTGCCGCTCGATCTGGTCATCCGGCAGTCCACCGCACCACCACGGTCCTGAGGCGCTGGTCCCGGCGGAGATCAGCGCGGCCACGCCCCGTGGCGAACCGGCCACGGCGGGGTGACGCGGTGACGCGTGCCGTCAGGCAAGAGTGCCAGAGGCGGTGGCTCGGCGGTGGGCTCCGTCAGGCGGTCGCGGCGGGCCGCTTCATGATCGCGACGAAGATCTCCTGAACGATCCGCACGATGACGGCCTCCAGCAGCGCCATTCCGGCCTTGGCGAGAATGGTGGCGAGTAGGTCGGGCATCACGGGTCTCCTCTGTGCCAGCGTTCGGCCTTGCGTCTCCCACGGTCGCTTCTCTTGATGAGCGGTATGTGGGGCTCAGGTGTGGGACAGGTTAACCCCTGCCAAAGACCTGTCTAAGCAGCCGATACCCAGCGTTTTGCCCGGTCAGGGCGAGACGCGGGTGATGAGCGACACTGCCGGGCGGTCACCGGGCCGCGATCAGGCGCGGCCGCCGTGGGGCCACAGCTGCCAGGCCAGCTCCGCCGCGGTGGCCGCCGCGGAGGAGCCCGCGGCGATGGCCCACTGGTGGGGCAGCAGCGGCCGGCACCCGAAGAAGTGGCTCAGGCCGGGGGTCTGCACGACGGCGGCCAGCAGCGCCGCCGATCCCACCCCGGCGCCGATCACCAGCGGGGTGCGGCCGCGCACGGCCACCGTCTGCCCCAGCTGCCCGCCGACGAGGGTGACCAGCGCGGTGGTGCTGGCCTGGGCCGGGCTGCTCACCGGCCGGGCCAGCAGCCACCCGGCGCCGGTCGCGCCGCCGGTGATCGTGGCGCGCCGGTAGATGTCGGCCATGAGCGCGGAGCCGAGCGAGGCTTCGGGGCCCTGGCTGAGCAGTTCCTCGGGTGTCACGTGCGGCGGCGGGCGCACCGCGACGGCCAGTGCGGGCAGGACATCGGTGAGCAGGTTGACCAGCAGAAGTTGCCGCGCGTTGAGCGTTTCGCCGCTGCTGAGCAGGCCGGAGCCGACGGTGAAGGCGATTTCGCCGAGGTTGCCGCCCACGAGGATCGCCACCGCTTCGCGGACCGATGTCCACATCGAGCGGCCTTCGACGAGTGCCGCGGTGATCGTTTCGATCCGGTTGTCGGTGACCACGAGATCGGCGGCCCCCCGGGCCGCGGCGGTGGCGCCGGAGCCCAACGCGATGCCCACGTGGGCGAGCCGGATGGCGGGGGCGTCGTTCGCGCCGTCGCCGGTCATCGCGACCACCTTGCCCGACCTGCGCAGCTGCCGGACCAGGCGGGCCTTCTGCGCGGGGCTTACCCGGGCGAACACGCCGATGCCGGGCAGGGCTTCGACCAGGCCGTCGTCGTCGAGTGCGTCGATCTCGTCGCCGGTCATGACCCGCCCGCCGTCGATCATCCCCAGCTCGGCGGCGATGGAAGCCGCCGTGCTCGGGTGATCCCCGGTGATCATGACGACGTCCACGCCGGCGCGCTTGAGCTCGTCCACCGAAGCGGCGGCGGTGCCGCGCACCGGGTCGGCCAGCGCGACCAGGCCGACCAGGTCCAGGCGCTGGATCCGCGCGTCGTCGAGTTCGGCGCGCCCGGACGCGTCGCGCTCGGCGACGGCGAGGACCCGGTAACCGGCTCGGGCCAGCCGGTCGACCTCGGCGTCGACGCGGGCCATCGCTTCGGCGTCCATCGGCACGTGCCCGTCCGGCCGCCGCCAGCGCACGCAGCGGGCCAGCACGACTTCGGGTGCGCCCTTGACGCTGAGCAGGTAGCCGCCGGGGCGGCGGGCCAGCGCCGCGTGATAGCCACGGGCCGGTTCGAACGCCAGCTCGGCGACCCAGTCGAGCTGCCCGAGACCATCGGTCGCGGTGACCTCCTGCGCGTGCGCACCGGTGAGCACGGCACGGTCGGTGGGGTGCGGCAGTTCACCGTCTTCGTGCCACGGGCTGGCCCGGACCGCGGCGGCGAGCACCGCGCGCAGCGCGGGGGTGAGCGCCGAGACCTCTTCGTCGGTCTCGCCGTCGGAGACCCGGCGCAGGCCGATCCGGCCTTCGGTGAGCGTTCCGGTCTTGTCGAAGCACAGCACGTCGACCCGGCCGAGCGCCTCGATGGTGGCGGCGCCCCGGACGATGACGCCCTGCCGCGAAAGCCGCCGGGCCGACGCGAGCTCGGCGACGGTGGCCACGATGGGCAGCCCCTCCGGCACGGCGGCCACGGCCAGGCTCACCGCCCGCCCGAGCGACTGGCTGAGCCCGCGACCGCGGAACAGGTCGAGTCCCATCAGCAGGCCCCCGGCACCGAGCGACACCGGAAGCGCGCGGCCGGTCAGCTCGCGCAGCCGTTCCTCGACACCCGTCTTGGGCGGCTCTCCCTCGGTCTTCACGCCCCGGCCGGCTTCGGTGAGGTCACCGGTGGCCACCACGATCCCGAGACCGCGCCCGGCGGCGACGGCGGTTCCCTCGTAGAGCATCGACGACCGGTCGGCCACCACGGACGCCGAGATCGCCGGCACCGACTTGCGGACCAGCTGCGACTCCCCGGTGAGGCTGGATTCGTCCATTTCCAGCCCGTGCGCCTCCAGGATCCGGCAGTCGGCCGGCACGGCGTCGCCGGCCCGGAACTCGATCACGTCACCGGGCACGAGCTCGTCGGCGCGGGCCTCCCGCAGCGTTCCCGCGCGCCGCAGCCGCACCCGCACCGCGCTGGTGTCGAGCAGGCGGCGCAGTTCCCGGGTGGCGCCGACGCGCTGCATCCCGCCGATCAGCGCGTTGAACCCGAGCACACCGGTGATCATCACCGCGTCGGCGATCGAGCCGACGGTCGCCGAAATCCCGGCCCCCGCGGCCAACGCCGGGGTCATCGGGTTCGCCAGCTCCTCCATCGAGGCCATCGCCAGCCCGGTGCCGTCCAGTTCGGCGGCCTCGGCCGGCGGGCCGTGCCGCAACTTCGAATCTTCCTCGGCCAACCCCGCCGAGGAAGTCGACAACCGGCGCAGCACCGCGTCCGGGGACATCTCGTGCCAGGGCGTGCGGTCCACCGGCACGGGCACCGGCCGGCGGGCCACCGTCACGCCCCGCCAGGTGCCCAGTCCCATCGCGAGCGCGGCCGCCATCTGGACCGGGAACGCCGCGCGCGTGGTCGCACCCGTCGCCGGGCCGAGCGCGCCCAGCAGCGCGCCCAGGGACGAGCCGGCGAGCGAAAGCCGCGCCACGTCACGACTGGTCCGGGTGGCGACCGGGGCCGCGTCCAGCAGCAGGCAGGCCTGCCCGATGTCCGGGCATGCCACGTCGGCCCCCCACGGCACCTCCCCGCGTTCGCCGCGGACCCCGATGCCCACGTCGGCGGCGTGCAGGGCGCTGCGGGCGCGGTCCGAAACCACGGCCACCACCCGGCCCTCCTCCTGCAGCCGCCGCACCGAGCGGGCCAGGCGTGTCCCGCCCGCGACCGTGCGTTCGACATCGAGCCGGGCATCGAGCCTGCTCCGTAGCCCGGCCACCACCACCGTTCCCGCGCGGCGGGCGGCCGCGACCAGGGCATCGGCACGTGGATCCAGTTCACTCAGCATCCGGACCAGGCCGACGGGCTCCGCGCCGCGCAGCGCCACGAGCGGCACCGCACCGGGCCCACGCAACGCGGCCACGCGGCTCCGCATGTCGACGGGCAGCGTGTCGCGGACGGCGGTGGGCGACGCGATCGCCCATTCCCCGTTGTCCCGCCGGTCCCGCGGCCGGAACGGGTCGACGAGGTCGTGGGCGAGTTGCGCGAGACGGACCTCGTCGACCTCCCCGTCGAACCCATCGAGCACGATCACCGAGTCCAGCACGTAACCGCCGGTCAGCAGCAGGGCCGAATCCAACACCACGGTGTCGACACGATCCATCCGCCGTAGCGCGTCCGGCTCCAGCACCAGGCTTCCCGCCCGGGAGAAGTCGACGTCCACCTGGCCCGCGAAGGCGTCCCGCCCGACCTTCGCCGCGCGCGGCACACCGGCCAGCAGCACCGTGGAGGCCCGCCGCAGGCTGCGGCTGGCGGCGTACACCGTGCCGAAACCGGCCAGCGCCACCGGCGCGGAGAGGTCACCCAGCCGCTCGACCGGACCGGGCGGCAGCGGCGAACGGGGGGACAACCGCGGGACCGGTCCGCTCTCGTGGATCCCGGCCCGGTCGGCGGTCCGTTCTTCCCACCGGCGCCAGGCCGCCTGCCGCGCGGCCACTTCCCGGCGCATCAGCGCGCGGTAACCGGCGTCGGTCAGCAGTGCGATCGGGTTGCGGGCCAACGTGTTCCCGGTGCTGCTCCCCCAAGCCAGCACCAGGTCGGTCGCGGGGCGGCCCAGGCTTCGCTCCACCGCGCCCCGCCACCGGGGCGCGGAATCGACGAGCGAGATCAGCGCGGGCAGCGCGGGCGGCAGCGCCCGCACCGGCAGCACCCGGCCGACGAGCGCATACCCGGCACCGAAGAGGCTGATGCCCAGCGCGACCGCCTCCCGCACCGCCGGAGCGGCGTTGGCCGGGTGACTGGCGCCGGCCGGCGCCTGGGTCCGCAGGCCCCACTCGCGCTCGGCCTCGGCCACGACCGCGACGAGCGCGTTCTCATCGATCACGTCCCGGTCGTGAGCCACCACCACCCGGCCGAAATGCGCGTTGACTTCGGCGCTCTTGACGCCGTCGAGATCCAGCAGCCGCTGCCGGACATCCCGGGCGGCCTCTTCCGACCCGGGCTCGTGCACCCCGCGCAGCTCGATGTGTGTGCGGCCCGCGGAAGTCCACACGCGACGCCAGGAGGCGGCCTCCGCGATCGCCCGGACGGCGGTGCCGACCGGGGAAAGAACCTTCGACGCGAGGTCGCGCAAGCCGGGTGGGGGCATCACCTTCTCCGCGGCCTACTCCGCGGCGGTCCGCTTTTCCCGCTGCCCGGCGGTTCTCGCCGGCCGGGCGCGGGCGGACCTGCTCGCCTCGTCGTCACGGCGGGTTCGCAGGATGACCGTGCCCAGACCCATCGCCGCGGCCACCGGCCACTCGATGAGGTCGAAGACGGCCATCAGCGCCAGCCCGCCGTAGTAGGCGATTTCGCGGGTGGGCGGCAGATAGGACTGGGCGGTCTTCACCGCCACGTCGAGTTCTTCCCGGCTCACCCGTGGCGCCGGGATCTGCACGCGCGGTACGTGGACCCGCGGCGGCCGGAGCTGGAGGGTCACGAAGGGTAGATTCACCGTCGGGCGCTGCCGCTGTTGCGGGCGCGCGCTCTCCCGTTTCCGGGTGCCCTGCTCTGGTTGGCTCCGCCGGGTCGGCCTCGCCGGTTCGTCCTTTCCGGTCGCACGCGATCGCGCTGGGGTGCGCCGGTTCCGGGACGGGGTACTTGCCGTCATTGTCGGCCCCCTGAAGAAAGTTTCCGGGACCTGTTCGATGCTACAAGTCACACCGTCCCAACGGAACCGTGATGGCGCGGTGACCCCGGAACCGGAGCCTGGTTCGTCCACAATGGACCAAGTCGGATTCGGCTACGAGCGGCCCGCCGCCGGCGTATCCGGAACCTCCTCCGCCAGCAGCCGGCTCAGTTTCGACGGCCAGCGCACCGGCCGGGCGCCCGCGCGGATCAGGGCCTCGCCGAGAAGATCGAGCAGGCCGGTGTTCGCCGCGGGTTCCAGTTCGAGTTCGAGTTCCCGCCAGTTCCTCCGGCGTGCGTCCACTCCGGACGTCTCACCGCGGACGTCGTCATCGGTCAGCACCGCGACCGGATGGCCCTCCTCGTCGGCGAGCACGTAGCTGGTGCGGTCGGTCCGCAGGCGTGCGATCGCGGCCAGGTCCGCTCCGCCCGTCTCCGCGCGAACGCGTCCGGCGAGCGCCGGCGGGACCGGGTCACCGACCGCATCGGGCGGCAACCGGATCTCGTCCCGGGCATCGGGCCCGGCCGGCAGCTTGAGATGCCAGCCGGCATCGGGCCCACCGGACCGCCGGCGCAGCGTGATCCCCGCCCGCGCCAGTCGCCGGTCCGCGGTGTCGAAGTAGGTCGCGTCCAACCTGGAGGTCACCGGTTCCCGCTGGGCGGTCACCGGGCCGGTCCCGGTCAGCAGCGGAACCGGCAGGCCCGGATCGAGGGCGAACTTCCGTTCCCGTTCGCGCGCCACCAACGGCACGTCACGATCGTCACGCATGGCCCAGGCTGCCCACCGGAACGGGCACGAAACAGCCATGACCGCACGGTGTCCTGTCGTGACTCGCCGTGACTCGCCGTGCCTCGCCGTGACACGAACGCTAAGCGCCCGCGGCGATTTCGTACATCGCGACCCACACGTCGAGCCGGTTCAACTGCTCGTTGAGCCGGATCCCCTCGCGGGTCAGCGTGAAGTGTGCCGGGCCACGGTCCGGCGTGTCCCAGGAGCCGTACCGGCCGGCCCGGCAGACCGCCCGGTGCGCGGCGAGCGTGCGCATCGCCGCGCGCAGATCCCGCCGTCGGGCATGGAGGCGACGACGCACCGTCGCGAACGCGAGGGGACCTTCCGCCAGAAGATCGAGCGTCTCGACGGCGTGGCGGCAGCCCGCGAGACGGACCAGGGCCAGCACGGTCTCGTCATCACCGACCATCTCAGCCTCCCTGGTGTCGGGGTCCCCGGCACGACAACCTAGGGCGAAAGGCGGGGAAAGGGCGTTTCGCTGAGGTTCTTCCAACGCCGCGGCCACGAATTTTGACGAGATCTCTACGCCTGCTCCGCCGTCCGGGTGGACTTTCGGAACTTACGCTGCGTTCGTGGTCTCCCCGACATCTGTCCTCAAACGACTCGTAGTGGGTCGGCCGTTCCGCAGCGACTCGCTGACCGAGACGCTGCTGCCGAAACGGATCGCCCTGCCGATCTTCGCGAGCGACCCACTGTCCTCGGTGGCCTACGCGACGCAGGAGATCCTGCTCGTGCTCGCCCTCGGCGGGGTGGCCTTCCTGCACCTCACCCCGTGGGTGGGACTGGCCGTGGTGGTGCTGCTGGCCGTGGTCGTGCTCTCCTACCGCCAGGTCGTGCAGGCCTACCCCACCGGCGGCGGCTCCTACGAGGTCGCCTCCCGCAACCTCGGCCGCTCCGCCGGCCTCGTCGTGGCGGGCGCGCTGCTGGTGGACTACACCATGACCGTGGCCGTCTCGGTGGCCGCGGGCGTGGACAACATCATCTCCGCGGTCCCCCAGCTCAACGGGTACCGGGTACTGATGGACATCGTGTTCATCGCGGTACTGGCCGCGGTGAACCTGCGCGGGATCCGGGAGTCGGGGCGCACCTTCGCCGTGCCGACCTACCTGTTCGTGACCGGGGTCCTCATCATGATCGCCGTGGGGCTCGGCCGCACCGCCCTGGGGCATGCGCCGGTGGCCGAGAGCGCCGGGTGGAGCATCCAGCCGGAGCAGACCGGTTTGGCCGGACTCGCCGTGGTCTTCCTGTTGCTGCGCGCCTTCTCCTCCGGCTGTACGGCGCTCACCGGCGCGGAAGCGATCTCCAACGGGGTGCCCGCCTTCCGCAAACCCAAGGGCCGCAACGCCGCCAGGACGATGACCGCGATGGGGGTGCTGTCGATCGTGATGTTCGGCGGAATCACCGTCCTCGCCCTGATCGCGCACGTCCGGATCGCCGAGAACACCTGCGATCTGATCGGCTTCCCCGGAAACTGCGCCACCGGGGCACAGCGCACGGTGATCGCGCAGATCGCGGCGGCCACCCTGGGCGGCGACCAGAGCCTGCCGTTCTACTTCATCCAGGCGACCACGGCGCTGATCCTGATCCTCGCCGCGAACACCGCGTTCAACGGTTTCCCGTTGCTCAGCAGCATTCTCGCGCAGGACCGCTACCTGCCGCGTCAGTTGCACACCCGCGGAGACCGGCTCACGTTCTCGAACGGGATCATCCTGCTGGCGGCGATCGCCGCGGGCCTGGTCTACGCCTTCGAAGGCTCCACGACCAACCTCATCCAGCTCTACATCATCGGCGTGTTCACCTCGTTCACCTTGTGCCAGACGGGAATGGTGCGCCACTGGAACCGCGAACTGCGGACGGCCACCACCTCACGCGAGCGACGGCGGATGAGGCGCGGCCGGCTCATCAACGCTTTCGGCGCCTGTTTCACCGGGCTCGTGCTGATCGTCGAACTGGTCACCAAGTTCAGCCACGGGGCCTACCTCGTGGTCATCGCGATCCCCGTGCTGTACGTGCTGATGCGGGCCATCCGGCGGCACTACGACCGGGTGGGCGCGGAACTGGCGCCGCAGCCGGAGAGCATGCTGTTGCCCAGCCGGGTGCACGCCCTCGTGCTCGTGTCCACTGTGCACAACCCGACACTGCGGGCACTCGCTTTCGCCCGCGCCTGCCGGCCGGACACCTTGAGCGCCATCACGGTCAACGTCGACGACCGGGACACGCGGGAGCTCCAGCGCCGCTGGGAGACCTACGACCTGAAGGTGCCGCTGAAGGTGATCGATTCGCCGTACCGGGAAATCACCCGCCCCGTCGTCGACTACATCAAGAACCTGCGGCGTGCGGGGCCCCGCGACGTCGTGTGCGTCTACATCCCGGAGTACGTGGTCGGACACTGGTGGGAAAACCTGCTGCACAACCAAAGTGCGCTGCGACTGAAGGCGCGCCTGCTGTTCGAGCCCGGGACCATGGTGACCAGCGTGCCGTGGCAGCTGCGCTCCAGCACGCACCGCGCTCTCGATCGCGTCGACCGCCTGCCCGGCGATGTCCGGCGCGGCATCCCCCGTGGGACGGAGGAAAAGTCCGAAACCGTCCTGAGCCGGTCGCCTGATCAGGACAAGTAGCCACCGGGCGGATCCGGGGGCCGGCACTCGGGCAGGATGATCGGCGGTCACCGCGGGTTCCATCGCATTGGTTCCCCGGAGACCGCCGTCTCGCCAGGAAGGTCGCCGTGCTCCCCCTGCGTTCCATCGCGCTGTTCCTACTCGCCGCGCTCGCCGAGATCGGCGGGTCCTGGCTGGTCTGGCAAGGAGTGCGCGAGCACCGCGGCTGGCTGTGGGCCGGCGCCGGCGTCCTCGCGCTCGGCGCCTACGGTTTCGTGGCCACGCTTCAGCCGAACGCGCAGTTCGGACGCATCCTGGCCGCGTACGGGGGTGTGTTCATCGCGGGCTCGCTGGCCTGGGGCGTGGTGTTCGACGGGTACCGGCCGGACCGCTTCGACGTCGTGGGCGCCCTGATCTGCCTCGCCGGGGTCGCCGTGATCATGTACGCCCCGCGCGCCTGACGGTGACCGGCGGGCGCACCGGACTCGCGGCGTGCGCCCGATCACATCCGTCGGCGAAGTCACCATCGAAAACCCCCGCTTTGCCGAATTCCGCACACCGCCGCCGAGATCCTGACGATCTCTTGACACCGGCGGCGTTTCCCGACGCTTAGCGTGACCGTTGTCCGGTGATCCGAGACCACCGGACAACGGTACAAAGCCAACAAAAACCCAACAAAGAACACTGTGGATGGTCAAAGTGGACACTGTCGAAGGTGGCGACGACCGACATCGGCTGACCGCGATCACCGGCACGGTCGGCCTGGGACTGGACGCGCTGGCGTCCGTGGCCTACGGGCCCGAGGCGATCGTGCTGGCGCTGGCGGCCGCGGGTACGGTCGGGCTGCACTGGACCCTTCCGGTGACCGGGGTCATCGTGCTGCTGCTCGTGGTCCTCGTCGCCTGCTACCGGCAGGTCATCGCGGCCTACCCGGACGGCGGCGGCGCCTACACCGTGTCGAAGGAGCACCTCGGCGCCAAAGCGGGACTGGTCGCGGCCGCGTCACTGGTGGTCGACTACGTGCTCAACGTGGCGGTCTCGGTGGCCGCCGGGGTCGCCGCGCTGACCTCGGCCTTCCCGGGCCTGCTGCCCTGGACCGTGGAGCTCTGCCTCGCCGCACTGCTCGTGGTCACCTGTGTGAACCTGCGCGGAGTGGTGACCAGCGCCCGGTTGTTCATCCTGCCCACCGCGGTGTTCGTCCTCTCCCTGACGGCGGTGATCGTGACCGGGCTGGTGCGCGGCGCGCCGATCCATCCGCTGCCGGCCCCGTCCCAGCCGGTCACCGTCGGCTCGGTCGGAGTGGCGATGGTGCTCGCCGCCTTCGCCAACGGGTGCGCGGCGCTGACCGGGGTGGAGGCCATCGCCAACGCCACCCCCTCCTTCCGCGCACCGCGCGCCGCGCGGGCACGCCGTGCCGAGGCGGCCTTGGGTGCCGTGCTGGGACTGCTGCTCATCGGCCTGGCCGTGGTGATCGAACGGTTCAACGCCCGCCCGGTCGACGGCCGCACCCTGCTTTCGCTGGTCACCGAGGGTTCACTGGGCACCGGCGCCGGCTACGTGATCGTGCAGCTGGCCACCGTGCTGTTGCTGGCGCTGGCGGCGAACACCTCGTTCGGCGGACTGCCGGTGCTGGCCGCCCGGTTGGCTTCGGACGGGTTCCTGCCGCATTTGTTCGGCCTGCGCGCCGACCGCCTCGTGCACCGCTACGGCGTGCTCGTGCTGGCCGTCCTGTCCGGCGGGCTGCTGGTGTTCTCCGGCGGCGAGGTCGACGTGCTGGTCCCGATGTTCGCCGTCGGTGTGTTCGTCGGCTTCTTCCTCTGCCAGGTCGGGATGGTGCGGCACTGGCGCGTCGAACGCGGCGCGGGCTGGCGTCGCCGGGCGACGGTGAACGGGCTCGGCGCCGTGCTCACCGCGCTGGCGGCGTCGGTCATCACCGTCACCAAGTTCACCCACGGGGCCTGGCTCATCGTGCTGATCGTGCCCGCGCTGGTCGTCCTGTTCGCCCGGGTGCGCTCCGCCTACGACCGCATCGGCCGCCAGCTCGGCGTGGGTACCCTGCCACCCGCCCCGCACGAGCTGGACACCCTCGTCGTGGTGCCGATCGTGGCCATCACGCGGCTGGCGTCCGAGCTGCTGTCCACCGCGCTGGGCATGGGCCATCGCGTGGTCGCCGTGCACGTCAGCTACCCGGGAGAGTTCGGCGCGGTCCAGGAAATGGAGCGGGACTGGCTGAGCTGGCGGCCGGACATCCCGCTGACCGTGCTCGCCTCGGAGCACCGCGAACTCGGCGCGCCGCTGGCCCGGTTCGTCCGGGAGGCAGACGCCGAACGCGTCATCGTGCTCATCGGCGAGGTCCAGCCCGCGCGGCGGTGGGAACGGGTGCTGAAGAACCACCGCGGCGCGGTCGTCGCGCGCCGCCTGTCCCGCACCACCGACGCCGTCGTGTG